>Ga0154020_10008946_pt1 | contig 11579 bp, 9 predicted proteins | sample Klosneuvirus_201_FD_109709 | JGI IMG/M metagenome (GOLD analysis project Ga0154020, IMG submission 109709) | Active sludge microbial communities from wastewater, Klosterneuburg, Austria - Klosneuvirus_20160825_MG | ecosystem: Engineered > WWTP > Aerobic digester > Activated sludge | place... | reverse complement strand
CCGAAGCGCCGCCGGTGCCGCTGCCGCCAGAGCCGCCGCCCCCGTCATCGTCCGAGCCACAAGCGGGAAGACACAGCATCAGGACGAGACACGCAGAGCTGAAGGGTCGCATTGACAGTCACCGTACGCGGCTTCCGCGCTTTCGCTCATGACGCCGGTCAGGCCGACAGGCTCGACAACCGAGCGCAGCGAGCCGGGTTTGTACCCTTTTCAGGCAGCTCTGCAGCGCGCCCTGGGTGGCGCCCCGATGCGGCGGCGGCGCGGCGCATCAAGCTCGGGGTCATGAAGCCCGCATTCTCACGCCCGTGATGCGGGAACGAAGTGGCCAAGACCGAAATGCGCGCCGTAGCCGACAGCGATCGGCCCGCGGACTTCGTGGGGGAAGACGACACGAAACCCGACCCCGTGAACGCCGGCGCGACGGCCTCCCCCTTTCTTGCGGTCGGTTCGGAACGCCAGCCACCGGGTCGGCTTGCCACCGAGCACGGTCTCGTTCACACGCTCGACCAGCACCGGGCGCGGGAAGCCTTGCTCCGTCACCAGACGCACGAAGTCGTGCTCCGGCGAACCGATGGCGAGCCCGTGTTCGTCGCGTTTCGGCTCGCCTCCGCCACCGAGCTTGGTATGGCGCGTCGGCACGAACGGCGTGCGAGAGAGCCAGGTGTCGGCTTCCGCAAGTAGGGGGCATTGCCCGGCCTCGGGTCGCGTTCCGCCGAAGTCTACGGGTTGGCCAACTCCCAGCAAGACGAGCTGCAGGTCGTGCCCGCTCCGCTGCCAGACCGTGCGGAGGCGCTCGAGGGCCGCGCGCGCGTTTTCGTCAAAGCCCATCCGCGCGAACACCGTAACGTGCGTGATTCGCCCGTGTCGCGCATTCGCCTCCGGCATGATGAAGACGTGCTGGTGACCTGCCAGGAGGTTCCCCGTGACGCCGTCGCGGCCGCTGAACACGGGAGCTCCGTCGGACTGGCTCAAGAGCGCAACCCTCATCTTGTCCGCTTCGAACACCGCGTCGGTAAGACAGGGCAAGACCTGGCCAGCCAACGCGTAGCGCGCGACCGTGGGGAGCTCGTGCTTCGCCCGTGGCACGACGGCTCCGCGTGCTGGCCGCGACCGGGGCCGGGCGTACTCGACCCAGCGGCTGCCCGGGGGGCGATTCCAGCCATCCCTCCGAAGCACGTCCGTCTCGGCGACGAGCGCGTCGTACGCCGTCCTTGGAAGTGCGGACTCGAGCGCAGCGACCTTTTTGGGCGACAGCTTGACCTTGTCGGCGGGCTTGCCCTTGTCGCGCGCTCTCCGCCGTTCTTCCTCCAAGGCCCGCGTGATGCGCTCGTCGAGAGCGGCACCCCGCCACCGGGCCAGCTCCTCCGACGGCACCGGAGCTAACACCCGGACCAGATCGGTTTCGGCGGCGTCTGGGGCCTTGTCATCAACGACCGGCCGGCAATTCAGCTCAGCCGCAGACGCATCGCATAGCTTGGCCTCCACCCACGACTCGGCCCTGCCGAGGTAGCCCAGTCGCTCGAGGATGCAGGCGAGCGCCGTCTCGAGGCGGCCGTCGAGCGTGGTGTCTGGCCAAGCCACGACCACGCGCTCGCCGGCCGGCACGTGAAGGAACGTGTCGAACACCTTCGTGGTCTTCTCGGCGAAGAGCGGCATGTAGTGCCGCGTGTGGGATCCCTCGACGTTTCTCGGGAGCGAATAGCTCGGCAGCTCCGCGGAGAGCGCCTCGATGAGCGCCGCGAGCGTCTCTTGCGAGACCTCCTCGCGCGCCTTGAGGTGGCGTGTGGCGACCAGCGCGCGGAGCACTCGCCAGGGCGAAGGAGGCCACTCGGTAACGCCCTCGTTCACGTGTGCGTCCCATGGGGTCGCGTGATAGCGACCTCCGGGGAAGGTCAGCTCGATCGCGAGCACGGCAGCCTCACTTCTTGCTGTACTCGACGACGAGCACCGGTGGGTTGTTGAAGTGCTCGGAGGCGCGCTTGATCAGGTCAGGCAGCGCCTGTTCCAGCTCCTCGAGCGACGGCAGAGCGAAGCCCACGGGTCGCGTGACCCGCACCTCGCCCACGTCGAGGTCGCACGCGGTCCTCAGCCTGAGGCCGTTCCGTAGGAACCGCTGGATCTTGAAGAGCGAAAGCGCAATGAGAAGCTGCTCTGCGGAAGCGGGCAGCCCGTAGCCGCGCAAGAGCGCGAGGTCGAGGTTGAAGAACGCAGTGATCTTCGCCGCCGCGTACTCCTCGCGATGGTAGGGAACGTTCCCGTAGCCCTCGGCGGCTTTCCCGTACTTCGTGTTCTCGCCTTCCGTGCCTGGCTGCACTCGGTCGACCTTCACTCCGCCGCTCGCGGCAACATCGACATCGGACGCCTCGATGAACGCGGAGACTGCTCGGGGCAGCCGTACGACGCCCCCTACCTTCTCCAAGAAGATGCCGTGGATGAGGCTGCTCGGGTCGAAGCACAGGAGCGCCTTGGCCAATCCGCGACGGTCGAACGGGGCGTCCTTCTCGAACCCGATCTTCTCCGCTATCGCAGCAAAGCCTTTGCTGTTGACGATGTAAGGCGAGTTGAGGCGATGCGCCTCGAGGATGGAGCTCGTCTCCCTCCCGTCGGGCAATTTCGCCCTGACATAGGGCAGCCCCTTCAGCGGTTGGATCAGGTCACCGCTAGCCTCGTCCCAACAGACGGCTTCCAGACGATTGGCCATGCTCTGCGCGGACTCGACGAGCAGCATCCGCCTCCCGCCGACGCGGTACTCGGCGGCGCCGAGGTCCGGAAAGCCCGTCGGTTGAAAGCGAGTGCCCTGGGCGGGGTGCAGATCGACCTCCGCGAGGAGGCGGGGGGCTGAGCTGAGACTGTCGAGGTTCATGGACTGTTCACTCCTGGCTGAGGCGTGGGGCGGAGCACGGTGCGCCGCAGGCTGGCAAGCGCTCGGGCGTCGAGCGGAAACAGAACTGCAGCGGCTGACCGCCGAGCCGGATCGCCGGCTTGGTGCACGAGGTCTACGGCCGGCCCGTAGCCGCTCGCCCGCAGCCGCCGAGCAGCTGCGCGGGAAGCTTCGGCGCCATCGCCATTCGCCGCCAGTCGATGGATTCGAGGCACGACCGGGATGCGGTCGCCGGAAGCCGCCGAACCAGCGAAGCAGAGCTTGAGCAGGCCGTACAGCGCTGGTGGCGCGTTCCCCTCCACCAGCGTCGGGAAGAACGGGTCGTCGCCACGCGGCCAGTCGATCAGGATCGCGCCCCACAACAGCGCGGCGATGCGGGCGTCGTCGGTGCGACCTTCGATGAATGCGCCCACGTCCGTCAGGTGCGCCGGCTGCGCCGCGCGGTCCGGGTACCCATCGACGCCCCAGCGCTCGCAAAGGACGAGTCTTCGAGAGACGATCGCGTTCAACGAGGCAATGAGGTTGCCGTCCGAGAAGACCACGTCGCAATCGTCGGTGGGGCTCCACTCGACGCGGAGCCGACCCTGCTGGACACGAGCGACGACCGGCTCCAGGTGACAGCGCACCGGTGCGTACTGGTCCCGGTGACTCGCGACGACGGACCCCAACGCGGCCGCCAGCCGAAACTCGGCGGACCCGTCAGCCGCCTCTTCGAGCCAAGCTGGCGACAGGGGCGGGACCGGTGAGAGGTTGTTCTTCGGGTCGCTGGCCCAGCGGATGCTGCGAGCCATGGCCCGCTCGCACCCACCCAGCGCGATGAGGACCGCCTGGACACGATCGGGCCCGGCTCGGCGACACAAGTCCACGATTGCGTCCTCGAGCACCCCGAGGGCGCGGCGGGCAGAAGCGGGCGCGCGGTCGCCGGTAGCGCGACGGCGGAAGTTGTCGAGCCAAGCGTCGAGCTCGTCGAGCAAACGGACAGTCGGCTGTTCGCGCACGCGGAAGCGCTCGAGTGGGGTGGCGAGGTAAGCAAGGCCATTCCTCACCTGCAGGCCGTAGCGTTGAAAGCCAGCGATACCGCGATCGACGCCGAGGGTCGCTACGGCTCGCGCGAAGTCCACGCCGTTCCTAGCAGTTCGGCCGGAGACTCGCGCGCGCCCCTCCCCCAGGAGTGTGAGGATCTCCACCCACGTCGCCGGTCGTTCCCAGACCGGAAGCCACATCTCGCCGCGAGAGGCGGCTTCGTCGGCGCCGCTAGCGCTCGCGTATCCCACCCCGGAGGGTCGCACGGTGAACGGGTAGCTCAACGCTCCCCGGGTCTCGTGCTGGAGTCGTCGGACCGCGGCGACGGCAAAGGCCGTTGCGCCTTCCAGCATGAGAACGAAGTCCCAGGGGTTTATCAGCGCCGCCCCGTCGAAGCCGACTCCGGCATTCGCGCCACCAGCAGCGGCCGGCGAGAACTGACCGATGGCGCCCCCGGCCATCTCGTCGGACGCCTCATCGAAGAAAGCGGAGCGAAGCAGCGGCGACGAATTCGGCGTCGGGCCACCCGTTTGAACGTCCACAACGTCGAGCAGGCGCTGCATGAAGTTATTCGTGAAGTCGAGTCGGCCGTCGTTGCCCCCAGTGCCCAGCAGCGGCGGGTACTTCGCGCCGTCCGCTGTAATCAGGTACGCAGCATCCAGCCAGGCGAGCGCCGGGTCGGGGAGTCGCGCGCGACAGTCCTCGAGCAACGTGGCCTTCGCCTCAGCCGTCACCTTTTCGTCGATGCCGTGGCTGTTCAAGACCTCGACGGCTCCAGTGATCACAGACCGATAGGTGGCGAAACGGCTCGCCCCGGACCCGACGATGCGCTCGATCGCGTCCTTGTTGTCCTTCGCGTAGAACCCGCTGCCCCCATTCCACGGCGCAATGATCGGAGTCGGCTCGTACTCGTGGAAGAAGAAGCGAAGCAACGCCGCTTCGTCTAGCTCGGTGCGGAGCACGAACGTGTCGCCGTCCCAGAAGCCTCGGGCATTGCGATCCGCCTGCTCTCCGACCAGGCGCAGCACGGCAAGCGCCTTGAGGTAGCTGGCGAGGGGTACCGGCCGACAGCCGATCAGCCGGTGGTCAGGCATCGCGGCGCTCCTTTTCGCTCGCGCGCCAGTCAGCGACGCGGACAACGGCTTCCAGCAACGCCAGCCTGAATGGGCCGAGCGCGGGGTCATCGCGGAGCGCGAGAGTGCGCTCGAGCCAGCTGCCTTCGCCGAGCTGCATGGGCGTGAGGTCGAGCTTCACCGCCCCGACGACCGTCCCGTCCAACAGCCTGACCTCGGGAAGGCTATCGCCATCCCAAACGCCGCGGGCGAAGAGGCGCCCTTGTTCCGGTGGACGGGGCTCGTCTGGCACCGATCGGATCGACACGCGCACCTTCCCGTGGTGCGCGGCGATCAGGAAGGCGACGAGATTATGGTCCGACCCCTGGGAACCGACTTGAAGCCAGGCCAACACCGATGCCAGCTCGTGGCGGAAGTACGGCCGGACGTCTTTGGGTGGCCGCTTGTCGTGCGAGGACTTTGCCCACGGACCCTGCCCGGGCGGCGCGAGCGTCGGATCGTCTCGCACCGGGTCGACGATTCTGCGCTGAAACTGCTCGTGCGCCTTGCCGACATCGTGCCAGAGGGCCGCGGTGGTAACGGCTTCTCGGATGTTCTCCGGGAGCCGGAGGCTCGCGGCCAGGCCCGCTGCCTCTCGGGCCACGTCCGAGAGGTGGAGCGGCAGAGGGACCCAGCGGTTGATGCTCGTTTCAGGATCGGAGTCCATCAGCTCGGACGCCGCCAGACCGGAAGCGTCGCCCGAGACCTCGCCGACAGGGCGTGCGGGGAGCACCTCGCCTGTCCAGCCGAGCTCGCCGTCGTAGCCGCCGGCCCCCGCGTGCAACAGAACGACTTGACCGGGGTGAACGCTCGTGGCGCGCTCCCACGGGGTCCTCGTGCCAAGAGGACTCAGAGCCCAAGGTGTGAGCCACTTCTTGCGCTCGCGATCGCGCTCGCCGTCTCCAAGAGACTGCCGCTTTTTCTTCAGCCTCTCGAGGAAATCCCGCGCAGCTCCGATCGAGACCCGCACCGACTCCGCACGGCTGGGCGCGGTCATCGTCGGCTCGGGTTCGCCCTCGAACGCTCGCCAGTACACGATCACGTCCGTGTCTTCCCCGTCGCGAACGTACCGCGACACGTCCATCTCGTTTCCTAGCAGGTCGGGCGTGGTGTCGAAGAGGTCGAGAAGATCACGTCTTCGGAGCACAGGTCGGACCACCCGCTCGGGCGCGTAGGGCACCCGCGCCAGCGCGTCCGGCCCGCCGTCGCGCAGTCCGTCCAGCAATGCTCGCGCCTGCACGAGCTCCGGGGCGCCGTACGGCCTCGAAAGCTCGTCGTCCGATTCGACGTCGAGATCGAGCCAGAGGGCGATCGCCTCCTCCTCGATCCCGTACCGATTACACCGCCCGAGCCGCTGCACCAGCGATGGCCACGGGGCGAGCTCCGTGATGAGGGTACGCGCCGACACGTCGACGCCTGCCTCGATCGCCTGTGTCGCGACGACGATCCGCGAACCGTCGCCGGCCAGCAGGCGTTCGTGTCGTTGACGATCGAACGCGCGGAAGCGGGAATGAATCAGCGCGATCGGCTCGACGTTGCGAGCGCGAAGCGCGCGGAAGACGTCCTGAGCCCGACCCACCCGGTTGAGGATCAGGAGCGTGAGCCCACCTCGCTCGCCGTGGGCGGCGGCAGCTAGGGCTGCCACTCGGTCGGCGTAGTCGTCGGCGCCCTGCTTCGAAAGCTTCACGTCGGCTCTCGACAGGGGTTTCTTCGCGCCCGTGCGCTGCCTGACCAGCTGGGCGTCACGATCCGCGGGACCGAGCGCTAGCACACGGTAGCCCTCGGCTGGCTCGGGATGGTCGACCGTCGACAACTGGGACCGCCCCAGCGTGGCGCTCATCCAAACCGTGCGAGTGCGGCCGAGCGTGCCCAGTTTTCGCCGCAGCCCCTCGAGCTGCGCTGACGTCTCGACTCCGACCCCCATGAGCTGAGTCTCATCGAACACCCACACGCAATCGTTGTGGAGGAGGCCGAAATGGACCGGCCAACGGTAGCGGCTCATGGCGTACCCGCGGCAGAGGGCGCGCGACAGCAGCATGTCTTGCGTGCCGACCAGGATCGCCGGCGCCTCGGGATTGCCTTCCCACTGCTCGTCGACGAAACCGCCCAGCATCGCGTGCACGGAAGGCAGAGGGAGGCCCCGCGCCGAGAAGAGGTCGGCAGCGCTAGCGCACCGGTCTTTCGCGACGCGAACCGTCTGCTCGACCAGTACCCGCATGGGCAGGCAGTAGACCAACCGGCGTCCAGTGTCCGGGTCGGCATTGAGCTGCCGGTGCAGCCACGCCACGACGACCGCATCTGTCTTGCCCAGCCCGGTCGGGATGTCGATGACCTCTGGCCATGCGCCACCCGCGAGACGCTCTTGGTAGGGATGAGGCTGGTGCCCCGTCAGTCGCTCAAAGAACTCGGGGTATTCCACGCGTGTGCCCTCCGGGCGGCTGCCGGTCACCGGGACCGGGTCGGGTCACGAATGGTGCCCCGCCGATCACGGCCGCTCCGCCCTGAACCCAATTCGCTTGGTCGACTTGACCGGCGCGGCCATTAGCTCTCGGATCGCATCGAAGACAACGCGGAACTGCGCGTCGTACTTCTTCTCCAGCGAGGCCAGCTTCTTCGCAAGCTCGGCGTTCGCCTGGAGCATCTCCCGGAGGCGCACGAAGGCCCGCATGATTTCGATGTTCACCTGGACTGCACGGGGGCTCCGAAGCACGCTGGACAGCATGGCTACGCCCTGTTCGGTGAAAGCGTACGGTCGGTAGCGGCGGCCACCCCAGCCACTTGAGGTGCCAAGTTGGCCCCTCAAGATCTCGAACTCCGCCGCCGAGAGCTGAAACATGAAATCGGCCGGAAAGCGCTCGGAATTTCGCTGCACCGCCCGCACGAGGACCTTGGTCTCAACCTCGTAGAGCGCGGCGAGATCGGCGTCGAGCATCACGCGCTGCGCCCGGACGACTCGAATCGTCGTCTCGACACGCTCCAGCGAAACCGCCCTCACCGCGCCCACCGCATGGCCTCCGGTTCCACTCGAGCGCTCCCCCACGGCCGCGCCATCCTACGCCGCCCCGCCGCGATGTCCACGCTCTTCGCCACGGCAAAGACGTAGCCCACTCCTGTGACATCGGAGGTCATTCGCTCCAGCGACGCGCCCGGTCGCTGGCTGCACAGTGACCTTGGCTGGCACGGGAGCGCCGGCGTCGTGACCGCCCGGTGCTACCGTCCGTGCCAGCTCCGTCAGTTCCGAGGCAACCCATGACCGCCAAGTCCGGCCCGCTGCTTTCCACCGTTTTCCTCCGGCAGGCGCAGATCGGACACGGGCCCCGCTGCCTCGGCTGCGCGGCCGTGCGGGTCGAGGCCGCTGCGATCGATCACGCCGACCGCGAAGTCGAGCTCTTGGAGGCCGAAGCCGAAGCGAACGCGGCCGGGCAGAAGCTGCTCGCGACCGCCCGAGCCGTTCGGCGGGCGAGGGCGCGACGGCGCGGCCAGTAGGCCGCATTGACCTCGGATGACACACCCGCGCGATAGCCTCGGAGTGCGAGAGGTGCCTCGTGTGGATCCCGAAGCCAGAAATCGAGCCCGCGGCCGAAAACGAGCCCGAAGTGGAGGCCGTGCTCGACCCGAACCTCCCGGCCCCCCACGTGCCCGACGCGCGCGCCAAGCCGCTGACGCGCCGCCTGCCGGCGGCCGCAGAGGTGCCCGCGGTGGTGCCGGCCCGAATGGTGAACGAGGTCCTCTACTGCGAGCGTCTCATGTATCTCGAATGGGTACAGGGCGAGTTCGCCGACAACTTCTTCACCGTGGACGGACGAGCGGTGCACCAGCGTCCCGACCAAGGAAAGAAGCCTCTCAAGGCGCCGCGTGCACCCGCAGGCGTAGGGGGCACGGGGGGCGCGCAGTCTGCTGCTGGCGACGCAGAGGATGACGAGGGCGCCGCGATCGAGCTGGTCGAAGAGCGGCCGTACACCGCCCGGTCGGTTTGGCTCACCTCGGACCGCCTAGGGCTGACGGCCAAGATCGACGTGGTCGACGTCGATGCGACCGGCAACGTCGTGATCCCGGTCGAATACAAGCGCGGCAAGCAACCCGAGGTCCCAGACGGCGCATACCTGCCAGAGCGTGCGCAGCTCTGCGCGCAAGTGCTGCTGCTGCGCGAGCACGGCTTCACCTGTGAACGCGCCGACATCTACTTCGCGGCGGATCGCCGCCGCGTCACCATCGACATCAGCGAGACGCTGATCGCGTCGACCCACCAGGCCATCGCCCGCGCAAAGGCGCTTGCCGCGGGGGCCGAGCTCCCTCCACCGCTCGTCGACAGCCCCAAGTGCAATGGGTGCTCACTGGTCGGCATCTGCCTGCCCGACGAAGTGAGCCTGCTGAGCATTTCGCCGGCCAACGACATCCGGCCGGCGGGGGATGGGCAGCCGCCTGCACCGTTACCCGGGGGTGTGGAAGAAGAAGAAGAAGCAGATCCATGGGGCTTGCGCGCACCCGGGCTCGCGGACGTCGAGCTGCGGAGGTTGCATCCGGCACGCGACGAGCGCGTCCCGCTGGTCGTTCAGGAGCACGGCGCGCGCGTGGGGCTCGACGGCGAGCGCTTCGTCGTTCGATCCGCGAAAGGGGCTGCGGCTGTCGAAGCGCGCGTACCGAACACCTCTGAGCTGGCCCTGTTCGGGAACGTGTACCTGACCACCCCCGCGCTGCGCGCTGCCCTTGACCGAGGGATCCCGGTCAGCTTCTTCACGTACGGCGGGTGGTTCCTCGGGCGAGCGGTGGGATTCGACACGAAGAACGTCGAGCTTCGTCTGGCGCAGTACGCCGGGGCCACCGACCCCGCGGTGTGCCTGGCGCTGGCCAAGGGGTTCGTGGTCTCGAAGATCTCGAACTGCCGAACCATGCTGCGCCGCAATCAAGAGTCCCCCGATCCGGTGGCACTGTTCGAGCTTCGCCAGCTCGCGCGCAAGTCGGCGACAGCCGGGTCACTCGAGTCGCTGCTCGGCTTCGAAGGCACCGCGGCGCGCGTGTACTTCGGCGGGTTCACTGGCATGCTCCGAGGCGAGTCGGCCGCGAACCGCACCTTCGATCTGGAAGGGCGGAACCGGAGGCCCCCGCGGGATCCGGTCAATGCGTTGCTCTCGTTCTGCTACGCCTTGCTCAGCAAGGACTTCGCGCTAACGCTCGCCACGGTCGGCCTGGACCCTCTGCTCGGCTTCTACCACCAGCCACGCTTCGGGCGCCCCGCCCTGGCTCTGGATCTGATGGAGGAGTTTCGGCCACTGATCGCGGACTCTGTCGTGATCTCGGTGATCAACAACGGGGTCGTGTCGGGCGACGACTTCGTGAGCGGGGCGGGGTCGGTGGCGCTGAAGCCGCCAGCGCGCAAGCGCCTGATCCTGGCCTACGAGCGGCGCATGGACCACCTGGTGACACACCCGGTCTTCGGCTACCGCGTCAGCTACCGACGCGTGCTCGAGGTGCAAGCGCGCCTGCTCGGCAGGTACCTGCTCGGCGAAATTCCCCGGTATCCGGCGTTCAGGACCCGGTGAGGGACAGATGCGACAGACCTACATCGTGGCCTACGACGTGTGCGACCCGAAGCGGCTGCGCAAGGTCTTCCGGACGATGCGCGGCTGGGGTGACCACCTTCAGCTTTCGGTCTTTCAGTGCGAGCTGAGCAAACGGGAGCTGGTGGAGCTTCGCACCGCGCTGGCCGCGGTCATCAAGCACGACGAGGATCAGGTGCTCTTCGTCGATGTCGGTCCGGTCGAGGGCCGCGGCAGCGAGTCGATTCGCGCGCTCGGCAAGCCCTACACGCACCCTGAGCGGCACGCGCTCGTCGTCTGAGCCGTGCCCCACGAGCGGCCTTTCGCGGACATGAGGCTCGCGCTAGAATCGAGCGCCGGAGTGGTGCACAGACCCCCCGGGGCGCTCGCACGCCGCCAGCTCATTGAAAATCCCCATCTACTTGCCGGCCCGCTGCGCTGTTGCACCTGCGGCGCGGCCCCGACGTTCTCCATCCGTGCGCACCTCTCGCAAACCTCGCCGGAACAGCGCGCAACGCCGCGCGTTCTCGCAGACCTATCTCCGCCGTGTTCTCGCGGCGGCCCCATTGAAGCATGAACCGCACGGGGCCGCCGGAGCGCGCCAGGATGCGGATCTCCGCCGTGTTCTCGCGGCGGCCCCATTGAAGCGCCCACGCTCCGCGCCACGGAGCGGGCCCTCGAGCGCGATCTCCGCCGTGTTCTCGCGGCGGCCCCATTGAAGCGCGCAGCCTGTCCAGGTCCGTCGTCGTCCACTCTTGCAATCTCCGCCGTGTTCTCGCGGCGGCCCCATTGAAGCCTGCTGGGATCGGCCCTGCCGGTCATGACCCGGCCATCTCCGCCGTGTTCTCGCGGCGGCCCCATTGAAGCTCGCGGATTGCGTCAGCGGCAGCGTCGCGGATCATCATCTCCGCCGTGTTCTCGCGGCGGCCCCATTGAAGCAGAGAATTGCCGCAGCCATTTTGAACTAGAGACTGGTATCTCCGCCGTGTTCTCGCGGCGGCCCCATTGAAGCCGGTTTCCTTTTGT
>Ga0154020_10008944_pt1 | contig 11581 bp, 7 predicted proteins | sample Klosneuvirus_201_FD_109709 | JGI IMG/M metagenome (GOLD analysis project Ga0154020, IMG submission 109709) | Active sludge microbial communities from wastewater, Klosterneuburg, Austria - Klosneuvirus_20160825_MG | ecosystem: Engineered > WWTP > Aerobic digester > Activated sludge | place... | reverse complement strand
GATCCAAAACGCATCACCGCTATTGGTTATGGAAGTTCAAAGCCTATAGTGAAGGAAGTAACCGAAGAGGATAGACAATTGAATCGGAGGGTTGAGTTTGAGATAAAGAAGAATTAGGTAAGTCTCCTACCCTTTTAAAGAGTAATTAATCACCCCAATTCCCACCGTTTAAAAAAGATTATTTCCCTACACTCCAGAGAGTTAGGACCCCTCCAGAAATAAATTTACCTTATGCTTGCATCCTAAACCCAAATCCATGAAAAAGATACTTCTTGGTCTGTTTATCCTTACCGGATTATCAGCCTATTCGCAAACTGAAATCAATCCTAAAATAAAGCCCGACAAAGACAAAGCATTTGTTACTGCCGAGTTGGATAAAAAATTTCCGGTTTACCGAGAGGTTGCCAAAGATATTTGGTCGTATGCCGAGTTGGGGTTTCTCGAAACGAAAAGCACGGAGCGCTTACAAGGAGTATTAAAAAGTGAAGGATTCACCATACAAGCCGGAGTATCCGAAATGCCCACCGCATTTGTGGCAACCTACGGAAGCGGTGGACCTGTAATCGGCATCTTAGCAGAGTTTGATGCGCTTCCTGGACTCTCGCAAGATTCAGTTCCCGATAGAAAGGTTCTTACTGAGGGCGCTCCCGGCCATGCGTGCGGTCATCATCTATTCGGCACTGCGTCTGTAGCTGCCGCGGTTACTTTAAAAGATTGGTTAATAAAAAATAAGAAAGCCGGAACGGTAAAATTATTTGGAACTCCAGCCGAAGAAGGCGGTGGCGCAAAAGTTTACATGGTACGCGATGGTTTGTTCGATGATGTCGATGCGGTGCTTCACTGGCATCCATCAAGCGCTAATGATGCAAGCCCATCATCTTGTTTGGCTATCAAACAAGCCATGTTTCGCTTTTATGGAAAATCAGCACACGCTGCAGCCGCTCCACAAGCAGGACGCTCGGCCTTAGATGGACTCGAAGCCATGGATTATATGGTAAACTTAATGCGCGAGCACATCCCGCAAGAAGCTCGGATTCATTATGTGATTACAAAAGGTGGCCTGGCAGCTAATGTGGTGCCTGACTTTGCAGAAGCTGAATACATGGTACGCCATCCGGATGCCCGCATGGTGGAAGAAATCTGGAATCGTATTGTTAAAGCAGCCGAAGGTGCAGCCAGTGGCACAGAAACAACTATGAAGTATGAAGTTATCTCGGGCTCATTCAATCTGGTTCCGAATGAAACGCTTGCCCGATTGATGTATAACAATTTAAAAACAGTGGGTGGTGTAAATTACACTCCAGAAGAAGTTGAATTTGGAAAACATATGCAAAGTACATTGACATTTAAAGTTCCGCCCTTGGAATCTGCAAGTCAAGTGCAACCTTTTAAAACGGGTGGATTTTTTCCTGCCTCTACCGATGTTGGTGATATTACCTGGGTAGTGCCAACAGCAGGACTAGGAACAGCAACGTGGGTTCCTGGTGTTCCTGCTCACTCCTGGCAAGCAGTAGCATCCGGTGGCACAAGCATAGGCTATAAAGCCATGGACAATGCGGCAAAAATTATTGCCATGACGGGCATTGATATTTTTAATAATCCTGCCATCATTGGCAAAGCAAAGAAAGAGTTGGATGACTATGTTGGCCCAGGATTTAAATACGAATCCATGATTGGTGATCGCAAGCCACCGCTGGATTTTAGAAAGGGAAAGCAATAATTAGTGATTGTTTTCAAATAATATTTCGGTCTGTGAGGACACAGACCGAGAAGTTAGAGGCGCATTATTAAATTGATGCGCCTCTATACTTTAGTTCTTAATAATTGTGTTGAGTTTTTTCCAAAGATCATTTTGGTATAGAAAAGGAACGAGTCCTGTATCCGGGTCATCGCCCATGCGAACAACCACTATATTCATACTAGGTACAATATTTATCAGCTGCCCGTTTTTACCCATAGCAGCAAACATATCTTTAGGCGCATCGGGTGATAGTGATCCCGGAAATGTAATCTGAGATTGAGGAATCCGATATGTATCTTTTCCATTGAGCCATGTAAGGTAGCCATAGGAAAGATTTATGTTTTGTGAGGTGGTTACCATCAAATTGAAATACGCCTCCGGAATAATTTGTGTGGCTTCCCACTTCCCCTTATTTAAAAGTAGTAGCCCATAGCGAGCCATCGAACGAGGTGGACTATAAAAAACATTGTTATCGCCAGTTTTAATGTATTGTCCATCCATACCGATTCTAGATTTCAATTCATCGGTAACAAAGGTATTTATATTTTTGCCTGTTGCCGCAGTAATTACTCCATCTAATAAGGTGTACGGTGCATTGTGATAAGCCCAGCGACTGCCAGGGTCGGCCTTAAAAACCAGGCAAGAAGGATCGGTACAATCCGAATTAGCTACTCCATCATCCAAACCTGTTGTCATGGTAAGTTGATGGCGGACCGTAATTTTATTTTCTTGTGTTGTCGTTAACGATGTCCATCCAACGCCTAAGTAATCCGAGGCTTTATTATCAAAATTTATTTTTCCTTGCGACTCGGCAATACCCACCAATGACGAGGTCAACGTTTTTCCAGCAGAGGCCCAATACCAATTGCTTGAAGAATTAAAATCAAGCGCTGGATTCGCCAACTGCTTACCCAGATATTCTTCAATTACAATTTTCCCATCTTTCAATACAACCAATGCACGGCTATTCGTTTCCGAAAGGAAAGTTCTTAATTCTGGAATTTTGGATTCATCCCATCCAAGACTAGCCATAGTCGTGGTTTCCCAAGTAGTTCCGGCTGGTGGAAAATAAAGTTGCGTTGAATCTGGAATGGGATCTGGTTCATTGCTTTTGCAGGAAATCACAATAACTAAAAAAGCGACAAAGAGTTTTCTCATTGTAATTTTTTTTAAAGATACAAAACTCTTCAATTAGCCATTCCAACGGCAGGGCGCCATTTCAATTTTAGGGTAAGTTCGATTTGTTATAAACAAAAAGGACATCTCACCGGATGCCCTTTTGTTTGAGATAAAATTTTCCTGTTTATCCGCCAGTCACCAATTTAGCGATGTCGTTATAGAATACGAATATCATCAACAACAAGAGAATCGCCATGCCGACTTTAATCGCATTCTCAAAAAATTTCTCTGAGGGCTCGCGACCACTAACCATTTCATATAACAGAAACATGACATAGCCCCCATCTAAGGCGGGTATAGGAAGTAAGTTCATAAATGCCAACACCATGGATAGCAAGCCTGTCATGCGCCAGAAGCGCTCCCAATCCCAGGTGCCGCCATAGGCTTTGGCCATACCGATAGGGCCCGATAATGATTTTTGGAAAGAAAGTTGGCCGGTAAAAATTTTACGGAATGCTTTTACCTGTACAATAATAACATCGAAGGCGCGGCCGGGTCCAATAAGTAATGCCTCACCCATCGAATACTTTACATTCTTCTCCCCGTCTGCAGGCACAATTTCGTTGGGCACATAAAAGCCGATGCCGGGTTCACCCTTAAAGTATTCTTTATAGGAAAGTATTTCTTGCCCGCGTTTAACTGAAAACTGTATTGAATCGCCAGTAATACTATTTGTAATAGCTTTTAATTCATCGTGGTAAACCACAGGTTGATTTTGAGCAGCTACAATTAAATCGCCTCGTTGCAGATGAATGCGATCGGCAATCGTGCCCTTACTAACCTCATCGACCACCGGCACCCTGCGTGGAATTAAAAAGTTGGCAACAGCTTCTTTCTTGTCAAATTGCTCAATGAAATTTGATGGAATCGGGATTTCAATTTCCTTATCTCCCCGTAAAACAGTATAAGAAGAGTTATGTGAAAGAAGTACATCGGGTTTTGCTACATCATCAAAATATTCAAATTTCTGGCCGTTGATCTTAATAATCTTATCGCCTGTTTGAATGCCAATCTGTTTTGCCAGATCAAGTGCCTGCACGCCACCGTGGCTATTCACATAGTCATTTAAAATATAGCGATCGCCCAGGGCATAGACCATGCCGATAAAAATCAACACGCCAACGATCACATTTACAATAATGCCGCCTAACATAACAATTAATCGCTGCCACGCTGGTTTGGAACGGAACTCCCACGGTTGGGGCTCGGCTTTTAATTGCTCTTTATCCATGCTCTCATCCACCATGCCGGCAATCTTTACGTAACCGCCTAAGGGAAACCAACCTATACCATATTCCGTATCCCCTTTCTTGAATTTCACTAAAGAAAAGTTGAGTACGTTGGCCATGGGGAATAGGAAATCAAAAAAGAGATAAAATTTCTCTACCCGTATATTAAACATGCGGGCCGTAATAAAATGACCCCACTCGTGTACTGCAATTAAAATCGAAAGGCTCAGCAGCAGCTGGGCCGTCATAATAAATCCTTCCATTAGTTAATTAGTTCTTTTGCTTTAATTCTCGTTTCCTTATCCGTACTCACGTAATCCTCGTAGGTGGGACTAGCGATATAATTCATTTTAGACAAACATTGTTCCACCACATCCGACATTTGTAGAAAACCCAGCCTATTGTTCAAAAATTCCTCTACAGCCACTTCATTGGCAGCATTGAGCACGCAAGGCATGTTTCCGCCCCTACCCAATGCTTCGAACGCGAGCGCAAGATTACGAAAAGTTTCTGTATCGGGCTTCTCAAATGTTAGTGCCGCATAGTCAGCAAAATCGAATCTAGGAAACTGACTTTTAAGACGCACCGGATAAGACATGGCAAATTGTATGGGTAAACGCATATCCGGCAAGCCAAGTTGTGCCTTAATAGAGCCATCTTCAAACTGAACCAACGAATGAATGATGGATTGTGGATGAACAACTACTTCTACTTGTTCTGTTTTCAATCCAAAAAGCCACTTTGCTTCAATAACTTCCAAACCCTTATTCATAAGGGTTGCTGAATCAATCGTAACTTTTGCGCCCATTGTCCAGTTTGGGTGTTTTAGCGCCTGGGCTTTAGTAACATCCACCAAATCATTCTTTTTCTTTCCGCGAAAGGGACCTCCTGATGCCGTTAGAATTATTTTTTCTATCGGATTATGAAACTCCCCGACCAGGCACTGAAATATGGCAGAATGCTCAGAGTCAACCGGGTAAATATTAACTCCCTTTTCCTGAGCCAACTTAGTCACCAACTCACCAGCCACTACCAATGTTTCTTTATTGGCCAAAGCAATATTCTTCCCAGCTTTAATGGCCTTGATTGTTGGCATTAATCCCGAATAACCAACAAGAGCGGTTAGCACCAGATCAACAGAATCCATTTGAACAACGGAGCCTAAAGCATTCTCTCCGGCAAAAACCTTTATACCCAAGGGCACTAATTCTTCTTTTACCTGCTGATAAAAATTTTCGTTACCAATAACCACTGCATTTGGTTTATGGTGTTTGGCTTGTTCAATAAGTAAAGCCGCGTTGTTTTGTGCGGTCAGCACCTCCACTTCAAAAACATCTGAGTGCTGTGCAATAACCTCGAGGGCTTGTGTGCCGATGGAACCGGTAGATCCGAGGATAGCGATTCGTTTTTTACTTTGATCCAAATAGAGGTCTTTTTTTATGAATGTTTGGCTTGTTAATCAATTAATGAAACGCAAAAGTGGTAAATTGATAGTACATTTTAAACTTGCCACTTAACACACCAATACTAACTATTGTTCAAGGTAGGATATCGTTTGAGTATTTATACTCTAAGAAATACTTTCTTCCGATAAAGAAAGTACAGAAATGCCCACTTCACGAGTAAGTAGCAAACACCAAACACCACGATATTAAACGGATCGCCTACCCATTGAATCAGCCATTGAAAAATAGATTCCGTAGTATAATCCCAGTTGATAAACACACCGGACATATAAATTAATATGGAGTTCATGCCAATGACCGAAAAGAAAAATGCCCACCTTTTATAACCCCGCACATCAATAATATAATAAAACAAAGCCAATAAGATAAGGCTTAATCCTCCTACTTGAAGGACAAATGAACTGGACCAGAGATTTTTATTGATTGGAAAAACCAGATTCCAAATCTGAGCAAGTACAAGCGATACAACTCCCATAATGAATAAATGAAGTGCCTTGCGTTGCATAGTCATCGGACTGTTCTTTAGCAAATTGCCCGCATAGATTCCTAATAGTCCTGTTCCAATTGCTGGTATTGTTGAGATTAGCCCTTCAGGATCGTGGATATGCTTATAAAGTTTACCCGGAAGAATAAGCCTATCGAGATAGGAAGCAAAATTTCCTTCCATCGTAAAATCTCCAGACGGAAACCCTGGTGCAGAATTAAATAGTAGCAGGAACCAGTATCCCATTAGGAGCGAACAAAACCAAATGATTTGTCCTCGTTGCGTGGTATAGAGATAGATAATATTAGCAAACATGTAGGCCAACCCGATGCGGCCCAACACGCTACCAAAACGTATTTCAGCAATCGGACGAAGTTCGAGACCATTGTTATAGATGATCCCTAACAAAACCAAAATAATACCGCGTTTAATTACACGAAACAATAATTGATTTCTGGATTTACCATTGTCCAACTCTTTGCCCACAGAATAGGGAGTCGCTACACCCGCCATAAAAAGAAACAATGGAAAAATCAGATCATAAAAATGAAAGCCATGCCAGGCCGGATGAGTGAGTTGTGTTGCAAAAGCTTCCATGAAAGAAGAGCCGGTGACTTTAGCAATATTATGAACGATCTCTTCTGCCCCCATGATCCAGAACATATCGAACCCGCGAAGTGCGTCAAGCGAATACAATCTTTGAGAGGGTAAAATGGGTGCCATAACTTGCTTTTGTTATTTTGATAAATCCTTAATGCGAATGCTTCTGAACTTAACTACCGACCCGTGTCCTAAAAACCCAATGTGCCCTGAGTTACGATTCAATCCTGGATGATCTTTATGATCGAGGGTTCCATTTTTGGAAGCCTTCTTCATGTCTCCTTCCAGAATGATTGTCCCGTTCAACGTTACTTTGATATAATTACCTTTCACATACACTTCTTCTTGATTCCATTCACCGGTTGGTTTTAAAAAACCTCGTTTAGCAGGTATCACACCATAGACAGATCCATGATATTGATATACTTCCAACTTAGCATAGACCGGAGCCTCATTATCCAATATTTGAATTTCCTTTCCCTCATAAGCGGCATCTCCTTCCAATGGTGCGTGAATACCCAACCCATTGTTGGCCCCTTCAGTAAGTTGAAATTCAAATCGGAAGATAAAGTCAGAATACTCCTTTGCCGTAAATAAATTACCATGACCTTCTTTGGTCGGGTAAATAGCAATCGTGTTATCCTCCACGACATAATCAATCTTATTACCAACCCAGTTATTCAAATCCTTACCATTGAACAATAAGTCAAAACCTTGTTCTTTTTCTTCTTTCGAAAGTTCATAGGGCTTCGAACCCAATTCCTTCACATAAATATTTCTGAATGTCAGATCAGTTCCATGGGCCTGTAGTTCAATCGCTTCTTCTATAAAAATGGGTAGATTTCTATCCCAGTAATTTTCCAACACCACATTGTCTACTACCAATACTCCATTTAAATACACCGTAACGCGGTCGCCAATCATTTTAATGTAAAAAGTATTCCATTCGCCTACTGGGTTATCTGCCAATACTAGCGGAGTACTTCTGCCTTTCTGGTTATTGTACAGTCCTCCAGATCCTACTTGCGCGCCAACATCAGTACGGGCAATATCCCAGATTTGAACTTGGGGGGTGCCTCGTAAATAAATTCCACTGTCTCCATTTTTAGAAATCTTCCAATCCACAATCATTTCAAAATCCCCATAAGGTCGTGTAGTGCAAAGGTTGGCTCCATCGCCTTGAAAAACGATCATACCATCTTTCACACTCCAGTTGTCTTTCACTTTTGCATTAGCCTCTACCTGTTTCTTTGCCAATATTTCTTTCGTCATCTTAGCGCGCGCTATAGGATTCTCCACCAAGCCTTGCCAACCGCTAAGATCTTTTCCATTAAAGATCGATTCGTATCCTCTGGTGTAGGGAAGATTTTGGAGATAGGTAAGAATATCAATTCGTTCATATTGGCTATCCTCTCCAGTTAGCTTATCAAGAATGCGTTCAAGAATTTTACGCACCTCTATGCCGGTGAGGCCCGGTCTTGCATCGGAAGTTGGCAAAGCAATTTGCATGGCTGCTCGACTGGCTGCACTGCTCAATTCCGCATCATCCAGATAGTTTGAAACGAACATAAGCGACAAAAATGTTCTCGCGTTTCCTGCTGCCCGCAGTACTGCAATTTTTTCATTTTTATCTGACGCCAAGGCCATGATTTCACGCAGCATCAAAAGCTTTTGATCGTCCGGCCAGGAAGATTTCCCTGTCTGTGAAATAAAGGCATAGAGTGCTTGTTCATGATATTTTTTTAAGCTCTCATTCTTTCTGATTGCCAATAAAGTTCTGACTGACTCTTGATTTTGCCAATTTTTCAATGCCTCAAAAGCTACTTCCTTTTCGTTCTGGTTGCCTTGATAAAAAGAGGAGACTACTTTATCCAGCGCGCTTGAATCATTTATATAAGGTAATACAGGAAGTAACTTTACTTTTTGATTGGCATACGCTTCATTGATTAATCCGGCTGTGTTTTTATCGATCGCTGAAATAATAGCCGACTGAATTGCCTTTAATTCATTATTATTTTCTGTACGGCTAAGCATCGCTAAAAGAGCACCCATGTTACTCCCTGAAGAAACATTTGGCAACGCATGGAATGCTGCCTCCTTAACCAAGGCTTCATTGGATGTTGTTTGTTTTGCAACCACATCAAAATAATTTACCGCACGTCTTGTAGCAAGAATTTCTAATAAGGCAATTTTATTTTTTGATTGAGCAGATTCTATTTTTTGTGCTACCAATCCATCCGTTTCCTTATCGGCCACTTGAAGTAATGCGGATTGAGCTAACGCCAATTCATCCGCATCGGTTGATCTCAACAGGTAATCTAGTAAGGCGGGTGTGTATTTTTTATTTCTATAGGATGCGATCTCTGAAGCTGCGGTAATTCTTACAAATTTATTTTTTGAAGAAAGAGCCGGCAACAACATAGCTTCAACAAAGCTCTCCTTGTGGTTCGCTTTGGCCAACATCCTTAGAATATCTGCCTGATCGGCTCCTGTTGCTTTTTTATACTCCTTCTGCCATAGCTTCATTGCCTTTGCCGAGCCCGCTGACGGTGCTGCAATTTTCAACACTTCCTTTTTATACTCATCGTCAAAACGGCTGCGTTCTTTTAGTAAGGTTACCAAAGTTGCATCTGGATCAACTTGCTCAAGTGCTTTTAGTGCTGCTAATCTAAAATGTTGTTGTAAGGCATCCAACGTATTATCAAGAATAGCCTTACTGATTTCTTTGACTAACGCGATGTTACCCTGGGTAGTCATCTGGCGCAAATATTCAACCAAGGCAGTAGTTGCTTCCGTTGGATCATTCTTGAAACCAACATTTTTTGCTTCTTGGAATAGCACTTGGTAAGAACTCGCGTCAGCCAACAAGGCCGCTGACCACAAGGCTTGTTTCTTTAGTAGAACGTTATTATTTGACGTAAACGTTGTAATTGATGCCAGTGCGGAAAGGTATTTTAATTCACCAATTGCCTTAATCAATCGTACTTGAGCAGGCACAGGTTCATTTGGCAATGCATCCATAATTACTTTTTTTGCATCTTCCGTGCCTATTGCTACCAGCGCTGAAATAGCTGGATCATAAGAATCCTTATCGCCAATATAATTTTTGAGAACCGCTACTGATTCATTTGACCCAACCAGTTTCAGGTTATCCATGAAGTAGGCCTTTACTTCTGCATTGGTACTTTTTTTCAAAGCAGCCAGATAAGCACGCTCAATTTTTGCCTTATCTTCTTTACTTGTGGAATAATGCGTTAATAAAGATACCGCATATCGGAAAGGTATTCCTGCTTTTATCCCATTGGGCTGCACGCCATCCGTTACTAATTGTAAACCTTCATCTCCGAGGCCGATGACCTCCTTAAAGATTCGGGTTGCTTGCTGATTATCCGTGGTGGGTAACAGTGCCAATACATCGGCTACTTTCGTCTTAACTAATCGTTGATCTTGAGCTGAAAGAAACAGCGGAACAAAAATTAACAGCAGAAAAAATAGCGGGGTGATTTTATATAGTCTCATTTCTTTGTAGTCTAAAAGTGGTGATTAGATTTTCCAGGGGCCTCGCATCGGTTGATTGATCAACTTATTAGCAGCCTCATCATTGATAAACTCCTGCTTAATCGGATCAAAATCCAATGATCTTCCTAATTGAAGGGCGATCTTACCCATGTTTACGATAGTTGCCGATCGGAAGCCATTCAATTCATTGAGGCCAAACTTCTTTCGGCTTCGCACAGAATCTGAAAATACCGTCATCTGTGGTTCGGGATCAGGCAGCGTATCGATAACTTTTAAAATATTTGGAATATCCGATTTAAAGCTGCGGTAAATTTTTCCGTTGGGCCCTTCAATGTATGGCACGTTTGCATCTTTGTTCTCGCCATCTAAAATAATCTTACACCCATCCGCATAGGTAAATTCAATCCGCCTCCAGGTACCCACGGCATCATCGTGTTGTTGTGGGCAATCAACATCTACGCGTATTGGACTTGTATTATCTTTTCCTAAAAAATATTGAACGGGGTCTATATAATGTTGTCCCATATCACCGAGACCTCCACCATCGTAATCCCAATATCCCCGGAATGTACTATGCACCCGGTGAGGGTTGTATGGCTTATACTGAGCTGGACCGAGCCACATGTCATAATCCAATTCAGCGGGTATGGGCATAGGTTCAAGATTTGTTTTTCCTACCCAATAAAACTTCCAGTTAAAACCAGTTACTCCGCTGATTGTCACTTTTAGTGGCCAGCCTAACATTCCACTATCAACGACTTTTTTCAAAGGCTTAACCGTTGTTCCCATTCCATAGAAATTATCTTTAAACCTAAACCAGGTGTTGAGCCTGAACATGCGACCATATTGTTCCATAGCCTCAATCACTCGCTTGCCTTCACCTATCGTTTTGGTCATAGGCTTTTCGCACCACACATCTTTACCTGCCTGAGCTGCCATTACCGACATAATGCCATGCCAATGCGGTGGTGTAGCAATGTGAACCACATCAATATCCGGTTGTGTTAGCAATTCTCTGAAATCGGAATACCCACGCACATTTCCACCTGCCAGTGCAATACCATCTTTCAGGTGATTTTTATCAACATCGCACATGGCCACCACTTTAGTGCCTTCATAGGCAATGTGCCCACGCCCCATACCACCTACACCAATAATGGCTTTAGTAAGCATATCGCTGGGTGCCATAAACCCTGGGCCGCCTAATACATGGCGAGGTACAATAGCAAAAGCACCAATGACAAGAGCCGATTTCTTTATGAATTCTCTGCGTGATGGATGCGTAGAACTGATGTTTTTTTCTTTTTTCATTCGATTGGAGATTATGAATGGCTATGGAAATGATTTAGGAAGAAAGAGTTGT
>Ga0154020_10008943_pt1 | contig 11581 bp, 8 predicted proteins | sample Klosneuvirus_201_FD_109709 | JGI IMG/M metagenome (GOLD analysis project Ga0154020, IMG submission 109709) | Active sludge microbial communities from wastewater, Klosterneuburg, Austria - Klosneuvirus_20160825_MG | ecosystem: Engineered > WWTP > Aerobic digester > Activated sludge | place... | reverse complement strand
TTATCTTTCTTGCGTGATGCTTGAAGATTTTCGTCAAGATTTGCTTTATAATCGTTTTCAATCTTAGTGATATAAGCAGAATCAACGATTCCGTCGGTAATTAATTTTTCGGCATAAATATCTCTTGGATTTCTATGCTTAGCAATGATTTTGTATAAAACCGGTTGTGTAAAACGAGGTTCGTCACCTTCGTTATGACCATATTTTCTATAACCTAATAAGTCGATGAATACATCACGACCAAATTGCATACGGAAATCTAAAGCAAATAACATAGCATGAACTACAGCTTCAGTATCATCAGCATTAACGTGAAGTACTGGCGATAAAGTAACTTTGGCAACATCAGTACAATACGTTGATGAACGCGCATCAAGGTAATTGGTTGTAAATCCAACTTGGTTGTTGATTACAATATGGATTGTTCCTCCAGTTTTATAACCGTCTAATTGTGCCATTTGGACAATTTCATAAACGATACCTTGTCCAGCAACGGCAGCATCACCGTGAACGGCAATTGGTAACACTTTTGAAAAATCTTCTGGGAAATATTTGTCTTGTTTTGCACGAGTAATTCCTTCAATTACAGCTCCAACCGTTTCCAAATGCGATGGATTTGGTGCTAAATTGATGTTGATTTTTTTACCCGATTTTGTTTTTCTTTCAGAAGTTAAACCTAAATGGTATTTAACATCGCCATCAAAATATTCTTTGTCGTAATCTTTTCCGTCAAATTCAGAGAAAATATCTTGAGTAGCTTTTCCAAAAATATTTGCCAACGTATTTAAACGACCACGATGCGCCATTCCCATAACAAAATGTTCTACGCCTTTTTCGGCAGCAGCTTCAATTACAGCATCTAAAGCTGGAATTAAACTTTCGCCACCTTCAAGCGAGAAACGTTTTTGACCTACATATTTTGTGTGAAGGAAATTCTCGAAAGAAACCGCTTCATTTAGTTTACCTAAAATATGTTTCTTTTGATCCGTATTAAAACTTGGTAAATTGTCGTTTGCATTGATTCTGTCTTGAACCCAGTTTACAAAAATTGGGTTTTCCATGTGCATGTATTCAATACCAATGTGTTGGCAATAAATATTTTTTAAATGCTCAAGAATTTGACGTAAAGTTGTAGGTTGTTTTCCGATGATTTTTGCAGCATCAAAAACAGTATCTAAATCGGCTGAAGTCAGTCCGAAGTTTTCTAAATCTAAATTTGGAAAATAACTTCTTCTGTCGCGAACTGGATTTGTTTTAGTAAACAAATGTCCACGAGTTCTATATCCATCGATTAATCGAAGAACGTTAAATTCTTTTTGTAATTTGCCTGAAACCAAACTGCAATCTTGACCGTCAGAATCAGTATTTGAAAGTTGTGCCAAAAATTGTTCCTCAGAAAATGTTTCCATACCAAAGTCGAAACCTTGAAAGAAAGCTCTCCAACTAGGTTCTACGCTGTCGGGATTTTGAGTATATTGTTCGTATAAATCGGCAAAAAATTGAGTGTGTGCTGCGTTTAAAAAGGAAAACCTATCCATAATTTTTAGTTAATACACCGTTTGTTAAAAAATAGTTTTGCAAAAGTATGACTTTTGTAATAATTTTTCAATCATTTTAGTATATTTATAACGTTAATTCAATATATATTTCAATGAAAAAGAATGGTTTTCTTTGTTTGATAAAAACAGTTTTATTTATTGTTCTATGGTTTACTTGTGACACTAGTTTTTCGCAAGAAGTTAACCAGGAAAAACAAAAAAGTGTTTTTTGGGAAAAGGTTCAATTTGGTGGTGGATTTGGTCTCGGATTTGGCTCAGGATTTACCAATATATCAGTTGCTCCAAGTGCAATTTACAATGTGAATAAGTATTTTTCGGCAGGTTTAGGTCTTCAATATAGTTATTTGAAACAAAAGAATTTTTATTCTTCAAGTCAATATGGAGCAAGTATCATTGGTTTGGTCAATCCTATTGAAGAAATTCAATTATCTGTTGAATTAGAGCAACTTCGTGTAAATGTTAGTTATGATGACACTAATTTTTCAGATGATTTTTGGAATACAGGATTGTTTCTTGGCGCAGGTTATCGAATGGAAAATGTAATTATTGGAGCTCGATATAATGTTTTATTCAATGAGGATAAAAATGTATATGGCGATGCTTTTATGCCTTTTGTCAGAGTGTTTTTTTAGTATTTATTCCTAAACCAAACTTTCATCCATTCTCTTTTTAAAATTAAAAAAGAAACTTGTTCAGATAATTCCATGATATCTGTTCCATCCAGTTTTTTTACTTGATCTTCAGGAACATCAATGATGTAAAGTAAGTTTAAATATTCCGCAAATTTGTATTGAATTAATCGATAAATTTTCTCATGAAGTTGGATTTTTAGTTCTTCGGGCGAAGTGCTTTTGGGAAAATCAATTGCTTCATTGGCAAAATTGAAATCCTTATTGATTTGTTCAATTAGTTTTGAGTACAAATTTTCTTTTTCGGCTTCCGAAAGTAAGTTGTCTGTTGATATTGGAACTATAAAGTTAGACATTACGATTCATTAATTTTCCGCCAAAAGCTTTTAAAATCATTTTTTTATCATTAGAAATATTCATTTTTTCTAAAGTTTCAAAGGCGAAAAAAGTATAATCTTGTATGGCTTTTTGAGTTGCTTGGCTTGCGCCAGTTTGGTTAAAAATATCTTTTACAGAACTTATTTTATCAGTATTATCATTGGGTTGAATAGAAAACAAATGTAACAATTGTTCTTTTTCTTCAGAATTTCCAAACTCCAAAGCTTTTAAATACAAATAGGTTTTTTTGTTTTCGATAATATCGCCACCAACTTGTTTTCCAAAGGTTTCTGGATTTCCAAATGCGTCTAAGTAATCGTCTTGTAACTGAAAAGCGATGCCCAAATTTAGCCCAAAATCATAAATCAAGTTTTTATTTTCTTCGGAAGTTTCAGCAACAATTGCGCCCATTTTCATTGCAGCTCCAACTAAAACGGCTGTTTTATATTCAATCATTTTTAAATATTCGGGAATCGACACGTCATCACGAGTTTCAAAATCCACATCATATTGTTGACCTTCACAAACTTCCAAAGCGGTTTTACTGAATAATTTAGCTAATTCTCGAAATGTTTTTGGCTCATATTGTTCAAAAAACTGGTACGCTAAAATAAGCATCGCATCGCCCGAAAGAATTCCGGTGTTGATATTCCATTTTTCATGAACCGTTTCATTTCCTCTTCGCAATGGGGCATCATCCATAATATCGTCGTGAATCAACGAAAAATTATGAAAAACTTCAACCGCGGTTGCAGCTGCCAATGCTTTTTTGCAGTCAATATCAAAAATTTCTGAAGCCATTAAAGTCAAAACTGGTCGCAGTCTTTTTCCACCTAATGATATGATATATTGTATAGGTTCATAAAGATTTTTAGGTTCTTTTTGAAGTGATAATGTTTCGAAATGGGAAGAAATAATTTCTTGGTAATATGAAATGCTTTGCATTGCTTTTTTTTTTGCTAAAGTAAATCAAAAACCTAATTTATCAAATTATAATCAAATGTTAAATTTATGCAAATACTTTGGAAACTATTTTGGTGTTAAAAGTTTCCTATTTACATTTGTCGAATAATTTCAACTTTAATACAGAATAAAATGACTATAACAAAATGGAATCTTAACACAAGCCAATCTGATTTTATGATTAGAGCAAGAAACTCAATTATAGCTTATTTGGATAGTTCATTCAACCAACTTACAAGTTCAATTGCTATTGAAAATAACCAACTGGTTAATGCTAATGTTGAATTTGTTTTAGATGTAAATAAAAAAGAAGGCAAATTGGAACATATTGACACCAATGTAAAATTGAAGGATTTCATTAATTTAAGCCAATATCCGTTTGTGAGTTTTAAATCTACATCGTTTGAAAAAGTGAACAACAACATCAATTTTGTTAAAGGAAATTTAACCATAAACAACATTACAAAAGTGGTTGAACTTGATGCAAAAATTGTCGAAATGGAAGCAAATCCTGAATCATCAAAAGTACTTGTTGAAATTATTGGAGAAATTAATCGCCAAGATTTTGGTTTGTATTCTAACTCAAATCTTGAAAATGATGGAATATTAATTGGTTCAAATATTAATATTACAGCCAATTTAGAATTCGAAACCAACAGTATAAATTAAATGTTAAATTTATGTAAATAATTTGGAAACTATTTTAGTATTTAAAGTTTCCTGCTTACATTTGCACACGAAATTAATAGGAATTTGAAAAATTAATTCTGAATAAATTCAAAAAAATATGAAAGATAAAATAATCACAAAAGCAAAGGATATGTTTTTGAAACTAGGTTTCAAGAGCATTACAATGGATGATATTGCTGGCGAAATGTGTATTTCTAAAAAAACAATTTATAAATATTTTGCAAATAAAGAATTGCTAATTGAAGAAAGTGTTCATGTGATTCATCAAGAAGTTCATAAAATTATTGATGACGTTATTTCAAGAAATTATAATGCAATTGAAGAAAATTTTGAAATAAGAAGAATGTTTGATGACATGTTTAAATCATCTGAAACTTCACCTATTTATCAATTAAAGAAGCATTATCCAGAAATTTATAACAACGCATTAAAATTTCAAATTAATGAATGTGATTTCTGTTTTAGACAAAATATTGAAAAAGGAATTGCACAAGGTTTGTATCGAAAGGAAATTAATATCGATTATTATGTGAAATTTTATTACTACTTAATTTTCAATATTAAAGAAAACGTAATTTCAGAAAAAGAAGCTTATTCACTTGAAAAAGAAGCGCTTGAATATCACACAAGAGCAATGGCTACCGAAAAAGGAATTATAGAATTAGAAAAACACTTACTTAACCCAAATATAAAATAATGAAAAAAACAATTTTAATAGTATTACTAACATTTGCAATTGGTGTCAATGCACAAGAGGTAAAATCACTTACCTTAAAAGATGCCATAACATTTGCTTTAGAGAATAAAGCCGATGCTAAAAAAGCAAAGCTTGACGTAGAAAATAGCGAATATCAAATTCAAGAAGTACGCTCAAGAGCTTTGCCACAAATTTCGGCAAACGGAAGTTTAATTCACAACCCAATTTTGCAAACAAACGTAATTGATGGAGCAGGATTTGGCGCGCCAGGAACTACAATTCAAGCAGCTTTTGGGCAAAAATGGACATCTGGCGCAGGAATTACGTTAAATCAAGCGTTATACGATCAATCGGTTTTTATTGGTTTGAAAGCAGCAAAATCTACAAGAGAATTTTATCAAATAAATGCGCAATTAACAGAAGAACAAGTTATTGAAAAAGTGGCAAATGCGTATTATCAAGTATATGTTACGCGTCAAAACCTAAATGTTTTAGACAATAATTTGAAAAATACAACCAAAGTAAAAGACATCATCAAAGGACAATTTGATAATGGTTTGGCTAAAAAAATTGATTTAGATAGAACTTTGGTTCGTTTATCAAACATCAATACACAACGTCAACAAACAATAAATGCAGTTCAAATTCAAGAAAATTCTTTAAAATTTTTAATGGGAATGCCAATCGAAACAAAAATTTCAATCCCAGAAACTGAATTTGAAATTACAGCAACAGCATTATCAGCTCAAATGCCAGATGCAACTACAAGAACCGAATATTTATTGCTAAAAAAGAACGAACAACTTTTGGAATATCAAAAAAAATCGGTTCAAGCAGCTTATTATCCAACGCTTTCTTTAACCGGAAGTTACAACTACATTGGTCAAGGTCCAGAAATGCCTTGGTTTAAAAAACCTGTTGATGGCGTTTATTGGTCAGATTATGCAGCAGTTGGTTTAAACCTGAATGTTCCAATTTTTACTGGATTTGGAACTCGTGCAAAAGTGCGTCAGGCAGAAAATAAATTACAATCGATAAAAGTAGATTTAGAAGAAACCAAATTGGCTTTAGATTTTGAATATGAAAATGCTAAAACACAAATTGACAACAGTATTATTTCGATTAATAATCAAAAAGAAAACGCAAAATTAGCACAAGAAGTTTTAACCAATACTAACAATAATTACATTCAAGGTTTAGCATCTTTAACGGATTTATTAGATGCAGAAAACGAATTGGTTGCTGCTCAAAACAATTACACAACTGCATTATTAGATTACAAATTAGCAGAAATTCAATTAATAAAATCAAAAGGAGAACTTAAAACATTAACCAACAAATAATAACGATGAAAAAAATCATAATAACAATAGTAGTAATTGCAGCATCGCTGGGAATAATTGGCTACATTTTAACCAATAACAAAAAGAAAAACGAAGCAAAAACAGCTATCGTTGCCGAAAAAAACGCTTCAGTTTCAGTAAAAATTGATACCGTAAAGACAGAAGAAGTTTCACTAGATTTCGTGTCAAACGGAAATTTTGAACCAATACAAGAACTAAAATTTTCTGCCGAAAAATCAGGAAAAGTAACAAAGGTTTTAGTAAAAGAAGGTGATTATGTATCTGTTGGTCAAACACTTGCAATCGTTAGAAGCGATGTGATAAACGTAAATGCAGAAAACGCAAATGCAGTATATCAAAACGCCGTTGCCGATTATAATAGATTTGAAAATGCTTTCAAAACTGGTGGTGTAACAAAACAACAATTAGACCAAGCTAAAATAGCTATGGTAAATGCTAAATCTCAATTGACACAAGCAAACATCAATGTTGGTGATACGAGAATTAAAGCACCAATTAGTGGTTTGATTAATAAAAAATTTATTGAACCAGGATCAATTTTAGCGGGAATGCCACCTTCAGAGTTATTTGAAATCGTAAATGTTTCTAAATTAAAATTAAAAGTTACCGTTAACGAAAGTCAAGTAGCAAGTTTAAAAGTTGGAACTACAGTTAACGTGGGAACAAATGTTTATCCAGATAAAAATTTTACCGGAAAAATTACTTTTGTTGCGCCAAAAGCAGATGCAAGTCTAAATTTCCCAGTTGAAATTGAAATAGCAAACAACGCTACAAAAGATTTAAAAGCAGGAATGTACGGAACGGCAAAATTTGCGTCTAATCAACAAAAGCAAACCTTGAAAATTGTACCAAGAAATGCGTTTGTTGGAAGTGTAAGCAGTAATCAAATTTTTGTAATTGAAAACGGAACTGCCAAACTTAAAAAGGTTACAGCTGGAAGAATTCTAGGTGATAAAGTTGAAATCCTAAACGGATTAAACGATGGTGAAACTGTAATTGTTACAGGTCAAATCAACCTTCAAGATGGAAGTAAAGTGGAAGTTATTAAATAAAACCGTAAGATTTAAGCTTTAAGCTATATGCCTAAAGCTTAAAGCTTATTGCCTAAAGCAAAAGAAAAATATGAAATTAGCAGAAATATCCATAAAACGTCCGTCGTTAGTAATTGTATTATTTACAATTCTAACACTTGGTGGACTATTTAGTTATAGCAATTTAGGATACGAATTAATCCCAAAATTTGAGACAAACGTAATCACAATTGCAACCATTTATCCTGGTGCATCGCCAAGTGAAGTTGAAAATACGGTAACCAAAAAAATTGAAGACGCCGTTGCTTCATTAGAAAATATCAAGAAAATTGATTCAAAATCATACGAAAGTTTATCGACCGTTTCGATTACATTAACATCTACAGCCGATGTTAATATTTCGATGAACGATGCGCAACGTAAAATTAACGCTATTATTAGTGATTTGCCAGACGATGCCGATACACCTTCGTTAACCAAATTCTCCTTGAGCGATTTGCCAATTATGACCATTGGTGCCAACGGAAAAATGGACGAAGTAGCATTCTATGATTTAATTGATAAAAAATTAGCACCTGTACTTTCGCGTGTTCAAGGTGTAGCACAAGTAAACATTATTGGTGGACAAGAACGTGAAATTCAAGTAAATCTTGATGCTGTAAAAATGCAAGGTTACGGACTTTCTATTCCGCAAGTACAACAAAATATTTTAACCTCAAACTTGGATTTCCCAACAGGAAATATTCAAACGCGTGAGCAAAAAATATTAATTCGTTTAGCCGGAAAATATAAAAATGTTGACGAATTAAGAAATCTAGTTGTTTCGTCAAATAACGGAATTCAAGTTCGTCTAAAAGATATTGCAGATGTTCAAGATACGCAAAAACTTACCGAAAAAGTATCTCGTGTAGATCAAAAAAGTGCTATTTTATTGCAAATTGTTAAACAATCAGATGCCAATGCCGTTGCCGTAAGTGAAGAGTTAGTAAAAACAATCGACAAATTAGAAACCGATTATAAATCGAAAGGATTGGAACTTGAAATTGCAAAAGACAGTACTGTTTTTACGCTTGAAGCTGCCGATGCCGTTGTACACGATTTACTTATTGCAGTTATTTTAGTTGCTTTTGTAATGTTGTTTTTCTTGCACAGTATTAGAAACTCGTTAATTGTAATGGTTTCTATTCCAGCTTCGTTAATTGCCACTTTCATCGGAATTTATTTAATGGGTTATACCTTAAACTTAATGAGTTTATTAGGATTATCATTAGTAGTTGGTATTTTGGTGGATGATGCCATTGTGGTTTTAGAAAATATCTATAGGCACATGGAAATGGGTAAAAACAAGGTTCGTGCTGCCTATGATGGAACTGCTGAAATTGGAGGTACCGTTGTATCGATTACCTTAGTAATTGTGGTAGTATTTTTACCGATTGCAATGAGTACAGGTTTAGTTTCTAACATTATTACGCAATTTTGTGTTACTGTAATTATCTCAACTTTATTGTCATTAGTAGCTTCATTTACAATAATTCCTTGGTTATCATCAAGATATGGAAAATTAGAACATATTACAGGTAAAAACCTTTTCGGAAGAATTATCCTTGGATTTGAAAGCTATTTAACTCGTTTTACAAATTGGGTTTCAGGATTGTTAACCTGGTGTTTAGATCATTACATTAAAACTATTTTAGTAGTTTTAGTATTATTTTTTGGTTCAACCATCGGACTAATGGGTGGCGGATTTATTGGTGGAGAATTCTTTGCAGCATCAGATAGTGGTGAGTTTTTAGTTCAAATTGAAATGCCAAAAGACGCTTCGTTAGAACAAACCAATTTTATGACACAAAAAGCAGAAAACTTTTTAAAGAAAGAAGAATATGTTTTTAGTCAAATTACAACTATTGGTCAAACCAGTGAAGGACTTGGCGCTTCTCAAGCAACCGCTTATAAATCGGAAATCAACGTAAAAATGGTTGGTTTAGACAAACGTGATGAACCAGCAAATGTTTATGCTGCAAAAACCAAACGTAAATTAGAAAAAATTCTAGTTGGAGCAAAAGTTAAAACCGTTCCAGTAGGTATTTTAGGAACTGCTGAAGATGCCACTTTAGGATTAATTGTAACGGGTCCAAATGTAGAAACTGCAATGGCTTTTGCAAAAGCAGCCGAAAAAGAATTAAGAACTATTCCTGGAGCAACAGAAATTGAATTATCGGTAGAAGATGGAAATCCAGAAGTAAACGTTCAGGTTGATAGAGATAAAATGGCGGCTTTAGGTTTAAGTTTACAAACCGTTGGTATGACGATGCAAACAGCTTTCAGCGGAAATACCGATGGTAAATTTAGAGCTGGAGAATTTGAATACGACATCAATATCAAATACAATGCTTTCGACAGAAAAAGTATTGCTGATGTAAGTAACCTAATTTTCATCAACGAAAGAGGCGAACAAATTAAATTAATACAGTTTGCTACCGTTTCAGAAAGTTCTGGACCAAGTGAATTAGAACGTAGAGATAAATCGGCATCGGTAACTGTAAAAGGTCAAAATGTTGGTGTCGCTTCGGGAACAATTGTTGGTCAATGGCAAGAAAAAATAGATAAATTAGAAAAACCAACAGGTGTAAGCTATATTTGGGGTGGAGACATGGAAAACCAAAGCGAAGGTTTTGGAACTCTTGGAATTGCATTACTTGCGGCAATTATTTTGGTTTACTTGGTAATGGTTTCGTTATACGACAGTTTTGTGCATCCATTCGTAGTATTGTTTGCAATTCCGCTTTCGTTTATTGGTGCAATGTTAGCATTAGCATTAACAAATAATACGCTAAACATATTTACTATCTTAGGTATCATTATGTTGATTGGTTTGGTATGTAAAAATGCGATTATGTTGGTGGATTATACCAATCAGCGTCGTAAAGCAGGCGAAACCATTAGAACCGCATTAATTCAAGCAAATCATGCAAGGTTGCGTCCAATTTTAATGACCACAATTGCCATGGTATTTGGTATGTTCCCAATTGCATTAGCTTCTGGAGCTGGAGCAGAATGGAAAAACGGTTTGGCTTGGGTAATTATTGGAGGATTAATTTCATCACTATTCTTAACCTTAATCGTGGTTCCGGTTATTTATGAAATCATGGAAAAAATAATCGCTAAATTCTCTAAAGGAGAAAAAACAGATTATGAAGCTGAAATGGTTGCTGATTATGAACATAGAGAATTAAGCGAAGACGGTTTTACGCCAAAGCATTAATTTTAATTTTTGTACAAAAAACGCCTCCAATTGTTGAGGCGTTTTTGTTTTAATTTTTTTAATCAATACTATTTTACATAGAATAACGTTTAATAAATAAACTCCAAAACATCAATCAATGAAATTAATTTTTTCTGTTTTAACGTGCTTCTTTTTTCTTTTTTCCAATGGTCAAGAAAACAAAGAATTTAAAGAAAAAGCACAAACTGCAATCACCAATAAATTTCCTTCTACCCGAGTATTTGATGTGAAATTTGAAAATTATTTACCAACAGATTACAATTCAGAATTATTTGATGAACCGTTTGAAAAAGGAGAAATTAAAAATCATTATCGTTTTAGTGCAAGTGCCAATATTCCTATAATTAAAAAACAAAGATGGAATGTTACTTCGTCTTTTAGATATAGATATGAAGCTTTTGAACTCAATGATGTTGCAAGTCAAATTGATAATTCGATTCCAGTTTACGATGAAAAACTAAATTATCATTATCTTTCTGGAGCTTTAAGTTTTACTTATTTTTCACAACTGTTTAAAAAACCATTTCTATATAATGCAAGTGTAATTGTTGACGGAACCGAGAAAGATGCTGAACGTATAAAAGGTTTTTTTGGTGCTACGATAATCTTGAAAAAAACAGAACGAACCACAATTGGTGTCGGACTTATTGTTTTAGTTGATCCAACTTCTCCAGTTCCAGCTTCTCCAACTTTTTTAATAGATCATCGATTTAAAAATTCAAAATGGAGTTTGGATTTTATTCTACCACAACGTTTTTTATTTAAGAGAGATTTATTAAAAAACGGAAGAATTTCTTTAGGAAGCGAACTAAATACTAACGGATTTTATACTTACATAAATCAACCCGGATTTGCAAAAGTGTATGATTACAGAACAATTGAAATAAATACGGGTTTAACCTATGAACATTGTTTTAGCAAATCAATAATTGCAACATTTAAAACCGGATTGGCAACAGTTTTCAATGCAAGAGTTTCGGAAAGAGG
>Ga0154020_10008942_pt1 | contig 11584 bp, 12 predicted proteins | sample Klosneuvirus_201_FD_109709 | JGI IMG/M metagenome (GOLD analysis project Ga0154020, IMG submission 109709) | Active sludge microbial communities from wastewater, Klosterneuburg, Austria - Klosneuvirus_20160825_MG | ecosystem: Engineered > WWTP > Aerobic digester > Activated sludge | place... | reverse complement strand
TGTCAGGGCTTTTCTTTGAAAAAATTAGGTGTATTAATTAGCAACGCGAACGTTGACTGCATTCAAACCTTTTTTTCCTTCCTTCAGTTCGAAAGTAATTGAATCGTTTTCACGAATCTGATCTACCAGACCTGATACGTGTACAAAATACTCCTGACCTGATGAGGTCTCCTTTACAAAACCGAATCCTTTGGTTTCGTTAAAGAATTTTACTGTTCCTTCTTTCATTGTGATTTGTTATAAATTTTAAAACGCAAAGATAGGTAATTAATCTGGAATTAATCCAAATCGCTTACGCAGCCTTTTTAATACGTTCGAAGCTTATTTCTTTATGTTGCACCAGACGAATGACCTTCATTTTATCTAATAGCTTAATTACTATATAAGTAGGATCAATTTCGTGCCAACGAATACCTCCAAAATTGGCTCTGTTACCAAATTTATGGTGATTATTGTGGTAACTTTCCCCCATCATCAAAAAATCGACTGGCAAAAAGTTCTTAGATGTATCCCCCACAGGGAAATTTCTGTATCCGTATTTATGGGCAAACCAGTTAATGATTGCACCATGTATTGGGCTCATTAGAAAATGAATAGGTAGCAATAGCCATAACCACCAATATGTGGCAAATTGTGCATAAAATGCAACATATAAGGCTCCCCAGAATAGCCGTGATGGCCATGATCTGGCAAATTTGTCAAAAGCAACCCAGTCAGGCACTCCTTCCGTAAAGCGTTTTTCCACTACCATTCTTTTATTGGAAAGATCAGAATAGATGGTTTTTGTTTTCCACATCATTTTAAAGATGGTTTCATCATAGGTCGGTGAATGCGGATCATTTTCCGTATCGGCATAGGCATGATGCATGCGGTGCATGACTCCATATCCATAGGGACTTAAATAATTTGAGCCCTGAAAAATCCAGGTAAGAACGTACACCACCTTCTCAACAAACGGACTCATGGTGAATGCCTTATGTGCAGCATACCGGTGTAGAAAAAATGTCTGGAAAAACAGCGACAAGTACCAATGCGCAACGAAAAAAATCAGAATCTCCTTCATGAGATAAACAATTAGGTTAATAGATTAATATGAAATTGGCACACTATGGCCAATATCTTGTAAGACCATCATCTATAAGTATTGTGACAGAATTTGTAAGAATTATTTTTTGGATTGAAGGGCGTTGGCAATATCCGTCTTCAGATGTTGTACAAAATCTGTTACGTTACCTATGTCGCAGGCCTTTTTAAAGCTATCAAATAGATTGGATTCCGGGTTAGTTACGACCTTTTTGGGGTTCTTATCGAGCTTTTTACGCGCCCGGCTAAGTAATTGTCGACAATTGTCGGCTTTCTTATCTAAAACCTTTTGAATTTCTTCATATTCGAAATCAAAAACCTCTTTTAATAGGTAGGCAGCACGTTCCAATGGCTCCAGTTTGGCCTGAATTATCTTAAATGCGGCAGCCAGTTCTTTTTCAAAGTCTATGTTGGTAAAATCAGATTCCTTAAATTTCACCATCAACTCAGAAAGCTGAATAGAATCCCAATACTCCTCTTTTTTGCGTTTTAACTTGTTGAGATGGTTCAGGCAATTATTTGTAACCGCCTTAATAAGATAGGCTTTCGTGTTTTCTATTTTCTCCTGTTCTGCACTTAGCCACTTCATGAAAGTATCCTGAACAATGTCTTCCGCATCCGCCTTGCAACGCAACAAATTGTAGGCAATCTGGTGCATGAGCGGTTGATAAAGCGTAATGGTTTGTGCTTGATTCAAAATCGTATTAATAATGCCACAAAGATACGCTTAATTTAAGTCATCTGCCGAAAGAATTTTATGCAGGCACGAACGCCTGTAAGCCTATCCGTGCAATTCAGATAATTCTAACCAACGTAGGGATTTCTCATCAATCTGATCACCCAATTCTTGTACCTGTGCCGCCAGTTTTTGCAACTCTTCGTGATCTGAAATTCCGCTATTCATCTTATTCGTCAACTCCGCTTTCTTCTTCTCAAGTATCTGAATTTCAGGTTGTAATTTTTCAAATTCCTGCTTTTCCTTAAAAGACATTTTCTTGGATTCCGCTTTACGGATTTCCTCTTTGACAGGAATTACCGGAGGATCTATTTTGACATTCTCCTTCTCCTCTAACCAGATCCTGTAATCAGAATAGTTACCGTTAAAAGGCACAATCTTACCATCACCTTCGAAAATAAAAAGCTGATCGATCAGGTGATCCATAAAATACCGGTCGTGCGAAACCAGGATCAGGCAACCGTTAAACTTTTCAAGAAAATCTTCCAGTACATTGAGTGTATCAATGTCGAAGTCGTTGGTGGGTTCATCCAACACTAAAAAGTTTGGATTGCGAACCAGTACTTTTAATAATTGCAATCGCTTCTTCTCTCCCCCACTTAGCTTTTCAATAATGTTGTATTGCTTCTCAGGTGGAAATAAAAACGTATCTAAGAATTTTGAAGCTGAAACACTGGATCCATCTGCCAGTGTAATGAACTCAGCGATCTCTTTTACTTCTTCAATAACGCGATGGTTAGGATTGAGGTCTTCCACTTCCTGAGTAAAATATCCCACCTTCGTGGTAACACCTGGAATAATTTCACCGGTATCAGGTTTGGTAGCTCCGGTTAACAAGTCCAAAAAGGTTGACTTACCCACCCCGTTTTTACCCACAATACCAATGCGATCTTTTTTCTTAAAGATGTATGAAAAATCATCCACCATTTTGGCTGCACCATAGCTTTTAGAAACATGATGCAGTTCCAGAACTTTACCACCTTGCCGTGATTCCTTAATGTCAAGTTCCAGTCTGTCTTTCTTAAGATTTACCGATGCCTTTTCTTCAAGTTCATAGTATGCATCAATTCGGTATTTCGCTTTTGTACCCCGGGCGCGCGGTTGCTTCCGCATCCACTCTAACTCCTTTTTTAGGAGATGGCGAGCCTTCGAAATCTCAGTCTTAAGCATCTCTTCCCGATCCGACTTCTTTTCTAGAAAGTAGGCGTAATTACCTTTATACCGATAAAGTTTACCTCGGTCAAGTTCTATAATCTCGTTAGCCACGTTGTCCAGGAAGTACCGATCGTGGGTAACCATCAGGAGGGTAATCTGCTGACCCGCCAGATAAGTTTCAAGCCATTCGATGGCCTCCAGATCCAAGTGGTTCGTGGGCTCATCCATAATGATAAGGTCGGGCTCGGCCAATAGCATCTGGGCTAAAAACACTCTCTTGCGCTGCCCTCCGGATAGCTCATCGAAGCGTTGATCGAGGTTTAGAACCCCCAACTTACTGGTTATGGTTTGCACCTTGGCGTCATAGTCCCAGGCTTTGTATTCCTCCATCAATTCAAGGACATGTTGCATGCGCTCGGCCGAAGTGTGGGCATCATGAATACAAGCTTCATAATCCTTCACTACCGATGCTACTTTATTGTTCTTATCAAAGATGATTTCATTGATGGTAAGGTGACCGGCAACCTGAGGTTGCTGTACAAGGTAACCTAGCTTAATTCCATCGCGGACACTTACCACACCCTGATCGGCTGAAAGTTGACCTATTAGAATTTTAAGGAGTGTAGATTTACCGGTTCCGTTTTCACCAACCAAAGCCATTTTATCTCCTTGCGAAATGCCAAGGGTAATGTCTTTAAATAGCCAACGATCATTAAAGGATTTAGCGAGTGATTCAGCGGACAGATAATTCACAAAGTAAAAATTAGTCCGCAATTTAGCACAACGGCTTTACCTGAATGAACAGTAACTTAAATTAATCATAATAATCCTGACGGCACCGTCAGGATTCACTGAAACGGTTTTACCAACTCAGGATGCCTGTGATTGCTTAACGTGGTAGCAAAAAAAGCACAAGCAGAGTTGAAAAAATACTGTAGCAGTGATGGTAAAAATTAGCAACATAGCTTCCATCTTTAATATTGAATTTAAAGTTAATATGAACATCATTAATATACTATTATTCAGATAGTTATATTTATAAATTCTATAACTTATTGAAAATGAATTTAATAGAAGAGGTTTTAAAGGAACATAACAAGTCACAACGGGATAAAATTGTGAATTATGTCAATAATGATCCCAAACGCTTCGCGGATCTGGTTGCAGTTTTCCTTGCGGGCCCCTATCGCGTAACCCAACGGGCCGCTTGGCCCTTAAGCTATTGTATAGAGAATAGCCCCGCATTAATTAAACCGCACTTTAAAAAAATTATAGACTTTTTAGGAAAGCAGGGCGAGCATGATGCTGTTAAGCGAAATGTCTTACGCATGCTTCAATTTATTCCTATTCCAAAATCCCTTCAAGGCAAGACGGTTGATCTGTGTCTATCCTTTTTAACCGATGGAAGGCAACCGGTTGCTATTCGGGTTTTTGCTATGACCGTTCTGGGAAACATAGCCAAAGAAAACACTGATTTAAAAAATGAAATTAGTCTGATTATCGAAGACCAACTTCCTTACGGGAGCGCGGGATTTATTTCCCGAGGTAGAAAGACACTAAAGCAATTAAAACAATCCTGACGGTGCCGTCAGGATTCATCAACCTTTGAGCAAAATTCATTCTCTTTTTGCTAATGACTATTTGTAGATTAAAATAATATCTTGCTGAAGATGAATGAAGCGCTAACCCATCGGTGCAAAAGTTGTGAAAATACTTTTACAGGAAACTATTGTAACCACTGTGGAGAAAAGGTATTGGTGACCAGCGACCAGTCGTTCAAATCGGTTGTGAATAGCATTTTACTCACCATCACGTTTGTCGATACCCGATTTATTAAAACGCTTTGGATGGTTCTTACAACACCTGGTACTTTATCCCGCGACTTCTCTCATGGCAAAAGAATAAAGCGGCTTAGCCCCATGTCGTTATTCTTCCTGCTCAACTTGGTCTATTTCTTTTTTCCATTAATCCAATTGTTCAATGCCTCGCTCCATACCCAACTGCTATCTCCACTAAGCGTATTCTATATAAATCTCATCACCCATAAAATTGTTACTCTGGGGCTAGACTTAAATTCGTTTACCTTAATCTATAACCAAAAAACCACCAGCCTGGCAAAACTAATGGTTGTGGTTTTTGTTGTAATCAGTTCGCTACCCTTAAATATTCTTTACTGGAAAAAGAATAAATACTTTATAGATCATGTCACTTATGCCGTGGAACTTGCCTGCTTTAATCTTTTTGCTAATGCCATTCTGCTTACTGTTATCGTAAGGCTATTTGGACTTGGGCACTACCTGAATGAAATTACACTCACTGTTATTTTCATTATCACCAATCTCTATTTCATTCTACGCTCGGGGTTGACTTTCTATCAGGAAAAAGGTATTCGTTTAGTCTTTAAATCGTTAATTCTGATTGTGTTTCTTAAACTTGCTCTGGAAGGTTATCGTATGGTTTTGTTCTTTGTTACCATGTGGATGTTGTAACTATTGAAGCGAGCGCGAAAGATTGGTAATAAGTTCTTCGGCCTGAATTCTGTCTTCTGGAATTACCAGAGTGCGATAGGCATTAAGGCTTTCAATAGCCGCATCAATTTCATTACTCATCGCCAACGTGAGTCCCAAATTAAAATGGCTGTTCGGAAAATTAGGCTCCACCTCAATGGATATCTGATAATGAATTTTTGCTAACGATAGATTGCCGATTTCGGTATATACGTTGGCCAAATTATAATGCGCTTCGAAATGACGGGGTTCTTCCTTCAGGCATTTAGTAAAACAATCTACCGCACGACTATAATTTTTATGTTCCGATTCCAGAATGCCCAAGTTGCAATAAGCGTCTGCTATCGAGTCCCCTACTTCAATAGCCTTTTGATATTGACTCACTGCTCGACTGTCACCCTGTTCATCAAGCATTAAAGCTTCTTCAAAGGCCGAAAGTTGATTCAAGCTAATCACCTTCGCTCCGGCAAACAAATTCAACTGGCCGTATTTGTCATGGGCTGTACCCTTCTTCTTGCGTACAGGTTTAAAGCCGAACTTCTCTGGGTTGGGTGTAGGAAACTGAATGACCTTGGCCATAGCACAAAGGTAGCCAAAATCAGTTTTAGAATGTAATAGTTGTACGGCTAACTCGCTTTTCTCCGGAGTGTTTTCTTTGCAGCTTCTTTCTCTTTTTTAACAACCATACCTTTTGCCTTTTCCATTGGCTTCTTTTTAGCCGCATCAATGCTGGCTTTTAAAGCAGTCATAATATCAACTACTTCGGGTACTTCTTCGGTCATCATTACTACTTCCTTACCGGCAATCTTCGCATCAATAATTGCTTTGAGTGCATCGTAATAGTGGTCTTTCATTTCAATCTTTGCGAAAGTAGTGGTCATAGAGTCAACCAGCGTTTTGGCTAATTTCAACTGATCTTTATCGGCCTTAACTTCAAGTAAGAGTGGTACTTCACCCATACTTCGAATCTCACTAGGATAACGCAATCGGTACATCATTATTCCACCTTCATGCGGAGAAAGGAGTACCGGAGTTTCGCGATCGCGCAAAACCACTTTACCTACTCCTACCTTGCCACTGTCCTTTAACGTTTGACAAAGCAACCCGTACGTCTTGGCTGCAATATCACTATCAGGACCAATGAAGTACGGAGTTTCAAATAGCGTGTGGTGAACCTCTTCAGCTTTCACGAAACCTTCGATCTCTATTACCTTCTCGCTCTTCAATTTTACCTTATTGAGATCGTCTTGCTCAATAATCACATATTGCCCGGGCTCATATTGATAGCCTTTTACAATGTCATCAGACTTTAAGGGTTTGCCCGTTACCTTGTCTTTTTTCTCATAGCTAACGGGGTTATTTCCCTCGCGCGTAAGCAAATTGAAGCTGATGCTTTGACCGGTGTCAATCGCATTATAAATGCGAATAGGTATGGTAACTAATGAAAATTGAATGTGGCCCTTCCAAACAGCTCGCATAAAAAGTATAGTTAGTTTAAAAAATGAACTATAAGGCACTAAGCTATTGATTATGAAAGACTTTTCAAAATAATTAATTAGTAGAGATCTCGAAAACGCGGTCGAATAGTGGCTTAAAATAGGGATCACAAAATCTTGGGTTACCGGTAGCGTAATCAAGAATTTCTAAATCCTCAAACAGAGTTTGGTTTCGTTTGCTGTTTCCAGGACTACCCAAATCGAACAGATTAAGCACCCGTTGAGAAGTGAATTGAGTTTCACCGGCACTTACAGCTTTTAAATAGTTTACTTGATACTTAGTGAGGTTACGGGTTTGATTTTGGAATACAGGAAGATGATCGTTTAACAATTCCAGAAAAGAAAGATCAAGTATTTCATCCGTTACTTTCTTGCCGGAATTATTCCAGCAAATGCGGGCGAGGTATTGAACAAAGTAAGAATGAGAATCGACCAAATTAGCCAATCGCAAGGCGGTTTCTGCTGAAATGGTTTTCCCTGTTCGTTCAAATTCTTCGATAAGAAAAGCTGTCCACTCTTTAGCCTCTATCTTATCCAAAAACAAAATCTCACCAAAACGATAGAAGGGTTGTGCTGAATGAGCAAATAGAGTTGACATTAAATGCCGCTTGCTTCCATAAAGGCAATAGGAAACCTGATTATGATTTTGCCAATAGGAACGAAGTTTTTCGAGTACCACTTTTCCATCTGGCCATTCCGAAATCTTTTGAAATTCATCTATGCAAACCACCAAACGGGTTTTTCTATCCATGGCTATGCGTTGGGGTAACTCAAGAATATCTTCCACTTCATATTTTTTATGCGGAAGATCAAGTGAAATCAGGATTTCATCATTCTCACTAACTCCATATTTTATGTAAGGCAGCAATGATTTTAATGACTTAGCCACGGTATCAACTACCTGCTGAAGTTTTGAGCTGGTTTGCTGGAGTGTTGCTTTTAGAAAGGCAGCATAAAATTCGCGGGAGGAACTAATGCCAAAGCAATCAAGTTGAATGGTAGTCAACTTGCCTTTGAACGTATTGACCGATTGATTTACGAGCGAACTCTTTCCCCATCGTCTGGGTGAAATAATAACAATACTTTGCCCATCGCGAAAAGCACTTTGCAACCGCCTAATTTCTTGCTTCCGGTTGCAGAAATTCTGATCGGTAGTAAGTTCTCCGTACTTGAATGGATTTTGCATTACCTAATCTTAGATAACACAAATATAGGTAATATTATTTATCTACTATTGGGAACAAAAGTGCCTAAATATTGATTTAGGGCCTAAAATCCACATAGGATGATGTTTCAACCTCTGCTCTTAATTCGTGGAGCAGGTTATAAAGTCCGTAGTACGTGCGGTTAATATACAACGCATCCTTAACTCCCCTCGCCTTTTTCGAATCGCGAAACGCTTTCATACTTCCAATTTCCTCACCAAACTGATAGAGAGAAGTGAAATACGATTTCTCTGCAAAGTCAAAGGTGGGACTGCGGAAAGGTCGGCCAAGAAGTTCAACCAATTGTGTGAATACTTGCTTGAAGAATAATATATCTGTAGCAGAGTCATCGGGATAAATGAATCTCAGATCACGAAAAACTTTATCAAGACGCTTAGTGTCATTCAAAATATCTTTATCTAATAACTGAAAGTAAATCTGGTAAAAATTTGCGGGCAACACCTTTACACATCCAAAATCAATTACCCCCAGTTTTCTTTCTGGTGTAATTATAAAGTTACCGGGATGCGGATCGGCATGTAAAGATCGTAAGGTATGAATCTGAAAATGATAAAAATCCCAAAGCGCCTGACCGATCCGATTGCGCTCAACTTGAGTAAGTGAATCGGCCTTAAAAATTTCCCCCAACGGCTTACCTTCAATCCAATCCATTGTTAAAATCCGGTCTCCAGACAGCGCTGGATAATAGTTAGGGAAAATGATATTTGGAATTTGACCGCACAACTTAGAAAGTTCGATAGAACGTTTAAGTTCTAAGGTATAATCAGCTTCTTCCAACAACCTGCTTTCTACCTCACCTATAAATTCATCATATTCGGCCGGGTTGAGCTTAAACATCCGTAAGGCAATGGGCTTTACCATCGCCAGGTCACTCTTAACACTATCGGCTACACCAGGATATTGGATTTTTACGGCTAATTTTTTTCCATTTGACGTTGCCTGATGAACCTGACCAATGGAAGCCGCATTACTGGCCGATGAAGAGAAGCTATCGAATATCTCTAAAGGCTTTCTTTTAAGGGAGCGCTCGAATGTACGCACAACCAAGGGATAGGAAAGTGGCGGAGCACTGTACTGCGCCAAAGCAAATTGTTGTTGATACGCTGAAGGCAGAAGGTTTTTGTCCATGCTCAGCATCTGTGCTACTTTAAGCGCACTTCCTTTCAACTGGCTTAATGAATTGTAAATATCCGTGGCATTATCCTGATGCAATTCATCGCGTGAAAGCTCGGGGTTTACCAGACGCTTACTGTAATGCTTGAGATAATTTGTGCCAATCTTGGCTCCTGTGGAGATAAATTTTCCAGCACGTTGTACTTTACCAACAGGGATGCTACGCTGTTCTTTTAGATTTGCCATGAACGAGCCCCTCTGCTTAGTTTTTGGAATTTTGGTAGAGAAATCTTCCGAAGTCAATAGCATTATCCAATACTCCTTTGCCAATTAAATCAAAGGCAAGATTTACAGACTTCTCAATGGCTGCGTCTGTCTTTTCAAAATTCGGGCTCTCATCATGAATCCAAAATTGAAGTACGAACATAAGATGAAACCAAAAGATCAGATCATAGCGCTGATCCAGGATCGGGCGTTTAGCTATTTCCCCAGAACCTTTCCCTTCATTCAATACCTGATTCAACCACTCGTTGAATTCACTTTTAAATCCTTTCAGAAAGGGAGGAACAACCGAAGGATTTTTCCAACTCTTAAATTGAAGCAAAACAAAACTCCGATCTTCTTTCAGCAGCTCGGCCAACATAAAGTAGAATGTAAGAATTTTCTCTCGCGCACCAAAGCTTTGATAACTGGCGTCTGCGGCCATACTACTAATGGTATCCGTAACATACTTTTTCCAAATTGATTTCTCTATGGCATCAAAAGAAGCAAAGTGCTGATAGAATTCGGTTTCGTTAAATCCATTCTCTTTGCAAAACTTAAAAACAGAAGCGGGTTGCTTCCCTTCCGTCAACAAATAGTTACGATAGCTGACTGCGATCTTGGCTGCATCGGCTTCGACAGCCTTAACTTTGGACCTTTTCGTTTTTTCCATACATCTAAAACAATACTCAGTGGTTAAAGTTTAGTTTTTCAGCTTTTTTAAGCAGAAATATTCCAACTGGCAATTCATTCGAAATATTGCCAACTTTAAGAATGTCTTGGGCTAAAGTCTTTCCGTTAATCGGCATCATTTGCCTGATGTCTTTTTCGGTATTTCCGCAAGAGACTAAAGCCCGATCTGCTTCTTACTACTTCGAAAAAGGCGAAGAATCGTTGCTCAACAGGTCTTATAAAACTGCGTTGGCCCAATTCAACGAATGTTTACGTATCGATCCCTACTATATACCCGCTTATTATTCACGAGCGATGGCTCGCGATCATTTGGGTGACAAGCAAGGGGCGCTTACCGACTACAATATCTATCTGGAAACACAACCTCTGGATAAGGAGGCGCTTTTTAGCAGAGCAGTGGCGCGTTACGATTTCGGTCAATGGGCTATGTCTAAAGAAGATTTTTTAAGCCTGTTGGAACTTCCACCCGGAGGCGAAACCAATACGGTTTACTTTCAAATAAGCCGGGAAGATATCGGAGCCTCAAAAGGTTTTACCACCAGTGGCTCGTTAACCCCCACGTACTTTAACTATCTGGGTTTAATCGAAACTAAATTAAGTGATTTCGGGATGGCGCTTCATTATTTTGATTCTGCTATTCACTTATCTCCTACTAATCCTGATCTGTTTCTTAACCGCGGTATTGCAAGGCAAAACGCAGGCGATACGGTAGGTGCTAAAGCTGATTTCGAACTTGCCCTTCAAATTAATCCGGATAGTTATATGGCGAGCCACAATCTCGCAGTGCTTTCCGTTGCGTCTCTGAATACTGAACGATCGGAAAAGTTGTTGACAGAAGCCATTGAGAAAAATCCTAACCTGCCCTTCTCGTATGCCGAGCGCGGTTCTCTAAGAATGAAGACCGGAAATCGTGCCGGAGCTTTACAGGATTATTCTGATGCTATCCGCTTAGATACTGCTGAGCCTGAGTACTGGCTTAACCGCGGCATCGTTAAAGAGCAACTCACCGACTATCAGGGTGCCCTCGCAGACTATCAGCAAGCGTTAAAACTTAAGCCCGATTATGAAAAAGCCTGGCTGAATCATGGCAATGCGTTGGTAAAACTCAATCGTTTAAAAGAAGCCATTGAAGATTACACGGTGGCCATCACGTACTACCCCGACTATGGCTTAGCCTATTATAACCGAAGTGTTGCCTATCACCGACTCGGAAAAAAAGTGGAAGCTTGTAAAGATTTAACCCAAGCGATAGCCTTTGGAATAAAGGTTGAGCCTGGCATGCTTGTGAAGATATGTGCCGACAAATAAGAACAT
>Ga0154020_10008941_pt1 | contig 11585 bp, 9 predicted proteins | sample Klosneuvirus_201_FD_109709 | JGI IMG/M metagenome (GOLD analysis project Ga0154020, IMG submission 109709) | Active sludge microbial communities from wastewater, Klosterneuburg, Austria - Klosneuvirus_20160825_MG | ecosystem: Engineered > WWTP > Aerobic digester > Activated sludge | place... | reverse complement strand
GCATAAAGGTAACATTGGTAATCATCATAATCGCGATGAATAACACTTGCATTACTCGTGCCCCCTAAAACTCTTGCCACTTCTTTAGGATGTGATGGATCTGTAACATCAATAAAATGTGTGCCTAATGTCGAACCAATAATACCATATTCTCTGCCTTTGTTCCATACGCCCCATGCTTCATTAAAAGCATTGTTATGAGTCGATGATCCTGGAATCAGAGAATCTCTCCAATGACCCAATAATTTCATTTTGACTGGCTGGCAATACAGTGGTAAATGAATACTAATAACAAACAGTGCGACTAAGAATTTCATGTTAAAGGTTTAAAACAGCAGGATTCATTCCCATAGATGAAAATCCACCATCGTGATATAAATTTTGCATGGTCACCATTCTGGTGAGATCTGAAAACATCACTACACAATAGTCAGCACATGCATCCGCACTCGCATTTCCCAAAGGACTCATTTTATCAGCATAGTCAAAGAATTCCTGAAATCCTTTTATACCAGATCCGGCTGTAGTCATGGTTGGTGATTGAGATATCGTATTAACACGCACATGTTTTAGGGTTCCAAAATGATACCCAAAACTTCTGGCAAACGATTCTAACAATGATTTGGATTCTGCCATTTCGTTATAATCTGGAAATACACGTTGGGAAGCGATATAGGTTAGTGCTAACATAGATCCCCATTCATTGATTGCATCTAATTTAAGTGCCGTCTGCATTAATTTATGAAATGAAATAGCGGAAATATCAAAGGACTTCTGCATGAATTCATAATTAAGATCGGTGTAAGCCCGTCCTTTCCTAACATTGAGTGACATGCCTATGGAGTGAAGTATAAAATCTAATTTACCCCCAGTAGCTTCCATAGATTTAGTAATGAGTTGTTCCAAATCTTCAACCAATGTCGCATCTGCCGGAATAACTTCAACATTTAATTCTTTAGCCAAATCAAATATTTTACCAAAACGCATAGCGACAGGAGCATTGGTTAAGGTTATTTTAGCTCCCTGTTCCACACATTTTTTAGCGACGTGCCATGCTATAGATTGTTCATCCAATGCACCAAAAATAATGCCTCTTTTTCCTGCTAATAATTGATTTGACATGTTTGTATTTTTTTATAGTTGTAAAATAATTTCGTTTATAATTGTATAAGTTCTTTAGCATTAATTAGTGCTGCCGAACTTGGTGGATCTCCACTTAACATTTTGGCTATCTCTACATATCGTTCCTCTGCTTCCAATTTTTTTAATTTGGTATTCGTAAGTTTTGAAGTAGAATCTTTGTAAACAAAGAAATGATGTTTAGCTCTCGAAGCAACTTGAGGAGAATGGGTAATCGTTATGACTTGATGATGTCCCGACATGTCTCTTAAAATATTTCCCATTTGTAAAGCAACTTGTCCAGATACTCCGGTATCTATCTCGTCAAAAATCATAGTAGGTAATTCTGCTTTTTGGGCAACCAAAGATTTAATGACCAAATTAAGTCTAGAGATCTCACCTCCTGAAGCTTGATTTTTTAAAGCTTTTGGGGAACTACCTTTATTGGATGTAAATTGAAATTCGATAGCATCTATACCTAATTGATTGAGTTCTGCCGTAGTATCAAATTTAATATCAAATTGGGCAAATTCCATTCCGAGTAATCTTAATAATGGAGAAGTTCGCTTTACCAATTCTAAGGATTTTTGTTTTCTAGTCTTAGAAATGGATAAGGCATGCGACAGGAGATCCTGATGCAATGTTTTTATTTCAAGATCCAATTGATTGATTTGATCTTCACCATGAGAAATGGAATTGAGTTTGGATTCTATTTCTTGTTTAAATTGGATGAGTTCATGATCAGACTGAACTCGATGTTTTTTCATCAAACGGACGATCAGATCAAATCGTTGTTGAAGGGCAAGTAATTTCTTTGGATCTGTATCAATATGTTCTGAAATGGATTCCAATTCTAAAGCGATATCTTTTATTTCAGTTTGAATCAGTTCTAGTCGATCATATAAAGTATTTACAATGGGATTTATTCGAACGGATCTTAATAATTGTAAAATATCCTGTACAGAATCTATTACGCCTTTTTCATTATTTAAGATGGTCGAAGCATGGTTGGTTTGATTAAGAATTTCTTCGGACTTCGAAGCTATTTTAAGTTCTTCTTCGAGAGTTCCAAATTCATTTTCTTTAAGATCTATTTGTTGTAATTCTTCCCATTGAAATTGCAAAAAATCTTGTTCTTGTTGTGCCTTGATATGCAGTTCCTGAAGTTCTTTTTTATTGCGTTTTAATTGTTCGTATTGTTTAAATTGAGTTAGATACTTTTTTACTTCCGTTTGCAATTCTGCAAATGCATCCAAAGAATTTAATTGAAATATAGGATCAATAATATCTAAATGATCAAATTGTTGATGAATGGAAATCAACAATGGAGCTATTTGATTAATATCAGTAACTAATGCAGGTGTATCATTAATAAAAGTTCTGGATTTCCCATTGGGTAATATTTCTCGTCGAATGATTATTTGTTTAGGATCATCGATATCAATGCTTGCAATTATTTTTTCCTGCAAGCTTAAAGGAATGTCAAAACAAACTTCTACAACACATTTTTCTTCCGCATTACGCAACACTTTGGCATCTGTTCTTGCACCTAATACGAATTGTAAAGCACCTATCATAATGGATTTTCCGGCACCGGTTTCACCGGTGATAGCAATAAAATCTGAAGGCCATTGGATGTCCAATGTATCTATAATGGCGTAATTTTTTATGTGGAGTTGTGTTAACATGAATGTTGATCCGGTGTTATAATTTTTATATTATTGTAATAAATTAAAATCAACTTTTTCGCCAAGTTGTTGAGCTTTAGTCAAGTCCGTTTTGCCAGCAGCTTGTTGACCAAGAGCTATATATGTTTTTCCTCTTTCCAAATAATACAAACCTGAATTTGGATTGAATTGAATGGCGCGGCTATAATATTCTATGGCTTTAGTTGGATTGTTCAATGCTCTATGACATCTTCCTCCTTCATACCAGATATCTGCATTCTTAGGATCATATTTCAAATATTTATCTAAATCTCCGAGTGCCAGATCGTATTGACCTTGTTGGTTATAAACTATGGATCGATTTAAATATCCTACTTTCCAAGTAGGATCTAATTCTAATCCTTTCGTTAAGTCAGATAGTGCATTGGGTAAATTTCCTAATTTTGCATTTGCTGCACCTCGGTTGACATAATATTCTGCCATAGGATTCATTTCTATGGCTTTATTGTAATCCAAAATCGCTTTCTGATCTTCATTGCGAATAAAAAATAATTTGGCACGACTATTATACGTTGCATGTCCAGCTTTTAATTCAATGGCTCTAGAATAATCTTTAAGTGCAGCATCATATTGTTTTAAGTCTCTAAGATGATTGGCCCTATTATTAAATGGGAGTGGTGTGTTGTCATAGAATTCAATAACCCGAGTCCAAAGTGTACCGCTATCCTTCCAAATTCCACATTGTTTATAACTCATGATTCCAAAAATGGCGAGATAGCACCCAAATCCTGTTAGCACCATCGATTTTTGAGTTGCATGCGTTTCAACATATTGTTGTACATAGTAACAGCATATAAAAAACAATCCAATATAGGCTATATAGGTAAACCGATCAGCTATATATCCCTGTCCTGCTCCTAAAATTTGCAACAGAAAAACAATATTGAACAGAAAAAAGGCCATTCCAAAAACAAATGCCCTGTAATTTTTTTTAAAGGCCCAATAACTAATATAAAGTATTGCTAAAGCTACCGGTAATGATAAATAATGCCAAACAGTTATGTTCTCCGGATAAGGATATAAGGGTAATAATTCGTAAGGAAAAACCCATTTTATGAGATAGACAATGAAGCTAAAAGATCCAATAAATAGCCTCAATATTCCTGAATGGACTGCTGCAGATTCAAGAGATCCTTGCTTGTCTAACATATATATTCCTAAAAGTCCAAAACACAATGCACCTATAAAATAGAACCATTTTTCTGTAATTAAATTCCACCCTAGTGGTCTGTTTTTCCAGTAGTCTACGGCCAGCATGGACAAAGGCAGCGCTACCATTTGAATTTTTGCAAAAAGTCCTAAAACAAATAATATAAAAATCCAAAACGTCCTTGAAGATTTTTGTTGATCTAAGTTTTTGATATACAAGTACAAAGCACTCAGAAAAAAACTGGCAAACAAAACGTCTTTACGTTCCGTAATCCATGCTACAGATTCAACCCGCATTGGATGAATTCCAAAGAGTAATGCCCCTAATGATGCAAACAACAAGGTCAGACCTAGCGATCTAAAAATATAAAAGACTAAAAAAACACAAAGCAAATGCAACAAAAGATTGTTGAAATGCATGACATGAGGTTTGAACTCTTTTGTAAAGTGTTTTTCTATAGCGAATGTCAATATGGTTAAAGGGTTATAATTTCCAATAACGTCATGCGTAAATATGGCTTTGACATTGTTTTTGTTTAATTCAGAGACATAAGGGTTCTCATAAACATTACGGTCATCATCCCAATTCACGAATTCATTTTTTATGGAAGGAGATAACACTAAAAAACTAATGAAAAGTATAATGAGTATATAATAACGGTCTTTAGAAGAAGTTGGAACTACTTTCTGGATGGGTTTACTAATTATAGGCTTAACGGGTAAGTTTTGTCTTTTTTTGCTCATAAAGCATGAATATTTAGCAAATTTACATCAATTACTGCATTTGATTTTTGAATTCAATCCGCATTAAAACACATGAATAGTAGGTGCAATGTTAAGGAATTTGAAGCAAATCTTGTACTTTTGCTTCATGAAGATATCAGCTGGCGAATTGGCTTTAATGGTCAATGGCGTATTGGAAGGGGATCCTACTATGATATTGACCCAACCAAGTAAAATTGAAGAAGGGGTTCCGGGAAGTATTTGCTTTTTAGCTAATCTTAAATATGAACATTTTTTATACGAAACGAAAGCGTCTGTAGTTATCGTAGACCAACATTTTGTTCCCAAATCTGAAATAACTCCTGCTTTATTAAGGGTTGAAAATGTGTATTTAACGGTAAGTCATTTATTGTCTTTATTCGATGAGTCTAAAGAAACTACCTCTGGTATACATCCACAGTCAATCATTCATTCAACAGCGCAGTTGGGACAGAAAGCATCCATTGGAGCTTTCACCGTTCTGGAAAATGATGTCCTAGTTGGAGAATCTACGATTATTCATCCTCAAGTGTACATTGGACCAAATGTTAAAATAGGTGCTCACACGGTAATTTATCCGGGTGTTCGAATTTATAGAGATTGCGTTATTGGCGATCGTTGTGTCATCCATGCTAATGCAATTATAGGTAGTGATGGTTTTGGTTTTTCGCCCGATCCATCTGGTAATTATCAAAAGATAGCCCAGGTTGGTAATGTTGAGCTAAAAGATGATGTTGAAATTGGGGCTAATACCACCATTGATAGAGGAACTATGGGCTCCACATTAATCGGTCGCGGGAGCAAATTAGATAATTTAATTCAAATTGCACATAATGTTCAGATCGGTGAACATACTGTCATTGCAGCACAAGCCGGAATAGCGGGAAGTGCTAAAATCGGGAATCGATGCATGATTGGTGGTCAGGTTGGTATCGCAGGACATTTGCAGGTAGCGGATGGAACCATGATTCAAGCCCAAAGCGGAATAGCAAGTTCACTTAAGCAAGAAAATGGCAAATGGTATGGGTCTCCTGCAATTGATTATTATTCGTACCTTCGAGCCTATGCAGCGTTTAAGAAATTACCCGATCTTGTATTAAAAGTAAAAGAACTTGAGGCTTTACTTGAAGCAAGCAAAAAAACCTGATGAAACCATATGAATCAGAAAACCATTCAAAAAGATATCCAAATAGCAGGAGTCGGTTTGCATACCGGTGCTAAAGTTGTAATGACTTTTCGCCCTGCAATTGAAAATCATGGGATTAAATTCAGGCGAATGGATTTGCCGGATCAGCCCTATATACCTGCGGATGTTTCCAAGGTTATTGCGACCAACAGGGGAACAACATTACAAGATGGAGTGGCTCAGGTATGGACTGTAGAACACACGTTATCCGCTTTAACCGGGCTTGGAATAGATAATGTGCTTATTGAACTAGATGGTCCAGAAATTCCAATTCTTGATGGAAGTGCTATCCAGTTCGTTGAAGCACTACAGGAATGTGGTATCATAGAACAACCCTTTGAAAAGGACTATTTTGTGATTTCAGAAACCATGTCCTTTCAAGATCCTGACACCGGAGCTGAATATTTGGCGATGCCCTCAGACCAATTCGAACTTACGACCATGATAGATTTTAATTCAAAAAATCTTGGTCAGCAGTTTGCTTCATTGGACAATATAAAAGATTATGCTCAACAAATTGCCCCATGCAGAACCTTTGTTTTTCTTCATGAATTGGAAAAATTAATGGAACAAAACCTCATTAAAGGGGGAAATTTGGATAATGCTATAGTTATAGTAGATCGATTAATGAGTCAGGATGATTTGGATCAGTTGGCCAAAAAATTAAATAAACCTTCGGTCAAGGTGGAACGAGAAGGTGTCTTGAATACCCTTACTTTACACTTCTCGAATGAGCCGGCCCGCCATAAATTATTGGATGTATTGGGTGATTTAACGCTTTTAGGTAAACCCATACTCGGTAAGATCGTTACTAAGAAGTCAGGTCATAAATCGAATGTTGAATTCGCTAAATTTTTAAAAAAGAAGATGTTGGATCAACGCAAGTTGAAGGGCATACCTCTATATGATCCGGATAAAGCTCCGCTTTATAATTCGACCCAGATTCAACAAATGCTTCCACATAGATATCCATTTTTATTGGTTGATAAAATTATAGAAATCAATAACAAATTTGTGGTTGGTATTAAAAATGTCACCATGAATGAAAGCATATTTCAAGGGCATTTTCCTGGCAATCCTGTTTTTCCCGGAATGTTACTATTAGAAGCCTTGGCTCAGACCGGAGGTGTATTTGCATTAGCTCAACAAGACGAGCCACACCTATGGGATACATACTTCCTTAAGGTTGATATTGCGAAATTTAGACAAAAAGTTGTGCCAGGAGATACATTAATATTAAAAATGGAATTAGCTTCGCCAATCCGACGTGGACTGGTTCAAATGATTGGCACGGCTTATGTAGGAAGTAAACTGGTTTGTGAGGCTGATTTAACGGCCCAAATTGTCAAAAGAGATGCATGAATTTCAGTCAATCAAATATTAGTCCAGAAGCAAAAATAGGTCATGGTACCATAGTGGAACCATTTGCCACCATTCAATCCGATGTTATTATTGGAGAAAATTGTTGGATTGGACCCTATGTTTCAATTATGAATGGCACTCGCATTGGAAATAATTGTAAGATATTCCCGGGTGCTGTTTTAGGCGCGGTGCCTCAGGATTTGAAGTTTAATGGAGAGGCTAGTTTATTAGAAATAGGGGATCACACCATAATCAGAGAGTATTGTACCTTAAATAGGGGTACCAAAGCATCTATGACCACAAAAGTTGGTTCACACAGCTTATTGATGGCTTATGTGCACGTAGCTCATGATTGTTTCGTTGGAAACCATGTTATTTTGGCCAATAATGTTACACTTGCCGGACACATTGATATCCACGATTACGCTATTTTGGGAGGCTTGACAGCCGTACATCAGTTTGTTAAAATCGGACCTCATGTCATGGTTGGAGGTGGATCTTTGGTTATGAAAGATATACCGCCTTTTGCCAAAGCTGCCCGAGAACCACTAACTTATGAAGGCGTAAACACCATTGGATTGCGACGTAGGGGATTTTCTAAAGAACAATTAGATAGAATCCACGATATCTATAGATATCTGTTTATTAAAAATAGAAATATCAGCATTGGTATTAAAATGATTGAAGCCGAACTTCCTGATTCTGAAGAACGCCGTCAAATTCTAGAGTTTGTCCGCAATTCTTCCCGAGGAATTATGAAGGGCCACCGCAGATAATTGATATGGACGTCCACATAGAACATCTTTCCAAGCGATTTGTAACCAATCGATGGATTATTAAGAATATGAATTTACAATGTAGTTCCAATACTATATATGGAATAAGTGGTCAGAACGGATCAGGGAAGACCACACTGATATCTATGATGTCAGGACTGTTAGTTCCTACGCAAGGTAAAATTAAATGGATTCATCAAGAACGGGTATTATCAGAACAAGAATGGTATCACCATTTAAATATTGCAGCTCCATATGCCGACCTATTTGAATACTTAACCATTACGGAACTTCTTGATTTTCACTTAAAGTGTAAATCATTCTATGATAATATGGATGCCACGCAATTTCTGGATCTATGTTATTTGCAACCCAACAAACATTCCACCATCAAAAGTTTGTCATCAGGAATGAAACAACGCCTTAAATTGTGTCTGGCTATTTTAACACAAAGTGAGGTTATTTTTCTGGACGAACCTAGATCTAATCTGGATACATTCGCCCAACAATGGTATCAGGAATTGTTGTTAAAATTCCGAAAAAATCGATTGATCATTATTGCTTCTAACGATGCGGCTGATTTTGATTTAGTGGATGAAGTGATCCAATTGAATAGTTAAAATAATTGATGGAAAAGTTATTTATTTATTTTAGATAATATAAATGGATTTCAATGAATTTCAATTAGTTGATTTATAAAAATTAAATTTTGAATATGACATTTTTTGAAATAAAAGGTTCTAAATTGAGTATTGTAATATCTTCCTTAAAGGTTGGATTGCTAAGCTTAATATGCGCATTTCCAATTTTTATTCATTTGGAAAAAATACCCATAAGAATCTGGGATGAATCAAGGCTATGTATTAATGCTTATGAAATGTTGAAAAATAACAACTGGTTAATAACGTATTTCGAAGGCAAACCCGACATGTGGAATACCAAACCACCACTGATGATTTGGATGCAAGTCCTTTGTTCAAAAATATTTGGTTATTCAGAGTTAGCCATGAGGTTGCCATCTGCTATTGCTGCGTTTTTACTCGTACTTTTCTTATCTTATTTTGCAAAACGATATCTAAAAAATTTTTGGTTCGGATTGATTACATGTATAGTCTTAGTGACATCTTATGGATTTATCAACGTTCATGGTACTAGAACGGGTGATTATGATTCAGTATTGTGTTTGTTTCTGGTCGTATATTCGCTGTCCTATTTTTTATATCTGGAGCAAAAAAATAAACGTGATTTAATATTCTTTTTTATAGCGTTGATATTGGCCGTAATGACAAAGAGTATTCAGGGATTATTATTCTTACCAGCCTTGTTCATATATACTTTAATGGACAAAAAGTTTTTTATATTCAAAGATCTAAATGTATATAAGGGAATTGCTCTTTTTGTGTTTACTATTGGTGCATACTATTTATTACGAGAAATGTACAATCCTGGATATTTAAATGCAGTATGGGAAAATGAATTGGGTGGAAGATATATGAATACTGTGGAGGAACACACAGGGGAATTTCTTTTCTATTATAATATGTTATTGAAACATCACTTTAAAGAATGGATTTGGTTGGTTCCTTTTGGATTTATTTTTGGGATAAGCTTTAGGAATATTCTATTTAGGAAATTAACCTATTTTTCAGCTCTTATAAGTTTATCCTATTGGTTAATTATTTCTATTTCTAAAACTAAATTAGAGTGGTATGAAATTCCTCTTTTTCCGTTTTTAGCCATGCTCATAGCTATGGGCATATTTGGAATATTTTATTATTTGTTGATTGAGCCCAAACTTAAAACCATTTTTTTATTTCCGGTGATGAGTTTTCTATTTCTTATTAGTTTATCTTATGTTCCTTATGCTAAAATGGTGGACAAAGTTTATTTGCCTAAGGAATATCCTTGGGACGAGGAATTTTATCAATTGAGTTATTATTTAAAGCACGCACTTAGTAAATTAGAAGAGACCCGAGCTTATAATATTTGTTATGATGGGTATCATGCCCATATATTGTTTTATTTAAATCAATTGAATGATTTAGGGCAGAATATAGGATTTAAGGATTGGGTATTTTTGGAAAAAGGGGATTTAATTATTGCAAGTCAATCCAATGTAAAGCAATATATTGAACAATATTATATTTATGAATTAATAAGTGAGAATAAAACAATAAAAAAATATAAAATAATAGACCTAAAATGTTGAAGAGTATTAAAATATTTTATTCATTTTTATCTAAATAAATTGAATTATATTTCACAGATATAATTATTTTGGTAGACCTTATTGAGGAATACATGTGGCTTTTCGTTTAATGAATAGAATTAAATGAATAAGTTTGAATTTGGGATACTCATTAAATTTAATGCACCATAAAATAGCATTTCTAAAGTTTGTCATTTTAATATTATATTTGTGTAATGTTTAGAATTTATGAGTAAAATATCCGTTATTATTCCTATCTACAATGAAGAAACCAATATTCAGGTACTTTATGAGCGATTGAAAAAAGTATTGAATGGTATTGAATTGGAGCATGAATTATTGTTCGTCAATGACGGCAGTCAAGATCAATCCATCCAAGTCATCAAGCAATTAGCTGAACTTGATATACATATAAGATATATAGATTTTAGTAGAAATTTTGGTCACCAAATTGCTGTGACGGCAGGTATTGATGCAGTACATTCAGAATATGTTGTGATTATAGATGCTGATCTCCAAGATCCACCGGAATTGATTCCAGAGATGTATGAGAAGATGAAGCAAGGTTTTGAGGTAGTCTATGCCAGAAGAAGATCCAGGAAAGGGGAACATTTTTTAAAAAAAGTAACTGCCAAATTATTTTATCGAATACTAACCAGCATTACACATATTTCTATTCCATTGGATACAGGTGATTTTAGAATTATGCATAAAAAAGTGGTTGATGTTCTTAAGACCATGCCTGAACAAGATAAATTTTTAAGAGGACAGATTAGTTGGATTGGATTTAATCAATCGTATGTAGAATATGATCGGGATGAAAGACTTTCAGGAACTACGGGGTACACCTATTCTAAGATGATTAAATTTGCTTTAGATGGGATTACCTCCTTTTCTAATTTTCCATTGAAAGTTGCCAGTTATTTAGGTTTTGTAGTTTCATTTTTTTCTTTTCTTTTAATTCTCTATGCATTGTATTCTCGTCTAGTATCCAAGCATTTTGTACCGGGATGGGCTTCCATTATGATTTGTGTTTTATTCCTAGGGGGAGTGCAATTAATTTCAATTGGAATCATTGGGGAATACATCAGTCGAATGGGTAATAATATTAGAAAAAGACCATTATATATCGTCAAAGATCAGAATTGATCCGGACTAAAATATTACTTTGCAATTGGACATGATGGTTTATCTTTATACCACAAAGTGTCTATCGAATCGTGAGGGAATTTTTTCATAATGCTAAACGCCTGCTTTTGCTTTCGGTCCCCATTATGTTGGGTAGTGCTGGACAG
>Ga0154020_10008939_pt1 | contig 11586 bp, 8 predicted proteins | sample Klosneuvirus_201_FD_109709 | JGI IMG/M metagenome (GOLD analysis project Ga0154020, IMG submission 109709) | Active sludge microbial communities from wastewater, Klosterneuburg, Austria - Klosneuvirus_20160825_MG | ecosystem: Engineered > WWTP > Aerobic digester > Activated sludge | place... | reverse complement strand
GATCTGGGGCATCGGCATGGCGGCGGGCGATCCCGATGCCGAGAACCCCAGTGCCTGGCCAGGGCTGAATCTGCTGGGGTTTGCCCTCATGGAAGCGCGGGCAAGGCTTCGAGGGCGCTAGGCCTTGCGGACGAACTGCGACTTGAGCTGCATGGCGCCGTAGCCCTCGATGCGGCAGTCGATGTCGTGGTCGCCCTCGACGAGCTTGATCTTCTTGACCTTGGTGCCCGCCTTGAGCGGCCGCGGCGCGCCCTTGACCGGAAGGTCCTTGAGGATGATGACGCTGTCGCCGTCCTGCAGCGTGGTGCCGTTGGCGTCGCGCACGACGCGGGCCGCTTCACCCGTCGCGCTGGCCTCCGCCGCCACCTGCCACTCGTGGGCGCAGTCGGGGCAGACGAGCTGGCCGCGGTCCTCGTAGGTGTACTCGGACTGGCACTTGGGGCACGGAGGCAGGCTGCTCATGCGCCGTCATAGTGCGGATGGCACCGCCATGGCATCGGTATCTCGGCGAAGGCCGACCACTCGCCGGAAGACGCGTTCACGAGCGCTCGTGAACGCGCACGATCCCCGCGTGGCGCGAGGCGCGTCGACGACGCGGTCCCTCTGGGCCCCTGGGCCAATCAGGCTAACTTGGCCTCACGAGCTTCCCACTCTCGGCGGCGCGGCCGGGGTTCCGTCGAACGTGAGAATCGGTCGCACCTCGATCGACGCGAGGGTGCTCTCACCGAGAAATCCCGCGGCGATCGCGATCGCATCGTCGAGATCGTCGGCCTCGACGATGGTGTAGCCCCCGAGCTGCTCGCGCGTCTCGGCGAACGGACCGTCGGTGATCATGCGCTTCCCCTCGCGATTGCGCAGCGTCGTCGCGGTGGTGGTCGGATGGAGCGGCCCGCCGGCGAGGAGCTTGCTCGTGCGCAGGAGCTTCTCGACGTGCGGCCCGCACGCCTTCATCTGCCGCTCCTGTTCCTCCGCGGGGAGCGCGAGCCAGGCCTTCTCGTCCAGGTAGGTGAGCAACATGTACTTCATCGGTCTCGTACCTCCGTACCTGAATCGAATGGCGCCGGCGCCGATCGACACCCACGGACCACTATTTTAGGATCGGTCATGACCGAAGGCATCGACCAAGCGATTTCGGCGCTCTATCGCGCCGAATGGGGCCGCGTCCTCGCCCATGGAATTCGCCTCACCGGAGACATCGCGCTCGCCGAGGAGGTGACGCAGGAGGCCTTCGAGGCCGCGGTCGACCGCTTTCGCCGGGAGGGCGTGCCCGAACACCCGCGCGCGTGGCTGGTGCAGACCGCCCGCAACATGGCGATCGATCGCCTTCGACGAAGGCGCGTGCTGGCCGGCAAGCTCGAGACCTACGCCGCCGATCTGGAGGGCGACGTCGACGCCCCAGCGCTGGAGATCCCTGACGATCGCCTGCGTCTCGTCTTCACCTGCTGCCATCCTGCGCTCGCACTCGAGGCGCAGGTCGCGCTGACGCTGCGCACCCTGCTCGGGCTCGAGACTGACGAGATCGCGCGCGCGTTCCTCGTGCCGCCAGCGACGATGGCGCAACGTCTGGTGCGGGCGAAGCGGAAGATCACCGACGCGAAGGTCCCCTACGTGGTGCCCGAGGCCGCCCAGATGCCCGAGCGGCTCCACGCCGTTCTCACCGTCATCTATCTCGTCTTCACCGAAGGCTACGCGGCGACCCGCGGCGTTTCGCTCGTGCGCACCGATCTCTCGGCGGAGGCGATTCGTCTCGCGAGGCTCGTTCACGGCCTCACCGGTGGCGCGCCTCCGGCCGAGGTGACCGGGCTGCTCGCGCTCCTGCTGCTCCACGACGCGCGACGCGAAGCCCGCCTCGACGACGCCGGCGACGTGGTCGTCCTCGACGAACAGGATCGAAGCCGCTGGAATCGCGCGCACATCGAGGAAGCTCTCCCGCTCGCCTTCGAGGCGATGCAAGGCGACGTCGGACCGTTCACGCTCCAGGCCGCGATCGCTGCTGTGCACGGGCGGGCGAAGACCAAGGAGGAGACGGACTGGAAGGAAATCGTCCGGCTGTACGGCCGACTCGAAGAGCTGCAGCCGTCGGCGGTCGTCGCGCTCAACCGCGCGGTGGCGGTGGCGATGGTCGAAGGTCCGGGCGCGGGCCTCGCGATCGTCGACGCTCTTTCGAGGGAGGGCACGCTCGACGACTACCACCTGCTCCACGCCGCCCGCGCGGACTTCGCCCGGAGGCTGAAGTCGCTCTCCGTCGCCGAATCGAGCTACCGGCGGGCGCTCGAGCTGGTCGGCAACGACACCGAACGCCGATTCCTCGAGCGACGACTGGCCGAGGTGCGCGCAGAGATGAACCCGCCCTGATGCACAGCTATCAGGCCTCGTGGCGAGGTCGGCTGGGGTACGCGACCGTGGGGTTCGGACGTGCATGACGATTGATGGGGCGCGGCGTCATGAAGGTCGCACGAATGTGGTCGCTGACACCCGCGCAGATTGTGCACGCCCGAGGCTATTCCAAGCGCCTGCGAGTTGAGGCAATACGCGGGGCCATGACCATCCGCACGCCGCGACCCGAGAAGCGATCCTGGGCTGAACCGTGGAAGGTGAAGATGGTGGAGCCGCTCCACATGCTCACCGCCGAGCAGCGGACGCGAGCGATCGTGGAGGCCGGCTTCAACACCTTCTTGCTACGCAGCGAGGACGTCTACATCGATCTCCTGACCGACTCCGGCACGAGCGCGATGAGCGACTGGCAGTGGGCAGGCATGATGCTCGGCGACGAGGCCTACGCCGGTAGCAAGAACTTCTACAACCTCGAGGCGGCGATCCAGAAGCACTACGGCTATCGCTACATCACCCCCACCCACCAGGGGCGCGGCGCCGAGAACATCCTCTCGCAGATCTGCATCAAGCCCGGCGACTACGTGCCCGGCAACATGTACTTCACGACCACGCGGCACCACCAAGAGGCGGCCGGCGGCACGTTCGTCGACGTCGTCGTACCCGAGGCCCATGACCCTGCGATCGAGCTGCCGTTCAAGGGCAACGTCGATCTCGGCGCGCTCGAGGCCCTCATCGAGCGCGTCGGCGCCGAGAAGATCCCCTACGTCTGCGTCGCCGCGACCGTCAACATGGCCGGCGGCCAGCCGATCTCGATGGAGAACATGAGGGCCGTGCGGGCGCTGACGAAGCAACACGGCATTCGCATCTTCCTCGACGCGACGCGCGCGGTGGAGAACGCCTGGTTCATCCAGCAGCGCGAGGCGGGCTACGCAAGCAAGTCGGTGGCCGAGATCCTGCTCGAGTTCTGCTCTCACAGCGACGGCTGCACCATGAGCGGCAAGAAGGACGCGCTCGTGAACATCGGCGGCTGGCTCGCCGTGAACGATCCCGCCCTCTACGAGGAGGCGTCCAACCTGGTCGTCGTCTTCGAGGGCCTGCACACCTACGGCGGCATGGCTGGCCGCGACATGGAGGCCATGGCGCGCGGCATCGTCGAGTCGGTCGCCGACGACCACATGCAGGCCCGAATCGGGCAGGTGCAGTACCTGGGTGAGCAGCTCCACACCTGGGGCATCCCGGTGGTGCGCCCCATCGGTGGGCACGCCGTCTACCTCGACGCGAAGGCCTTCTATCCGCATATCCCCCAGGACCAGTTCCCAGCGCAGGCGCTCGCCGCCGCCCTTTACGAGGACTCGGGCGTGCGCTCCATGGAGCGCGGCATCGTCTCGGCCGGTCGCGACAAGCTCACCGGGGAGAACTACCACCCGCGGCTCGAGCTCGTGCGCCTCACCATCCCCCGGCGCGTCTACACCCAGGCCCACATGGACGTGACGGCCGAGTCGGTCGCTGCGGTCTGGGACGAGCGCAAGAAGGCCCGTGGCCTCAAGATGGTCTACGAGCCCAAGCACCTGCGCTTCTTCCAGGCCCGCTTCGAGCGCCTCTGACCTCGCATCGGCGGAACGAGGTGCGCAGTGAAGCCCACACCTCGATCAAGGCGGGCAGATCGCTGGCGAGAACGAGCGGCCGAGTTTCATCGCGTCCACCTCGAGCTCCACCACGTCGGCCGCTTGTCCGCTGCCGAACGCGAAGAGCCAACGGCCTGCGTCGCCGACGAGGATCTCGAGGTTGCCGTCGACTGGAGTGACCATGCCGCCGATCTCCACCCGGGTCACGAGCAGACTCGCGTCGACGAACGTGACCGAAGTCCCGTCGCCACTGACGAACGCCGTCCGCCCCTTCGTCGCCTCGAGAAGGAGGGTCGGGTGGCCCTGGCAGTTGCCGAGGTCGACGCCGAAAGACGTCACGAGAGGCCAGGTCTTCGTGGGGTCGAGCAGCCACCGCCCACACCCGGGACCCTCGTCCAGCCAGGTCCGGAGCACCACTGCATTGCCGATGAACCCGTCGAAGGCGATGTGCTCGTCGTAGTCGAGGTTCGCTGTCTTCGAGGTGCCGGTGGTGAGGTCGGTCAGCGTCTGCCGTGCGCCGTAGGGTGTTCGCAGTCCGCCAACCAGCGAATAGGCCAGCTTGCCGGACTTCGCCGCGAGCACGGCCGGCGTCGGGCGGACGCGTGTCCCCGTGCTGGTCGATGGCTCGGCGCGATACGAGCCGTCAGAGCGATCCACGCTGAGGCAGAGGCGCGACGTCTTGCTCGCGGGCTCGTAGGGCGGCCGCAGACACATGAAGGTTCGGGAGCCGATGCTCCAGGCCGAGTCGAGGCGGTACTGCCGCAGCGGCAGGGGGAGGCAATGAGCGCTGACGTCGTGCTTCGTGCTGGGCGGACCGGCCTCGATGACGGTCGCGGCGATTGCCTCCGGGGCGCCGTCTGCGGGCGGCGGACTTGCGGGCGTCGAGCGTGCGCGACACGCCGCGGCGAAGAACGCGAGGGGCACGCAGACTCGCCAACACCTCACCACGGCCCCATGGACGGCAGGTTGTTCGATTCCATCCCGCCGAGGGGCGTCTGGCGACACATCGCCGATCTCTACGCGATCTCGCGCGGCGGTTCGAGCCACCGAACCTCGATCGACACGAGCCGGGCGCCTAACAGCCCGGACCCGATGGCTGATCACGCACGACAGCCACCAGTGCAACGCTGAGCGACATTGCTGACCGCCTGCCATGCGCGTGCTTCGTCGACTCCGATCTTCGTCGCCGTCACCAACCGCGGGGACAGCGTCGCGCTCGACGGCGTCGACGCGGTGTTCGGTCCGCTCATCGAGGCCTACTCGAAGTAGCAGCCCGTCGCATCGTCGCGGCAGTCGAGTTGGGTGTCCCCATGGGCCAAGCTCGACAGAGAGCTGCGGGAGAGACGGCGTTGCCTCCCGCAGATACGCTCGTTGTTGTGGTCCGCTCGCTGCTCCTTGTCGTGACCCTGTTCGCGGCAGCTGTATCCTGCAAGCGGGAGCCAGAAGTGCACGGGGTCCCCGAAGCCGAGAAGAAGAGCGAGGGATGCCGGAGGAGCGTCGGCGGGCGCATCGAGAAGGACACCCTCTTCGAGGCCGGGTGCTCGGTGGCCGTCGAGACCACGATCGTGCTCGAGAAGGGCGCCACGCTCCGGATCGGGGAGGGCGTTCGGCTGTCGTTCGGCAAGGGCGCGCACCTCGAGGTCTTCGACGGCGTGCTGGTGGCGCGGGGCACGGCCGAACGCCCCGTGGTGTTCACCGCCGCGTCCGCGAGCCCGAAGGCCGGGGACTGGGGCGGCCTGGTCTTCTTCTCCCCGACCAAGGGCTCGGTCCTCGAGCACACCATCGTGGAGTACGCCGGCGCGACGCCGCCGCGCGGTCTCCCCACCTACAAGATCCATCTTCCAGGCGCGCTGGGCGGGGCCTCGGGCACTCTGTTCCCGCTCGCCGACCTCCGTCCGGCCGTCTTCGTGTGCGCGGGCGCTGCCCCGCTCTCGCTCGTCGACACCACCCTTCGCCACGCGCCTCGGGCCGGCCTCGGCAGCGACGAGCCCAAGACCTTCGCGAAGGCCGAGCGAGTCCGCGTGGAGGACGTCGGTGGCACCGCGATGGATCTGCCCGCCGAGGCGCTCGGTAAGGTCACTTCGCTCACGTCGACCGACCCCGTGCGGGTCCGGGAGGCCGTGAAGACCACGCAGACCTGGCCCGCGCTCCCGGGAGGCATCGTCGTCGCCTCGCTCGCCGTCGAAGGCTTCGAGAGCCCTGCGATCCTCACGCTCGCTCCGGACTCGGTCCTCCGCGTCGAGCCGCGCGCAAGCATCTTCGTCGGCGAGGGCCAGCCGGGAGCGCTCGTCGCGCGGCGCGTGCGCTTCACGAGCGCCGCGGCGAAGCCAGCTCCGGGCGACTGGGATGGGCTCCGCTTCGGTCCCTTCAGCGACGGCACGAAGATCGAGGACTGCATCGTCGAGCACGCGGGCTTGACGGCGCTCCTGTCGCCGATGCTCGGCGCCGCACCGGTGAAGCATCCATCGCCGGCCCTCGTGGTGGTCCACGTGCCGAAGGCCTTCCTGGTGCAGAAGACCACCTTTCGAGCGAACGCTGGACCCTCCGTGGGCAGCCCCGACCCAGCGCGCCCCGACTGCGCCGGCCTCGATGCTCCCACCCTCGGCAACGTGTCCATCGGCGCACCGCTGTGCGCGCCGGTCGCGCTACTGCATCGGGCCATGCCCTGACAGCGCCTGCCGTGCGGGCATCGGCGCGGGACGATCTCGGTATGCACCGCTGGCTCGATGGCACCTGGCACCTGGGGACAGCGACACGAGCGGTGGCGCCTGGAAGGGCGACCGCCAGTGACGTGACGGTCGCAGCGCGAGCTCGCGTGACCTGACGAAATTGGCAGGCGCCTTCCACTCGAATGGCACGCGCCTGCCAATCTCGCTCACCGCCACCGCGGACGACGCCCGCGAGCAACGGACGGAGGGACCTGCCACCGCGACGTCGATCACTTCGCGAGGGGGTGGGCGCGCAGGTCGCGCTGGGCCAGGCCGTGGCGGTGGGCCTCGAGACGGAAGCCCAGGTCGCCTGCGAAGCGGTAGAGGAAGTCGGGCAAGGGGGCTCGCAGCATCTGCTCGAGGGCGTCGCCAGGGACCGGATGCCCGATCGCGAGCGCGGCGCTTGCGAGCTCGATGGCCCGCGCGACGTGCACGACCGGCCCGTGCGGATCCTCGAGCGATCGCCCGGCGACGACCCCACCCGCGCCGAGCGGGAGCGCGCCCGCGAACACGTAGTGCGCCGCGTGCGCGAAGTGGCGAGTGATCCGCAGGGCCGTGCGCACGTGCTCGGGCTCCGGGAACCCGCAGTTGATCACCGGCACGAACAGCGAGGGCTTCGTCGTGTGCGCCCGGGCCGTCGCGACCAGCTCGAGCGCGTGCGTGGTCAGCGCGGGCAGGGCGTCGACGTAGAGCGGCGTGGCGAGCAGGAACAGGTCCGCGCGGGCGATCGCCGCGGCCTGCGCGACGGACGCGGGCCGCTCGTGCACGAACTCGGACGCGAAGTGGAGGTCGCACGCGACGCCGGCCGCGGCGAGGTGGCGCACGAAGGCCCTCGCGATCTGCTCGGAGGTGCTGGTCCCCTTGGGCTTGGGGCTCCCGACGAGGACGGCCGCGGTCTCGATCCGGGTCTCCACCGGGGGTGCCTCGGGCGCCGCGGCGGCGAGCAGCGCCTCCCGCAACGCCGCTCGGCCCGTGATCGTCGCGCCCGGTTCGACGCTGGTCGCGAAGAGGGCGGCGAGGGGGGCCTCCCACGCCGTGGTCTCGGCCGGATCGAGGACGACCGAGCCTCGCCGCGGGGCGAACAGGTTGAGCGCGTTCGCGTCGCTCAGCGCGTCGAAGGTGACCTCGACCTCGTCGCTCACCCCCGCTCCGAGCCCGATCGCGAAGAGGCTCGGATAGCGCGCGTAGCGACGTTCGTGGTGGGTCAGCGCGGCGCGCTTCTCGAAGAACGGCGCGACGAGACAGATGAGCCGATCGATGGACCGCTTCAGGCGGAAGGAGAAGCCTCCGAAGGACACCCTGCCGACCAGGAGCACCGCGTCGCTCGCGGCGAAGGCCTCGACGATCTCCTGCTGGCGATCCTGGATCTTGCAGCGCCCCGGGGTCGCGAGCCAGCAGTCGAACTCGCCCTGGCAGGTGCCGATGGCGTCGCCCTGGACGTCGACCTGGGTGACCTCGTGGTAGCCGGCGCGTCGGAGAGACGCGTCGAGAGCTGCGGTGACGGCGGGGGCGGTGGCGGCGTCGAGCGCAGAGAGGACCAGAGCTTTCATGCCTCGTGGCCGAGCAACGAGCGAGCCAGTCGCGCGGGTGCCGAGGGCCGCGGGGTCGAAGCCGGACCTGGCACCGCGTGCGTGTGCTGGCAAGACTTGCACCGCGGGGTGGAGACATCGCCGCCCCGTTGCGCCATGGTTCCTCCTATGCGCGGCCGCATGTTCCTGCCCTTGCTCGCCTGCCTGCTCGCCTGTCCGCGCGCCAGGGAGCCGACGGCGCGCGTGGAGCAGCCGAAGGTCGTCGTCGCGCTCGTGGTCGACCAGCTCGCCGCCTGGATCGCGGCCGAGCGCCTGCCCTTGCTGCCCGCGACCGGTGGCTTCGCCCGGCTGCGGCGCGAGGGCACGTGGGTGCGCGAGATGCGCTACGCGCATGCCGTGACGGACACGGCGCCTGGGCACGCGGCGCTCTTCACGGGCAAGCCTCCGCGCGAGTCGGGGATCGTCGCCAACGAGCGCCTCGCGCTCGGCAGGCCCATCCCCTTCCTGCGGGACGAGGCGACCAAGCTCGTGGGCGACGTGGTCACCGAGACGCCCGGCTCGTCCGCCGCGGCGCTCCGTGCACCGACCGTCGCCGACCGGCTGCGCGCCGCCCACCCGAAGGCCACGATCGTGAGCCTCTCCATCAAGGACCGCGGGGCGATCTTCGGCGGCGGCAAGGCCCCGACCGCGACTCTGTGGTTCGACGCGGGCCTCGATCGGTTCGTCACCTCGACCGCGTTCGCCTCCAGCGTCCCTCCGTGGGCCGCCCCGTATGCGAGCCACGACGCGGTGGTCGCGGCGCGAAAGTCCCGCTGGGAGATCCTCGACGAGGCCTTCGTGAAGGCCCACGCCACGGGCGACGACGCGATCGGAGAGGGAGACTGGGAGGGCCTGGGCGCGACGTTCCCCCACGACGTCAGCGCCGCCAAGAAGCCGGCCGTCGCCTTCCGCGCCACCCCGTTCGCCGACGAGGCCGTCCTCGCGCTCGCCGCCGCCGCGGTGCGCGCGAGGGACGCGGCGGAGCCCATGCTGCTCTCCGTGTCGCTCTCGGCCAACGACTACGTCAACCACGTCTTCGGCCCCGACTCGTGGGAGGCCTGGGACGATCTCGTCCGACTCGACGGCGCGCTCGCGCGGTTCTTCGCGGTCCTCGATCACGAGGTCGGCGCTGGAGGCTGGGCGCTCGTCGCGGCAGGCGACCACGGTGGGCCGCCGCTCCCGGAGCAGAAGACGCGCCCGTGGTGCGCGGGCGCGGATCGGTGGCAGCGGCCGTGCGGCGGGGGGCGGAGGATCACGGGCGAGGAGGTGGTCGCCGCCCTCGAGCCCGCCGCTGCCGAGGTGGTGGGCCCGGGCCACTGGATCGACGGCGTCATCGATCCCTACGTCATCCTGAGCAAGAGCGCGCGCGACCTCGATCCGACCCGACGCGAGAAGCTGAACGTGGCGCTCTCCGCTCGGCTCGCCCAGATCGACGGCATCGCGTCGATCCATCTCGTCAGCAAGCCCGCGGCGTGTCCCGCCGAGGCCGACGAGTCGGTCGAGGCCCTCGTCTGTCGCTCGATCGGCGACGACTCTCCGGGCGATCTCTACGTCGTCACCCGGCCGGGCGCCTTCTTCGACGTGGGCTACGTGGTCGCCAAGGGCCAGAGTCACGGAACGCCCTGGCTCTACGACCGCACGGTGCCGCTCCTCGCCCGCGGCCCCGGCGTCCGACGTGCGATCGTCGTCGAGGGCCCGGTCTCGTTCACCGCCTACGCGCGCACCCTGTCGACGCTCCTCGGGCTGCCCGCCGATCCGGGCTTCGACGCCGCACGCCCCTGATCGGACGCGCCCCGCGACACGCGAGCGCGGCCTCACTCCCAGGGGTCGTCGGTTCCGAGCACGGACTTGGTGAGGTCGGGCCGACCGGCGAACGTGAGGGGGGCGAGGTCCGAGAGGCAGCTCGTATCGAGCGGTCCCGTCGGGTTCTCCACGAAGCCCTTGAGGATGCGGCTGCCGCAGGAGCGCGTGAGGTCGGTCATGGGCGACGACGCGATGACGGTGTGGCTCGCGGTGGCGATCTCCACCCAGTGCTGGTTCGGACCCTTGAAGTGGTCCTTCCAGGGCAGCGCCTTGCGCAGCAGCGTCGCCGGATCGAGGCCGCCGGCCAGCGCGAGGGTCGGCCGGTCGACGGTCGCCCACTTCCCGGTGTACTCGTCGGCGCCGTACACCGGCCAGACGCCGAGGTTGGGGCTCATGCCCGAGGTGACGTCGCGCGAGACGGCCGCCTTCTCCCGGATCTCCTGCAGCGCATCGGCGGTCGGGGACGGGTCCTCCCAGAGCTCGGAGAAGGTGATGTTGTTGGAGAGGATCCAGCCCCACTGGGTGAGGAACGGCGTCGGCGGCTTGGGCAAGAGGTAGAGGCCGAGCGCCTTGTTGACGGCGTCGGCGTCGGCCGGCGTGCACCGCTCCGCGCGGTAGACGAGCGGCGGGATGAACGTGCGCATCCCGAACGACATCATCATCTGGCCGAAGACGATCCGGAGCTGTGCGCGCTGGGTGATCCCCTCGAAGCCGAGCGCCGGGCAGTGGCCCTTCTCCAGCTTGTCGTAGAGCGCGAGCGTGCGTGCGCGGGGATCGGCGCCGAGCTTGCTGCTGCACAGCGGGTCCTTGGCGCACGCCGCGAAGAGGAGCGCGCCGGCCTCGTCGGCGTCCTGGTCCTGCCGCGCGAGGGAGCCTCCAATCGGGAAGATCGAGTCCACGATCACGCCGGCCGGCTGCTTCGGGAACATCTGCAGGTAGCGGTGCGCCCAGTAGGTGCCGTACGAGACGCCCATGACGAACACCGGTTGCCCTGGTGCCCGCGCGCGCTCGATCGCCACGCCGAGGTCGTTCGCGGCCTCGGTGGTGCGGAAGGCAGTGAGCTTGTCGCCCCACTCGGCGCGCGCGGCCGCGAGGCACGCGGGCCACTCCTCGGCGGCGATGAAGATGCCGCTCTTGCTGCCCTTCTTCTCCTGCTCGGGGCACCCGAGACGCGTCGAGCGACCGGTGCCGCGGTGGTCCGGGATGTAGTAGTCGACGTCGGGCATCGCGACGGAGAGCTGCTCGACGATCTTCTCGAAGGCGTAGCCGGAGCCTCCCGGGCCTCCCTGCAGGAGCCAGAGCGCTCGGGTGCCCTTGCCGGGCCGGAAGCGCTTGACGAAGAAGGAGATCTGTTCGCCGTTCGCGTCGGTGTGGCGGAGCGGCACGGACATCGTCGTGCACTCGGCGGCCGGGCCGTCGCCCTCGCTGTGCAGGGTGCACGGCTCCCACGCCAAGGCGGGCGGAGCTTCGGGGCCTGCGTCGCTCGCGGGACCGGTGTCTTCCGCGGGCGTGGAGGTCGGCGACGAGGCGCAGGCGCCGAGCAGGGAG
>Ga0154020_10008938_pt1 | contig 11586 bp, 10 predicted proteins | sample Klosneuvirus_201_FD_109709 | JGI IMG/M metagenome (GOLD analysis project Ga0154020, IMG submission 109709) | Active sludge microbial communities from wastewater, Klosterneuburg, Austria - Klosneuvirus_20160825_MG | ecosystem: Engineered > WWTP > Aerobic digester > Activated sludge | place... | reverse complement strand
TTCTCGTCGCTGAACTGGTTGATGCGGACGGTGGGGCTCATGGGCAACCCGCTCCGCAGCAGGATGTGCGCCACGCCGCGACCCCTTCATCGGGACCTCCTTCGAGAGCCGAGCGCGGAGACGCGCCATCAGGATGATGGCCTGGGTGAGCAAAATGGCAGACGCCTGCCACCCGAGTGGCAGACGCCTGCCACTCATGGACGCGGTCGCCCCCGGTTCACCGGTGCGGGTGCGGATGCGGGTGCGCGTGACCGCGGACGTGCACGTGCTCGTGGGCGCCGAGGCGCGGCGCCGCACGGACGACGTCCCGCCGCGCCGAGAGCCACGCGAGCCACGCGTCGAGCCCCTGGTCCTCCGTGGACGCCACCTGGATCATCACGGGCTTCGGCATCACGCGCGCGAGCGCGTCCTCGATCGCGGCGATCGACACGCCGCGGAGGTGGGGCAAGAGGTCGACCTTGGTCAGCACCACGAGGTCGGCTGCCTTGAACATCACCGGGTACTTGAGCGGCTTGTCCACGCCCTCGGTCACCGACAGCGCGACCACGTTGGCCGCCTGGCCGAGGTCGTAGATCGCGGGGCAGACGAGGTTGCCGACGTTCTCGATGAAGAAGAAGTCGGCCGCGTGCACCGCCTCGCCGATCGCGGTCCCGTGCACGGCGCGGTCGACCATCGAGGCGTCGAGGTGGCACGCGGTGCCGGTCGTGATCGCGGCCGAGGGGATGCCCGCGCGCTCGAGGCGCTCGGCGTCGTGCGCCGTCGCGAGATCGCCGCTCACCGCCGCGAGCTTGAACTTGCCGGCCCACGCGCGCGCGGTGGCCTCGAGCAAGGCCGTCTTGCCCGACCCGGGCGAGCCCATGAGGTTGATGGCGGTGACGCCGTCCCCGAGGAAGTGCGCGCGCAGGTGCGCCGCCTCGTGGTCGTTCGCCGCGAGCAGCGACGAGTGCACCTCGACGGACACGAGCTTCGGATCGCCGCAGCCACAGTCTTCACACATCGGGGACCTCCAGTTCGAGACGATCGAGGAACACTTCTCCGCCGCGGACGAGGCGCGCCTCGCCCTCGCAGCGGGGGCAGCGCAGCACCTCGCCGCGCGGGATCGGGAGCGCGCACGCGCGGCACTGCCACTCGGCGGGCTCGCTCACGAGCTCGATCGCGGCGCCCGCGCAGGTTCGCCCCTCGCGCAGCGTGTCGTAGGCGAGGCGCAGGAGCTCGGGCTCGACGCCGGCGAGCTCGCCCACGCGCACGAACACGCGGTGCACGATCGCCCCGGGGTGGGGGGCGATCGAGCGGTCGACCTGGTCGAACAGCGCGGTGACGAGGGAGGCTTCGTGCATGGTCAGCAGATCCGGGGGAGGGGCTCGCCGTCGCGCTCGAAGAGGCGGCGTCGGCCGAAGCCGGTGTCGAGCAGCAGCGTGCCCTTCGACTCGGCGTGGACGCGGCCGATGCAGGCGGCGCGGGCGCCGAGCGGGTGCGCGCGCAGGGCCGCGAGCACGCGGTCGAGCGCCTCGGGGGCGACCCCGATCAGCGCCTTGCCCTCGTTGGCCACGCCGAGCGGGTCGATGCCCAAGAGATCGGCGGCGGCGCGCGCGGCCTCGCTCATGGGCAGGCTCGCCTCGTCGAGCACGATGCCCACGTCGGCCTTCTCGGCCATCTCGGAGAGCGCGCTCGTGACCCCGCCGCGGGTCGGGTCCTTCATGGCGTGCACCTGGTCGCCGCCGGCCTGCAGGGCAGCCCGCACGAGCCCGTTGAGGGGCGCCACGTCGGAGCGGAGGTCTCCCTCGAGGCCGAGCTTGTGGCGGACGCTCATCACCGCGAGGCCGTGGTCGCCGATGGTCCCCGTGATCACGATGGCGTCGCCCGCCACGAGGCCCGCGTCGCGCACCACGCGGTCCGCGACGCCGAGGCCGCTCGTGCTCATGACGAGCCCGTCGACCTCGCCCTTGCCCATGACCTTGGTGTCGCCGGTGAGGATCGCCGCGTTGGCCTCGCGACACGCGGCCTGCATCGAGGCTTTGACCCGACGCAGCAGCTCGATCGGGAACCCCTCCTCGAGGATGACGCTCGAGGTCAGCGCGAGCACCTCGGTCGCGCCCATCATGGCGAGGTCGTTGACCACGCCGCTCACCGCGAGGCGGCCGATGTCGCCGCCGGGGAAGAAGATGGGCTTGATGACGTGGGCGTCGGTGGTGACGACGAGGAAGCGGTCGCCCCAGGGGATGGCGGCGCCGTCGTCCATGGCGGCCGACTCGCCCTCGAGGCCGTCGAGGAACACGGACTCGATGAGCGCGCGCATCGCGCGGCCCCCCTGGCCGTGTTTCATGTGGATGGTGTCGTCGGTCAGGGTGGGTTTCATGGGTTCACCGGAGCCCGAGCCCGTGCTCGTGCCAGATGCGACAGGCGCCCTCGGAGCTGACCATGCACGCGCCGATCGGGGCCTCGGGGCGGCACTCCTTGCCGAACAGCGGGCACCCGCTCGGCTCGGCGAGGCCGGACATGATCTTGCCGCACACGCAGTCGGAGGCCGAAGCGCGCTCGTCGAACGGCGGCGCCCCGGCGAGCTCGTCGGCAAAGCGCAGGTAGGCGTCGAACCGGGCGAACTCGGGGCGCAGCGCGAGGTTGCCTTGCGGGATGCGCGCGATGCCGCGCCACTCGCCGTCGCTCGTCTCGAACACGCGGAACAGCGCGTCGAGCGCGCGGCGGTTGCCGTCGCGGGTCACGCACCGCGGAAACCCGTTGACCACCTCGTGCTTGCCCGCGGCCACCTGCTCGACGAGCAGGACCAGCGCCGAGAGGATGTCGAGCGGCTCGAATCCGGCCACCACGACGGGCACGCGGTAGCGCTCCGCGAACGGCTCGAAGAGCCCGTAGCCGGTGATGGTGGCCGCGTGGCCCGCGGCGAGGAAGCCCTCGATCTTGGAGTCCGGGGTCTGGGCGACGATCTCCATCGCCGCGGGCACCCACTTGTGCGCGGAGAGGATCGTGAGGTTCGGGGGTGGGTCGGCGAGCAGGAGCGCGGCGGTCGCCACCGCGGTGGTCTCGAAGCCGGTGGCGAAGAAGACGATGGGCTCCTTGGAGGCGCGGGCGATCTCGGCGGCCTGGGTCGCCGCGTAGATCACCTCGACGCGGGCGCCGGCGGCGCGGGCGTCGTCGAGCGACATCGCGCGCCCGGGCACACGGAGCATGTCGCCGTAGGTGAGGACGCGGTGGCCCAGCGCGGCGAGCGAGATGCAGGCGTCGATCTCGGGGGCGTCCGTGACGCACACCGGGCACCCCGGGCCCATCTGCACGTGGAGGTCCTTCGGGAAGCTCGCGCGGAGGCCGTAGCGCGCCATCGCCTGCTCGTGGCTGCCGCACACGTGCATCAGCGAGCACGGGCGCCCGAGTCGCGCGACGGCGTGCTCGAGCCGGACCTGCAGCGCCTTGCCCTGCGCGACGTCGCGGAACTCGAGCGGACGCAGCGCGGTCACGCGCCCTCCTCTGCCGGCGCGGGTTTCTTCGGCGAGAGGCCCTCGAGGTCCTCGGCGGCCATCTCCTCGAAGAACGCGAGCGTGCTCTCGATCTCCTCCTCGGGGATGCGGCGGATCGCGAAGCCCACGTGCACGAGCACGTAGTCGCCGACCGCCACCGGCTCGTCGACGATCTGGAGCGCGACGTTGCGCTTGACCCCCCAGAAATCCACGACCCCGACGAGGTCGTCGATCGACACGATCTTACCGGGTACGCCGAGGCACATCTTCAAGCTCCTCCCTCACGACACGAGAGCACGGCTGCCCACGCCTGTCCGAGCGCGATGCCGCCGTCGTTGACCGGGACCTCGCGCGCGAGCGCCGCGCGCGCGCCGAGGGCCGCGACGAGCCCGCGCTCGAGGCGTCGGTTCTGCATCGACCCGCCCGAGAGCACGACCGGTCCGGTCGGCGCGGCGCGGGCGACGACGGCGGCGGTGGCCTCGATGACGGTGCGGTGGAAGCGGGCCGCGACGGTGGAGGCCGCGACGCCTTCGAGCAGCTCGCCGACCAGCGCGCGCACGGTCGGGCGCAGATCGATCTCGTGCTCGGCCGAGACGGCGGTGCTCTCGCAGAGTGCGGGCGGCAGGGTGACCGGGTAGGCGGGGCCTTCGCTGGCCGCCTCTTCGAGAGCGATCGCGACCTGGCCCTCGAAGCGCGCCTCGGAGAGGCCGAGCGTGAGGGCGCCCACCGCGTCGAACCAGCGGCCCATGCCGCGCGCCGCCGCGCACTCGACGCGCATCGTGACCATGCGCGAGACGGTGGCGAGGGCCGCCGCGGAGACCGCCTGGAACACCGGCAGGCGCGCCGCGATCACGTCGGCCTCCTCGGGCCCGAAGGCCTCCACGAGGGCGCCGAGCGCGACGCGCCAGACCTCGCGGATCGCGCGCTCGCCGCCGGGCAGGGGCAGCGGGCGGAACGACGCCGGGCGCGACCATGCGAGGCCGTCGACGCGGAGGAGCTCGGCGCCCCACGCGGTGCCGTCGGTGCCGAAGCCCGTGCCGTCGAACACCACGCCGAGCACCGGGCCCTCGAGGTGCAGTTCGGCGACGGCGGCGAGCACGTGGGCCACGTGGTGCTGCACGCCCACCGTGCGGCGGGCGCCGCGGGCGAGTGCATAACGTGTCGATGCATACGCGGGGTGCAGGTCGTGGGCGACGATCTGCGCGCGCACCCCGAGCAGCGCCTCGAAGCGCTCCACGTCGAGCCGGAACGCCTCCTCGGCCTCGTAGGTCTCGAGGTCGCCGAGGTGGGGGGTGACGTAGGCGCGGTCGCCGAGCACGAGGCACGCCGTGTTCTTGAGGTGACCGCCGACCGCGAGCACGGGTTCGGGGGCCGGGGCCGGCAGGCGGATGGAGTCCGGCGCGTAGCCACGCGCGCGGCGGATCACGCGCGGTGTCGGGCCGGCGGCGACCACCGAGTCCTCGACGCGGCGGACGATCGGCCGGTCGTGGAGGAGGAACAGGTCGACGACGCCCGAGAGCGCGCGCCGCGCGTCGTCGTGGGTGATCGCGATCGGCTCCCCGCTCATGTTCCCCGAGGTCATCACGAGCGGCCGACCGACGGCGGCGAGCAGCAAGGCGTGCAGCGGGGTGTAGGGCAGGAACACGCCCACCCGCGAGGAGAGGCCGCACACCCCCGGGGCGAGGTCGTTCGGTCGACCCTGGGCGAGCACGATGGGGCGCGCGGCGGAGCACAGGACCGACACCGCCCCCTCGTCGAGCACCACGAGCCGGTGCGCGGCCGCGAGATCGGCGACCATGACCGCGAAGGGCTTGTCGTCGCGGCGCTTGCGTCGGCGCAGCTCGGCGACCGCGGCGCCGTCGGTCGCGTCGCACGCGAGGTGGAAGCCGCCGAGCCCCTGGATGGCGACGATGCCACCTGCGCGCAGGCGCTCGGCCACCACCGCGAGCGGTTCGCCCTGGTCGAGGCGGCGACCGTCGGGGCTCTCGAGCCACAGCTCCGGACCGCACGCCGGGCACGCGATGGCCTGCGCGTGGAAGCGCCGGTCGCCGAGGTCGGCGTACTCCCTGGCGCAGTCGGGGCAGAGCGGGAATGTGCCGAGCGTGGTGCGCGCCCGGTCGTACGGCAGGGCCTCGACGATGGAGAAGCGCGGGCCGCACTCGGTGCAGCTCGTGAACGGGTAGCCGAAGTGCCGGTCGCTCGGGTCGGCCACCTCGGCGAAACACGCGTCGCAGGTGGCGAGATCGGCGGGCACCGTGAGGAGACACTCGCCCTCGCCCTGGCTCGGCGTGATGGCGAAGCCTTCGGGCGCCCGTGCCGCGAGCGGGAGCTCACGGAGGGCGCGCACGCGGGAGGCGCGCGGCGGCTCCTCGCGGAGGGCGCGGACCAGCGCGTCGATCTGGTGGCGGGTGCCGTGGACGTCGATGGTGACGCCGCGCGGGGTGTTGAAGACGCTGCCGCGCAGCTCGAGCGTCGTCGCGACGCGGTGCACCCACGGCCGGAAGCCGACGCCCTGCACGGTGCCCTCGACCTCGATCCGCCGCGCGTCAGACGTCACGGCGTGATCTTAGTTCAAGAACCGTGCTCACCCGCCCACGAGGCGACGCACCTCTTCCGTGACGCGCGTCACGAGGCCCGGCATCAACGCCTCGACCTCGGTCGAGAGCTCCATGCTCAGGGTGAGCGACACGGGCACCACGCCGAGCAGCACCACCTGCCGCGGCGCGCGGCCGAGGAGGGTCAACGTCGCGAGCAGATCGTTGATCCCGTGCTGGTGCGGCGAGAGCTTGTGGCTGAACGCGAAGGGCACCTCGTTGCCCTCGAGGCGCACCACCGTGCCGGGCGGAGCGCCCGTGACGACCGCGTCGACGATGACCAGACCGTCGAGATCTTCGAGGTCCTCGAGGAGCTCGTGCGTGGACGTGCCGCCGTCGACGAGGCGCACGAACTGCGGCAGACGCGCGTCTCCTGCGAGTCGCTCGACGCAGCGCACACCGAGGCCTTCGTCGGCCATCAGCAGGTTGCCGACGCCGAGCACGACGATGCGAGGGGCGGTCATGGACCGCTAGAGTACTTTGACCTGGGCGATCGGTCGCTGGGTCGTGTCGGTGAGGTGCACGGCGCAGGCGAGGCAGGGGTCGAACGAGTGGATCGTGCGCAGCACCTCGAGCGGACGCTCCGGATCGGCGAGCGGCGTGTCGACCAGGGAGGACTCGTAGGGGCCCATCTGGTCCTGCTCGTTGCGGGGGGCGGCGTTCCAGGTGGTCGGCACCACGGCCTGGTAGTTCTTGATGATCCCGTTCTCGATGACGATCCAGTGCGAGAGCATGCCGCGCGGCGCCTCGTGGAAGCCGAACCCGCTGATCTCGCCCTTGGGGAAGTTGGGCTTCTCGAAGGTCTTCACGTCGCCCTTGGCGAGGTTGTCCATCAGGAGCGCCCACTGCTTGCGCAGGATGTCGACGTTCATCGCGCACATGACGGCGCGCGCGGCGTGACGGCCGATCGTCGAGTGCAGACCGTCGAGCGGCACCTTGATCTTCCCGACGGCCTCGACGGTGCCGAGGATGCGGTTGAGGTGGTCGATGATCGGCTGGTGCTTGCCGGCGACGGCCATGAGCACGCGCGCGAGGGGACCGACCTGCGCCGGCTGCCCGTTGAAGGTGGGCGACTTCACGAACGAGTACTTGCCGTTCTCCTGGAAGTCGGTGAACTGCGCGACGGTCTCGCCCTTGTACGGGTGGAGCGCGCCCTTGCCGCCCTGGTACCAGGAGTGCTTGACGCTCTCGGCCACGTTGTCGCGGAGGTACGCGTCGCCGAAGGTGGTGATGGGCTTGAAGCTCTCGAGCTTGCCGCCTTCGATGTAGCCGCCCACGGTCTCGAACTGGGTGCCGCGCTCGTCGAGCGGGAAATCCGGGGCCGCGAGGTAGTTCACCACGCCGCGGCCGATCTTGGTCCACTCCGGGTAGAACGCGGCCACCGCGGCGACGTCGACGTTGTAGACCTGCTTCACGAACTGATCGAGCTCGTCGATCGCCTCCTTGATGGCGAGCAGGCGCTCGACCGAGAGGACCGACTGGCTGTCGAGCGCGACGGCGTTGGCCACGCCGCCGACGGCGACGTTCTGGATGTGCGGGGTCTTGCTGCCGAGGATGCTGACGATCTTGTTCGCCTTGCGCTGCACCTCGAGCGCCTGCAGGTAGTGGGTCACCGCGAGGAGGTTCACCTCGGGCGGGAGCTTCATCGCCGCGTGGCCCCAGTAGCCGTTGGCGAAGATGCCGAGCTGCCCGCTGCCGACCAGCTTGGTGAGCCGCTCCTTGGTCGCGGCCATCACGTGCTTGCCGTTGAGCGGCCAGTCCGAGATGCTCTCGGCGAGGGTGGCGGTGGCGACCGGGTCGGCCTTGAGCGCCGAGGTCACGTCGACCCAGTCGAGCGCCGACAGGTGGTAGAAGTGCACGATCTCGTCGTGGATCGCGTGGGCCGCGATCATCATGTTGCGGATGTACTGCGCGTTCTTCGGGATCGGCATCTGGAGCGCGTTCTCGACGGCGCGCACCGAGGCGATGGCGTGCACCGTGGTGCACACGCCGCAGAACCGCTGGGTGATGGCCCAGGCGTCGCGTGGGTCGCGGCCGAGGAGGATCTGCTCGACCCCGCGCCACATGGTGCCGGAGGCCCACGCCGAGGTGACCTTGCCCGCCTTCTCGTCCACCTCGCAGTCGATGCGGAGGTGGCCTTCGATGCGGGTGATGGGGTCGATCGTGATGCGCTTCGACATGTTCAATCCTCGACGCGACCGCTGAGGGCCGGGGTGGGGGCGCCCTTGGGGAGGACGGGTAGGACGCGGATGGCGACGATGATGGCCAGGATCTCGAAGGCGACGAGGCCCACGGTGACGGCGATCTCGCCGACCGACGGGAAGTAGTGCCACCCCGCGCCCGTCTCGTAGGCGATGAGGTAGCCGCCGAAGCGATAGAAGATGCCCGCGAGGGCCATGGAGCAGGCGGCGAGGAACAGGCGCTTGCGGGAGCGGCGCGCCTTCTCGCCGAGGAGCAGGAGGATGGGCAGCGCGAAGAGCACGTTCTCGAGCCAGAACCAGCCGGCGATGAGCCCCGGCTTGAACGCGAGCGGGAGCACCTTGCGGTAGGCGAGGTCGGCGAAGCGCAGCACGAGGAACACGCCCATCAGCCACACGCCGATGGCCATCAGCTTGCCGAGGAGCTCGCGCTCGAGCGGCCGCTTGAAGGCGAGCGCCGAGAGCGTGCCCTCGAAGACCACCGCAGCGAGGCCCATGCCGATGCACGAGGTGAGGTAGAGGAGCGGCAGCGCCGTGGTCTGGTAGAGCGGGTGCACCTGCGGGCCGAGCACGATGAGGAGCGAGCCCAGCGACGACTGGTGCATCATCGGCAGCAGCACGCCGATGCCGACGAAGAAGAAGAGCGCCTTGTTGAGCACGGTGAGCGGCTTGCGCCAGCCGAGCTTCTCCAGCACCACCGGCAGGAACTCGATGATGAGCACCATCGTGTAGGTGCCGATGCAGAGGGCGACCTCGAACAGGACCGAGTTCACCTGCGCGTACTTCGGCCAGAACATGTGCCACATCTCCCAGTAGCGTCCGATGTCGAACACCACGGAGAACGCGGCCTGCACGTAGCCGAACATGGCGGCGAGGATCGCCGGGCGGACGATGGGGTGGTACTCGCCGCGGTTGAGGATGTAGGTGATGAACGCGACCGAGAACCCGCCGGCGGCGAGCGCGGAGCCGACGACCACGTCGTAGGCGATCCAGAGGCCCCACGGGTAGCCGTCGTTGAGGTTGGTGACCGCCCCGAGCCCGCGGACGAACCGCATGGTGAGGACGGCGAGCATGATGATGACGAGCACCGCGAGCGAGGCGGTGAAGCCGTTCCAGATCTTGCCGCCGACGGGGGCCGGATCGTCGTGGTGCGAGGTGGTGGCGCTCACGGCGCACCTCCCTTGTCGTCGCCAGGCTTGTCCGTGGGCTTCGCTTCGGGCTTGCGCATGCTGCGGTAGGCCAGCGCGACGAGCCCGCCGAGGAACACGAACGGCGCGACCAATCCGCGGTAGACCATGTGCTGGAGCGTCTCCGACGTGCGCGCGGGGGAGATGTCGGGCAGCGGCGGCTTGTTGAGCAGGTCGAACGGCACGCCCGAGAGGTGGAGCACCTGCGTGCCGCCGATCTCCTTCTCGCCGTAGACGTGGTCGACGTAGCGCTTGGAGATGCCGATGTACTCGTCGGTGCCGCCGATCTTGCCGCGGGGGTAGACGGTCTTCTCACCGGGCTTGAGGGCCTTGCGGCGGGCGACCTCCTGCTTGAGGTCCCTGGTCTTGCCGAACAGGGTGGCGCCGGTCGGGCAGACCTCGGCGCACGCCGCGTACTTGCCGTCGGCGTAGCGCTGCTGGCACAGCTGACACTTGGAGATCTTGGGGAACGGCGTGTCGTAGGTGAAGCGGGGCACCCCGAACGGACACGCCTCGACGCAATAGCGGCAGCCGATGCACGCATCGACGCTGTAGTGGACGATCCCGTTGACCAGGTCCTTGGTCATCGCCGAGACGGGGCACGCGGAGACGCACGAAGGGTCCACGCAGTGCATGCAGGAGACCTTGGTGAAGGCGTAGCCGTCCTTCACCTCGTCCTTGTGGAGGCCGCTGCCCTCCCGGTAGCACTTGATCACGTTGAGGGTCTTGCCCGAGATGTCGAGCGGGGCCTCCCAGTAGTTGCCCGCCTCGAGCTCCGTGCGATCGGCGGGCATCTTGTTGACGTCCTTGCACGCCGAGATGCACGCGCGACAGCCGATGCAGAGCGTGCCGTCGAACAGCAGCCCGAGCGCCTCGTCGGGCATGGGCTTGGCTTCGCGTGCTTCGGCCTCGCCCTCGGCGGTGATCACCGCCGCGACGCTCGCCGTCGCCACCGTGCCTCTGAGCATCTCGCGCCGGGTGAGCATGGTGTTCTCCTTCCTCACTCGGGCTTGGCGGCGGCGGACTTCTTCTCGGCGGCCTCTTCGGCGGCGTCTCTGGCCCCGAGGTTCTGCGCCACCTTGGCGCCGATGCCGATGGCGACGCCGGCGACCGCGGCGACCGCGGCGGCCGACGCGGCGGTGGCCCCCTTGCCCTGCGACTCGGCCGGGCGCGCGAACTGGGTCGGCGGCGTGACCGTGAGGAGCTCGGCGAGGGCGTGGATGGGCTTCTCGAACCCGATGCCCTTCTCGGTGCAGCCGATGCACGGGTGGCCGGTGCCCACGGGCCAGGTGCCGGTGCCCGCGTCGCCGAACAGGATCTGCGGGCAGTTGGCGTAGGTCTCGGGGCCCTTGCACCCGAGCTTGTAGAGGCACCACCCCTGACGGTGCCCGTCGTCGCCGAACTGGTTCGCGAAGCGGCCGGCGTCGAAGTGGGCGCGGCGCTCGCAGTTCTCGTGGATGAGACGACCGTAGGCGAACTTGGGGCGCCCCTTGGCGTCGAGGTCGGGCAGCTTCCCGAAGGTGAGGAAGTGCACCACCGTGGAGAGGAAGTTGTAGGGGTTGGGCGGACACCCCGGGATGGTGAGCACCGCCTTGCCGAGGATCTCGTGCAGCGCGGTCGCGCCGGTGGGGTTCGGCGTGGTCGAGGGCATGCCACCCCACGACGAGCAGCTGCCGATGGCGATCACCGCGGCCGCGTCGGCGGCGGCCTCCTTCACGAGGTCGATCGCCGTGCGCCCGCCGATCTTGCAGTAGATCCCGTTCTCCTTGGTGGGGATCGCGCCCTCCACCACCAGGATGTATTTGCCCTTGTTGGCGGCCATCGCCGCCTTGCGCGCGTCCTCGGCCTGGTGGCCGGCCGCGGCCATCAAGGTCTCGTGGTAGTCGAGCGAGATCAGCTCGAGGATCAGCTTCTCGAGCGTGGGGTGTTCGGCCCGGAGCAGGCTCTCCGTACACCCGGTGCACTCCTGGAACTGCAACCAGATGACCGAAGGTCGCTTCGCGGTCTGCATCGCGTTGGCGACGGTGGCCTGCGCGGACTTCGGCAGACCCATCGCGGCGGTGAGGCCGGCGACGATCTTGAAGAAGTCTCTGCGCTCGAGCCCGAAGCGCGGCTCGACAGATGGATCGTCGCACGG
>Ga0154020_10008937_pt1 | contig 11586 bp, 2 predicted proteins | sample Klosneuvirus_201_FD_109709 | JGI IMG/M metagenome (GOLD analysis project Ga0154020, IMG submission 109709) | Active sludge microbial communities from wastewater, Klosterneuburg, Austria - Klosneuvirus_20160825_MG | ecosystem: Engineered > WWTP > Aerobic digester > Activated sludge | place... | reverse complement strand
GGCGTGGGCCATCTACGGCTTTGCGCTCTCTTACAAATACACCCGGGAGGTGCGGTATCTTGACGCAGCCAGCCGGCTGGCGCTCAAATTCATTAGTCTGCTCGATCGTGAAGTGATCCCGGTCTGGGATTTCAAACTGCCTCCCGGCAAGCCGCCGGTGCGGGATTCCTCCGCGCTGGCCGTCACCGTGTGCGGGTTGATGGAACTCGCGAAGCAAGGCGGACAGGATTCCAAGTTCTTCCATTCCACACGCCCGATGCTGCAGCGCCTGTGCGCGGGGGACTATCTGAACTCGGACGACCATTGCCCCGGCGTGTTGAAGAGCGCCTACGGCGACAAGGCGGCCTATTCGAGTTGGGGCGATTACTTCCTTATGGAGGCGCTGGCGCGGGAACTCGGCGTGAGTGATGCTTGGTGGTAAACCCTGATTCTCTTGAACACGAAGCACACACTCTGGCTCCACTCATTGAATCAAAATTTGAATTCATGTGCCGTAATCATAAAGAACGCATGAAGTTCATCCGAAAGGTGTGTCTCTCCGCGATCTTTGCGGGAGCTGTTTCATTCCTGGCGTTCAACGCCCACGCCTTCACCCACCCCTGCATTCCGACCACGCTCCAGGAGTTGGACACGATCAAGGCCAACCTCGACAAAGAACCTTGGAAGTCCGGCTACGCCGCGCTGGCGGCCGACGGGCGGTCCCAACTCACCTACGTCATGGGCGGTCCGTTCGAGGAGGTGAAGCGCAACCCCAACGTGAACCTCTGGCCTTGGCGGGGCGACATGAGCGCTGTGTATAATCTCGCGCGAATGTGGTATTTCACGGGCAACACCAATTACGCGCAGACGGCTCGGGATATTCTCATCTCGTGGGCAACCACGCATAAGGTTTTCGGTGGCAATGAATCCGGTCTCGACCTGGGCGACTACGCCATCGCCTATGGCGGCGGTGCCAGCATTCTGCGCGGCACGTGGCCCGGGTGGACGCAGCAGGACACGATCACCGTCCAGAACTATTTCAGGAATGTCCTCTGGCCCGCCACTGCGGCCCCTTACAACATCTCCGGCCCCGCCAACAAAGGCTCGCTTAACTTGGTCGCCGGCGCCGTGATCGCCGTCTTCTGCGACGACACCAACATGTTCAACCATGTCGTTCACGTCTTTCGCAACTATCCTGGTTCCGGCCTGCCCAACATTCTGGCCACCGGACAGATGGGCGAAACCGGCCGCGACATTGGCCATGGTTTCAACGACCTATACGCCCGCACCCTAACCGCCGAAATCCTCTGGAAGCAAGGCGTGGACGTCTTCTCCGAGTTAGACAACCGGTTGCTGGCCGCCGGCGAGTATCACGCCCGCAACACCTCGAGCTTTGACACTCCCTTCGTCCCGTATGGCACCGTGGATTATCACTACTATCAGAACGCAGCCTGGCTGGTCAGCCAGGATCGGGGCGCCTATTACCTCCTTCAAAACGCCTACAAAAACCGTTTCGGTCTGCCGACGCCTTGGATCGACCGGAAGATTAATGAGCAGGGTGTGCATGGCGGTAACTTCGTGTTCGCCAAGACGGCGGACTTCAGCACGGCCACCCCGCCGCCGCCTGATCCTCGTCCGTCGGTTTCGCTCGCATCGAGCGGGTTGACCCTGACCACCCTGGGCACGCAAACCGCAGGACGCAGCGCCTCTTATGCGAACGGAGTCTGGACCGTGACCGGACTCGGAGGCGGGGTCTGGACGGATGGGGCTGACGATTGCCAGTTTGTTTACCAGGAGATGACGGGTGATTGCGCCATGGTTGCCCAGGTCACCTCGGTCACCTGGTCAGGCTCGCAGAACGGCAAGATGGGCTTGATGATCCGCGATAATCTGATCGGCACGATTTCGCAGCGCTCCTGGACCGCGATTGTGCCCATCGAGTCGGGTGGCAATCTGATTGAAGCCCGCTCAACCGGTTGGACCGTGACCTGGGGCGGGAGCAATTGGGCGAGACGTTCGCAAGGTCTTCCGCTCCCGTTGCCTTACTGGCTGAAGATCGAACGCAAGGGCAACGTCGTTACCAGCTACGCTTCGCAGGATGGCACCAGTTGGTCGCCGACAGTCAGCTCGGACTTCGGCAATCTGCCGTCCACGGTCTATATCGGCCTCTTCGTATGCAGTGGGAACGCGACGCCCAACACTGCGACCTTCGCCAAGGTGGCGTTCACCGGCGGAACAGGCGGTTTGGTAACGACTCCGGCTGCTCCGGCCGCCGTGTTGGCGTCCGGATCCACCAAGGCCGTCACGGTGCGCTGGCTGCCCTCGTTCGGCGCCACCAACTACAACCTGCTTCGCTCCACCACTTCGGGCAGCGGCTATTCTCTCATCGCCAGCGATTTCACCAGCGAGAAGACCAGCTATGTGGACACCAACGTGGTGGCCGGCACCACCTATTACTACGTGGCGCAGGCGCAAAACTCCGCTGGCACCAGCGGCAATTCGCCCGAGTTCTATGCCGCTTTGCTGCCCGTGCCGCTGCTTAACCTTGCGATCGTCAGCGGCACGGCCAGCGACAGCGCCAACTCGTCCGCAGCGAATACGGCGAGCGCCTTCGACGATAATTTCGGCTCGTTCTGGTTCAACGGGGGAACGACCGGCTGGTTGCGTTATGACTTCGGTGCAAACTCCGCGCAGGTCATCAAGCGCTACACGGTCGTCAGCGCCCCCCTCATCCCCGAGCGCGATCCGAAGGACTGGCAGTTCCAAGCTTCCAACGACGGCTCCACCTGGACCACGCTCGACACGCAGACCGGCTATACCTTCGAGTTCCGCACGTATTTGAGGATCTTCGAGCTCACCAATACCAACGCCTATCGTTACTACCGGTTGAACGTCACCGCCAACAACGGCGACGCCTCTTTCTTGCACCTCAGCGAGCTCGGTTTGCGGGGCGACAGCGGACGCCCAATTCCGGACGGTCGCTACCGCACCGCCAGCCGCACCAGCAACAAAGTTCTCGATGTGACCGGCAACACGAACGGCGCCCCGGTCGTGCAACAGACCTTTGACGGAGACGACAGCCAGTTGTGGAACGTTGCCTGGCAGGGCAACGGTTGGTATTGCGCCACCAACGTTGCCAGCGCCAAGGCGCTCGACAACGGCGGCACTTCCAACGTGGGCGATAATCTGGTCACCCAACCTGTGAATGGCGGCAACAGCCAGCTATGGGCGATTGTTCCCGACAGCGATGGTTTCTTCCACATCACGTCCGCGAACAGCGGTTTGGTTGCCGACGTCAGCGGCGGCTCGATGGCCGATGGCGCGAACGTGATTCAGGGAACCTACAACGGAAGCGACAGCCAGCTCTGGAGGGTCGGCCTCGCCAATGCGTCGCAGCCCATACCTCCAACTCCGACCAACTTGGCAGCCGCGCCGGCTTCGATCAGCCAGATCAACTTGTCATGGATCGCCAGCCCCGGCGCCGTCAGTTACAAGGTCAAGCGGGCGACCTTCAGCGGCGGGCCTTACACGACTGTTGCCGTTACTGTGAATACAACGAATTTCTCAGACACCGGCCTGCTCAGCGCCACGACTTATTACTATGTCGTGTCGGCAGTGAACGGCAGTGGAGAGAGCACCAACTCTGCGGAGGCCGGCGCTACGACACTTGCGGCTCCTCCCGCCGCCCCGACGGGTCTGAACGCGATCCTGGGCCACAATCAAGTCGCCTTGAGTTGGAACGCTTCCGCCGCAGCGACGAGCTACAACGTGAGGCGTGCGACCACCAGCGGCGGCCCTTACACCACTGTGGCTTCAGGCGTCACGAATACCAATTACACGAACACCGGTCTCACCAACGGCGTCACTTACTACTACGTTGTCAGCGCCTCGAACACGATTGGCACGGGTGCCGACTCCACCGAAATCTCCGTCACCCCGAGCACCTTGGTAGTCCACGTCAAGTTCGACGAGTCGGGCGGCACCATTGCTAGCGACTCCAGCGGCCGCGCTTTTCACGCCACGCTCGTCAACGGCCCGACCTTCGCCGTCGGCACGTTCGGCAACGCCCTTGTCCTCGTTACGAATTCTTTCGCCGTTGCCAGATATGCCCGGCTTCCCAACGGCGTCACCAGCGGGATCACCAACTTTACCGTGTCCACCTGGGTTTGGATGAACTCCTTCGAAACCTGGCAGCGCATCTTCGACTTCGGCACCGGCACAGGGAACTACATGTTCCTCACCACCCAATACACCACCAACGCGCCGAACAATGCCAAGCTCCGCTTCGGCATCCGCACGACTGTCGCCGCCGAGCAATACGTGAGCGGCACCAGCATCGCCCTCCCCACCAACTCCTGGGCGCACGTCGCCGTCACGCGCTCCGGCAACACCGTTTCGCTCTACGTCAACGGCGCGCTTGCCGGCTCGGGCAGCATCACCCTCAACCCCGCCGACCTTGGCATCACCACCCAGAACTATCTCGGTAAATCACAATGGGCCGACCCTTACCTCGACGGCAACCTCGACGATTTCCGCCTCTACAGCCATGCGATGACCGCCGGGGAGATCACCGCCCTGGCCAATCCCGCCGCCGGCGCCCCGATGCAGCTCGCCATCGTCCCCGGCTACGGTCAGGCGACTCTCACCTGGCTCCCCAACGCCACCACCAACTACACCGTCAAACGCTCCACCACGAGCGGCGGCCCCTACACCACGATTGTCACCGGCCTGACGAACCTCGCTTACACCGATACTGGTCTCAGCAACGGCGTCACCTATTACTACGTCGTCAGTGGAGCAAACGGCCTCGGCTCCGGCCCCGACTCCGCCCAAGTCTCCGTCACCCCGAGCGACCTGGGCCTCCACCTCAAGTTCGACGAAAGCGAGGGAGCCATCGCCGCTGACTCCAGCTTCCGCGCCCGCCACGCCACGCTTGTCAACGCCCCGACCTTCACCGCCGGCAAGATCAACAACGCCCTCACGCTCGCCAGCAGTTCCTCGCAACACGCGACGTTGCCGACGGGTGTCTTGGACGGCCTGACCAACTGCACGATCTTGGGGTGGGTGAAGCTGGACACCGTTGCCACCTGGCAGCGCATCTTCGATTTCGGCACGGGGACGGACAACTACATGTTCCTCACCACGCAATACGACGCTGGTGCCAACTCCAACAAACTGCGCTTCGCGCTCCGCACGCCTGGAGTTCCGGAGAACGCGGCCAACCGGCTCGACAGTTCCGTGACGACTCCCATTGGCAGTTGGGCGCACGTCGCCGTCGTCTTGTCCGGCAGCACCGGACGGCTGTATCTGAACGGGGCACAGGTCGCGTTGAGCACCGTGATGACGCTCAACCCTTCGAGCCTCGGGACCACTACGAAGAACTACCTCGGCAAATCGCAGTTCGGCCCGGATCCGTATCTCAACGGCCCGCTCGACGACTTCCGCATTTACAACCGCGCCCTGAGCGCCGGGGAAATCTCGATGTTTCAGACCCAACTCAGCGCTCCGAATAGCCTCGAAGCCACGCCGGGCAACGGCCAGGTCCAACTCACGTGGGACATCGTGGCGAATGCAACCAGCTACACGCTCAGCCGCTCCGGCAGCAGTGGCGGTCCCTACGCGGCGATCGCGAAACTCAGCGGCACGAACTTCACGGATACGAACGTGACCAACGGCGGAACCTATTACTACGTCATCCGCGCCGCGAACTTCACGGGCGAAAGCCCCGATTCGCTGCCGGTCAGCGCCCAACTCGTGTCCTTGGTGCCCCCGAACCTGTCCTTCACGATGAGCGGCGGCGAACTTCAGTTCAGTTGGCCGGGGGATCACACCGGTTGGCGGTTGCAGATGAACACCAACTTGAGCACGACCAACTGGCTGGATGTCCCCGGAACGGAAGAGGCCAACTCTGTTTCGCTTCCGCTCACCAACGGCAACGCGTTCTTCCGGCTGGTGTATCCGTGAACTGAACAAGATTGAAGATCCCGCAATTTTCGCCGATTGCGGCTAGCCACGAACCGATAAACCAGGAATGCGTTACTGTGTTACATGGAAACCGAAAATCGGTGTGTGGCGACTGAGTTGGCAGGCTATTTTGAAGAGAGTTGCCCCAAATGAGAATTTCGCCGCGCCGATTCCCGATCCGATCGAAACGGTTGCCGGGGTTTCTGGCGCTGGCAGCGGCTTTTGTGACGATCAATGAAGCCAACTAGATTGAATTCATTTGAACCCGATTTTGAATTTATGTGCCGAAAGCGACCAAACCAACCTCTGCTGACCGAGGTCTTCGCGGTGATCGGGGGGGCGCTTAGCCGTGGCAATTCACTGAAGGAAGCAAAGGAAACGAAGAAGATGAGTGCCCTCGGTCCTTGGGCCATTTGTGCCGCTGCGCTCATCGTGGCGGGGCAGGCTTTGTCCGCGCACGCGGGACCATTGCTCGCCTACGAAGGCTTTTACACGGTGAATACCGGCAGTCCGAGTGTGAATGGATTTTCGGATGCGCAATCCATCGGCTTGAGCGGCACATGGAGTCGGATGCGGGGCAGCGGCGATGGAATCAAAAGCAGAACGACGTCCACCGGGTGGGATGGGGCGTATGCGAATGTGAGCAACACGTTCCCGGTCAAGCCCAACGGCCTTTTCAACTTTGTGGAGGATAATGTTTACGATCTGAATCAATTTCAGGTCAGCCTCGCCAACCCGGTCGATTTGAGTGCCGGCACTTACTACATGAGTTTTGTGACCAGTGCCAAGAATGGTGACTTCGTCGGGAAGGTGGGTTTGGCGAACGGCACGACGGGGAAGGAAGTGATGTGGGGAGAGGGATGGGCGGGTTCGGGAGCGCATTACGCCACCAGCGCCACGATCACCAAAGATCCGGGCTGCAAGTCTTTTGGCCCTTCGCCCAGCATGAACAATTGGGAGGTGGTGTTGTGGATCGCAAAGATCACGCAATCCGGAACGACGGTCAGCGTCACCATGTATGGCTACAATCTGAACACGCTCAGCGGTCCGTTGCCGGCGAGCGAGGCGGCTGCGACTGCGCTTTGGAGCACGAATCTGACCGGGGTGACCGAGACCTCGTGGGACAAGCTGGAATTTGAGATGTCCTCTTATACTGCGAACAACACCTACCCGGGCTTGGGGCACATTCGTCTGGCCACGACTTGGGATGCCGCCATCGGGGTGCCGGTGCCGGCGGCTAACGTGGTCTGGAATGGCGGTGGCAGCGACAACAATTGGACCACGACGAACAATTGGGTGAACGGCGTGCCGCCAGTGGCCGGCGATTTTGTGACGTTCGCGGGCACGGCGCAGTTGGTGAACAGCATGAACGTCGGTTTCAGTCTTGGTTCGCTGACCTTCAGTAACAACGCGGGCAGCTTCACCATCACCAACGCCGCCAACACGCTGACGTTGACCGGCGGGCTGATGAACAATTCGGCTAGCACGCAGACCATCAACGTGCCGGTTAGCTTGAACACCACGCAGGCGGTCAGCGCGGCGGCGGGCAATCTGGCTTTTGGCCAAGACATCAACAACAACGGCAAGACCGTGACGTTCGCCGGCAGCGGTAATATCACGCTCAATGGCATGTTGACCGGTTCCGGTGGCGTGGTGAAGTCGGGCTCCGGCACGCTGACGATTCGGCTGCCGTTCACACCGCCCGCTTCTTACGGCGGCAATACCGTGATTCAATCGGGCACGTTGCAGTTGTTGAATGACAGTTTCCGGCTCGTCACGAGCACGTTTTCGGGGCCGGGCAATCTGACTTTTGCTAACGGCGGGGGCGTGGTTGGGCCAATGGTGCTGTGGGGCGCGAACAATCTGACCGGCACCACGACCGTGAGCAACGGGTCGCTGTATGTCGCCTATGCGCCCAATCAATCTCTCGGTTCGACGATCTCCGTGCGGGATGGCGCGACGTTCGGGGTGCTCGCCCGGGCGGATACCAATTACGTGTCGCCGAACAACCTGATCATTGGCAGCAGTGCGGGTGCGACGCTTCAGTTCGGCATGACAGGCATTTCTGAACCGGGCCTGACGGGAACGAACAACGCGCCGATCCGCGCCACCAACGTGACCATCAATGGCACGGCGACGATCAACATCGCCAGTTGCCCGTTTGCGACGAACAGCTATCCGCTCTTCACCGGCTACACTTCTGGAAACCTCGCGCTGGGTTCGCAGCCGTTGGGCTATTCCGGCACGCTGACGGTGAGCGGTGGAACGGTCTATTACACGGTCACCAATCTGGACGCCCACTACCAGCCGTTCCAGCATCCGGGTTGTTTGAGCACGGCGGCGGACATCGAACGCATGAAGACGAAGATTGCCGCCGGGGCTGAACCGTGGACGTCGGGTTACGCCGTGCTGACCAACAACCCGCATTCGTCCGCTTCCTATAACGCGAATCCGCTTCCGTATGTGTATCGGGGCGGCGCCGTCCAAAACTATACCGCGGTCATGAACGACGCGGCGGCGGCATATCAATGCGCGTTGCGCTGGAAGATCAGCGGGAATACCAACTTCGCCGAAGCCGCCCGACGCAACATGGACGGCTATTCGTCCACGCTGGTGCAATTCGGCGGCAGCACGGACGCCCTGCTGATGCTCGGCGCGCAAGGATTTGATTTTGCCTGCGCGGCAGAGTTGCTGCGGGGTTACCAGCCTTGGGTGGACTCCGGCGGCTTTGCGCGGTTCCAAAATTTCCTGGTTTATCGGTTTTACACGGATGCATTTCACGGGAACGGGATTTGGTGGTTTCTGATGGCGCACAACGGCACCTGCTATTCGCATTACTGGCTGAACTGGGATGGGTTTGCCCTGAGTGCGGCGGCGGCGATCGGGGTCGTGTGCGACCGTAAGGACATCTTCGACTTCGCCGTCAACTATTACAAAGGCGCCGGGGTTGGCAACGGCATGGCCACGCGCGCCGTCCATTTCATGCATCCGGGTTATCTGGGGCAAAGCCAGGAGATGGGACGCGACATGGGGCACGCTTCCGCTGATCCGGTCCTGTTCGCGCAACTCGCCGAAGTGGCGTGGAATCAGGGAGAGGACCTGTATGGCTTCAACGACAATGGCATCCTGGCGATGAACGAATACACCGTGCGGGCGATGACGGCGGACGGAGTTCCGTGGGTCAACTACGCGGGCTGCGATGCCACCGGGACGGGGCCAGCCACCGGCAGCAATTTTCGCGCGGGCCAGGACCTGATCTGGAATCACTACGTCAACCGGCGCGGTTTGCCCGCGCCCTACACGATGCCCTGGTCCATCGCGAACCGTCCGGAAGGCGGCGGCGGCAATTACGGCGGCAACAGCGGCGGCTTCGATCAAATCGGTTTCACCACCCTGACCCACGCGCTGGATCCGGTCACGAATTTCATCGCGCCGAGCGCGTTGCGGGCGGATGCGCCATTGGCGGGCACGGCGAGAGTCTGGTGGTGGGGTAGTGCCTACGCGACCGGCTACAACGTGAAACGCGCCACGACGAGCGGCGGACCCTATGCGCTTATTGCCACGAATCTCTCCGCCAAAGACTTTCTCTACACGGACACCGGCCTGACGCCGGACACGACGTATTACTATGTTGTTTCGGCCATCATCAACGGCGTGGAAACGACCAACAGCCTGCCGGTGAGCGTGACGGCCAACCAGCGGTTGACCGGAACCGTGATTGGCACGGACTCCGTCTTCATCTGGGGCCAGTGGAAAGATCAACTGTTTGATAACGCGCCGGTCACGTGGTTCGACGCCTCCAATCCGAGCGGCGCGTGGGCTGGATTGGACTTGGGCGCTCCGCATCGCATCACGAAGGTGGGTTATTATCCGCGCGCCACTTTCGCGAGCCGCATGATCGGCGGAAGATTTCAGGGCTGCAACCTGCCCAACTTCAGCAGCGGCGTGGTGACGCTCTTCACCATCGGTGGCCAGCCGCCGGAAGGGACGAACACCGTTCAAATTGTCTCCGACACGGGCGGCTATCGCTACGTGCGCTACATCGGACCGGCCAGCGGCTATTGCAACGTGGCCGACCTGCAATTCGAGGGCGTGCCTGCGGCAGCGGCCGCTCCAGTGCCGCCCGCGCTTCACGCCTATTTGAAGTTCGACGAAGCCAGCGGCACGGTCGCAGCCGACGCGACCGGCCACGGGTGGAATGGGACGCTGGTCAACGGCGGCACGCGCGTCGCTGGCTATAGTAACAACGCCATGAATTTGAGCGGCTCCAGTCAATACGTCACTCTGCCGAGTGGCGTGGTCACCAATCTTGAAGCGGTCAGCATCACCGCCTGGGTCAAACAGATCACCATCAGCACCTGGTCGCGCATCTTCGACTTCGGCACGGGCCAGACCGTGAACATGTTCCTCACTCCGCGAAACGGGACGACCAACAGCGTCATCCGGTTCGCTATCACGACGAGCGGTGGCGCCGGTGAGCAGGTCATTGACGGCACCAGCGAATTGCCTGCAGGAGTCTGGAAGCACGTCGCGGTGACCATCAGTGGGAACGGGGGCGTTCTTTACGTGGACGGTGTTCCCGTGGGCACGAACAGCGCGATGACTCTCAACCCGAGTTACCTCGGCACCACGACGCAGAATTACATCGGCAAGTCGCAATACAACGACCCGTATTTCAACGGGCAGGTGGACGAGTTCCGCATCTACAACGGCGCGTTGAGCGCGGGCGACGTGGCCACGTTCACCTCTCCGCTCGTCGCGCCGACCGGCCTTGTGGCTGCGGCGGGCAATAGCCAGGTCGCCTTGAGTTGGAATGCCGCGACGAATGCCAGCAGCTACAATATCTTCCGTTCGCTCACGAGTGGCGGGCCTTACACGCAAATCACGAACGTATGGGCGACTGCTTTCATCAACACCGCCTTGGCCAACGGCGCGATGTATCACTACGTCGTCCGCTCTGCAAACGCCGTGGGTGAGAGTCCCAATTCGATTCAGGTCAGCGCCCGTCCCGTGTCGTCAGCGCTGACAAATCTGTCACTCAACCTCAGCGGCGGCCAGCTTCAGTTTAGTTGGCCGGTAGATCACACGGGCTGGCGGCTCCAGATGAACACCAACTTGATCACGACCAACTGGCTGGATGTCCCCGGAACGGAGACAACCAACTCCGTTTCACTTCCGCCCGCCAACGGCAGCGCGTTCTTCCGCTTGGTTTATCCATGACCAGAATGCTGTTAATGCCGTGAAAAGACTTCTAAACACTTTATGGATTCTGTGCGCCGTTGCTTCGGTTGGTAGTGCGAGTCTCTCGGCGCAATCACCGGCTGAGGCGGCTAAACAGTTTTCACATCCGGCCCGGATTCGTTACGACGGCCATTGCCTGACGATTGACAGCGAGGACGTTTTCATTCGCAGTGCGGAGTTTCATTACTTCCGCACGCCGCGCGAGTTGTGGCGCGACCGGTTTCAGAAAATCAAGGACGCTGGCTTCAACACCGTGGACACTTACGTTCCGTGGAACTGGCATGAGCGCGAAATGCCCGCCGGATTGAACGATCTTTCCAAGATGGACCTCTCCGAAGCGGAGGCATGGCTGAAGATGGCGCAGGATGAATTTGGTTTTTACACCATCGTCCGGCCCGGGCC
>Ga0154020_10008936_pt1 | contig 11586 bp, 4 predicted proteins | sample Klosneuvirus_201_FD_109709 | JGI IMG/M metagenome (GOLD analysis project Ga0154020, IMG submission 109709) | Active sludge microbial communities from wastewater, Klosterneuburg, Austria - Klosneuvirus_20160825_MG | ecosystem: Engineered > WWTP > Aerobic digester > Activated sludge | place... | reverse complement strand
CTTCGGTTTCCGTTGCGGCTTCCTTGGCATGCTCCACCTCGAAATCGTGCAGGAACGCCTCCAACGTGAGTTCGATCAGGACATCATCACCACGGTGCCCAACGTGCCCTATTTCGCCACCGACATGAAGGACCGGCGCTTCGAGGTGCGCCAACCCGCCGAACTGCCCGACTTCAACCACCTCAAGTCGGTGGAGGAGCCGTACATCTACGCTCAGGTCATCACCAAGCCGGAGTACATCGGCAACATCATGACCCTTTGCCTCGACAAACGCGGCATCCTGCAAAAACAAACCTACCTGACCCCCACGCGCCTGGAGATGACCTTCCACCTGCCGCTGGCGGAGATCGTGTTCGACTTCTACGACAAACTCAAGTCCATGACCCGCGGCTACGCTTCGTTCGACTACCACATACTCGACTACCGCGAGACCGACCTGATCAAACTTGACATCAAACTCAACGGCGAACAGGTGGACGCCCTCAGCGCCCTCATCCACCGCTCCAAAGCGGAATACATGGGCCGCAGGATGTGCGAAAAACTGAAAGAACTTCTGCCCCGCCAGCAGTTCCAGATCGCCATCCAGGCCGCTATCGGCCAAAAGGTCGTGGCCCGCGAAACGATCAGCGCCCTGCGCAAAGACGTGACCGCCAAGTGCTATGGCGGCGACATCAGCCGGAAACGCAAGCTGCTGGAAAAACAAAAAGAGGGTAAAAAACGCATGAAGCAGTTCGGCAATGTCGAAGTGCCGCAGGAGGCGTTTTTGAAGGTGTTGAAGTTGAATGACTGAGATTGGCGTTTATCCTATGAAATTCCCGCCCAGCATCGCCACGAAATCATCTTTTTTTCGGCGAGAAATCTCCACTTTCGAGCCGTCGCTCATCTCGACATATCCGCCGTCGGTCTTTACATACCGGCGCAGATGAGTCAGGTTGATAATATGCGAATGATGTACCCGGCAGAAATTTTGCTTTTCGAGAACCGCTTCATATTCGCCCATCGTACGCGACACCAGCACCTTGTCGTGGTTGGCTAAGTAGAATGTCGTATAGTTGGAGTCCGATTGAAGCCGAACAATATCGGCCACCAACACAAACATCAGTCCGTCGCCGAGGGGCAAAGGGATCCGTTGCGGTTCCGGTTTTTGTACCTGCTGAAACAAGCGTTCGAGCGCGTTGAAGTCAGGCTGTGCCGATGCCCGGCGCTCGCGGACCTTCGCTACTGCGGCCTCCAGTTCGTCCATGTCAATGGGTTTCAACAGGTAATCGGCCGCCGACACTTTGAAAGCCTGCAGCGCGTATTGGTCGTAGGCCGTAGTGAAAATGACGGCGCAGTTGATTTTGCCGAGTTTTTCCAACATTTCAAAACCGGTCATGTGCGGCATTTGAATATCGAGGAACAGCAAATCGGGCTGTCGTTCCCGGATGAGTTCCAGACCTTGGTTCGGGTCGTTGGCAACTGCCATTACCTCCACGTCGGGGCTGGTCATGCGGAGCATATTGGTGAGGGCTTCGGTGGCGTTGGGTTCGTCGTCTACAAGTATGGCAGTCATGATCGGCGTTGGTTTGAATTGTTTGTAGATGTGTTGCTTCGGCTTTATCCGATCATCGGCATCCGCACGACTACCTTCGTCCCGCGTGCCAGCCCCTGCTCGTCGTGCAAGTCTTCAAAATGTAGTCGAATGTCCTGATCTAATTGGGTGTTGAGCAGATCGAGGCGGTGGCGGATGTTGGCGAGGCCGGTGGACCGGTAGTTTTTCGGGCGGTCTTTTTCGATTTCCCCTGCACGCGTGCGGCCCACACCGTCGTCCTCGATTTCGCAAACAATGGTTTTTTCATCAGCTTTCAGGAAGCGTATCAGGAGTTGGCCCGGTTCGGTTTTGTGCATCAGGCCGTGCCAGATGGCATTCTCGATATGGGGTTGGACAAGCATCCCCGGAATGGAGAGCGATTCGGGATTCAGGTTGCTATCTATTTGGAAATCAAATGAAAACCGGTGGTTGAACCGCAGTTGCTCCAACTCGGTGTAGTAGCGCAGCAGTTCGATCTCGCGCGCCAACGGAACCATCGGCGACTCGCTGTTTTCCAAAATGAGGCGCATGAGGCGGGCGAATTTGGTGAGGTAGCGGCTCGCCTCGCGGGGGTCGTTTTTCAGGATAAAGTTCTGCACCGAGTTGAGCGCATTGAACACGAAGTGCGGGTTCATCTGGGAGCGCAACGCCTTCATTTCGAGGTCGGCCAATTGTTGCCGTACCTGCGCTTTTTCTTTTTCCCGGCCTTCCACAACCCTGATTTGACGGCGGTACAGCCACCAGCCTACAGCGATTAAAGCAGCCAGTAGCGAAAGTTGGAACGTCCAGGTTTGCCACCAGGGCGGGTAAATCACGATGTTCAGTGCGGTTCCTTCTGTGCTCCACACGCCATCGCTGTTGGCCGTACGCGCGCGGAAGACATAGTGGCCGGGAGCAAGGTTGAGGAAGTTGGCGAAGTTGTCGGTTCCGGCCTCCTTCCAGGCGGCGGAGCTACCTTTCGGCTCCATGCTGTATTGATAGCGGTTGGCAGGGCCGTTGATGAAATTGACCCCGGTGAACTCGATCCGCAGATCATTTTGACTGTATCGCAAGGCCAGCGGGCCGGATGCAGGCAACGAAACGGGCTGGTCGGGCACGCGCAGCCCGGTGATGAACGTGGGCAGTGCAGGCGCGGCAGCGCCAACTTTGTCCGGCTCGAACAGGCACATCCCCCGATCGGTGGACACAAAGAGAATGTTGCGGACCGTATCCAAAAGTTCAACATGGACGATCGTGTTGGAGAGCAGTCCGTCCGTCTGGTAGAAGCTGCGCAGTTGGCGGCTGCGCGAGTCGTACCGGCTCAGGCCGTAGGCGGTGGCAAACCAAACATTGCCGTCCCTGTCGAGACACGCCCCTTCCGGGTTGTTGGTAATCAAGCCGTTGTTTTTTCCGAAGGGCCGCACTTGCCGGGTACGGGTGTCCATGACAAACCACCCTTGCACGGTGTGCAGCCAGAGCTTGCCGTGTGGGTCGGCCAGGAGGTCGAAGGCTTTGGCACAGGCCATGTCGGGTGGGCAGAGGGGTTCTATCTTTTCAAAAACGCCTGTTGTGCGCCGCCAACGAGCAAGGTATTTTTCTTCATCGCCAAAACTAAACCACATATCGCCGTCGGGGTTTTCGGCGCAAGCGGTGGCCGAAACGAGCGGGAACGGCGCTCCTTCTCCCCGGCTCTGGAAGTGGGTTAATTGGCGGCTGCGGGTGTCGAAATAGCACACGCCGTTGTCGCGAACCCGCCCCCAGATGCGGCCATAATGGTCGCGACAGATGAACCGATGATCCAGAGAATCCAGCCCCCGGAAGCGTTCTTTGAGCGGGCCGTTGGTATTGCGCACGGGATTGTACCAGTACAGGCCCGCCATGGTGTTCATCCAGAGCGTGTCGCCCCGGTCGGGCACAAAATCGCGGACGTAGGCGTAACTGCGAAAATCATTGTTGAGCACCGGCCCGGTCACGCCAAGGCTGGTTTTGTCCATGCTGTACAGGCCGCCGTTGCGGCTGCTCACCACCCATTTGCCCGCGCGTTCGGCACAGGTGAAGCCAAACCACTCTTCGGAGACGCCCATGGCGGCCATCATTTTTTTATGCGCCGCGTTGAGTGCGGACATGGGGGTAGTGGGCAGTTTTTTGAGGGTCAAAAAATAGATGCCCTCGAAGCGCGGGCAAAGCCAAAGGTTGCCGTCGCGGTCCACGAAGTTGACGATGCCCTTGCCGTCGGGGGCGGAGGTTTTCCAGTCGGGCAGGTCGGTGGTGGAGCCATCCCGCAGGTCATAGATGACGGGGGCGCCGAAGTAGCGTTGGAGGAACAGCAGGCTGTCGGGCAGCAAAAAAGGCAGGTAGTAGTGGCCTTTGCGCTGTTCAATGGGGTCGGCAAATGTGTTCCGCAGCAAGGGCCGGGTCGTGCGGGTTGCCCAGTCGAAGCGGTAAAGTGTGACAGGCGATTTGATGCCGATCATGGTGTACCAAACACTGGTCAGGTTGCCGTCCCAGGCAACACAGTCGCTTCGAATAGCGGTATCAAGCACCCCGGCCCCCGGCAGATGCTGTGCCAACGGCGTTGTTTTTTGTTTTTGAAAATCAATAATTTGCCAGGGGAGGTAGTATGGAGGAACGGGTTGCCGGCACTTCACCGCGACAGTACCGTCGGGAAGTTCCAAAAAATCAAGGACGAAATAGTTGTCGATTGCCTCGCCGGGCCGCACGGGCTTTAGGTAGGATTGTGACACCCGGAGCCGGTCGTCCAGCAGGTGCACGCCTGTGCCCGTTCCGACCCAAATCTGCCCGTTTCGGGAGCGGTGCAGTTTAAGGATGACCAGCTCGTTTTTAAAAAACTCTTTTCGGGTAGGCAGCACGACGGGTTCAAATTCCAGGCGGCGGGTGTGCAGCACGAACAACCCTTTCTCGGTGCCCACAAGCAGCCGGTGCCCGGATAGTGCCAGCACTTTGGTGATTCGGTCCGTTGGCAAACCCTTCCCGTCGGCGTGGTGGAAAAACGACGTGAATCGCTCGCCGTCAAAACGATTTAGCCCTTCGGCCGTACCAAACCACAGGAACCCGTCATCGTCCTGCGCGATACTCGTGACCCAATTGCTCGACAAGCCCTGCTCCATCGTGTAGTGCTGGTAGCGGGAAAATTTGTCAAGAATTCGGGGATTGGATACCGGAGACGGTGCCGGGGCTGTTTGAGCAAACGAACAGGTGGCCATGGCCAGCAACAGTACGACATACGCCGGAACGCTGTTTCGGCGGAGCACGCAGGCATACCATATTAATTGTATCGGGTGAACCCTCGTCATTTGGCTCAAAGGTCGGCCAACCGCTCGAAACCAATGCAGCCAGTTACTCGGCCAAAGTTGCCGGTTGCTCATCGGCGGGAATAGAGGCTGTCTCATAAGTATAGTTTTGACGGGAATTGAAATTTTCAAGACAGGATTCACAAGATTTACAAGATAAATGAGGCGGCTTCGCCGCCGCGCCTTGGTTGCTCTAATCCTGCCGCTTGCGAATTGGGCGGGGACAAGCCCCGCCCCTACGAGAAGATGGCAAATCACGGATGCATTCGGCACAGTCAGGAAGGGGCGGGGCTTGTCCCCGCCCAATTCGCAAGCGGCATTTATGCGTTGCTGAGGCTCGGCAGTATCTCCGCCAAAAACCCTGTAAATCTTGAGAATCCTGTCAAAAGACGCATAAGCCTGTCAACTACACTCAACTGTGCGGACTTATGAGACAGCCTCTGCAAACCCGCCAGATGCTCACGAACACAGGCCATTTGCTCACTGCGTGTTGGGGGATGCCGGCAGAGCGGGCACTTTTGTGGCGACCAAGCTCCTCGAACCAAATTTCCACACATTCCTCCCATGTACACAGAAAAGCAATATTTCCAGAACCGATATATCCAGGGGCTAAAATGGCTCTGCGTTGGATGTGCAGTTGCACAATTGACCCTGCTCATCGCCGCTGAAACCGGTTTCCCATGGCTGCCGCTGGGCTACGCCGCGCATGTGGGCATTTTATTAGTGGCAGGACTGGCATTCAGCCTGCTGTCGCATGTCGTTCTGGTGCTGCGGGTGGGGGCGCCGGGGGTTTCCCTGCGGTATTTTCCCTTCCAGTTGCGCTTCCAGCACATCTGCTGGGACGAGATTCGCCAACTGCGCCTGCTGCCCTCAGGCGAATGCCCGTCGGGTGCGCCGTTCGGGTTGCCGGGGCGCGATTTCACCCATGCCTATTGGCTCAGTACACCCCGGCATGCCGTGCTGCACATCACCCTGGTGAACGGCACCCAACTCTACGTCTCGACCGAGCGGCCTGCGGAGCTGCTGGATTTTTTGCGGCATGGGCTGCATGTGCAAGGGATGAAAGTTCGCGCGGGGCAGGTGTGAAGCCAGTTACGCACCCGTCCCCGCCACTTGCGCAGTGCCTCTTTCCCGCCGTTTCCCGCCGCCTGACTTTTGTATCGTCAATCAAGATTTTTTTCAAAAAAACTGCCCGACGATATGAAACATCTGTTTGCAACCCTGATTTTCCTTGCGGCTTTCGCTGCGCAAACCTCCGCTGCCATCTGGTACGTCAAGCCCAACGGCAGCGATGCCAACACGGGCGACTCCTGGGGCGCCGCTTTCCAAAACGTCCAAACAGCCATTAGTGCCGGCACCGATGGCGACGAAATCTGGGTGGCCGAAGGCACGTACCTGCCCACGTTGATGTGGGCCGGCAACACCAACCGCCACAAGACGTTCTTTGTCAACTTCGATGTCAAACTCTTCGGCGGCTTCACCGGCGCCGAGACGATGCGCGACCAGCGCGACTGGGTAGCCCACCCGACTATCCTGAGCGGCGACCTCGGCGTTCAGGGCAACTTTTCCGACAACGCCTACCACGTCGTATCGATCAATGGCCGAAGCAACGTGATGGAGCTGGACGGATTCACCATCACCAAGGGCATGTGTGATGGCCTGAACAGCAATGTTGACGACCGGGGCGCAGGCATTTACAACACCGCCGAAAACTACAACTCCACCCCGACCATCCGCAACTGTACCGTCACGGGCAACTTTGGCGGCTCGTTCGGCTATGGGGCCGGGATGTACAACAACGGCGTACACGATGCCTCGGCAACGCTGACAGACTGCACGTTCTTCGGCAACGCCGAGACCGAGGATGGCGGCGCGATGTACAACTACGCGGCTTCTCAGGGCATCGCCTCGCCGGTGCTGACCAATTGTGCGTTCACCAACAACTCTGCAGGGTATGGCGGCGCGATGGCCAACAAGGCTGACTATGGCGGTGTTTGCGCCCCGGTGCTGACCAACTGCACGTTCAACAACAACTACGCATTGGTCAATGGCGGCGCGATGTTCAACTGGGATAACATCAGCGCCCCGGTGCTGAACAACTGCACATTCAGCATTAACTCGGCAGGGAACCAAGGTGGCGCCATTTTCCACCAGGCAGAAATCCTCACCCTCAACAACTGCTCTTTGAACAACAACACGGCCGAGAACGGCGGCGGGCTGCTGGTGCTCGCCGGAGGGGTGCTCGCCACGGACTGCACGTTTTCGGGCAATACTGCGACCACGACAAGCGGCGGGGCGGTAGATATCTGGGGATTTCCCTCCGAGACGTTTACATTCCTGCGCTGCACCTTTTCGGACAACTCGGCAACCAACGGCGGGGCTGTAAGTTTGGACATAGACTACACCCTCACCCTCGAGGCGCTGTTCGACCGCTGCACGTTTTCGGGCAATTCGGCAACCAACGGCGGGGCACTGTACACCGCCGGCAGCCATGCAACCGGCATCCTGAACGTCACGCTGCTCAACTGCCGCCTCTTCGACAACACCGCCGGCGAGCGCGGCGGGGCGTTTTGTTCTGGCGGCAACTACGGCAGCGGCTTTTCGAAGATGTACCACTGCACATTCTACAACAACACCGCCGCGCTCGGCGGCGGCGCGGTAGGCACCTCTAACTATATCGCCAACCAGCCAACGCCCTCCCTGCACAACTGCATCGCCTGGAACAACTCTTCCACCTTCGGCCAAACAGCGAATGGTCAGGGCGGTGTGCTCATCCAATACTCGCTCATTCAGGAATCCGGGTGCCCGACGGGCGCAGGTTGCGGGGTGAGCCTCTACAACCTCGACCCGCTCTTCGTCAACGCTGCCGCCCAGGACTTTCACCTGCAAAACATCTCGCCCGCCAAAAATACCGGCGCGAATGTTCCCGTGACGCAAGATTTTGACGAAACTTCCCGTCCGCAAGGGCCGGCGTTTGACATGGGCGCATTCGAGGTGCCGCTGGTGTGTCCGCCCGGCCCGGTAGTTTTTGTGGACAAAGACGCGACCGGCGGCGCCGACAACGGCACTTCCTGGGCAGATGCTTTCATCAACGTGCAAGACGCGCTTGAGGCAGCAGCCGACTGCCCTGGTACCGTGGAAGAAATCTGGGTGGCTGAAGGCACCTACCTGCCCACCACCATGTGGGCCGGCAATACCGACCGCCACAAAACCTTCTTCATCAATTACGATGTCAAACTCTTCGGCGGTTTCGACGGTTCGGAAATCCTGCGCGACGAGCGCGACTGGGTGGCGCACCCGACCATCCTGAGCGGCGACCTCGGCGTGCCGAACAGCATGGCCGACAATGCCTACCACGTCGTGTGGATCGAAGGGCGCAGCAGCGCGATGGAGCTCGACGGCTTCACCATTACCAAAGGCAAGTTGCACCACAGCGACCAGATACACAGTTGGGGCGCAGGCATTTACAACAACGCCGACCATCAGGCTTCGACCCCCACCATCCTCAACTGCACCATCACCGGCAACGAAGGCAACACAAATACGCGCGGCGCGGGCATGTTCAACAAAGGCTATTTCGGCGATGCCTCGCCGACGATGACGGACTGCACGTTTTCCAACAACACTGTGCCCGGCAACTCCAACGGCGGCGCGATGTACAATTATGCCTTCGGCCCAACAGGCATCGCTTCACCGGTGATGACCGATTGCGCGTTCACGAACAACTACGCGGCGTTTCGCGGCGGCGTATTATACAACTCGGTGGAGAACAGCGGCACCTGCGCTCCGGTGCTAACCAACTGCTCGTTCACGGGCAATTCGACGACCTACCAAAGCGGCGGCGCCATCTACCACGTCGGCCAAACGCTCACGTTGGACAATTGCACGTTCACGGACAACACTGCCTTTATCGCAGGGGCAATAGCAATATTCTACGGAGCGATAAACGCTACGGACTGCACATTTTCGGGCAACTCGTCGCCCGAAAACGGCGCCGGCGCGATCAGCCTTCAGGGCACCGGCATGAACTCCACATTCACGGGCTGCACTTTCTCGAACAACAGCGCGGCGACAAATGGCGGCGCGGTGTCGGTGTACTCTTCTTCTAACTCCGTGTTTTTCGTACACTTTTACCGATGCACGTTTTCCAACAACTCGGCGGCCAACGGCGGCGCGGTGTACACCTACGGGAGCGAAGATGCCGACCAGTATGTCGCCCTGGTCAACTGCCGTCTTTTCGGCAACACCGCCACGGAGCGCGGCGGGGCCATCTGCTCCGACCGCAACTACGGCTTGGGCTACACCAGCTGCGTCAACTGTACATTTTACAACAACACCGCCCCCGCAGGCGGTGGCGGTGTGATGGGCACGCTGGATGTAGGCCCTAACCAGACGGCAATTCCCATCCTGATCAACTGTATCGCTTGGGGCAATTCCTCCACGTTCGGCCAAACGGCCGGCGGACAGGGCGGGCTGGAGATTTTCTACTCGCTCATTCAGGAAGCCGCTTGCCCGACGGGGGCCACGTGCAGTGCAGGCATGGTTTACAACAAAAACCCGCTGTTCGCGAACGCCGCCGCCGACAACTTCCATTTGCTCGCCTGCTCGCCGGCAGTGGATGTAGCCTACGTGGATTATTCGCCTGCCACCGATTTTGACCAAGTGGACCGCCCACAGAATGCAGGCTACGATATGGGCGCATTCGAATACGTCGGCGCGCCTTGCCTGCCGGAGGCGAAGTGCAAAAATATCAGTGTCAACCTCAGCGCGGCAGGCGCCGTGAGCGTGCCGGCCGGCAGCATCAACAACGGCAGTACTGGTTGTGACTTGCAGGTTCAAATCAACGACCAGACCTCCCAGACCTACACTTGCGCCAACGTGGGTGCCAACGTCGCTACGCTTATAGTCACCGACTGCAATGGCGCGACATCCACCTGCACGGCTACAGTGACGGTAGTGGACAACTTACCGCCCACCATCAACTGCCCTGCTCCTGCCACGGTCACCTGCACGTCGCAAATACCCGCTGTGAACATCGCCGCCGTAACGGCCAATGACAACTGCGGCGCACCGGCCAAATCGCACGTCGGCGACGCAAGCTCCAACCAAACCTGCGTCAACCGCAAAACCATCACCCGAACCTACCGCGCGACCGACGTATCCGGCAACAGTACCACTTGCGTGCAGGTCATCACCGTGTACGACGACGTAAAACCGAACTTCATCAGCGTACCACCCAACGTGACCGTTCAGTGTAACAGCGTGCCCGCCGTGGGCAGCATCACCGCTTCCGACGGCTGCGGCGGCTCGGTGAGCATTGCCTACAACGGGCAGACAACAACACCCGGCGCTTGCACGGATTCGTACGCCATCACCCGCCAATGGACGGCCACCGATGCCTGCGGCAACACAAAAACCGCCACGCAACGCATCACGGTGACGGATACGCAGAAACCGAATTTCGTCAATACACCCGCCAATATTACCGTACAGTGCAGTGCCATCCCAACCGAGAGCATGCCCACCGCCACGGACAACTGCGATGCCACCGTGGCCATCACCTACAACGGCCAAACTCAAACTGCCGGCGCCTGCCCGAACGCCTACACCCTGACCCGCTGCTGGACGGCAGCCGACAACTGCGGCAACACCAAAACCGTCACGCAGCGCATCACCGTGGTAGACAACATCAAGCCCGTGTTTTCGACTTTCCCTGCCAACAGCTCCATTTCCTGCTCCGACCCGATCCCGCCCGTGGGCAGTCCCACGGCCTCGGATGCCTGCGGCCCGGCGACGGTGGCGTATCTGGGGCAAAGCAATACGAACGGTTCCTGCCCGGGCAACTACCAGATTAAACGTACCTGGAAAGCCACGGACGCCTGCGGCAACAGCACGGTGGCCACACAAACAATTCAGGTACAGGACACGGGCGCGCCGGTATTTGTAACGGTACCCGGGCCGCTCACCATTGAGTGCAATATGCCCCTGCCGCCGCTCGTGAACCCGACGGCCACGGATGCCTGCGGCGGCTACGTGCACATCACGTTCCTCGGCAACGTGGCCTCGGGCAGCGGTTGCTCGGTGGACTATACGATTACGCGTACCTGGCGAGCCGAAGACCTGTGCGGAAATTCGGCGACGGCGACGCAGGTGATTACGGTGCATGGGAACAATTTCGGAGAAGAGGGTGCGGAAAACCGCGAGGAGGGCACTACGGAACTCATCGCTCATCGCTCATCGCTCATCGTTACCCCCAACCCGACGACAGACCGCGTTTGGATAGACCTGTCCGACTTCGCGGACGAGGCCGTTACGGTTTCAATTTTCAGCGACAAAGGGCAGCTCGTTTGGGAGCATCACATACCCGTCGTGGAAGAGCAAAAACCGTCCGTCAGCCTGCGCGAAGTGGGCGCAGCGGCGGGGATTTACACCGTCAGCGTTCGGAGTTTGAGCAGGGTAGTAGCCAAGCGGCTGGTGCTGGTGGAGTAGCAGCGCAGCGGTTTCGCCGACCGGTCGGATTGGCAGCGGGCGACTGCTCAAAAACCTGTGTCAGCCCGTTGAGAGCAAGAATAACATGAGTCATCCCGAATTTTTAAAACAGTTGAGTCACTCTCTTTTCAAGAGAATAGATGTTGTTCTTCGACTGCCGCTCGCGCGTATTGGGCGGGGACAAGCCCCGCCCCTACGAAGGGAATATCTACATTTCTGTTACGATTGACCTATTTT
>Ga0154020_10008935_pt1 | contig 11588 bp, 7 predicted proteins | sample Klosneuvirus_201_FD_109709 | JGI IMG/M metagenome (GOLD analysis project Ga0154020, IMG submission 109709) | Active sludge microbial communities from wastewater, Klosterneuburg, Austria - Klosneuvirus_20160825_MG | ecosystem: Engineered > WWTP > Aerobic digester > Activated sludge | place... | reverse complement strand
GGCAACAACCGCGGCGGCATCAACGGCTGGATCACGCGGCGACAGATCTTCGGTCGCTTGATCGCGGTCGAATAGTCGCTGACATGGTCAGTTGCCCTTCCTGAGGAGCGCCGCCCTGCATGACCTCGATACAAATTCATCGCACGCGACGACGAAGCGAAAACGGTCGTCGACGTGCCTGTCACCATCGACGTGCTCGCGAACGACACGCCGCGGTTGCCGATGGCAGTGTCGAGCGTTGGCTTCGCGACCAACGGCAAATGAGGTCGAACGCGAACGACACGCTGACCTTCACGCCGAATCCGGGCTTCGTCGGCACGGACCAAGTCAAGTACATCGTGACGGACATGGGCCGCATCGTCGGCGAGCCAACCGTTCGTCGAAAACCATGACAATCGAGCGACGCACGAATCCGTGAAACGCGCGCCCCGGTGCGGGCTCTATCCAATCGGAGGGAGGTGCGCGATGTTACAGATCAAGCCGATCGTCGACGAATGGGTCGACCCGTGGCCGCAGTGTGTGGACCCCAGCATGTACGAGGTCCCAGACTCGATCGACACGACACCGCTCCCGTTCACGGGCGAACCCGGGAAGTGGCCGACGTTCGACTTCGGTAACGACCAAGCGCCCCCGATCGGCCCGCTTCCTCAGGAAGAGCCTGGAATTATCGACTGGTTCAACGACGCGCTGAATCCGACGCCGGCGCCGGGGCCGGGCGATGTCGCGCCGAACCTCGACTGGCTCGCCGACATGTTCTGAGCCGACATTCTTCGGTCACACCGTGGGGGCGTGGGTCAGGTCTGTATGGCTTGTTCTGATCAGAACGCGTCGAAGCGCACGTCTTGCGGCTTCCGATCGTCCCCGCGATCAAGAAGATGGATCTGCTCTCGGATCGCCAGCGCACGCGCTTCCAGGTGCTCGGCATCCTCCAGTTCGAAAACTGGGAGGACCCGCTCGCCGCCATATCTCCGACGGGCGCGACCTCCGCTCGCCTGGCGTAGCGCCGCGGGCTCGCTGACGTTCGCGGCATATGGGCAGGATCATGTCTGCGACGAGCAGCCCGCGATGCGGACCCATCCATAGGTCAGCGCGATCGCGTACGGCAGGACCAACAACGCGCCACCCAAGCCGAGCACACCTCGCGCGAGTGGAGTGCTCGCCCGGTCGTAGTAGACGATCGTCGACGTCGCGATCGTCGCCACCGCGGCGGAGTCGATGATCGGCGCGATCATCGACGGGCACGGCTCCTTCGGTGTCGAGTGCATGAAGAACGAGCAACCAGTGCATGCCAGCACGAACGCCAGGGCGGCAATCTGCATGCAGCGAGCTTGTGTCGCGCACGCGTGATCGTGCGAGGTGCTTCGTGTGAAGCGCGCGTGATCTACTTTGCGGAAGCTGACCGCGAAGCACGCGGCGGCCGTGGGCGAACCCTGAGTGGGCCAACGTAGCTCGCAAGCACGCGAAATGTGTTTGGCCACGATTAGCCTTCTCCGCCGCGATCCGTCTTGGCTTCGTCGAGCACCGACCGCACTGCGCCGGCCTCGAGCCCATCCGTGAATCGGCGGCGAGCTCGTCGCTCGCCTGCTTCCTTCGCTGCCATCCGTCCCATCGTATCCGCCTCTCGTGAAGCGTCCATGGTGCCGATTCCGGCGTCACATCGGAGTCCATGCCAGTCGATCCGGCATGGGTTGGTTTGACGACGAGCCGGCAGTAGCAACCGCCGCCGCCGCCCCTGCGCCCGCGCCGGCGCCAGCCACATCGACGGTCGTGCCGGAAGCGCCCGCGCCCGTGTCCTACGCCGGGACCGGAGGTGCGCCCGCGGCGGCGCAGGCCGCTGCGTATCCCCAGTACGGGGAGGACGCGATGATCGAGGACGCCGTTGCCACGGCCCAGTACGCCGGCGGCGATGCGGAGATGACGAGCGCGTACGACGCCGCCGTGTGCGATGCGACGACGACGACGGCGACGGCGACGGTCGATGCCGCTGCGACGGTCGATACGACCGTGGCGACCGATGCCGCCCTGCCCGACGATCTCATCGGCCCCGGCGCGACACCCGAGGACCTGGGCATCGGCAAGGACGAGATCGGTCCGCCGACGGCAGAGCAAGCGGCGGCCGAGCCGGCGCTCACGCCCGAGCAGCAAGAGGAGCGGACCAAGGCGCTGACGGACAAGGCCGCTCGCATCGCGGACGCGCAAGGCGTGTTCTCGACCGACAAGGCCGCGCTGATGAAGGAGATGAAGGGGCTATCGCCGAGCGAGGCAGCCGAGCTCGAGAAGATCTACGGCGAGAAGAACAAGGACGTCTTCGGCAACCCGGCGAGCCTGCGCGAGGACATGAAGGACGAGATGGACGGCGAGAACGAGGCCGCGTTCGTCGACGCCGCTCTTTCAGGCGACAAGGAGGCCGCGGACGAGCAGAGCGTGAAGGCAGCGGCGAGCATCATCGCCGAGGAGAACGACGCCTGGTTCAACACCGACGAGGGGCAGGTGAACGAGCTGCTGCGCATGCACGGCGAGGATCCCGCGGCCGCGAAGAAGTTGTCCGAGGAGTTCGCCGAACAGAACCCGGGCCAGAAGCTCGACGACACCGTCGAAGCCAACATGAACGAGGAGGAGCTCAAGGAGGCGAAGGCGAACCTCGCCGGAGATCGCGCTGCGGCGAATGTCGCGGTGATCGAGCAAGGCGATGCGGAGCGAAGCGAAGAAGTGATCGCCGATGCGGCGAAGACGCCCGGCGGACTCGAGAAGCTCGCCGCGGACACGAAGGACGCGACAGGCCAGCCGCTCGACAAGGTGCTCGCCGAGAACGGGGCTTCGACGGCGACGCAGAACGAAGTCGCCGACGAGGTGAAGGCCTCCGACAAGAAGGCGACGGAGGAGAAGGACAAGCGCGTCGCCGACGATCTCGCGAAGATGACACCCGAGCAGAAGCAGGCGTCGGCAGAGAAGGCCAAGGAGGTCGCGTCGAAGCTCTCGACCGAGCTATCGAAGACGCATCTCATCGGCAACAACTTCGACGTGACCGACCAACTGCGCGGTCTCTCTCCTGCCGAGGTGGAGATGGTGAAGGCCGAATACGCGAAGCAGTCTGGCGGCAAGGCGGAGCTCGAGAAGGATCTGCGTGAGGGGCTCGACGGCAAGGATCTCGAGGTGGCCGAGGCCGCGCTCTCTGGAGACAAGGTGAAGACAGCGGCGGCGCTGGTGGACCAAGCAGCCGATGGCATCGGAACCGACACCGAGCGCTGGAAGAAGGCGATGGACACGCTGGGCTCCGAGAAGGAGCGCGACGAGTTCAAGGCGCTGATGGACAAGAAGCACGGCGGCTCTGGCGGCTCTGCGTACACCGAGATGGTGAAGTCCGAGACGTCCTCGTTCGATCGCGACGAGCTCAACGCGATGGGGATCTCGAACGACGCCGAGCGCGAGGGACAGATGGCAGCCGTCGCGGTGTCGAAGAACGCCTACGGCGGCAAGTACGCGACCATCATCGAGGGAATCACCGACAGCGTCACGGACCATCTGGACGTCAGTGAAGCCGACCGCGCGCGTGGTCGCGCTGCGAGCCGCGAAGGCTACTTGATGCAACTCTCCAACGCGGGTGGCGATGAAGACGCCCAGCTCGACCCTGTCGAGAAGATCGCTGGGGATCCGGCCAAGATGAAGGCGTTCGAGAAGGCGATGAAGGACGCCAACGGCAAGTCCGCGGCCGAGACGCTGCACGAGGAACTGCACGATCCGCTGAGTGACATCAACATCGGCGACAAGCCACTCGTCACCGATCATCGCGCGCAAGCTGCGACGGACCTACTTGCCGGCAAGACCACCGATGCGAAGGCGCACCGGATGCTCGCTCACCTCGACAACTACGTGAACGACAACGAGGACGGCGCCACGAAGATGCTCGAAAGCATGAAGCCCGAGGAGCGCGCGGCCGTGATGAAGAAGGCCGACGAGCTCGCGGCGAAGGACGGCGATGTCTCCGCTACCGACAAGCTGAAGAGCGAGCTCTCCGACGCGCAGATGGCCGTCGCGGACGAGCGCATCAAACACGGCAAGGTCGACCAGATCACGCAGCTCTACGAAGCGGGCGACACCTTCGCCGGCCTGGGCAAGAAGACCGACGTCTTCTACTCGTCGATGCAGGGCAAGAAGCCCGCAGAGATTCGCGAGATGAAGGACAAGTTCGAGAAGGCGCATCCCGGCGAGAACTTCGAGGAGTGGGTGAAGTCGAAGGCGACCAGCGACGGCGAGAAGCGCGACTTCAACATCCTTCTCCAGGGTGACTACGCGAAGATGACGCCCGAAGAGCGCAAGAAGGAGGGCATCACCAACGAGATGCTCATCCAGCGCATGGAGGACTTGAATGCCGCGGGGCGCGACGGCGCCGAGGACCGCGAGTTCGATCCCATCGGCAACATCAAGCGCGACATCGGCAACGACATCGGCAACTACATGGGCGACAACATGTCGAACGCTGGCGATCGCATGAACGATCGCATGCAGGTCGCCCAGGAGATGAAGGCGAAGCTGGCGGCGGGTCAGCAGCTCACGCCCGCCGAGGAGGCAAAGCTCGCCGAGAACATGGAGTACATGGCTCTCGATCAGAAGGCGTTCACCGAGACCAAGACCGAGGTCGTGAATCAAGCGGCGGAAGTCGTCGGCACGGCAGTTCAAGTCGGCACCACCGCGCTCACCGGCTCCGACGATGCCGGCGAGATCGCGGGTGGCCTCGCGAAGATGGAGGTCAAGGGCACCCTCAACTCCGCGCGCAACAGCATCGACGAACAGATCGGGGACATCGCCGACATCGCGGGCAGCGCGATCGGCAGCGGCGTGGGCGGCAAGTTCGAGCACATCCCCGGTGCATCGTCGATCATCGAGGCCGGCATCGGGGGCATCGCGAACACCGTTGGAGACACGAAGAACATCGCGGACGCGGGCAACATGGCCGAGTCCGGAATCAAGAACGTCAGCGAGGGCGTGGCGACTGCCGTCGCGAGCGAAGCCATCGAAGGCGGGTTCGGCAAGAACAAGGATGGCATCCTCAGCAAGGCAACCCAGGCTGTCACCGAGACAGCGATGACCGGTGACTACTCGAAGGGCATCGGCGAGCTCGCGAAGGACACCGCGGTCAGCGCCGTGACGGACTACGCGACGAGCAAGGCCTCGAATCACCACGAGCAGAAGACGCAAGAACACGTGACGCGCGCGACCGACGATGCTCGCAGGACGCCGACGGCGACGTCGGAGTCCGGCGAGGTCGACGTCGCGACGCCGGAGCAGAAACAGGCGCGCGAAGCGGCCGCCACGCAGCAAGCGGCGGATGCGGAAGCTGCGCGTCGTGCCGAGGCGAAGCGCGTGCTCGAGGGCCTCGACGCCGCGGACCAGGCTCCATCGAGCGAAGGCACTCCTGCGGTGGCACCCGTTGCGCCCGCACTCGCTGCGCCCGTCGACATCGAAGGTGACGGACCGATGCAGGGGCCGGTGCAATCGAAGTTCGGCAAGGAGAGCACCGCGTTCGGCACGCGCGGCGTCAGCGCACCATCGGAGCACGGTCCCGTGAGCGCCGAGGTGAAGGGCCCGAACATCGGGATGACGTTCCCGCCCGGAATGGACCATGCGCAGAAGGAGGCCTTCGCACGCGACGCTGCGCAGAAGCTCGGCCTCGACGCGAGCGACGAGGCGATCAACAAGGCTCTCGACGGTCACGACGGAACGTCGCCCGTGCAGATCGAACAGACGCTCCACGTGAAGGACGCGGCGACGACCGCGGAGACTGCGAAGCAGATCCTGTTCTCACCCGAAGCGACTGCAGCCCGCGGCAACGACGACGCGAAGGGCGACTGCACCGTGGATTCACTCAAGCTCCAGCAACACCTCGCTGCGCAGGGAATCCAGGCGCCGATCATGGACGGCAAGGGCCATCGCTATCTCGTCGCCGGCGATCAGATCATGTGCCCGACCTTCAAGCAGATGGGTGGCGACGGGCCGTTCGTCGGCACCTACGAGGACATGATCAAGGAGTACCAATCCCAGCACAAGGACGCGTCGCGCGAAGCCCTCGAGCAACGGATCGAGAGCGACTTCGGCATCCAGAAGCCGGGCGAGGACAAGCAGATCAGGTTTGCGCCGGACGTGAAGCCCTTCGGCCTCCTGAATGGCACCACCGCGCTACTGCCCAAGAGCTACGACGACATACGCCGGATCATGGACGAGCAAGCGGCGGCTGGAATCCCGCCCGGTCAAGGCATCGACCCCGCGAAGATCGAGGGCGCGAAGAACGGCATGGTCGGCGACTTTCCGAAGCCGACGTTCATGACGAACAAGACCGACTTCCCGCGCGAACCGACGAAGATGTTGCCCGACGGGCACGAGATCCCCATCGATATTTTTGCGAGTCCAGCGCCAGCGCTCTCGGAGGGCAAGCCCAAGATCGATGCCCCCGCGTCCGAGATCGAGCCGCGAGACGCGTCTCGCGCCGAGGACTTCGACATGACACCGAACGGTCCGATGCTGGTCCCACCGTCTCTCGCCGACATGGCGAAACCCTTCGACCCGTCCGGTGTGCCGCAGGGCAACCCGTTCGACATGACACCAACCGGTCCCTTGTTGGTTCCACCGACTCGAGTCGACATGGCGAAACTTTTCGATCTGTGGAACATGTCACCGAACGGCCCGATGCTGGTCCCGCCGGACCTCGCCGAGATGGCGCGCAAGGATCGCGAAGCCGAACGGGACCGACCCGAGTACGACGTCGATCTCTCGGAGCTCGACGCCAAACCCGAACCGAGCTTCTACGACAAGGCGACCGATCTAGCGGCGAGGTTCTTCGGCTCGCAAGACGGCGTTGCCGTCGAACAGCACGAGATGGGCAAGCCAGTCGACCCGATCACGACGATGTGGAAGGGCATCGGCGACGTGTTCACCGCGGGCAGAGGCGCGGCCGAGCTACTTCGCCCGGACGCGAATCCCGAGGTGGTCGGTGGTGGCTTCATCAGCGGCGTCAAGATGGTCGGCGGTGCGCTGGCCGAGAACTACCTCGGTCCGGGCACCAGGGACATCATCGACCGTGGCGTCGATGTAGCGGAGCAGGCGATCGATTATGGGCACCCGGGCGGTAAGGCTGCCGTCGGAAACGTCGTCCTCGGTGCGCGCCGTTTCATCGGTGACATCGTGTACGGCCCGGATCGCCGGGGTGGCAGCGCTTCGCCCGAGGTCCTCGAGCGCGAGCGCACGGATGCGTCGCGCCGCGCCGACCAGCGTCGCGAAGAGATGCGCCGTGAAGTCGCCGGCGACCCGGAGGCTGCGGTCGAGGCTGAACAGATCCTCGATCGCGTGCGCATCGATTCGGGAGCCGCGGCGTCCGACGATCCGATGCTTCGCGAGGTTCAGAAACCGCTCCGCGAAGGGCATGTCGAGGGACAAGGGAGCGACGCAGAGTCGCCCGTCTCGTCGACGCGCAAGGAGATGCTCGAGAGCCTCGCGGAACAGATCGCCGAGCTGGAGGCGATCCAAGCCGAAGCGCAGCGTGCTGTGCGCCGGCTATGACGTTCAGAAGATGAGCGCGACGCCGTTGCGACGTTTGGCAACGGTAGCGGCCAGCTCTTCAACGAACAGCTTTGGCGCCTTGTCACGATGCACGCCCGCCTGCAGCAAGGGCTCGTCATCAGATGTGTTCCGTGATAATTCGAAGCCTTCCTCCGGAGCCAACAACGAGTCACGATGAGTGGCCGCCGGCTTCCGGAGAGACTCAAATGGGTTGGGCAGATGGTCACATCGCGCGCCTCGCGCAAGGCGAGACGGTTCAGTTCCGTCCTCGCGGACACTCGATGACCGGCAAGGTCGACGACGGACAGCTGTGCACGGTCGCGCCGCTCGTGGGCGATCACGTGCTCGCGGTGGATGACATCGTGCTGTGCCGCGTGAAGGGCTCGCAGTACCTGCACCTCGTCAAAGCGATGCAAGGCGAGCGGATCCAGATCGGCAACAACCGCGGCGGCATCAACGGCTGGATCACGCGACGCCAGATCTTCGGGCGCTTGATCTCGGTGGAGTAACTTTGGCGTACACGATCGACCGAGCGACTCTGCTCGCGAGTCAGCTCGAACGCCTGGCCACCGCAGGCGCGCATCAGATCGCGGGTCAGTTCGCGAACCTCGAGTTCTGGCTCGCGGAGGCCGTCCACGTCCTCGCGACGATCGATGACTATCCGCGCCGCTTTCGTCAGCTGCGCGATGCACAAGCCGCGTGGGTCACCGCGCATGGAACGCGAATCCTCGGACCGTGCGCGATCTGCGGCGGCCGCTGCGAGCTCGGCCCGCACGCGCCATCGCCGCCGACGCGGATCTCCTCCGACGCGATGGACGCTGCTCGACGTGGCGTGCGACAGGGTTGCCATCGCTTGCTCCTGCGCTTCTATCGCGCACGCCTGCTCGACGAACCAGCGCTGCGAGCTGCGTGCGATCGAGTCGGCATCTCGGTCGAGCCGGACGACCTCGCCGTCCTTGCATAGCTTCGTTGTTAGGTGGAACACCGGTTGCTTCGTTACTCGCTTTTTTCGGACTGCTACACGCGACTCGTGACGGAGGTAGGTCGTTCAACGAAAGGCACCCGTTTCGGGAGGCACGTGCTGGCGAGCCCACGTCGAGATCGCTGTGTCCGGGTCGACGGCGGCTGTCCGATAGACCAACGGAGAGTTCCAGTTTCTCTCGACGAGCCATCGGTAGTGACCGAGGCGAACACTCCCGATCTGCTCGACCTTCGCGAGAGCGAAGACAGTCGCTTCGCGGTCCGTCAATGCAGTGTTGTCAGCGGGAACTTCGAGGTTGATGCAGAGATCCAGAACGCTCTCCAGTTCATCCGTCTCCTTGTCTCCGAGCTCGACGGTGATGGTTCCTCCATCGATCGAAGCATGCCACGCTCCGAACAATCCGCGCAGTTGCTCGCGAACGCTGCTGGTGAGCACAGTGCGCCACATGTCGAGAGGATCGCGCATCTCGACTGCGCGATCGAAGGCATCATCTCCCGTGCCTGGAGCAACACCGTCTCCGCGTCGAACGAGAGTGAGTGCACTCGACCAGCGTGGAAGTTCGACGCACACGATGGCGCCGCTGGCATGCAAGGCAGCGCGCACGCCGCGACCGCTCACGGTCCCCGCAACGCGGTCACTCTCGTAGGGATCGAAGGCGCCGTCACGCGTCGGCGTTTCCTTTGGCCAATGCGTCGGGTTCGCAATGACCTCGCGATCGCTCCGGTCGCGACGACGGTCTCGATCGCTCCGGGCACGACGCTTGCTGTCATCGAGCGCGTCATGACGGAGCCAGGCATTCGGAAAACCTCGTCGCGAAAGAGGTGCACCCAGAGAGGCGCCCCCGTGCAGGTCTTGCGCTTCGTTGACGCCGTGCTGCGAGGGAGAGGCGAATTGAGACTCGCTGTCACCCACGACTTCGGAAGGGATTTGGCGCCGCTCGAAAAGCTTGCGGACGTCCTCCTCCTGAAGCAGTTCGACGACGGAGCTGAAGTACTGCTCGATGCCGCCATGTACCCGGCGCCCACCTGGCTCGCGCGCACTCGACCGAAGGCCACGGAGGTCCGGCCGTGACCTTGAAACCGACCGCGCTCGAGGAGGTTCGGATCTCGTCGCGGTATTCGCTGTACGGCAAGCTCCGCGTCGTGGCTCCGGAGAGCTCGATGGTGCTGCTTCTCCCAGGGCTAGGTTTCCACTCGTTCGAGTATGACGAGCTCGCCAGTCGACTCTCCGATGCTGGGTACAGCTCCCTCTCTCTGGACTACCGCGGGCACGGCAGGAGCGAGGGGCCACGAGGGCGCTGGGTGGTCGAGGACCTCATCGAAGACGCGAGTCGTGCGCTCGACTTTCTCGTCGGCCGCGATGCGCCGCGCATCGGGGTGTTCGGGAACAGCCTCGGTGCGTTCGTTGGAATGCACCTTGCGGCGCGAGACGCGCGCGTTCGGAGCCTCGTCGCCAGCGGGTGTCCTGCGCGCGTGGCTGACTTCGCCTCGACCTCGTTCCGGCGGGCCTTGCTGGCGGCGCTGCTCGCTTGCGAGCACATCGTTCCCTTTCGGGTCAGCATCAACCACTTCATTCCCTATCGAATGATCCTGCGCGACCCCGAAATCATCGCGAAGGTTCGAGCGGACCCCCTGATCGCGGATGCGCGACGGTTCGCTCCGTCGACCTACCAGGACATCTTCGGGTGGGATGCGATGGCGGCGGTGGCGAAGTTGACGATCCCATTGCTCGTCCTCTATGGAGAGTTCGACTCGTTCCAGCCCGCCGAGCAGTCCCAGCTCCTGTACCAGGCGGCCCGGTGCGAGAAGCAGCTGAGCTCGGTCCCGACAGGGCACGTACCTGACCTCGAGAATGCTCCACTCGTCGCACCGGTGCTCATCGAATGGTTCGGTCGCACGCTTGCTCGAGGTGTCTCGCCGAGTCGATCGAGTCGGTGAGAATGGACAACGAGCGGTCGCAGCGACGCGTCAGCGATCTCGTTCGCGCTTGACCGACCCGACTCGATCTGTCATTCGTAGCGGCGCAGGCAGGGCCGCTAGATTCGTCCGCCGCGGTATTGGAGTGGCAGATGGAGCGCAGGTTGGTTTCGATCCAGACGAGCGATGCGATCGCCCCGATCCCTGGGGCCGACAAGATCGATCAGGCCCGGGTCATGGGATGGACTGTGGTGATCAAGAAGGGCGAGTTCGCCGTCGGTGATCCGTGCGTGTTCTTCGAGATCGATAGCGTCTTGCCGCCGGAACCAGCGTGGTCGCAGTTCATGCGCCCGCGCGGCTTTCGCGTGCGCACGCTCAAGCTGCGTGGCGTGCTGTCTCAGGGACTCGCGTTGCCCGTCGAGATCCTCGGCGGTGGTGAGGCGCCGCGCGATGTGGATCTGCGGGATCGGCTCGGCGTCACGAAGTACGAGCCGGTGCTGCCCGACTCGCGCGAGATCGCGGGTCCGTTTCCAGCGCGCGTGCCGAAGACGGACGAGATCCGCCTCCAGTCGGCGCTCGGCGTTCTCGACGAGATGCGTGGCAAGCCGTTCTACGTGACGACGAAGTGCGACGGTGCGTCGGCGACATACGTGCGTGACGCGGACGGCTTCGTCGCGTGCTCGCGCAACTGGGCGCTGTCGCGCGGCGACAACCACGTGTGGCGCCTCGCGGAGCACCATCAGCTCGTCGAGCGGCTACCGATGGACATCGCGATCCAGGGCGAGATCTGTGGCCCCGGCGTGCAGGGCAACCGGCTCGGCCTGGCCACGCACGAGCTGTTCGTGTTCAGCGTGTACGACCTTCGGGCCGGTGAGTTCCTGCCGTTCGAAAAATTCGTCGCGTTCTGCGCCGAGCACGGGCTGACGACCGTGCCCGTCGAGCGCGTCGTCGCTGGTGCCGAGGCCGAAGGTTACGAGCACACGCTCGACGGCTGGCTCGCGGCCGCGTGCGGAAGATATCCGGGCACGCAGCGCCACAAGGAGGGCATCGTGATCCGCCCGCTCGCCGAGCTTCGATCGGAGACGCTCGGCGGAAGCCGGATGTCGTTCAAGGTGATCAACAACGACTTCCTGCTCGAG
>Ga0154020_10008934_pt1 | contig 11590 bp, 6 predicted proteins | sample Klosneuvirus_201_FD_109709 | JGI IMG/M metagenome (GOLD analysis project Ga0154020, IMG submission 109709) | Active sludge microbial communities from wastewater, Klosterneuburg, Austria - Klosneuvirus_20160825_MG | ecosystem: Engineered > WWTP > Aerobic digester > Activated sludge | place... | reverse complement strand
TGATCGTGCGTTGCACGAAGAAGTGAACGGAGCGAGCCGGAGGCGAGCGCAGTGAACAGCGGCCGCCTCCACGGGCGGCCGCACCAGGAAAGAAGGCGCTCACTCGAGCTTGACCGGGCCCTTGCCAGGCGCGGTGCCGAGCTTGGGTGCGGCGCTCGTCGAGGGCTTCGCCGATCCGCTGGGCGCGGCGCTCGCGACGACCGACGCCGAGGCGCTCGCGCTCGCCGACGCGACGGCCGCCGGCTTGATGCCGAGCGGCCCCACGTCGATCGAGTGCAGCGTGCGGCTGTTCCAGCCGGTGACCCACACCGTCTTCTGGTCGGGCGAGAGCGCGAGCCCGCAGCCCTGGTCCATCTTGGGGACCTTGATGTAGCGCTGCTTCCAGTCGGTGGTGTCGACCACGCTGATCGAGTCCTGGTCGGGCTTGCCGAAGTTGGCGATGAACACCCAGCGGCCGTCGGTCGAGACCGCGCTCGACTTCGGCTCCTGGCCGATCTGCACGAGCTTGGTCATCTTGTCGGTGGCGATGTCCCAGACGCCGAGCTGACCGTGATAGTAGCAGGACAGATAGAGGATCTTGGAATCCGGCGAGAGCGTCATGTGCCGGATGTGTCTGCAGGCTTTGATCTTCTTGTGGGTGCCGAAGTCGGCGCCCTCGTAGATGTCGAGCTCGTCGCCCTCGAAGCCGGCGATGTACGCCTTGGGGTTCGGGCCGCCGGTGATGGCGATGCCGCGCGGGTGCTCGCCGGCCTTGAGCTTGTAGAGCTGTTTCCAGTCCTTGGTGTCGTAGATGGTGGAGCTGTAGCTGTCCCAGTTGGCGACCATCAGCTTGGTGCCATCGGGTGAGAGCACCACGATCTTCGGACGCAGACCCACGTCGACCGTCTTGGTCACCTTCTTGGTGGCGACGTCGACGACCTTCACGTTGTTACCGTTGAAGTTCGACGTGTAGAGCGTCTTGCTGTCGGGCGAGAACACCGCCTCGACCGCGTTGCCGTCCTTGTCGTCGAAGTCGGTCTGGCCGACCTTGGCGAGGGTGACCGGGTCGTACCAGTAGAGGTTGCGGTTCTTCCAGAAGCCGAAGTTGGTGACGACCAGGCTCTTGCCGTCGGGGCTCACCGTGACGGCTTTGGGCATCGAGCCCGTCTCGACCGTCTTGGTGACCGACAGCGAGGGCGGGGCGGCCCAGGCGAGGCGCCCCGGCGTGACCGTCGCGACCGAGAGCAAGCCACCGAGCGGCGCGACCAGGGCCGCGACCACCACCCACTTCCGTGACGACATCGCCGGGCTGTAGCAAACCTCGTCGGGGGGCGCACGCGGGCCACCTGCGTGACAGCCCGGTGGATTCGTGGGTCGGGCCGATGACATCGCCGGCCGAGCGCAGTATGTGCGGCGCGTGAAGACGCGCGTCGGGATCGTCGGAGCCTCGGGTTACTCGGGCATGGTGCTGACCCGCATCCTGTGCGCCCACCCCGAGGTCGAGCTCGGGTTCTGCACCTCGGACAAGTGGTCGGGCGACCCGGTCGGCGAGCGCGTGGGCGCGCGCACGAGCCTCTCGTTCGTCGCCAACGCCCAGGCCGTCGAGGCGTCGGGCGCGGTGGACGTCGTCTTCCTCGCGACCTCGGCCGAGGTGTCGCTCGACCTCGCGCCCCGGCTCCGCGCCTCGGGCAAGAAGGTGATCGATCTCTCGGGCGCGTTCCGCCTGCGCGACGCCAGCATCTACCCGCGCTGGTACGGCTTCGAGCACCACGCGACCGGGCACCTCGCGAGCGCCCACTACGGTCTGCCCGAGCTGTTCGGCCCACCCACCTCCGACCTCGTCGCCAACCCCGGGTGCTACCCGACGGCGACCCTCCTCGCGCTCGCGCCGCTGCTCCGCGCGGGTCTGATCGAGTCGAGCGGCCTCATCGTCGACGCCAAGTCCGGCGTCACCGGCGCTGGCCGCCAGGCCAAGGAGGCGTATTCGTTCGTCGAGGTCGCCGACGACCTCCGCGCCTACAAGCTCCTCGCGCACCAGCACACCCCGGAGATCGCGCAGGCGCTCGCCGTGCCCTCGCTCACCTTCACGGCCCACCTGCTGCCGGTGCGCCGCGGGATCCTCGCCACCTGCTACGCGCGGCCGCGCGCGCCGCTGGCCGATCTCCGCGCGTGCCTGGCCGCGGCCTACGAGGGGAGCGCGTTCGTGCGGGTGGTCGCGCCGGAGGCGGTCACCCTCGCCGGCGTGGTCGGCACCAACGCCTGCCACGTGGGTGTCGCGGCCGACGGCGACGTCGCGATCGTCCTCGCGTCGATCGACAACCTCGTGAAGGGCGCCGCCGGGCAAGCGGTGCAGAACCTCAACCTGCTGCTCGGCCTCCCCGAGGCGCTCGGCCTCGCCGACCTCCCGCGGAGCGCGCCGTGAAGCTGCCGCTCGGGTTCCGGGCGGCGGGGATCCACGCCGGCATCAAGGCCGTGCGCAAGGACTTCGCGCTCTTCGAGAGCGAGGTCCCCTGCGCGGTCGCGGGGGTGTTCACGCGCAACACGGCGCGCGCGGCCCCGGTGGTCGACGCGACGAGCCGCGTCCCCGGCGAGGGCTTCCGCGCGATCGCGATCAACAGCGGCAACGCCAACGCGTTGACCGGCCCCGCGGGCGTCGAAGCCGTCGAGGCGATCCACGCCGCCCTCGCGCACGCCCTCGGCGCCCGGCGCGACCAGATCCTGTCGGCGTCCACCGGCGTCATCGGCGTCCCGCTGCCCGTCGACAAGCTCGTCGCGGCGGCCCCCGAGCTCGTCGGGGCGCTCCGCGCGAGCATCGAGCCCGCGGCCGAGGCCATGATGACCACGGACACGCAGATCAAGCTCGCGGGCCGCGCGCTCGGAGGCGTGACCCTCGCGGCCGCCGCCAAGGGCAGCGGCATGATCGCCCCGCAGCTCGCCACGCTCATCGTCGTGGTCACGACCGATGCTGCCATTGCTGCCAGCGTCCTCCAGCCGATCGTCGCGCGCGCCGCGCGCTGCTTCGAGATGCTGATCGTCGACGGGGACACGAGCACCAACGACGCGGTCTTCGTGATGGCCAACGGGCGCGCGGGGAGCGTCGACCTCGACGCCTTCGAGCGGGCCCTCGGCGAGATCTTCGCGGAGCTCGCGCGCGCGGTCGCCGAGGACGGCGAAGGCGCGACCAAGACCCTCGAGATCGCGGTGAAGGGCGCCCCGACCGAGGCCGTCGCGCGGGACATGGCCAAGGCCATCGCGGGCTCGCCGCTGGTCAAGGCGGCGATGTTCGGCGCGGACCCGAACTACGGCCGCATCCTCGCGACGGTCGGGTCGCGCGCCGGCGCGCTCGGGCTCGCGGTCGACCCGCGCCTCGCCCGGGTGACGATGCAAGGGGTGGTCGTGTTCGACGACGGCGCCCCGACGCTGCCCGACGCGGCGTCGCTGCGGAGTCGCCTGCGGGCCCCGGCGATCGCGATCGAGGTCGACCTGCGCGCCGGCGACGGCGCGGCCACCGCGCTCGGCTGCGATCTCTCCTACGACTACGTGAAGATCAACGCCGACTACTCGTCGACGATCGTGGCCTCGCCCGAGGGCACGGTCACCCGCGACGACCGGCTCACCAACTACAGCCCGCACCTCAAGCACGCGCTGCTGGTGGAGGCGCTCTCTTACATTCGCGGGTTCGCGGGTCGGCGCGCGGTCATCGCCGCCGCGGGCGCGGTGATCGAGCGGCCCTCGCTGCGCGCGAGCCTCGCCGGCGACGTCAACCTCCTGGACGCGGCGGGCCTGCTCCCGATCGTCGTGCACGCGGGCGGCGCGGACGAGGCGGCGCTCGGCGCGACGAACGCAGAGCTGGTCTCGCTGCTCAACCAGAGCGAGTCGCGCGCGGTCGGCATCTCGGGCAAGGACGGCGGGCTGCTCCGCGCGGGCAAGGTGGACGCGAGCCTGGTCGAGCTGCTGCTCGGCAAGGAATACGTGCCGGTGATCGCGCCGATCGCGACCGGCGACGACGGCCGGGCCGTGGTGCTCGGGGTCGAGGGCGCGGCGGCCGCGGTGGCCGTGGCGCTGCGCGCAGACAAGCTGCTCCTGCTCGTGGACGCGCCGGGCCTCGAGGAGAACGGCGAGCTCGTGTCCGAGATCCGCGCGGCGGATCTGCGCGCGCGGGCGAGCGTGCCAGCGGCCGTGGGGGCGGCCGTGGCGGCGGCGCTGACGGCGATCGACGGCGGCGTCGGTCGCGTGCACCTGGTCGACGGGCGCGTCCCCCACGCGGCGGTCGCCGAGCTGTTCACCGATCGCGGCGTCGGCACGCTCGTCGTGCGCTGACCGGGCCGGTCACAAAAGCAGGACGGGCGCCCCGAGGAGGCGCCCGCCGTGCTCACGAGGCGAAGATCACTCCGCGTTGCCGACCACGGGCGCGCCGCCGAAGAAGCGGGCGGTCACGTCGGTGTTCTTCCAGTCGGGGCGCGCGCCGGGGAGGGCGATGCGGCCCTGCTCACCGAGGCTCGCCTTGCCGATCCAGCGGGTGCGGTCGAAGTGGTTGAGGTTCTTGTGCGCGATGACCTGGAAGCAGGCGGCGGTGCCCTGCGCGGCGATGGTGGTCGCCCAGGCGAGGAACACGTGCCAGATGCGGAACCAGCGCTCGCCGTAGGCGGCGACGACCTGGGCCTTGTTGGTGAGCCAGTTGTCGTGCCACTTCTTGATGGTGACCCGGTAGTGGTACGAGATGTTCTCGACCGAGTGGATCTCCCAGTTGGCCTTCTCCATGACGTTCATCATGGGGGCGAGCGGCAGGGAGGCGTCGGCGCCGGCGAACACGTACTTCGCCATGAAGAGGCCCCAGACGAGGTCTTCCATCTTGCTCTGACGGCGCAGGCCGGTCCACTGCATGAGGAACAGGCCCTGGTCGTCGAGGAGGTCGTAGACCTGCTCGTAGAACGGCTTGAGGTTCTTCACGCCGACGTGCTCGACCATCTCGAGGTTCGAGATGCGGTCGAAGCGGGCCGAGCCGATGTCGCGGTAGTCCTTGCAGAGGATGCGGGCCTTGCCGTCGAGGCCGTTGGCCTTGACGCGCTCCATCGCGAACGCGGTCTGGTTCTGGCTGATGGTGACGCCGGTCGCGTCGACGCCGTAGTGCTTGGCGGCGTGCATGGTGAGGGTGCCCCAGCCGCAGCCGATGTCGAGGAAGCGCTGCCCGGGCTCGAGCATCAGCTTCTGGCAGACGAGGTCGAGCTTCTGGTCCTGGGACTGCTCCAGCGTCTGGTTCTCGTTGGTGAAGAAGCCGGACGTGTAGACCATGCGCGGGCCGAGGAACGCCGCGAAGAAGTCGTCGCCACGGTCGTAGTGCCAGCGCACGAGCTTCTCGTCGTAGGCCTTGCTGTGCACCGCGAACTCGGGGACGAACTTCGTGAAGAAGTACTTCACGTGCTCCTGGGTGAACGGGTGCTTGGCGACCGCGTGGCGGTCGTCGAGGAGCCCGTAGATGTCGCCGGGGATGTCGAGGGCGCCGTCGAAGTACGCCTCCCAGAGCGTGTCGATCGGGATGCGGTCGTTCGCGAAGCGCTTCGCGAGCTTGGGATCGTGGAAGACGACGTAATCGGTCAGCTTGCCCATCGGGGACTCCTTGCGGCGCGACGAGGAGCACCCTCGCGCGCGGCGGGCGGCCTATCACGGCTGGGGCTCCGACGCGCGAGTTGCCTTTTACGCAGGGGTGCGTAGCCCGCTACGCGGGACCAAACCGCGCGCGCGCGTCCTCGGCTGGCGATTGACACCCCGGCGGCTTCCTTCGATACGCCGCCCGCCATGTCGCGCCTCCTCATCGTGGGTTCGGTCGCCTTCGACGACCTCGAGCTGCCTTCGGGTGACTTCAAGAACGTCTGGGGCGGCTCCGCCTCGTACGCGGCCCTCGCGGCCTCCTTGTTCGCCCCGATCGACCTCTGCGCCGTCATCGGCGAGGACTTCCCGGAGGAGCACCTCGCGACCATGAAGGCGCACGGCGTCGACGTGACCGGCGTCGAGCGCGCCAAGGGGCGGTCGTTCCGCTGGGCGGGCCGCTACGACGCGACCCTCGCGAGCCGGGTCACCCTCGACACGCAGCTCAACGTGTTCGCCGACTTCCGCCCGAAGATCCCGGCGGCCGGTCGCAGCGCGCCGTTCGTGCTGCTCGGCAACATCCACCCGGCCCTGCAGTACGAGGTGCTCGAGCAGACCACGAAGCCCAAGCTGGTCATCGCCGACACGATGAACTTCTGGATCGACGGCGAGCGCGCCGCGCTCATGAAGCTCCTCCCGCGCGTCGACGTCCTCGTGATCAACGAGGAAGAGGCGCGTCAGCTCGGCCAGCACCACAACGTCTCGCGCGCCGCCGCCGCGATCCGCGCGATGGGCCCCAAGTACCTCGTGGTCAAGCGCGGCGAGTACGGCGCGCTGCTCTACGACGACGGCGCCCCGTTCTTCGCTCCCGCCTATCCGCTCGAGGACGTGGTGGACCCGACCGGCGCGGGCGACAGCTTCGCCGGCGGCTTCGTCGGCTACCTCACGCGCGTCGACGGTCAGGGGGGCCAGATCGATCGCGCCGCGCTGCGTCGCGCGATCGTCGCCGGCTCGGTGCTCGGCTCGTTCTGCGTGGAAGACGTGGGCCCGCAGCGCCTCGTGACGCTCCGCGGCGACCACGTCCGCGACCGCCTGCTTGCGTTCAAGCAACTCGTCCATGTCGAACACGAGCTGGATGCGCTGACTCTGCTAAGGTGAGCGCTTCGCAGCGCGCGCCTTGTTTTCTTGTCGGGTGGAGGAATCGATGAAGAGCGGATTGTCGTACGTGTTCGTGCTCGGGCTCCTGTGTTCGGGGACGTTCGTGATCTCGTCGGCGGGATGCAGCGAGGACCCGGCCCCCGTCAACCCGACTGACACCGGCACCGGCGGCGGCGTGTGTGACTTCAAGGACCCGCAGAACCCCCCCGTCGCGTGTGGCCCCGAGGCCGCCGGCGCCACCAAGTGCAGCAGCACGACCAAGGTGGACACCTGCCCGAACAACGAGTGCAGCTACCAGGTCAAGCAGGAGGGCGACATCGTCAACCTGCGTATGGGCCGCATCCGCCTCTGGTCGCCCGACGCGCTCCTTTCCCTCGCGCCGATCGCCGTCGATCCCAACGTGAACCAGAAGTGCGCCTCGAGCGGCGCCGAGTCGTTCACCTGGCTCATGCAGATCGACAAGAAGGCCGGCATGATGAAGACGGGCGGCTCGCGTGGCGCGACCGACGTCGGCCTGCCCGCAGGCGCGTCGGGCAAGACGTTCGCCTTCGTCAACGAGAAGGTCGACGCCTCCAAGCTCGACAGCATCTGCCCGGGCTTCGTCGGTCCCAAGGAGCCGATCGACCTCGCGCCCATCAACGTGAAGCTCACGTTCAGCGGCGACACGTTCACCACCGAGACGATGTCGCTCCTGAACATCCCCATCTTCAGCGACGCCGTGCCGGTCATCCTCCCGATCCGCGAGGGCGTGCTCAAGAACGCCACCCTCTCGGTCGGCGGCTCGTGCATCGGCAGCTGGAACAAGAACTACTGGTGCGACCGCGACTCGCTCGGCTGGACCACGGGCGCGCAGCTCGTCGGCAAGATGACCGCCGAAGAGGCCGACCACGTGCCCGTCAAACCGGCGGGCTGCCAGAGCCTCTGCAAGCTCCTGGTCAACGACCCGGCGAAGAGCGACGGCAACTACTGCAAGAAAGGCGCGGACGGGAAGGTCCCCGAGATCGGCGACACCTGCGTCGGCGGCGCGAGCTGCAAGAACGCCTTCACCCTCTCGGCCACGTTCTCCGCCTACGGCGTGACCATCAGCGGCACGAGCACCCCGCCCGACGGCGGCACGGACACGGGCAGCGATGCTGCGACCGACGCGGCCACCGACTCGGCGACGGACGCCCCGACCGACGGCGGCTGAGTTCACTCGACGGTTCCGTGACGAGTTCGAGACCCGTTCTCCACGTGAGGACGGGTCTCGGCGCTTTGTCGTGCGCCAACGCTTTGCGCGTCGCGTCACCTACATCGGAGAAATGCCGAAACCAACAGACCTTCCTTGAACGTCCCCACCCGCGCACCGTAAGGTGTCCAACGCGTCCTTTTCTGCGCGGGCGTGTGTCTTCGGGAGGCCTCATGCGTCGTCTTACTTCGATGATCGGTCCGGACTGGGCCTATGGCGTGAAGAACGCCTTCTTTGCCACCGGCCTGCTCGCCATGGCGAGCGCGTGCGGAGGCGGCGGCTGCAGCAGCAGCTGCGCTGGCTCGAGCGTGATCCCAGGTGGCTTTCCGAAAGCCGAACGGGTCACCAACGGGGCCGGCGTGCGCCTCACCAAGCCGGGCCTCGAGTTCCTCTCGAAGAACCTCGGCGCGGTCGTGAACAAGGTCATCGGCTCGAGCGCCACCGGCGGCGTGCTCACGTTCCCGGTGAACGAGTCGAGCGGCAAGGTGCTCTCGATCTTCGACTACACGGTGTGTCCCGGCGGCCCGAAGCCTGGTGAGACGCCCCCCAAGTGCATCGTCGAGATCAACCTCAAGGACATCAAGAACGTCACCATCGACTCGGTCAACCCGAACCAGCTGAACATCAAGGCCACGGTTCCGGTTCGGCTCCGCAACCTGCCGGTCAAGGCCATCGGGATCAACACGACGGCCGGTCTCACCAAGGGCTCGGCCTCCACGTGTGACACGGGTGAATACGTGGACGTGCCGGCGAACGTCGAGATCGCGCTCGAGGCGGTGCCGGACGACGCGCTCCACGCGGCGCGCGCGGGCTACACGCGCATCAACATCAAGAAGCTCGACTTCACGCAGAGCGTCCTCGAGGACAACTTCAAGTTCTGCGGCAGCGGCATCGGCACCTCGATCCTCAACGCCATCAAGGGCCTGATCATCGGCTCGGTCATCGGCGGCCTCACGGGCAGCCTCACCAAGCCGCTCGCCGAGGCGACCTGCATGAAGGCGCAGAAGCTCCCCGACGGCACCGAGCAGTGCCCGAAGGACACGTTCAACGTCTCGGGCACCTGCCGCTACGCCAACAAGGCCGACGCCGAGTGCGTGCCGATGCTGCTCGGTCTCGAGTCGCGGTTCGACCTCTCCGGCCTGCTCGCCTCGCTCTCGCCCGGCACGAGCGGCGGTCTCGACTTCATGCTGGCGAGCGCCGGCGACATGAAGCCCGCGCCCGGCACCGGCGCCGCGGAGAACGGCGTGACCCTCTCCATGTTCGGCGGCGGCGTGCCCCAGCCGATCAGCAACTGCGTCCCGCAGGCCGTGCTCACCCCGCCGGTCGGCATCCAGCTGCCCGACGAGCTCTCTGCCAACACGGTGACCGGCTGGACCGGCCCGACCCCGCCCCACCTCGGCATCGGCCTCGCCGAGCGCTTCCTCAACCACGCGGCCGGCGCGGCCTACAACAGCGGCCTCTTCTGCATCGGCGTCTCGTCGGAGCAGATCTCGCAGCTGAACGCGGGCCTGTTCTCGCTGCTCCTCAGCTCGATCAACGGCCTCTCCGACAAGTTCAAGGCCGGCGATTCGGCCCCCGCGATGGGCCTCGCCATCCGCCCGCAGAAGGCCCCGGTCATCACCATCGGGGACAACGTCGCGGACTTCTCGAGCCCGCTGATCGACCTCAAGCTCAAGGACACCGACCTCGACTTCTACATGTGGTCGCACGACCGGTTCATCCGCCTGTTCACGGGCCGGATCGACATCGGCGTACCGATCAACCTCGAGGCCGGCAAGGACGGCATCGGGCTGAAGTTCCCGCCCAAGAACCCGCTCTCGTTCACCAACCCGCGCATCAGCAACAACACCCTCCTCCTCGAGAAGGACGCGCAGGTCGGCAAGCTGGTCGAGAGCATCGGCGGGCTCATCCCCGCGAGCACGTTCAGCAGCATCAAGCCGTTCAAGCTCGACTCGGCGCTCGCCAGCGTCGGCCTCACGCTCGACATCCCGGCGGGCGGCATCCGCAAGCTGCAGAAGGGTGACGACCGCTTCATCGGCATCTTCGCCACCCTCGGCGTCGCGGCCGCGGGCGTGCCGCAGAACACCACGAGCGCGCGCGTCGTCTCGTCCAAGATCGTCCCCTCGAACTTCGACCTCGACACCGTCGGCAGCGCGCCGCCGGTGTTCCAGGTGCACGCCGAGGCGGTCGAGGACGACGGCACGCGCGCCGTCGAGTACGCCTACCAGGTCGACAACGGCCCCTACTCGCTGTTCGCGCCGGGCCGCGACTTCGCGGTCACCTCGCCGTTCTTCATCCTGCAGGGCAAGCACGTCATCCGCGTCACCTCGCGCGTCGTCGGCAACGTGCAGACCGAGGGCGAGGCGTTCGAGCTCCCCGTCATCGTCGACGTGAAGGCCCCGCTGGTGAAGGTCGAGAACGACCAGCCCGGCCTCGTCCGCGTCGTCGCGGCCGACCTCGTCTCCAAGCCCACCGACCTCAAGGTCGAGGCCCGCATCGACGGCGGCGCGTGGGTCCCCGTGCCGCTGGTCGACAACGGCGCCGGCAAGGTCGCCCGGTTCGTCTCGGTGAAGCCCGAGATGACCCAGATCGAGATCCGCGCGACCGACGAGGCCGGCAACGTCGCGAGCACGAGCGCCCCGCTCATCCGCGGTCGCGCCGACGCCGCCGCCGCGGGCGCGAGCTCGGGCTGCGGCTGCAGCGTCCCGGGCAAGGAGGGCACCGATGCCGGCAGGAGCGGCGGCCTGCTCGCCGCTCTCGGCCTCGTGGGCGCCGTCCTCGAGCGTCGTCGTCGTCGCGCGCGCGCCAAGGAGCTCGCGGCGGCCTCGCTCATGGTCCTCGCGGGCGGTGCCTCCGGGTGCAGCTGCGCGGGCGGCGACAACACGGGCGACAACCCGCTCCCCCCGGACAACAACCCCGAGCTGCGCACCTACGTGATCGGCTCGTACACCAGCGCTGCGGTGGCCACCGACGGCACCATCTGGGTGGCCGGTTACCACGAGGGTGATCCCTCGACCGGTTCGACCGACGACTTCTTCGGTGACCTCGCGGTCGGCAAATACGACACCGCCAAGCAGGCCGTCGACTGGAAGGTCGTCGACGGCGTGCCCGACGTCCCGCTCGCCAACCGCAAGAAGAAGTCGACCGGGTTCCGCGACGGCATCACCGACCAGGGCGACGACGTGGGCCTCTACACCTCCATGGTGCTCGACGCCGCCCAGAACCCCTGGGTGGCCTACCACGACCGCACGAACAACTCGCTCCGCGTGGCCCACTACGACGGCGCCAAGTGGTCGAGCCACGAGGTCGACAAGGTGACCAACGGCTGGGCCGGTCGCTACACGTCGATGGCGCTCGTCGGCGGCAAGGTCGCCATCGCCTACCAGACGATCGAGCCGGGCACCGGCGGCGCGGGCAAGAACAAGGTCCGCCTCGCCAAGGCCAGCAGCGACGCCCCCTCGTCGACGACCGACTGGGCGATCGAGGACGTGGCGGTCGAGGACAAGTACCCCTGCGTGGACGAGGTCTGCACGGGCGGCAGCAAGTGCTTCCTCGGCGACAAGGTCGGCGTCGGCGCCACCTGCCAGGCCACGACCAGCGGGTGCGCGCCGGCCTGCGGCGACGGCGAGGCCTGCGTGA
>Ga0154020_10008933_pt1 | contig 11591 bp, 9 predicted proteins | sample Klosneuvirus_201_FD_109709 | JGI IMG/M metagenome (GOLD analysis project Ga0154020, IMG submission 109709) | Active sludge microbial communities from wastewater, Klosterneuburg, Austria - Klosneuvirus_20160825_MG | ecosystem: Engineered > WWTP > Aerobic digester > Activated sludge | place... | reverse complement strand
CAAAACCCAAATTCGCGGCATAAGCCTTGCTTGGTGTTATGCGATGCCAAGCCAGGTTTTGGGTGACGTCCCGACGTCACCCTGTTATTTTGAGAGATTTTTTTCCGAGGTCTATTTTATTTTTGTCCGAATACCCAAAACCTGAAGAAAGATTTTGTGCGTCGGCTTGTGCGCCTGCCCGCCTTTGTGGGGTCTGCGCGTGGTCAGGCGGGGTCAGCCTGTTGAAGCGAAATTGTCTTGTTAATGTCTGCCTGTGCGAAAGCTTGTGCGCGGATGAGCGTCGCTGTGCGGTCCGGCCGAAAAACAAACTTACCGAAAAGCTATTGAGTTAAGGTCTTTGTGCGTTGTGATGTCGAACCGAAGTTTGTTTTGAAGGCGCGTGCGGTCGCTGTGCGTGTCCTTTTTTAAATTAATGTCCGTTGGCTTGGTTTCGCATAACGTTTTGCGCACAGGCCTTGTGCCGCCGCCCGAATATTTAAATGTACAAATGTCCACCGAGACTTACAAGACCTAAATGCGCGGCATAAGGCTTGTGCGCTGTTATAAGCTGTGCGCCCCGCACAGAGATCTCTAGGGTATTTTGTAACGAAATACCCACGGTTGGCTTGCAATGAATTTATAAGTGATCGAATAGGACGGAAAAAGGGCTTTAGTTTTTTTGCGTGCGGTGGGTGTCTTTATACACACACAGGCTGTTGGAAATTTTGCAAGCTTATTTGGCGCAACTATAAATTATATGCCTTTGAAAGAAGCGCCAAATGTGCTTGCAAAATGTGTGTTGGCTTACACACAGGTCTGTGCACACAGTTTGGTAGGGTGATGCCTTGCACCAGAAATTTTAATGGCGCTAATTTAAATTAATTGGCGCCGTTGAAAGGGGATTTGCCGAAGGCAATCTTCTTTTTGGCCCTCGTTAGCAGCAGAACAGGTTATTCGCTTACGTGATTGTTTTTTTCTATGAATGGAGGTTAGAGTGTAATATGTTGAATATTAGATTAATATATGTTTTATGTATATTTTATAGATACTATATACTATCTTTAAAGTTACTATTAAAATACAGATAAATTGGTAATGTATACTCCTTTTTGCTAACTTAGCCTTGAAGCAGAAAGCACCACCCACATTCATTTCCGGGCTTTCGCTTGATGGTTATTCAATAAAGGAGGACACTATGGCAAAGCATAAAGGGGTTATTCGATTTACGGGCACAATTGATGGTTTAACATACTATGAAAGCAAGTATGGCCCCTTAGTAAGGAAAAAGGCTGGACCTAGCGCTGAACAGGTAAAGAAAGATCCTGCTTTCCAAAGGCTCAGGGAAAATGGAAAGGAGTTTGGCAATTGCGGTAAGGCCACTAAAACCCTTAGAGCCGTATTGATGCCTTTGCTGAAGGATGCAAGAGATTACCAAGTTACTCCCCGGATTATAAAGTTAATGGCTGCCATCAAAAATCTGGATACACTATCTGCCAGAGGCAAAAGGAATGTGGGCAATGGAATTATGGCCCCTACTGCAAAGGACTTGATGAAAGGGTTTGATTTTAATGAGGCCGCCCCACTGTACCGGACATTGAAGAAGCCTTACACCATAAACAAGGCAACGGGAGTAATAACTATCCCAGGCATGAAACCGAAGCAGGATTTGGATTACCCAAAAGGTGCAACACACGCAAAAATAACAGGAGGCTGGGCAAGAATTGATTTTGCAGCTACGCCCGGGAAGGGTGAGTTGGTCCTTAACAACCAAGTGACTTTGCCACTGAATGGGGTTTTGAATAATGTGGTGCTAACACCGGTTACTTTACCCGGTGGAGCAGGCAAGGATATTTTTGTATTGCAGATTGTGTTTTTTCAGGAGGTGAATGGAGTGGAATACGCTTTGAAAAACGGGGAGTTTAATGCGATGGGGGTTGTAGGGGTTGGGTAAGATGGAGGCACGGATTACAAATCATTAGTGTTCAAAACCTTAAGAGTTTTTAAATAGATGGCTCATTTTAGAAGGCTGACCGCCGCAAAGGACGACAATCTCTTTGATTATTGATGCCTCAAGCTCTTGGGTAAATTTGAGTTTAGGGATTTTGTAGCCCGATAACTTGTTTTGCTTTATTATAGCAATGATTAGAATAGCAAGGATTAGGGGTAGCAACATTGAAGAAATTAACCTCCCTCAGTTAAATTTCTCAGCGACTTGGGGAACAGGAATACTTGCAGCCATTGCTAGCTTCATGATAAATCTAGTTGTTGAGTGATTTGGCATTGGGTTGGGAATAGGCTGGGCGATTATAGATTTAATCTTCGGTAGAGAAGGACGAAGAGCAAAACGAAACCGGAGAATGACCAAAAAAGCAATAACAGAATACAGTAAGACGTTTTCTTAAGGCGAGTTCAGTTTTAATACAGCTATTGATGAGCAATTGAACGTTATGATAGAATATGTAAATAGAAAATTAAAGTTATATTTTGCTGATATTAATAAACAGATTAATGATCAGATTAAAAGTATAGGCCTTCATGGAATGATACCTTTTGAATTTGATTATCTATACCGAAAAAACTCCGGCGTTTTGACTACTTTTCATTAAACCTGGATTGAGTTGTTCGCCAAGAGGAGAAAATAATCGGCAGATAAAGGGAAGCACTCTCATGCCGATGGCCTTCTTTCTTTCATAGGTATGAGGGAAAGCAAGTTAGGCAGAGATTATTTTTTTCATACATTTAGTATTCAATATGTTTCCGATATATAAACAATTTAATTCGAATGATTGCGGTCCCGCCTGTTTAAGAATGGTAATCCGATTTTATAAAAGAAATGTTTCTTTTCAGGTTATTAGAGAGCTCTGCAACTTAAATAGGGAAGGCGTATCGATTGAAGCCCTCAAATTTGCAGCTGAAAAAGTTGGATTTAAGGCGCTACCCCTCAAAGCTAAACTTTTTGAAGAGGCCAATAATATGAGTGGCAATATTCCCCTTCTTCAAGAATTGAAATTACCCTTAATTTCTTTTTGGAGCCCAAACCATTTCATTGTGATTTACAAAATTAAGCGTGATGTGATATATGCAGTGGACCCCAGTAGAGGCAGGGTTAAGATTAATTTCGTAACTGCACAAAAATATTTTAGCCCCAATTCTTTATCTGGTAAAATAATACTTTTAGAGCCAACAGAGTTCTTTTTTTCAAGAAAAAACACTTTTTTGAAAAACTATTCTATAAAGGGTGCACTTGATTTTATTTCTACCCACGTTAGGGACAATTTTAATCATCTTTCTGTCTTATTTATTATAGTTTTGACCCGAATACTGATAATTGCTACTATACCATTTCTAGCAAAGCAGGCATTTGATTCAGGCATTCTAAAAAATAATATTGGAGTACTTTATCAGATTTTAGTTTTGCAATGTTTGCTCTATTTTATAAATGCGGCTATAGTTTATTTTGACAGTATTTATTCGAATAAAGTATCTAGCAAGGTTAATTTACATTTGACGCGTGAATTTATAGAAAAAATTCTGGCTATAAATTTATCTAGCATCATTTCTAAAAGATCTGGGGATATCGTGCACAGGCTTTATGATATAAAACGGCTAGAGTCATTTATAGCTAAAAATCTTGTATCAATAGTACTTTCTTTATTTGGAGCACTTGTATTGTCAGCGGTAATAAGCTACTATGAGATAAAAATTCTTTTTATCGTTGCAACATGTAGCTTACTATATATTGGGTGGACACTATTTTCTCTAAATAAAAGAAGTCAGTTAAATGGCCAAAAGTATGACAATCAAGTTACGTCGCATAGGGCCATGACAGAGGTTGTTGAAGGAATTTGTGATATTAAGATTAGCAAAGGAATTGATCGGAGAATCGAACGACTGCTTAATCTTCAAAAAGAATCAATCAAATTTGAATTTGATAGCACTAAACTCACTCAGGCATTAAATCTTGGATCTGGCCTCATAAATAATTTAAGTTATGGAATTATTAGCTTCTACTTGTCATTCTTGGTGATACACCGTGCCATTTCTTTAGGCGAAATGGCAGCATTACAACTGCTAGTATCACAACTAAATAGTCAAGTCATTTCACTGGTTTCTTCTGCTACTTTGATACAAGAAATGCGATTTTGCTTGGAAAGAATTTTAGAAGTAAGGAGCTTGCCGAATGAGGATAGTGGAGTAAATGCGATAATTTTTAAGAGTAACATACAATTCAGTGATGTAAGTTTCTCATATAACGAACTTAGTCCGTTGGTGCTAAAGAATATTAATTTTCTCATTGAAAAAGGTAAAACAACAGCTATCGTTGGACTAAGTGGAACCGGCAAAAGTACAATTATCAAACTACTTTTGGGATTCTATATTCCGAACGAGGGTGATGTGTTAGTTGACGCAGTCCCCTTGAGGACGTGTGATATCAAAGAATGGCGAACAAGGAACGGTGTAGTTAATCAAGAAAGTTATATATTTTTTGATACTATATATAATAATATTACTGATTTTCCTGCTATCATAGACCAGGAGAGGTATTTGGCTGCGATTAAAGGCGCTGAAATTAGTGATTTTATAGAGTCATTACCCATAAGAGAAAATACTTTTATTGGGACAGGTGGCTTAAGTTTAAGTTCCGGTCAGAAGCAGAGAATTTTACTTGCTCGGATGATATATAGAAATCCTGAGATATTGCTTTTGGACGAGGCAACAAATGCGCTAGATAGTGTCATCGAAGGTAAAATCTTGCGTTCCCTGAACGAACTATGTAATAAATCAACTAAAATAATAATATCACACCGTTATAGTACTATACGTGAGGCAGACAAAGTAATTGTAATAGATAATGGGATTGTAGTCGAACAGGGTAAGCCGGAGGAGCTTTTGAATGCCAAGCAATTCTATTACAGTATCTATCTTTCGCAACTAGTATAAAATTGTTAAAGCGTAAATGCGAACTCAATTGTGAAAAATTTCATCATTATATGCTTACTGATTATAGCATGCCTATTAAGCAGTTTTCTGGCGCATGCTCAGGCTTTGTATCAGGGAACAGTGAAAGATTTGAAATCATTGAAGGGCCTGCCATTTGCAGCAATAGCTATAAAAAATAGTGCTATTGGAACATTAGCAAATGAAGACGGTGTTTTTAATATTGCTGCTAAGATGGATGATACCCTTATAATCGCACAAATTGGATATGAGAGGAAGCAAATTCAAATGAGTTCATTCGTTCGGGAGCCTATAGTATTGCTTAAATTGAAAGATATACAGTTGGATGAAGTCACTGTTTTAGCAAATAACTTGGATTTATATGAAGTGTTGGAAAAAAGTCGAGATGTACTTATGGCCGCAAATGAAAGCGCTTCAAAAGTTTATTTCACTTTGCAAACAAAGTCTGATAAACAAAATTTGGAGTTAGTGGAGTGTTATTATAATGGGTACTTTGATAGTAACAAAATTGACAATTTAGTCTTCAAGAATGGAAGAATTGGACTTGCTGCCGCCAATAATCAGTACTTTCTTAATTTGAATTCTTCAAAGGTTTTCGTGTTTTTGGATTTATTACATGGCAATGATCACCTGCCGCATTCACCCTTTGAGTACAAAAAAGGGAGGATGAAGAAACTATTTATTTTAGAAAAGGCACCTAGCGGCAATGACAACTTTTATTTGATCAAATTTTTACCAAAGCGCAAAAATGATAAATTATTTTCAGGAGAGGTATATATTGATTCGAAATCATACAGTATAATTAAAATATATCTCAAGATAGCGAATACGAGTTTTCATCCTTTTCTTCCACTGCATAAAAACGTAGGAGAGGTGAGTCGTGTAGGTATTGAAGTATCGAAGGAATTTACTGAAGAAGCAAATGGTTATAGATTAAGTCACATGACATTTAATTATAGATTAACCTATCGCAGATTGAAAAATGATCCTAGAAATGTTGGCACCGATACTTTGTTTGATGTTTATACACAGGGTCTAATGTACTTTTATGATTATGGCAACTTGTTTTATGAACCACAATTCAAATATTCTGGAGATTTTTCTGATTATCAAAAAATTGCATTACTTACTTATAACGATAATTTTTGGAGCATAAATACAGGACTTGTGCGATCAAGAGAAATGCAAAAGGCAATCATGTACTTTAAGAATTATGGGAGTCTGCTTAACTATTCAAAAAGTACTTCAAACGAGGTCTTCAAGAAAGGAATATTTGAACATAGCAATATTGTTTGGTCAGGAAAGCAACGCCTTTTTGTTAATATTAACCACATTGTCCCCGATACAACTCAAACGTATTCCTTCAAAAAGGAATATACGGAAAAAAACTATGATTTTCGTTGCCAAATATTCTTTGATGCTAACCAGTGCTCAGACTCTATTCAATATTATTCAGCCTCAATTTGGGATATTTACCAATCATATTACTACGGTGAAGCATCAGCGATTACAAATTGTTTTATTAATATTTACTTTGATCTTTGTGAGATTGAAAGAAGAAAGATGGATCGATTAATCCATAAAAATAAGTTCAGTATTTTACAGATGGATTCACTATACCGTAGCACTGTCACTTCGTTGGCGCTTATCCAAGATCAATACCTTGAGGAGGTTGAAAAAGGCAATAATCTATTGGCGCTGGAAAAGTGGAATAATTATGTATATGAAAAACTCAATGTAGATAATTTCAATTTATTCTCGATTGTCCCTAAACGGTGATTTTGTTAAAATCAACCTTGAACCTTGCCATTTTGATTTCATTTTGTATCTTTCGCTTAGATGGAGGTCGTCGGAAATCCAGAAATAGAGTAGACAAAACCAAAAACTAATGTAACATGAAAAATCTAAGTGAAATGAAACTTTCCAGGGAAGCTCTGTTGAGTGAAATGGAACTGACTGAGTGTGGTGGTTCTAGATGGGTCGGGAATGGGAGCTTTTTGTTCGGCTATTGGAGTGAAGGGCACACACAGACCTACCTTGATGGTTTACCAATGGGAACAGATCCATCCTCAGGGTCTATCAGTAGTGATAATTATACTTGTGGGACCGACATGATTGACCCTAATTACACAGATGGGTACTTCGAAATTACTACTGGCGGGTGATCTTTGACGAGCCGATAAGGGGCCCACTCAAAGTTGAGTGGCCTCTTTTTCATATAATGTAATGCTAAGATAATTTTGATATATGTAAATTATATTAAATGCATTAGATTAATGGTTATTTCTTTGAGATGATATTAATTAATAGTACAGACGAAGATCCATCAACGAATACAGTAGTTAGATGGCTCTTGAAGTTTAAGGTTCCATTTATTCGGCTTAATAATAAAGCCGAAATCACTAACTATGAGTACAAAAATGACTCGTTCAACATAATTGCCAATAAAAAAGAAATTAATTTATCACAAGTATCGGCATATTGGTATCGCAGAGGAGAATTTAGGATACCAATAAAAGTTCCAAAAGTATCGTTTGCCTTCAACACTGCTTATAGGGATTATATAAATGGAGAAATGGCTTCGTTGAAGCATTTTTTGGCGGACTATTTGAAAGAGAAGGTATTTTCTATCGGGGACTCTCTATCATGCATAAATGTTAATAAACACATTGTTTTGAATAAGGCCAAACATCACGGCCTAAATATTCCAGACTATACTATCACGTGTAAAAGGAAAACTTTGCAATGCTTTTACAATGTACATTTGAGTATTGTTACGAAACCACTTCATAATCCATTTTACTACAGCAATGATTCTGATTGGTACCCCACGTACACAACAGAATTGACCCCTGAGGTAATACAAGAGTTACCTGAAACCTTTGCGCCAACGTTGCTTCAAAAAAAAATCGAAAAGAAATTTGAAGTACGAAGTTTCTTTTTGATGGACGTGTTTTATACCATGGCGATATTCTCTCAGAATGACGACCAAACAAAAACCGATTTTCGAAATTATAATAAAGAAAAGCCCAATAGAACGGTGCCTTTTAAATTACCTGAAGAAGTAGAAGTTAAGCTTAGGAATTTAATGTTTGACTTAGGATTTGAGTCAGGTTCAATAGACCTAATTTATGATAAAAATAATTCATTCTATTTCCTTGAAGTTAATCCCGTTGGACAATTTGGTATGACTTCGATACCTTGTAACTATTTTCTTGAGGAAAAATTGGCATTGCGATTAATTAATCCCATGTAAATGGAAAATCCCATAGATATAAAGGAAATTATTAGAAGATATAAGGAATATTTTCAAATCAATTTCATTCTTATAAAACGGACTGGCAAGTATAAATTGGGACTGGGATCTCGTGTAATAAACATAAATAAGTACCAAAGTAAAGAAATTGTCATTACGAGATTTTACAAGAAAATTTCTCGAATATTATACTATTGAAAATTGTCTTTGATAAATATTTGATACTGTTCGAATGTTGCCAGCTCACAAGAGGATTCACAAGGAGTCTACTTGTGGACTTTTCAAGAAACAATTTTGAGTTTTTACCAAACGAGGTTTATGAGTTTCTGAGAAAGTCTAGAAGCAATTCCCTTGGAGCTCTTTTCAGTAAAATACCAGATGAAGATAAAACTGAAATGATGCAATTTGTCGAATATATTCTTGAAAAGGACTTTGCATTTTTAGTTGACGAGAACGAAATCCAACTTTTTCCAGAAATTGATATGCGATGGGACGACCCGGCTATTTTAACTAATTGTATTATTGATTTTGACACAGAACCTGAGGACCTGAAGGATTATAGGAGTTTTTTGGCAGACCTTGACAACTATGGATGTGAAAATATACAGTTTAGAATTTATAGAGGTTTAGGTCTTAAGAAATTAAGAGAGTTATTATCATTTTTAGACGAAACTGCCATTCATAGAATTGAAATTATAATTAATTTTTCTGAACACATAAAACAGTATCTAAGGCTTTTGAACGAATTTCCTCGAATTAATGACATGGTTTTGCACAGTGCAAATACTGAAAAAATCAAGGTTAAAAGAAATGGACAGGTCTTTATCTTAACTAAACAAATTGTTGCAAGTGAGCAATGCTGTGGCGTCATTTCGCCAAAGTACTTTAATTTCCACCAGAGTCATTTTTATGAATCCCATCATTTCAACACTTGTTTAAATCGCAAAATTTCTGTAGACACTAGAGGTAATATAAAAAATTGCCCCTCCCTCAAAAAATCCTATGGTACAATAAGAAATTCTAGGATTTCAGATATTTTAAGTAATCCTGAATTTTGCAAAATTTGGAGTTTGAATAAGCAGCAAATAGAAGATTGCAAAGTTTGTGAGTTTAGAAATGTTTGTACCGATTGCCGCGCATATTTGGAAAAGGACACCTCTTTAAAAAAACCTGCTAATTGCAATTATAATCCGTATGGTATTTCAAACTAAACCAACATATATTTTCGCTTAATTACCTTTATGGATGATTTTTTTGCGAAAACCAACACAAAAACAAAAATATGCTGCCGGTAGGCTGCGCTGTATGGCCAGGAGGGTACGCGTAAAAAGGTGCGAAGCACGCTACTTTGGTGCGGTGGGATTTAAGCGTTTTGTTTTTGCCTGCCTCTTGCAAAAACAAATGGCTTAAATAGTTATAGCCAAAATGCGCTTGAAAAGCGCAAAAAAAGTGCGGTGGGTATTGCAGCTTATTTGACCGGCTTTGCCATATGTCTACCGAGGCCGGGCAAATGTGCTGCAATGTGATGGCCAAAAACGGCCCGGCGTCCCGGGCGACGTGCGTGGGCAAATAAACTAATGCCCTTTACCGTGATGCTGTCCTGAAATTGCTTAAAACACCTGGCCAACCGGGGGAAGGAGAATGTCTGCCTGAAAGCTACTGCACTTGTCGAGCCGTAGTACATTTTTTTGTCAATCGTCAATTTTTACACGCGCTTAGCAGGAATTCACGTCTTTAAATTTACTTTAGTTGTCGACCCGAAATGATATGTCCGCTGGCGCGTGTCACGATATTTTGTCTGCCCGAAAGCTACTGTACTGTCCGAACGAGAAAAAGAAAATTGTCCGGGGGCGCATTACTTATAACGGATTGCGCACAGGCCTTGTGCCGCCGTCCGAATATTTAAATGTACAAATGTCCGCCGAAACTTACAAGGCCTAAATGCGCGGCATAAGGCCTGTGCGCTGTTATAGGTAGTGCGCCACCCACAGTTTTGTTTCCGTGTCCGCCTGTCCGCTAATTTTTGACGAAGGTTTTGGTCACCGTGCCAGACGAGGTCTTAAATAGTATGAGATAAATGCCCTTATCAAGGTCCGAGGTCCAAATCGTGAACTGAGTGTTTTTGATTTGAAGGTCTTCTTCGCGAATTGTCTGTCCGATTGAATTGACGAGGATAATTTTGTTGATGTCAGCCTGATTGCCAAAAGTCATGGTCAGGTCCGTTTCTGTTGGGTTGGGAAATAACTTGATGTTGTCCGAATACCATTGCAGGTCTTTCAGGCCAACTGCGTCCATGAATACAACAACGGTATCCCATTTCAACGGACTGCAATCCAATTCCTGTCTGACCACATAGGTCGAGGTGCTTGTTGGTTTTACCCAAAGGCCAGAAATGGTGTCTATTGGTTGGAGCATAAAAGGAAGTTTGTACCAAATGCAGCCGGGGTCAATAGCGAAGTCGGGCTCACGACCAATAAAAACACTGTCACCGGGAATACATGATTTGTCTGGACCAGCATAAGCGGGAAGATTAAGTTCAATCACACTAACATCATCAACGTATAAATCATGGCCAAGTGCTGGGAGATAAGTCGGATTAATAACTAAAGTATTTGTGGTCAAGTTGCTTCGAAAATTTCCAATCATCATATACTTTTCCGTACCTGTTGCTACAAATGTCCCACTAATTGCAATCCAATTCAGTGTGTCAGTTATAACACTTCCAGTCCATTGAATTTGTGGTGCTAAATACACTAAAGGTTGGGTGCATATTTTGATAGTGTCCAACATCTGATCCCCGAAATAAGCCCCATAACTATCTGTTCCAATCGTGGAGTTATTTGTGTTAACTACAAAGTATTTAACACAATAAGGAGTATTAGGTTTTAAGTGTGTTTTTAACCGATTCCTAGGGTAGCCTCTTGACCATGTATATGTACAACTTGAAATATCACACCAAAATTGTGTAAGAATAAGGTTGTGCCCAGTTCTCGGGTACTGAAAACCTGTCGGAAGATACGGTGCCAAAGGCAAAGAAAAAGACGTGGATGTGGTCCAGAGATGATAGCAATATTTGTTTGTGTCGGTCGGTTGCCAGAATTTCGCACAGTTAACATTACCATTAGGATGAATGGAGTCGACAATTTCAAAACTTCCGTTATTCACATAATTACCGATTTGTTGTCCGCGAACCAAGACCGAAAGTCCCAAAGAAAGAAATATGAGTTTAAGTCTGTACATGTCTGTCTTTGTCAGGTCCACTGGCGCATTACCTATAACGGATGAAGGCTAGACGCCGGCGCATACGAGATACCTCGTATGCTAAAAATTTTAGCCGGCCTCGCGCTTCGCCAACTAAGTTAAAAATATTCCGGCAGCGGCGCCACAAAAAATCATT
>Ga0154020_10008932_pt1 | contig 11592 bp, 15 predicted proteins | sample Klosneuvirus_201_FD_109709 | JGI IMG/M metagenome (GOLD analysis project Ga0154020, IMG submission 109709) | Active sludge microbial communities from wastewater, Klosterneuburg, Austria - Klosneuvirus_20160825_MG | ecosystem: Engineered > WWTP > Aerobic digester > Activated sludge | place... | reverse complement strand
TGGCGGTCTTGAGGGCGTTCTCGACGGCCTGCGCACCACCCTGGATGAAGAACAAGTGCTTGAACTCAGGCGGCATCACAACGCGGTGGAAGGTGGCCACAAACTGAGCCATAGGGACAGTGTAGATATCCGAGTTGGCCGGGTTGTAGAGGGCAACCTTACCGAGCTCCTGGGAAAAAGAAAGAGTGAGACGAGCGATGAACGAAAGAGCGAGCAGAAAAGATGAACCTCGCGGAACTTGGCGTCGTTCATCTTGGGGTGATTGTGACCAATAGGCCACGAGGCGAACATGCTGAAGCAGTCGAGGTAGTCCTTGCCGGTACGGGCGTCGTGAAGGTACATTCCCCTGGACTTGTCCTAAACGCAACGGGAACTTCAGAGCCGCAACTTCTGGCTGGCAAAGCCCTCGAAAATGCATATCGTTGCCAGCAAATTCGCGGCACTTGAAACAAAACCTGAGCTGGTGTCCTAACCTTTCGTGACAAAAAGGAAAAGAGGGAAATATAAAAACAGTCCGCCAGCGTTAAAAAGCCGGGTCGATCGAGGGCTCGACTCTGCAGATCGCTTGACCCGCGACCACACAAACAAAAAAGCTCTCGGGAGAATCGCCATTGCAAAATGCAATAATACAATGTATTCCTGGGCTCTTTGGGGAGGGAGGGGGCGGTGCATGAGAAGGGGGACAAGTGAGGGGGGCAACGCTTAGAGCACCACAGAACACTGATCCAAGGTTTCTCCGACGCATTTTTAATAATGCGGTACCATGTCATAGACAATATCGAAGCCATCCGCGAGGATGAGCTTCGAGAGAACGCTGTGGACGTCAGTCGGCTTGAGACGGGAGACCTCAGCCTTGGAGAGGGGCTTCAACGCCATTGACAGAACACTCAAAGATCAGCCAACAACAGAGAACTAACGAGAAGAGGAAGACAGGAAGTCAGGAAGTGCGACTTTTTATTTGAGGGGAGCTTCTGTTCCGCGTACAGCCGTTGGCTAGAATTGAACTGAAAATCCACGGCCGACACGAAAGTTCGGTCGGAAAGCTGCCGTCGGTCGCCACGATTCTCCGCCTTCGCGGCATCGGGGCATCGTCATTAGGCTCGTCATTTCTGTTTTTAATTTATTGCGATAACATTTTCTAATTATCTCTTTTCTCGATTGAGCGAGGCGTGTGTGTGGCGACACCGACCAAGAATGGCTTTCTTAAAGAGCGTCCCCACCGACGTCGACGCCATGCTCGACTGGTCCTTACCCTTTCTTGCTCCCCTCCTTCTTCCTCCCCGCCACAGCTTTTTATTCGTTTTATTTAATATATATTTTGTTTTTGTTCGTACTTCGATTTCCCTCCTCGACTGCGTTCATTAGATTCTCTGAAAGCCTTTTTGAACTCGTCAGACACATTGTGATCGATTAAATATTAATCTTAATACTGAATTCATTTATATTACGATGTCTAGGATTAATACCATTGAGAATGAAGCCCGTTCGGATCCGTGGCCGTTGGTACTGGCGCTGCCTCAGATGACAGATGATTTGACCCTCGAGCTCGTGTGCAATGCCTTGGCGCGCTTCGAGCCTGCGCAGCTCGAGTTCTTCACTCCGCAGCTTTGGTAATCGTCATTACTTTATTCTACATGTCAGCGTATTATTTTCTTTGAGCTTGGGCCTTTCTTGTCCTTTCTGCTCGCGGTCGGGTTCTCGTCGATATTCGCCTTCGTTTCTTTTCGTGAGAATCCATAAAATGTAGCCAAATTGTGATCGATCAAGGAGCATCAAAATCGAGACCAATAGCGCGCATGCTCTTACAGCACTGCCGCAGAAGCACGAGATTCGCCTTCCGCATGCACTTCATTTTCCAAGCAGCTGTCGTCGACGAATATCCTCCTGAAACTGTATTGAACTTTTTGCACGCGGAAGCGATATGTATTTTGACGTTTTGTAATAGGCTCATTGGTGCCAGCAAATGTTGTATGACGTCCAGGCCTGCCTCACGTCGAGTGATATTAACCCCGAATTCGAAAACTTGCTCTCCCTTTATGCGGTCCGTTTGACTTATCACAACTTTTTCGTCTTTATCATGGCTCATTAGATTTCGACTCAGGATCATCAAAATGAAATGGATTTGGCGCAGGCGTTGGCCTCTCCTCGGCTACCTGCAAGGAAGCAGTCCATGGTGAGCATGCGGGATTCATTATACAACTCTCGCGAGTCCATCATCGTCCAGCAACTCCCTTCCAATTCACCTCCGTCGTAAATAGCTTTTTTTTGTAGTTTTTGTTTCAACAATCTTACAAGTCATTTTCATTAGAGCATCGCCAATAGCAGAGATGTTGAGTGAGGAGCAAAAGAATCTTCTCTCGAGGACAGTGCAATCCATGTCGCACTCCTACGATGGGTCTGGAAAGAAAATATCTGCTCCGTCATCGACCACGACGAGTGGATTTACAAGCCCAACTTCCTCACCAGCGCCTCCGTTTGGTGGACCTAACCCAAGTCCCACTCCACGATCTAGACCTACTCTCCTTGGTTCTTCCAATGCTGTCGAAATTCCCAAGACAGGCAGCCGGCCCCAGCTTCCTTCCATCGCTTCGACCCCTCCCGCTTCAGTTGTCACCGAAGGCTCCGCTGATATGAACTCAATCTCCACCCCAATAGATCCATCTCTTTCCTCCTCGCTCCCAGACTCTATCCCAGCGCTTCCACGGCTGAATCTATCCGAAATTCCCTCTTCTTCGGAGAGCAACTCCTCTCATGTTCCGCAGACTCCTCAAATTGCTACTCTGAAGAAAGAGGACCCAACTGATGAAGAGGAGTTCTTTTTGATCGATTCGGAGCCTGAGGTGAAAGTCCCCGTGAAGCCTGCGCTTCATGCTCCGACGTTTACGATGGAAGGGTATGAGAAGCTCAACAAATTCTGCTCCGAGGTTGTCAATTGCACTCACTCCGATAACATCCAACGAAAGACCCTCACCAAAATCTTCCAATTCTACACGGCCTTCAAGTCTGGCCAAGTCGCGCCCATGCTGACGCCTATTACTCAGCATGTCAACTCGCCGCCTGACAACCTCGACAGTTTCGCCGACCCGGAACCGGAATTCGTCCTCCGTGAACAACACAAGAGTCGTCAATTACGACAAAAATATATCTCTTCGCAGCTGCGGCTGATCCGCGGCTTGACGGACATCTCCTCGGTGCTCATCACGATGAACCTCAAGGTCAAGGACCTAAAAAGTTCGTTCTCTCCCTTTCTTTGGTCGCTCTTTGAAATGAGTTGCTGATTTGATTTTATTTTCACAGACGCTGGCCTACGGCACAGCCTCAAATTGTTGAATAGCGACAAGGACTTCATCAAAGGAATTTACACTACCATCTTGAGTCCTGACGGCCGAGCCGTTCGCCTATTACGTATTCCTGCTCAAGAAGCTATCGCCCTCAATTCTCGAGATCGAGTATCTCCTGATTTACCTCCATAACAAGAACCTGTTCTTATAGAATTCTTGGTAGGTACCATATTTGCTGAATGTAGAGGTGGCCGCAGGCTTTAACGAGCAGCATTCACATATGAAGGTGCAGCATTCTGCGGAATCGGAGCATCGGAGGGAAAGCTCACTGACCATCACCGAGGCTGAGAAGCACCCATTGTTAGAGAGCTTTAATGAGGATGAAGATGGTAAGATTCATTTGCTCTTTTAATTGATAACAAATAGGAGTCATTATTTGATGTTTAGGCCCACTCGATTCGGTGATGGGCAATACGACAAACTCCCCTAGTAAACCCATCGAAGTAACTTCGAAGCCGTTGAACACTATTGGTAATATTGGTTGGCATCATTTCTCCCTCTTTCGCCATCCTTATCGCTTTCCGCACAGGGAGCAACGAACAGAAACGGGAGGAGGCAGAGAAGAATGTCAAAGTCACCAAGCTCAGCAATTTCCAGATTGTTGATGAATGGCGCGTTGGCTCTGGTTCTGTCGAGAAGTCTGTTCTCGGTCCAATACCGTTCATATCCGCTATGAGATTTCTTCTTCCATTTATAGAGTTCCGTTCGTTAGATAAAGCATTCGGTCTTAACTGGCCCGCGAGAAAGGATAAGCTCCGTCTGTCATCGCCCGTGGGCAACGCAAAGGGCTGGGACTTGATCTCAGTCATTGTCAAGGCTGGTGATGATCTTCGCCAGGAGCAGCTCGCCATGCAGATCATTCACTCCATTCATGACGTGTAAGCATCACCGACTTCCCCATCTAAGCGATTTCCTTGATTGAGATTCTTTTTGGCAGATTTACTCAAGAGGGATTGCCTTTGAGCTTGCGTCCTTATATGGTGTTGGCAACCAGCGCAGACGCCGGCTTGATCGAAACGGTACTATTGGTATCAGGATCGCCACGATTCGAATGTAATCTCAATTTCGATTAGGTCCACGATGCTTCAAGCATTGACGGTTTAAAGAAAGCTCTGGGCGTTGCCACTTTACGCGAATACTTCTTGCAAGCTTATGGCAACCCTGACGGACACGTCTACAAAAAGTGCCTATTGGATTCCCATGTTCTTCTTTCCTCTATGTAAATGCGTTCACTATATATTGCCTAGGGCCGCGTTGAATTTCGTCGAGTCTTTGTCGGCCTATTCGCTCGTGTGCTACTTGCTGCAGATCAAGGATCGCCACAATGGCAATATCATGATGCTCCGCGACGGTCGTTTGCTCCACATTGACTACGGCTTCATCTTCAACAACTCGCCAGGTAATATGCAATTTGAGCGCGCGCCATTCAAACTGCCGATCGAATTCGTCGACGTGATGGGCAGCACCGACTCTGACCTCTTCGAGTACTTCAAGACGCTGCTGCGGAGCGGCTTCATTGCCGTCCGCCGTCACCACCAGAAGATTCTCTTCTTAGTGGAGACCATGAGGAATGCCGGTACTCTTCACTGAACGCCATCGGTCTTGCTGGATGTGATCTCTGAAGTCGTGTAGGCAACGGCAAGTTGAATTGCTACAAGAACGCTGAAGTGGCGCTGGCTGGATTGCGCGAGCGGTTCCAACTAGCGTTGTCAGAAGAGGATATGATCTTCTTTACTGATCAGCTCGTGGAGCAGTCGTGCGGCAACTGGAGCACAGACGTCTACGATCGCTTCCAATACTTCTCCAACGGCATCCTCTAAAATTCCAAAAGGGATGCCCGTTCGAGAACGTTGTATCGTAGGCTCTTGTATAATCTGTGCAAATTAAGCGCCAAACAAACCTTTTTATTGTCTGATTCAAGTTTGCGTCGCGTTTGGAATTTGTCCTGATGCGTGATCGAGCAGGACTGGATCTGTTCTTCATGGACCTGGGTCTGGGTCTGGAGGAAGTAAGCAAGTAAAAAGTACGCGGCATATAATAATAATAACACTGGTATAATTAGATTCCGTGATTTCCGTCAAGAACAGCTTGACAAGTCCGCCCCGTGGAGGTCGGCGATACTCGGCATTTTCTCGAGCATAAATTTCCATTCTTTTCCGCTCAGGCCCTCACGGTACCACCGATGCGCTAATATAATGTTCTTCGTGCATAATATACGATGTGTTCTGAGGTCCATTATTGAATGGCTTCTGCCGGGAGCTCCCCGAGATGTCCCTTCCTGTCCCCACTCCCCTTGCCCCTTGATCCCACCTTATCAAAAATCGAACACATATTATACATTAATATTTCAATGAGAACGGCGATCGCACTTCCCTCTCGCAAGCGCCGATTGTTTCCTTTTTTGGGCGAACCAGGTGTCGTTCGCGAATGCCCCGCCCGGGAGATCCTCTCTTGCGCCTCCCTTTCTTTGTTTACTGAGATCCAATTTATCTAATATCATATTTTTTGATATTCATGTCCTCATCTGGTGTTGCGCGGCCTGTGCGATCACACTGAACGTTTCTTCTTGAGGAAGGACTTGTCGAGCCGCCGAATGAAACGACGGACGCAAAACGATGGAGGCTACAGCAATCTTCTCTCCTTCCTGCACGTCCCTTCCGTCTCCTTTCTCCGTCTCCTCCTCGTACATCTAGCTCTATCTTCGAGTGTATATGCTTTGGGGGTTTTCGAGTTCACATCGGCCAACCCAAGCGTCCCGAGCGGTTCCTGCGCGACGACGTTGGTCAGCTATTGGCCTTACTCCTCCTCGCCTTCCTCTGCCTTTCCCAATTCCATCAATAACACCATTATTTCATCTTTCAACTCGACAACTTTTGGTGATATTCTGAGGGCGGCCGAGCTTCAATCATGGCTCTCGATCCCTCCGAGTGGGGATCGTGCCGGTGCCATTGTGTTTGTTGACAACTCTTGGCAAAGCATCTATGTTATCGATACGATCCGCCGCCTCCAGAATGAAAATGCGAGTGCCATATTGATCACCACATCTTATTGTACCACTTCTTGCGACAAAGCATCTTCTCGCTCTCTCCTGTTTCTCCACTGACCTCCTTTTCCATCCTCTTCGCAGCGGAACCAGGCCGAGCTGCGTGGGTATTGAGGGAGCGGGTGAAGAAGCTGCCGGATTTGGTGACTGAGTTTCATATTCCTGTCCTCCAAGTGACCTTGACCGACTGTGGAGCACTTGTGGACGCCCTCCTCGCCGACCCAAACACCACGGCTAATTCCTACTTCGGAGTCATCTATTCCAAAGGCACTCTTTCTCTCGTCTGCCCTCCCTCAAGCCACAGGTCTAACTAAGTACTGTCCCTAGGTATCGAACAGAACCCGTACGTTGACTTTGCCGACTCGGTGTGGGGCATCCTGTTCCAGGTCGGCTGCATCGTCCCAAACATCATTGGCCTCTCCTTGGTCCTCTATCGATTGATTCCTCGAATTCGCTATCAAGGATTTCATTTACGGCTACCGTATGTAGTCCTTTGCTTGGAAGGCTTGGCCTTTACTTTGAGGCTCATCTGGGCTGGTGACCCTTCTGGACTCCGCAGCTTCTACGATCCATTCAGTGTCCTCTTTTGGTATACTCCGAACATGGCCCCATCGATCATTTGCCACTTTACCGTCTTATTCTACTGGAACAAAGCGATGAGTTCATTTGGCGCACGGAGGATCGATGGCTTGAAGGTATACACATACGTGCTCTACGGTATTGTCCTCGCCATGGAGTGCGTCAACTCCATCATCCGAGGCTTCGAAATCGGTTACGTCATCTACCTCTTTAGTCAAGTGCTCTACGCGATTCTCGTTTGCTTGATTGTCATATACATTTTCTACACGGCATATGGCCTCGTTAACTACTTCAAAACGTCCAAGCTGAAAACAGGTACCCCTTCATCTAGCACAGCTCCCTTCTTTTCTCTCTAATAATAATATCTCTCCTTAGGTCAAGAGAGGGCAAAGAAGAAAGTGATGAGGATGGCCAAACTGATCGTGTGTTCCGCAGTCCTTTTGGTCTTATTGTTACCATTGATCGGCATGGGTCTCCTTCCGTTCGTGCGTAAGTCCGGCACGGAGAGCTTGTTCTGGTGGCTCTACTTCACCGTCATCTCAATTGTGGGTATCCTCGAGACTTTGATAATGAAGCCCGTTCATCCACGAGCGGGCGCCAGCTCGAAGTCGGCGACGGAAAAGACTTTGACGAAGCGGACCAAATCACAAACCTCGTCGACTCCGACGGTGAACTCGCCAACGACGTCACCGAGAAGCGTCGGCGAGCCGAGCTCTGCCTCCCTCAACCATAGCACTGGCACGCAACGGTCTCTCGATGAGAACTCCGTGGAGGAGAAAGCCACTCCTTCCCAGTCATCTTCAGTCTCTTCTTCGCCTTCCAGTGAGGACTCTGTGATTGTTGATGAGCTCTCCAAGACTTCCAAAGAGAATACCTCCTCCAAGACTTCCAAAGAGAATACTTCCTAGTCAAGGAGGCACAACAAATGTCAGACTTGCATGCTTGTATGATGTCGATTAGTATTAATATCGCTCCAGTGAGAAATATTACGAATTGAGACAAGACTTTTAATTTCTACAATCAGAAAGGTCAAGGCAGAAGACGCAAGGACAATTCACAAAAGAATACAAAGTGCCTGTCGCTTTCTGTGCCTCTCTTGCTCCTCTCTGCACCAGTGGAGAAGGTTCCACCATTCGGGATCAGTAAATCCATTATTGGTCCAGTCTATGAGCATCCTGTCATTGACGGTGCCCAACCTGCACATTCCCAGCAAGCCCTCCTTGGAGCGGAAGGTCCGGGCTAGGAAGTCCCTTCTCGTTGTTTGTCCGGCGGCATCATGAAGGTCCGCGGCTGCTAGAATGGCGTCGAATTCTTGTTGTTGTTGCGGGGTTACCAATGCCATACTAGATATTAATAGCGGAATGACAGTCACTACCAGTAAATGCGGGCAGGTCTGTTCGTAAATGTCACTTCGTAATAATGTCTTCTACCTGACCGCCTCTGTAAAACTTAAAAGAGAGCTCCCAAACCATAAAAAATATTCCTTGGGATTAGAGCTTCAAGACAATCAAGAGATCAATATCATTATTCGGAGTTGGACAAGGAGCTCGACGACGCCAAGCTTATCGAGACGATATCGCTCAGTCACTTGTTGTATGCTCTTTGGTTTGACGATCGAATTTTATTGAATAATTATAAGAGACGATAAAAATTGATTTACAGAAGCGAACGAAGGAATTAACGCTGCGGCGGGGACGGGGCTAGCGCGAGGGGGTATGACGCCGATTCACAAAAATGAGAGAAAGGATTCCGCACCGCCCCCGCCTAAAAGATAGGTTAGCACTGTATTAGCGAAGTTTCTAAAATTTAATGGCGGGCATCCGTTAGCGGATCGTTGCTGCGATTTCATGCGTCTCGGAAGATTCGCGGGTTGCGACTGATCTCACGTTGCCCCAATGTTGATGCTCACCGTTTCGTTCTCTCCAGTACCAAAGATATGCATTGTGAACGAGGTTATGGTATAGGTAGGATATCGGGGCGATTCTCTGATCTCTCGCGGCTCATTCCGAAAAGAGGTTGTTCCGTTGACAAGCGGTACGATGACATTCTTCTTACATATCATAATTTATTTTCTATGAATTGTCCTCAAATCTTTGCCTGACGGAGCCGAACGCTCCTGATTGTGCTCCAATTGATGCCTGATATTCACTCCTTCACGCCCTCGGCCTCCTGTTGCTCGCACTAATTCCAATCATATCAAATAATTATCCATGTGCTATTAATATATAATATTTTTGATTTTCTTATTCTTATCTCTGTTCCCCGAGAAGCAGAGGCGTTGGGATGTTCTCAAAGTCGAAGTCGCAGAAGGTCGCCTCGGAGATCAAGAAAGGAGGAGAGGAGATCAAGGCCGCCCGTACCTCTCCATGCCTTCCTCGACAATTGACTCGAATAATATATACTCAATATAAGATAACAACATCATATTATCTGCATTTGGGCGTGTTGAATGAGGGCAGAGTGCGCTAACTTTGGTGCAACGCTCTCGAGGATATTTTCTCAAAACAACTTTCTCGTCGAACTGTCCCTCACCGTTGTTTTCTCGAGCTTCCATGCTGTCAATCTATCATTTTAAAATCCATTATTTTGATTCGTAGAGAAGAAGATCGACGACAAAGGCGTGAAGGACATTGCCAAGGTTCTCGCCTCCAATTCGTCGGTGTCGCTCCTCGACCTCACCGGTGCCTCCTTCCCTTCGTTCCTCCTTCTCTTCTTTCACAGATCTCTTTCCAAGCTTTTTTGCCAAATATTGAAATTCGTTCGAATTGCCTTTATTATTTTTTTGCAGCGTTTGGGATTAGTTTCCTCATCATGGCACTTCTATTCGCTGCCATCGATTGCCGATTCAGATGTTACTTGTGATGATGTGGTGATGGTGTGAGAATATCAATTCAATATAATGTAGAGAACAAGATTGGCGCCGATGGCGTGAAGCTTCTTGTGGACTCGCTCACTGGCAATGACAAGACCGCCCTCTCTACCTTCAATATCTCCCGTATCTCTTCCTCCTTTTCTCACGATGTGTTGTTGTTTTTGACATTTGAATCTCCTTTCTTTCTTTTTGGTAATTCGTGTTTTTACATTTTTAGAGAATAATATTGGTGACGATGGCGCCAAGCACTTCTCGGAGCTCCTAAAGAAAGTCAAAAGCGTGAGCTCTCTAGACTTATCCTGTCCGCAATATTCATCTTTCCGTTCTCCAAATTGTTATTTCTAATTTTGTTATATTTATGCAATCGTTTTCTGATTTGCAGCGACGGCGATTGGCGACACCGGAGCGAGCCACTTGTCGGAGGCGCTCAGAATGACTTCGACCCTTGCCTCGATCAACCTTTCCTGTATCTCTTCCATTTGATGACTCTGCCTTCGATTCTGCGATATATATAATATTATATGTTTATGCATTCATCTCTTTAGCGAATAAGATCACAGCGGCTGGAGTGAAGACAATTGCCGAGGCTCTGAGAGTAAATACGGGCCTGACTCACCTCGACCTGAGCTGTACCCCTCCTCTTTCCCGTGTCTCCAATATGATGAATACCCTTTTCTTACGCTATTTTGTTTTCTCGAAGCGAACCAAATTGGCGATGAAGGTGCGAAGGCTCTCGCGGAGAGCCTCAAGCAGAACCATAAACTCTCCATCATCCTTCTCAAAGGTTTGTGCTTTCTTAAAACCGAGCGTGGAGATCCGTCAATTCGTATTGATGCTAACTTTGCTCTACTGCAGGATGCTCGATCGAGGTCGAAGGCGTCAAAGCGCTTGCTTTTACGCTCGCGTCAAACACCACCATCACCAAGCTTGACTTGAACGGTCCGCCTGACACCAATGATCCTTCTTAGGATAGTTTTCAGTTGGCTGATTTATAGTGATCTTGCAGGTAACAGGGTTGGCGATGACGGTGCGAAGGCATTTGCAGAGAATCTAGCGAAGAATTCGACACTCACTTCTCTCGATATTTCCAGTTCGATTTCTTTGTCTCCCACAATCGTCTGCGTCCTCCATCCTCTCTGATCTTGTGGCATCTAGACGCCAAGATCATGGACCCTGGAATTGACGCGCTGTCATTGGCGCTCTGCACGGACAACGTGAAGCTCCTCGAGCTCAACACTGTTGGTATGACTCCATCTCTCCGTTTGAAATCTGTCTTCGTGGACATACTAATTATGGATGTTTAGGTAACATGGTCTTGCCATCCCAGCAGCAGAAGATCGAGGTTTCTTTCGAGAAGAACAAGATGCGACTCGAGCTCGAAGCGCGGAGGAAGCAGTAGGCAGAAGAAGTAGACAGCCTGACTATTTCTAGCGACTCACTTTCAACTATGGCAACTTCATTCAATCAAATTTCCATCATTATTACATTACGCCTTGGCTTCGCGAGCTTTTACGGAAGCAACCCTTGAGATCTCGAAGGCCTTGAAGAGGATGACACTCTTCTTGCTTTTGCTGAGTCGATCCTCGTGCGAAAACCACACGTAGGTGTGGGCATTCCACCGCATACGCAACACATGGTTAAAGTTGAAAGGCGCACTCTTATGCAGTAACTTCCACAATTTCAAGCGAACACTCGCCCGTCACTCGGCGCCCATGGAGAGCAGCTCATTCAACAACGAGACGTCATCGTCTTTTCCA
>Ga0154020_10008931_pt1 | contig 11592 bp, 7 predicted proteins | sample Klosneuvirus_201_FD_109709 | JGI IMG/M metagenome (GOLD analysis project Ga0154020, IMG submission 109709) | Active sludge microbial communities from wastewater, Klosterneuburg, Austria - Klosneuvirus_20160825_MG | ecosystem: Engineered > WWTP > Aerobic digester > Activated sludge | place... | reverse complement strand
GGAAAAGTTTATGTTGAAAATGTTCTTGTTGCTGAGGCAGAATTTATGGCTGGTGTTGTTGATAGACCAAAGGAAGCAGAAGAATAATTATGAATACAATTCATCCAACCGCAATAGTTAGTAACAAAGCAAAAATTGGTGATAATAATATCATCCATCCATTTACAATTATAGAAGACGATGTTGAAATTGGTAATGATTGCCAGATAGGACCAAGCGCAGTTTTGTACAATGGTGCACGAATTGGAAATCGCGTTAAAATTTATCAATCGGTATCTATTGCACATAGACCGCAAGATTTAAAATTTGGCGATGAAACAACTTACTTTTATGTAGGCGATGATACTGTCATTCATGAATTTGTAACCTTTCATCGCGGCACTCAGGAAACTGGATTATCGCGAGTAGGAAAAAATTGTTTATTCATGGCTTATACACATGTAGCTCACGATTGTGTTGTTGGAGATAATGTAATTTTTGCAAATCTTGTTCAGATTGGCGGACACGTACATATCGAAGATTGGGTAATTCTGGCTGGTGCAAGTGCGGTTCATCAGTTTTGCCACGTTGGTAAACATGCAATGGTTGGTGCAAATTCATTAGTTGTTAAAGATGTACCACCATTTGTTTTAAGTGGTAGATTTCCGATTAAGTATGAAGGTTTAAATAAAGTTGGATTGCGAAGACGTGGATTTAGTAATGATGATATTGAGATTATCAAAAAAACTTATGATACAATTTATAACTCAGGTTTTAATGTGTCTCAAGGAATAGCAAAAGTTGAATCAGATTTTGGGACAAATCAACACGTTCAGGATATTATTAAATTTGTAAGAGCAAGTAAGCGTGGAATAATCGGCAGATGATTTGGAAGTTTCTAAATTCTGGAGTGAACACCGGCAAACACAATATGGATTTAGATATTTATCTTGCTCACAATCTTGAAGCAAATACAGCTATACTTCGTTTGTATCAATGGAACCCATATTGCATTTCTTTAGGCGCTAATCAACTTGTTGAAGATTTAAATCTTAATAAAATTGAATCTGATAAAATTGATTTTGTAAAAAGACCAACCGGAGGCCGAGCAGTTTTTCATTCAGAAGAATTAACTTATTCAGTTATTTTTCCGATTGATCAAACTACATCAGCCAAAAATGTTTACAATGAAATTAATCTTGCCTTGCGAAAAGGTTTAGTGCTTTACGATGATGAATTATGTATAATTGATCTTGAGCATACTCAGCCAAACCTGCAGGAGTTTTATAAAACAGATATTAGTGCAATCTGTTTTGCAGTTTCTGCTAAAAGTGAGTTGAATATAAACGGTAAAAAATTAGTTGGAAGTGCTCAGCGAAAACTGGGTAACGTAATTCTGCAACATGGTTCGATTCTTTGTGGATCGTATCATAAAAATATTGTTGAATATTTAAATGTTGGTCAAGAAAAGAAAGATGAAATGCTTAATGAAATTTCATCCACAACAATAGACTTGAAATCTGCACTTGATAATGAAGTTGATTACACTAAATTAAATATATCCATTTTAAATGGATTTGAAAATCATTTTAATTCTAAGTTTGAAAAATTTGAGCAATCAAAATTTGAATTAAATATGATTGCTTAAGCATAAATTCAAAATTCAATCATAATTCCGCAAAGTTTTTAAATTATTAATGTTATCTAAGTTTAAATATCTGATATTAATTTTCATTGTTTCATCATCAGTTTCATTGCCTCAAATCGAATCCCAGCTTTTTCTTGAAGGTGCAAGGATAACTGATATTAAACAAGAAGGAACTTCACTTTGGGTAGCAACTTACGGACAAGGGATTTATCAATATTCTATTAAAGATGAAAAGTGGACAAATTTTTCAAGTAAAAGTTCAGCTTTAGAAAATGATCTTTTCCATTGTGTGGCTGCAAATAAAGATTTCGTTTGGGCTGGTGCAAATGAGGGATTGTTTATCTATTCTAAAAAAAATAAAAAATGGACTAAGAAAAAATTTTCTCAAGGTGGTGAGTTTGGCAACTGGATTAGAAGTTTAGTTTATGATGAAAAGAAAAATCGTTTATGGATTGGAAGATTTAGAAACGTAACTGTTCTTGATGTTAAGGCAAATAAGTTTACTGATTTCAATCGCGTTATTGATAATGATGATAAAACAAATAATTTTGCAAGTATCAGTGCTGAAGGCGATAGTGTTATTTGGTTCGGTGCTGAATCAGGTGTGCATAAATTTTTTGCAAAAAATAAAGTAGAAGATGGCACATCCTGGAAATATTTTAAAAATTCAGGAAGATTTTTTAATGGTGAAGGTAATTCTGTTTCGGTTTCTGATTTTGCTTTTACTAACAAAGAAATTTGGTTTGGTACTGATGAATTTATAACTAAAGATGAACCGGAGTATAACATTGGAGGAATTTATGTTTGGGATAGAAAAATAAAGTGGGATAGAATCAGTAAAGCTAATGGACTTGGTGGAAATGGAATCTATTGTTTAGCTCGCACCGCAAATTATATCTGGGCTGGCGTTTATGAGTTTAAGAAAAATGATAAAGAAATTTATGGTAAAGGTTTGTACTTAATAAATCGTATTACAAAAAAAGTTACACCAATTGATCTCAACGAATTAAATTCAACAACCTCAAATATTCTCTCACTCTTTTATGATGGAGTAAATCTCTGGATAGGAACCTCAGAAGGATTATTAAGATTAAAAGTTGGAAATGAACTGGCTCATATTCAAAAAGTCATAGATAAAAAACCTACTAAATAGTTTTGCGGTTATATTCGCAAGCTCCATCTTCCGATCTTTAAATCATCAATACCTTATCCCATCAACCATATGACAAAATTCAACTACCATCCTGTGTTTTCTCCACTTTTTACACACATTTTTTATAGTTATTTTTAAGCCAAATTTAATAACTAATCTGGCTTATAAATGATTAAAATCTCAGAAAAAAGATTACTTCAGTTAAAAAAGAATTTTAAAGGTAAACGTATTGCAATTATTGGCGATATGATGCTTGATATTTATTTCTGGGGTGATGTTAAAAGAATTTCACCAGAGGCTCCTGTTCCCGTTTTAGAAGTTGAAAATGAATTTTATCGTTTTGGCGGTGCTGCAAATTGTGCATTAAATATTGCATCATTAAATGGCAAAGCAGAACCTATAGGTGTCATCGGTTATGATAATTATGGAACTATATTTAATTCATTGCTATCAGAACAAAACATTTCTCATCACGGAATTATTGAAGATGATACTAGACCAACAACTGCTAAGACAAGAGTAATTGCTGATAGCCAGCATATTGTTAGGATTGATAAAGAAAGCAAACAAATAATAAATCAGTTGATGCAAAATAAAATTCTAGATTACATAAAAAGTATTATAAAAGATTTAGATGGAATTATTCTTCAGGATTATAATAAAGGTGTTCTTTCGGCACCACTTATAGCACAGGTTATTGAGTTAGCAAACAAGAATAAAAAGCTTGTTACAGTAGATCCAAAGTTTAATAATTTTTATGAATACAAAAATGTAACTGTGTTCAAGCCGAATAGAAAAGAAGCTGAAGATATTCTAGGAATGAAAATCAAAACTGATGCTGATATTTCTTTTGCAGGTAATACTTTATTAAAAAAACTAAACGCTAAAAATATTTTACTAACACTTGGTGAAGGCGGCATTGCAGTTTTTGAAAAAGGCAAACCGGAAAAACATATGCCGACAAAAGCAAGAAAAGTTGCGGATGTCTCAGGTGCTGGTGATACTGTCATTTCAACTTTAACAATGGCGCTTGCAGCCGGTGCAAATATTTATGAAGCTTCTTATCTTGCAAATTATGCCGGTGGTTTAGTATGCGAAGAAGTTGGAATTATTCCCATTGAAATCGAAAAATTATTTGATACTGTTATCCAGGAAAATAAATGAGTAACATAAAATCAAACAAAGAAATAATAGAGATTAGAGAACAGTTAAAACAACAAAATAAAAAAGTTGTTTTTACAAATGGCTGTTTTGATTTAATTCATTCCGGTCATGTTGATTATCTTGTTAAAGCAAAAGAAATGGGCGACGTTTTAATTCTGGCCTTAAACACTGATGATTCAATCAAAAGAATTAAAGGAGATAAACGACCAATATTAAAACAAGATGAACGGGCGTTTATTGTGTCTAATCTTAAACCTGTTGATTATGTAACTTTTTTTAATGAAGATACTCCGGCAGAAATTATCAGCGAATTGATTCCTGATATTTTAGTTAAAGGTGCTGATTGGTCCATCGATAAAATTATAGGACGTGAAATAGTTGAAGCAAATGGCGGCGAAGTTAAAACCATAAAATTTGTAAATGATCAGTCAACATCAAACATTATTAAAATTATAAAAGAGCGTTATTAAGTTCAGTGGACGAAAAAGAAGTTAAAGAAAAAACCAAGAAAATTATTGGTAAGGGTCAAAGAGCACTTAGACTTGGTGTAAATATTTTTGTTTACACCTTTGTAAGTATTTTTATGCTCTTTATGATTTTCTTCGGAATTTCTCAAACATCTTTTTTTAAAAATTGGTTGCGTGATACAGTAGTTGAGATTGCAAATGAGGAACTAAATGGAAAACTTTCTATTGGTGAAATTGATGGAACAATTTTTACTTCTTTACTAATAAAAGACGTTACACTTACCTCATTACAGAAAGACACTGTTGTTTCAGCTGGAATGATTGAGCTTAGAACCAGTCCGCTAAAAATTCTTTTTAAAAATATTTATATTAGAAAATTTGAACTAAAAGATGCAAAGATAAAACTTATTGAAGAAAGCGATGGGCAATTAAATTTATTAAAAATATTTCCACCTTCAACAGACACAGATACAACTACCTCGGAATTTCCATTTACAATTGAAGTTGCGGATTTTGCCTTAACTAACATTGATTTTTCAATGCAGCGATATGACAAAGTTGGTAGCACAGAAAATTATCCAACCTTAACAACTGAAGACTTGCGAATTAAAAATCTTAACCTATCATTAAACGCTTTTGCGGATATTAATAAATACGTTTACCGATTAACAATAAATGATTTTTCGTTTTCTCCAAACTTCAATTATTTTCAAATGCAGCATTTAAGCGGCAGCATTCTTTTAACACCACAGTTAACAGGAATTAATAAATTGCGTTTAATTACCGAAGAATCTGATGTTGAATTAAGTGCAGCTATATCAAACATAGATTTCTTAAAAGATTTTAGTAAAGAAAAACTTGCAAATGCTCCTGTGCGAATGACTTTGAGTGCACCAAAATTAAATTTTGATGATATCACAACATTCGTTCCTCCAATGAAAATGCTTGAAGGTAATATTGTAGCTGAATTAGAAGCCTCAGGTACGTTTACAGAATTGCTTATCAAAAAACTAAATCTTAACTACAACAACACTACACTTAATGCAAAAGCAAATCTTAAAAACTTACTTGATGCTGATAAAATGCAATTCGATTTAAGTATTACAAATTCTACTTTGGATCCAGCAGATCCGAATAAGTTATTGCGCAATTTGGAATTGCCTGAGTATAAAGATTTTGGAGTAGTTAAGATTGATACGCTTACTTATAAAGGCGGCCCATTAGACTTTACAACAACATTTGCAATTCGTACAGATAAAGGGAGTATGAATGGAAATGCAAAAATTGATTTACGGCCTGTTGATATGATTTATGAAGCTAAGCTTTTTACGAAAAACCTTGATCTTGCTTCGTTTACCTCATTGCCAACTGACGTGAATTCAGAAATCAATATTTCTGGTTCTGGATTTAATCCACAAAAAATGAAAATGGATGTATACATAAATGCCAATGCGTCTAAAATCGGAAATAAATATTTGAGTGAGTTAAATCTAAATACTACTGCAGAAAATGGGTTGATAAAAACATCAATTAATTTTGCATCAGATTCAACAAAAGCAGATATACTTGCTAACCTTGATTTTAATAATCCAAATGATCCTACATATGAATTAAAAGGTAAAGTAATTGGAATTAACTTAGCGCAATTGCTTAACAATCAATCTTTAAATACAGAATTGAATCTATCGATTGATGCAAGCGGGCAAGGGTTTAATCCTGATAGTATGGACTTATTTTTAGTTACTGATATCAAGGATTCAAAGTTTATGGATTTTAAAATTGATAGCACTCGATTGATAATGGATATTCGAAGAAATGATAATGGTAAAAAAATTATTAATATTATTTCTGATATTGCAGATTTAACAGTTAGCGGTAATTTCCATCTTACAAGTCTTGGTGAAGTTTTTGCCCGTGAAGGTGAAATTATTCAATCTGTTATGTCAGAAAAAATTGACCCGGTCTTCTTTAATGATTCTATTTCTGTTGCCCAGAAAAGTATTATTAGAAAATTAGATCAAAAACCCATAGACAATTTTGCATTTGATTACTTGTTGGATTTTAAGGAATCGATGAAAATTAATGTAGGTGAAAGTATTCTTGAAATTGATGGGTTGATGAATGGGAATGTAAAATCGGAATATGATTCGATTGCAATAACATTACTGGCCCAATTTGATTATTTAAAATTTTGGAATGATAAAGATGTTTATTTTTTAATCAACTCAAAATTAAATAGTTATATTTCCAATCATTTAATAGATGGATATGATGGTGTAATTGATGCTACTCTAAAATTCAATTCAGATAGAATTTATGCAAAAGGTAATTTGTATAATATATCATCTGAATTTAATATGCTTGGTAATGATATAGACTTTTCATTTAATGGTGTGTATGAGAAAAACATTAAAGCTAAATTAAATGCAAATGCTTCTTTTGATGAAAAACAATTGGATCTTTTTATTAATGAATTTGATTTGAATTATAATGATTTAAATATCAAGAATATAAATAAAATCAAATTATCTTATTTAAATCAGGCGATAAACTTTGATGATTTCAATCTTAGTATTGCCGATGGAATACTTAGCACATCCGGTTCTTTTGGTGCAACAGGTGAACATAAGTTGGATTTTTCTTTAGACTCACTTACAGGGCATAGAGTTGTTAGTGATATACTGGGAAAACTTGGAGCAAAAGATTTTGATACTGATATTAATTTGTCTGCTGAATTGAATGGCAATTTTTCAAATCCTAAATTTTCGATAATAGGATCAGCAAATAATATTAAATATGGTAGTGGAAATTTTGGTTCCTTACATTCAACATTTGAATATGCTGATAACTCACTAAATACAAATATTAGGTTTTTAGATTCACTTGGAAATCAAGATAAACCCGCATTGCTGGTAAAGGGCTATATACCACTCAATCTTTTTGCATCACAAGACTCGTCCGATCTAAAAAAGAAATTATTAGATTTAACAATCGAATCCGATGAGTATGATTTAAGCTCATTGAAAGATTTGATTCCAAATATCCAATTTAATAAAGGTACGCTGGAAAGTGATATTTATATTTCTGGTACGTTAGAGGAACCGATTGCAATTGGATATTTTAGCATCAATAATGCCCAGTTTAAAATTAAAAAAACTAACCTGGATTATGATTTTAGTACTAAGGTTTGGATTGATGATCAGGATATTAGCATAGAAAGTATTGAGCTTAAAAATACTTTTGGAACTGCAAATGGCGGAACTTTATCAGGTAAAGGATTTGTGCATCTAAATAAATTTAAATTAGATTCTACATTTGTACAGATAAATGGAGATTTAAAAGTATTGGATAAAGAATCCAAGAACACAAGTTTAATGGTTTATGGTGATCTTGCATTAAAAACTCGCGGTGATATTGTTTATAGCAGTAACAAAGAAAAATCTTATATCTTGCTTCCAATAGATGTAACAGTAGCAGAATTAGTTGTACCACTTAGTAAAACTGCTTATTCAAGTTCTTCAGGTTTTGATTATAGATATTTAAATTATAATTCTGCAAAAGATAAATTGCAAAGTGAGCTTGATAGTTTAATTGAACTGGCAAATAGAGAAGATCAATATTTAAATGAAAAAATTGAGGAACTAAAGTTTGATTATACTATAGATATTAAGCTCGATACTGAAGCTGAAATTGATGTAGTTTTGTCAAAAGAATTAGATCAGAATCTTTCCCTTATTTTAGGAGGAGATTTTTTTCTTGAATCATTGAACGGCAAAAAAAAATCTGGCGGTCAATTAAATCTTCTTGAAGGATCTACTTTAAGTTTTATAAAAACTTTTGAAGCAAATGGAAATATTAAGTTTGATAAAATTGATAATCCCATTATTGATATTACTTCTACTTATAAAGGTTATAGGGCAATCGATCCTAATGATCCATCTTCAGAACAGGAAGTTGCTGTTAAGATAAAACTTAAAGGACCTTTAAGTGAGTTGAATAAAAATTTTGTTAGTGATGCAAATAATGTGGGCGTTTATATCGGAAGGCAGGCAATTGAAGAAGATAAAAAGGACGAATCAAAAAATATAACTGATGCCATGTTTTTTATTATTACCGGTAATTTTCCCAATGAAGCAAACCAGCAGCAAAAAGATTTGTTTTCCGGGTATGCAACTGATATAGCTAGTTCTATGCTCGGTAATGTATTAAATCAGTATCTTGGTAATTATGTTAAGGGATTTCAACTAAGACAATCTGGTTCAGAAACAGTTTTTAATCTTAGAGGTGAAGCAAAATTATTTGGACTAACAGTTAAATATGAAGCTGGTGGTTCATCAACTGAAGTGTTTCAGGATCTTAGTCGTGCAGATGTTAAAATAGAATTACCCGTTACTCAAAGATTTCAACTTAAAGTTGAAAGAAAAAAATCAGAGAACGAAACTTCATCAACAAATAACACCAGATTTATTGAAGGTGCTATGAAATATAATTTAGAGTTTTAATGAAAAAAGAAATAAAAGCATTCTTCTCACGTAACCCTAATCGTGGGTTTAAAGCAAAAGAAGTTGCACAAAAAATCGGCGTTACATCAGATCATGAATATTCTTCAGTTAAAGCTGTATTGTTTAAACTTGAAGAAGAAAAATTTCTTGTCAGGATAGGAAAAAGATTACAGTTAAACAAAACCTCATTTAGTAATAAGCTTAAAGGTAAGCTTGAAATAAATAGAAACGGTTTTGGATTTGTAATTATCAAAACTGAAAAAGCTAAAGATGTTTTTATTGCATCAAGAAATTTGGGAACTGCATTTGATGGCGATATTGTTGAAGTTGAATTATTCGCAAAGCAAAAAGGTAAGAATATTGAAGGACAGATAGTAAATGTTTTAGAAAGAAAAAGAAAAGAATATGTCGGTGTAATAAAAAAATCTAAATCATTTTTCTTTATCTCCCCAGATGATCCCAAAATTCATCGTGATATTTATATAACAGAATCTAACTTAAACGCTGCAAAAGCTGGTGATAAAGTTGTTGTAGGAAAGCTTAGTTGGGATTCATCAATGCTTAACCCTGAAGCGGAAGTGTTGGAAGTTCTTGGTAAATCAGGTTCACACGATACTGATATACTTTCACTAGCTCGAGAATTTAATCTTAAATATAAATTTCCTAATTCAGCATTAACTGAAGCCGAAAAAATTTCTGTAAAAATTCCACAATCAGAAATTAATAACAGAATTGATTTTAGAAATAAAAATGTTTTTACAATTGATCCTGAAGATGCAAAAGATTTTGATGATGCTCTTTCAATCGAACAATTAGAAAATGGTAACTTATCTATAGGAATACATATTGCTGATGTTGAGCATTATGTTAAAAAAGATTCTGCCCTGGATTTTGAAGCACAGTTACGCGGTAATAGCGTTTACTTTGTAGGTAAAGTTGTTCCTATGCTCCCGGAAAAATTATCAAATCAAATTTGCTCACTGGTTCCTAATGAAGATCGTTTAACTTATTCTGTTATTGTTGAAATGACTATCCGTGGAAGAATTGTTGATTACATAATTAGCAAAACAATCATTAATAGCAAAAGAAGATTTACTTACGATGAAGCACAAGATGTAATTGAAACTGGAAAGGGAGATTTAGCAAAAGATATTTTACAGCTAAATAAAATTGCACAGATTTTTAGAAAGAAAAGAATGAGCGAAGGAAGTTTTGATTTTATTTCCCCTGAAGTAAAATTTAAACTTGATGAAAATGGTGTACCGGTTTCTATTCTGATCAAGCAAACAAAACAAAGTAATATGCTTATAGAAGAGTTTATGCTTCTTGCAAATAAAATTGTTGCAAAACATATTGCTGTTCCTAAAACCGGCGCAGTAAAACCATTTGTTTATCGTGTTCACGATTTACCCGATCAGGAAAAGATTGTGGAGTTTTCAAGATTTGTAAAAACACTTGGCTACACATTTGATCCAAATGCATCTTCTAAATCAATTGGATTTCAAAATCTTTTAAATCAAATTAAAGGTAAAGAAGAAGAAGCGTTAATTAATGAGCTGGCAATTCGCTCAATGGCTAAAGCAGTTTATTCTCCTAAAAATATTGGGCATTATGGTTTAGGATTTAAATATTATTCTCACTTTACTTCGCCAATTAGAAGATATAGTGATCTTGTTACTCACCGCTTGCTTAATAATTACAAAAACGCAAAATCTGGGGAAATTTATTCTCTTGCAGATTTGGATAAAATTTGCGACAATATATCTGCTTCTGAAAGAAATGCTGTAGAAGCCGAAAGATTTAGCATCAAACAAAAACAAATTGAATATTTAAGAAATCATCAAGGGAATGAATTTTCGGCAATAATTTCTGGTATAACAAATTTTGGTATCTTTGTTAAGATTACGGATATACTTGCAGAAGGTTTGATAAGACTAAGAGATCTTGATGATGATTATTATGTTCACGATGAAAAAAAATATTCAATTGTTGGAAAAAGAACACGTAAACAATATCGTTTGGGTGATAAGATTTTTGTTAAATTAATCCGTGTTGATGAAGAACGAGCGGAATTAGATTTTATTATTCTTCCTAATTAGGAATATATATGAAAACACTAAAACTATTTATTATAATATTAATATTATTTTCTATAACTGGCTATGCGCAGTTTGGAAAAAATAAAATTCACATAAAGGATTATGATTGGTATTATATCCAAACAAAACACTTTGATATTTATTTTTCGCAAGATGGAGAAACGTTAACAGAATTTACTGCAAAAGCTGCTGAAGATGCTGTAACTTCAATACAAAACACACTTGACTATAGAGTTAATAACAGGATTACAATAATTATATTTAATTCACAAAATGCTTTTCAAGAAACAAATGTTATAGATGAATTTTTATCTGAAGGTATCCAGGGATTTACTGAACTATTTAAAAATCGTGTTGTAATCCAATTCACCGGTTCATATAAACAATTTCGTCATCTTATACACCACGAACTTGTTCACGCAGTTATGAATGATATGTTTTATGGTGGATCAATTCAAAATATTATAGCTAACAATATATCGTTGCAATTTCCAATTTGGTTTAGTGAAGGTCTTGCAGAATATGAAGCTCTTGGCTGGGATGTTGATACTGATATGTTTATTCGAGATGCTGCTGTTAG
>Ga0154020_10008929_pt1 | contig 11594 bp, 13 predicted proteins | sample Klosneuvirus_201_FD_109709 | JGI IMG/M metagenome (GOLD analysis project Ga0154020, IMG submission 109709) | Active sludge microbial communities from wastewater, Klosterneuburg, Austria - Klosneuvirus_20160825_MG | ecosystem: Engineered > WWTP > Aerobic digester > Activated sludge | place... | reverse complement strand
TGGAGGCGGAGGTGGGAGAGGGGTGGGAAGAGCTCTCTGGTGGTTGAGAGGCGACCGTCTCCTTGCTCGTCGGCAGTATAGACTTATAAGACGCTGTCTCGAGTCGGCTCTTAGATTTGGACTTGTTCCGAATGCCACGGGTGTCCGTCGGACCCGAATTGCGCTTAGCTGCGAGCGCGACATGATGCTCCTCCTTCAATGCCGAAGAGGAGACGCTCGGCGCAGGTGGCCGCTTGTTAAGTGGGGGAGGCAGGTTCCTCGATAGTGCGGGACCGGTAGCCCGCTTTGACTCAGCGAGATCAACGTCGACCTCCTTCTCAACAGCATCAAAGCCCTCGACTACCTTGCGGAGATCGTAGAGAGTCGGGAGAATAGAACCTCCGTTGCCACCTTGAGCGGCGGCCAACAATGACTGAGGAGAGCTATCGCCGAGATCGCCATTCGTATGACTACGTTGCAGAGAAGGCGAAGTCCGATCCGACTTCCGCCAATGCCATCGAAGATTCGGATTCTGCGCCCAGCATCCGCGCACCAAGGCCTCATAAGGCAATGGAGTCGAGAGGGGCATCGGAGGGCGATCGCCTTCGACGACACGGTCGGTCAGCGCGGACATTTGAACCACCTCCGCGAAGAAGTCCTGGCGAGTGAGGATCTCCCATAGGACGACACCAAAGGCATACACGTCCACCGATTCGGTGTAAGGCTGACGCGACAAAATCTCAGGGGCAAGCCAGACGGGGTTGTCGACCTTGCGCTCCGTGATAGGCGAGTGGATGTACGTAGCACAGCCAAAGTCAGCGAGCTTCACGACCACATCATCCTCGCTTTGGGTCTTGAACGTGGTGACGAGAATGTTGGGCGACTTGACGTCGAGGTGAGCGAGTGGAGGCGACAGGGCATGCAAATAGGCGAGCGCCTCGGCAATGTTAATGGCCGCTTGGAGGCGCCACGACCATGGCAGCGAGTGGTCCCACTTATGCAGTCGAGAGTGGAGCGTTCCATGAGCCACAAACTCCATGACAGGCGCGAATGGAGCAACAATGACGGCCTCAATGTGGATAATGGCAGGATGCTTCAAGCTGGCATGGAGCGCAACCTCGCGACGCAGATCATGGAGCGAGATGGAATTGCTGAGAGCCGTGGAGGGCGTATTGAGGAGTAAGCTGCCCGAGTGTGACGTGGTATGATTCAAAGCGAACTTGACGGCTACCGGATGCTTATCGGTACCATGGTCGCCGCGATAAATATGCGAATAACCGCCCTTTGCAAAGTATGCGAGTCCTGAGATGTCATTGAGGGACAAGCGAGGGCCATTGTAGTCGCTCACCATCAAATCGGGAACAGCGTCGTGGAGATTCAGGGAAATTTCATTTCCCTTGGAGTCCAACTTGTTGAGAATCGGCGATGAGAGGGACTTCTGGAGGTCAGGGAGGAGCGAATCCAAAGGGAGAAACTCCATGGGCGACTCTGAGATAACCACGAACTTCTGGACGTCGAGAAAGGAGTAGTGCTGCAAGACGCGATCGAGCTCGCTCAGAATCGAGGCAAAGAGATTGCGGGCATGACCCCTCTCTGAGTCCTTCTCGCATTCGACTGTGACGACCATGGCAGTTGGCGGCTTCAAAAAGAAAGAGAAAATGTCAGAAATTACAAACAGGAACAATTCGAGGGAAAGGCAAGGACCTCCAAATTGCTAAGTTCGGCGAGCTCGGTAAGCTCGAGGAGGCACATGACACTCTCTGAGATTCGAGCAAGGACTCCATTACCCCATACTGCCAGCACTTGGTCGCCAAAAATGAGCAAAACTCGATTCAAGGCGCGCGCAAAGAGACCCGCCGGAACGAATCCCAGTTGGTAGACTCGCTGAATCGGCTTATCGTAAGCAAAGCGCGGCTTGGAGTACCACTCCTTGAGAAGGACTGCATCGGGGCGAGTGGAAGGGAGGAGGGCCGTAAAAACCACAGAGTTGGCAAGCAACGGCGCGTCAGAGGACAAAGCAAAGGCGGCGGACGTGCGTTGATTCCACAGCTTCGGCACAAACGCAATATCAAACTTCTCTACATAAAAATACGAAAACTTGAGAAACAAGGGAGTATGATCAAGGAGGGATCAAGTGGAACCCAGGAGGTCGAGGAGGAGGGAGTGGATGCGCTCGGGATATTCCTTCCAGATTTGAGCGAGGGCGTTCTTGAGCAAGATGCCTTGCTTAACCCATCGATGCTTCGTAGTAAACACTGTGGCGAGCACATCAATGAGCCATTGCGGATCGAGCACGCACAGATCCTTCAATATCGATGACCGGCCAAAGTAGACGATGCTCCCGAGCTCGTGCAGATGCTGGGCGGACGACATGGTCGCCTCAAAGGAGAGCTGACAAAAGCTACCGAGCTGCGCGAGCTCCTTCTGGGTGAGGAGGGGCACCACCATCCCTTGAGAGCGCTCACGGAGGAGGTTCTCCAAGGCGACCTGACTGAAACTCATCTTCTGCTCGAGACGCTTGTCGCTCACGATCAACTCCTCCAGCGCCTCCCGCAAGCTCACCACGTTTTCCTGCTGCAAAACAATTCAATGCACTTTCTATAATATCAAAAAAACCTAAAAGAATAGTCGGTACGGATATAGCAGCGGTGGAGACAAAGTAGCAGCCAGCGACACCCGAGACCTTGCCAACATATTGCTGGGCGAGAGCAGGAAGAGAGGCGCGCAGCTTCTCATTGCACGCATCCAAGTGAGTACCCACAAGCAAGATCTTGGGATCTTTCACTCGCGACTACGGATGCGCAAATTAAGAGAAAAGCAATATCTGAATCTAAGCTTGTGATAGCGTACGCGAACGGAGCGAAGCCAGAAGTCAATGTGGAGGCGGAGGTCCTCGTCAGTCAACTTGAACATGATGCAATAGATGGCCGCGTTCGATAAGAAGAGCTGATGCGAAGCATACTAAAAGAAAATGGTAACTCATCAACATCATCTTGTCAAGGACTAAACAAAAAGAGGGTACGTAGACTTCTTGGCCGGCAAAATCCCAGACAGACACATTTACCGAGCTGCGCTTAGTGAGGTTGGGGCACTTGGCCTTCTTAAGGACCTCCTTGTTCGGGATGAACGACAAGCGCTGAATGTCAATACCGTCAGTGCTGAGGCCAGGCGAGGTTGGTTTGGTCCTCCGAGGGAAGCTCGAAGCGAGCTTCTGCCAAGGCGTGCTCAGTGACGAGTTCGCAGCGACTGTGGAGAGAGCGGCAATCAAAGAGGTTTTTCCAACATTCTCTCGACCGAGAACCAAGATCTTGGCGCGGTGTTGTGGTAACTCGGAGTGAAGAGTCTCTGAGAGGAAGGTGAGGGTGGCCTTGACACCCTTGGAGAGAATGTCAGGCCCAGGGAACCTGATGTCGTTCTTGGACCAGTCACACTCTTGAAGGGTCCCCATCAAGGCGCCCAAAGAGGCAGGAAGGGCGGTGATGAGATTGTCCGAGACGTTGAGCACGCGCAGCGAAGGAAGCTGGCACAACGACGCACTAATGCCTGGAATCTTGTTGGAGCTAAGGTCGCAGTTTTGTAACTGCGTCAAGCAAAAGAGCCACGAGGGAATCTCAGTGATCGCGTTGTGTTCAACGGAAAGAGTTCGCAGCTGCACCAAGTTGGCCATGGACTTGGGAAGCGATTGTAATCGATTGTGGCCGAGACGCAAAGTCATCAAATGGCGGCACTGACCCAGGTCCGCGGGAAGGATCATCAGGGCGTTCTTCTGCGCGTGAATCTCGCGAACCAAAGGTGACATATTGGAGGGCAACGAAACGAGATTATTGTCATCTGCCTTCAAGATCTTGAGCCGTCGCATCGCACCCATCAACGCAGGGGAGAGGACTGAGAGCTTGTTCTTCGACACGTCGAGCTCGCTGAGATTGGTCAGTACGGTCAAAGTGATTGGTAGATATGTCACACCGTTGCCGCGGATCTTGAGGACCGTCAAAGAAGGCAACGTCGCCAAGAAGTGAATGTTGCCGATGTTATTGTCGTCCAGCTTGAGCTCTTTCAAGTTGGTCAAGAGAGAGAAGGGCTCAGCAGTAGCATCTTGGATTTGGTTGCCGGCCAACGACAAAGAGGTTAGGGAGGGAATTTTTTCAAGCAGCGCTGGCACTTGTGATAAACGCGTTCGTTCCAAGGAGACCATTTTCAGATTCTGGAAAGGGAAGAGCGCCTCCCCATCGAATGTCTCAATAGGAACACCAATTGCGACAAACTCTTCGAGGCGATTGAGCTGCGAGGCGATGTGCTCATTGACATAGATATTGGTAAGTGCGACCTTGCTCACCTCTACTACAGTACTGCGGAACGCCTTGGCCAAATTAAAGTGCGTAGCGAGCTCCGACTGAGCGAAAATAACCGACTTGTTGTATCGCGCATATAACTCCAAGAAAAAGCTTGGCGGGCCAAGGCTGTCAAGATCGACTTTCGCATTTGGGTCGTACAGTGGCTGTCGAACGGCAGGATGTGTGCGGATCTCGTTCATCATACGTGCGAAGATTTCCATTGATGTCAAATGCAAAGTGTCCGAGTCCGAGTGACGACAGAGTGAAGATGCTGCGACGACCTCGGAGATGGCTATCAAGAACTCATCCTAAAGAAATATATCAAAGGAAACCAATGGAGACTAAGTCAGTCGATGAAAATCAAGGGTACCGAATATTCAAATGCGCGCGGATTATGGCGACGCAACTCGTGGAGAGAATGCAAAAGCAAGTGGATTCCAGGCCACGCGAAATTATCAGGGGCATGGCAACCCGTCGCCACGGAGAAGTGATGGTTAACGGCATGGATAAGTCCAACCATGGTCCTCGATCGCGGTTCCAAAATAACAATAGGGAGGGTGAGCAAGCAGGCGCCAATGTCGCGCTCGTTGCGGGTCTGAATAAGGACGCCTTCGCCCTTCTTCAAGTGGCCGACCACTAATCGAGTAGCATCGAAGAGCTTGGTCATAATATTCCACCAGCTGCTCCATTTCTCAGTTAGAAACGCCCGAGGCGCTTCTTGAAACTCAGGAATGCTCATTGCCGCATTCACTAATGATGAGAAGCCAAGCTCAATCTGCACCGTATCATAACCGAGAAACCGAGGATCGAGCATGGACATGAACTCCCGAATGGCCAGAGAGGGAGCGCCCGTGTCAATGAGATGGAGGCGGTTGTTACCACAGCACATCTGCAGAAGGTCGGTGTAGCGAAGGGTGAGATCGTGTGCCCCAGGACTAATGGGCCCATTCAGATACATAGCCGCAACCGCGTCAGCCAAGCCGACCTCTTCGCCTAGACGAGATATGGCGATGAGAGATGCAGGCCCACCGAGGGAAGGAGCGATCTTACCAAAGGTTCCGGTAAACCGACGAGAAGATCTCATCAGTACTGATCCAGGACAACTCGCGATGCTCCAAATGAACTAGTATAGGAGGAGGACTGAGAATAGCTCCAAGAGCAAACGGAATGCACAGCTCACCTGAACTAAGTCTCCGCCAACGAAGGTCTTGCTAAGGGTGGCGAGTTCGCTTTCACTCAATCCACTAGGATAGATCGCATACGGAGCGTTCCATGGAATCTGCCATTTAGTTGGATCGACATTGGCAGCAGCGAGGACGCGCTTGGCGTCGAACATGAACTGGGTCGCCGTCGTGTTGAGCTTGACGGACGCTTTGAGAATGTCGATCGAAGGCTCGTACTTTTTTGTCAACTCGCCTAGCTTCGCGAATAGAGAAGCGGCCGCCGCAACTATTTCAAAAAAAAAGTATTATATTAATAGCGAACCCAGGAGAACAGGCAACGAGCGCTAACGGAAGTGGTTCCGATGGTCACTATATATCGGCTGTACTGTGTGAAGATTGGCCATTTCACAAATCGGTTTTATCAACATTCGCATTAAATAAAATCTTCAAAATGTATGAACAGAAGTGACCTTCGACCAACCCTCACAGCACGAACGGAATTTGGCCAACGGAACGTTAACGGAAAAAAGGTTGCCAGGAATTCCTCCATCATCCAAAGACGGAACCAAAAATAACATAGAGATCTTGAAAAATAGACGTAATCATATATCAAGGAATGGGCCTGCACAATTCTCGCAGCGAACTCGGAGCTGGCGGAAATTACGGCAATTCCATTCGACAACGCCGTCTCGAGTCTCGAGGGAATCTTGCAGAAACACCGACAAGGGGAGCTGGATGTGCTCCGATTCGGCATTATTGGGGTCCTAAAATAACAAAATGATAAAAAAGTGTTCCAAGAGAAAGCGCGGAGCAGACGAGGAAATAGGAAGTTCGATTATCGAGGGAGACGTCGAGCAAGGAGTCTCCAAGCCAACTCACTTCATCGACAACGAAACCCCGCAAAATGGCAATATAATTAAAATAATTTATATCTATCATATTGTAGGAAATGACCAGCGGGTGAGAAGAGGAGGCGGAGCGGGGTAAGCTCGGCGAGGAACGATAAAAATACCTCGGCGTCGAGATCAAGGCACAGAAAGTGTGCAGAGAGGCGCAGCGTTGCCTCCTTACTGCCATCAGCGCGAATCCATATGACCTTCTGTGTTAGAACGACGGCGGCAGCGCTGACGGGCACATAGAGGAGTCGGAGGGCCGCTTGCACTTCGCCCGCGAATGTTGTCTCGAGGAAACTTCTGGCAGCAGTGGTCTTCTCCACGGCGCCGAACATCTTCTAATCAATGCCTAATACCTCATAGTACCAAAAGCGTAGGCAAGCCAGCTAGACAAAAGGGAATGACCTCCTCTAGGCGGCGACGGACGGAAAGCCGGCGTTGAGGAAAACGCCTGAGCTGCTCCTTCGATTTTGATCTTCATACGGCCTGCACATTTGGCACGAGGACTATTTATAGAATATTACTATTAAGCTGTAATAGTATTATATATCATATTGATAATTTGATATCGATAACATTGAATGCAATAATACGCTAATTGCAGTTGACGAGGGTATCAATTCGGTGAGGTATTTTTATTTACTAGAAAAGGAAATTCCGGATTCCTATAAATACCGGCTAGGGTTTGGTCCCTATTTCAAAAAAAAGAAACCGCGAACGAAAGGAGAGCAGTTGTGTTTACTTTTGTTTCTGTTTTTCTTGGCCGAGTTTTTGAGTTGAGAAGAAGCGTTTCTTGAGCGAAGTCAGGACTAGGTAAAGGAGAAGGAGCCACACTATGAAGACATCGAGGTTCAGCTTTTGCCACCATGACCAGTGGGCGTCATAGGCGACCCAACCACGCCCTCCTTCGAATCCCATCTCCATCGTCTATGAAGAAATAAGATAATATTAGGTGAAAATGGAAACAAAGTGGAATGAGGAGGAGAAAGACCTGGAAGGCGATGTCGGTGGCGCGCTTGATGCCTCCACCGAGGGCGAAGCTCCGCTTGGCATGCATGGCAAGCTCTTTATAATTATCATAATTAGCGAAGAATTCAGTAAAGAGAGCATCCAAGGGAGCCTTTTGCAAGGTCAAGGGGAGAGGCTTCGGCATGCCCATGATATGCGCCATGTCGGCATTGGCGAACTGGTCGACCATCTGAGGCATGCAGATGATCGGAACTCCAAAATACAGCGATTCCGCCAAACCGCCACTGCCACAATGCGATAAGAAGAATTTGATGAGTGGCGATTGGAGGAGAGCCTTTTGGGGGACGAAAGAGGCGAAGGTCCAGTGGGCCGACGGTGGCGACACGTTGATATCAGCGAGGTACTCCTTGGACCTAAAGAGAGCTTCAATCACCAAAATCCCTCAAAGAAAACCGAATCAAACAACAATGACGCAATACCTTGCCCAAAGAATTCGCAGATTTTCTTTCTTGGCGATCTTATCGAACACATCGAGCACAATGTCGACATTGGCGTGAGACAGGTTGACCATGCTGCCCGTGCCAATCATCGCAAAGCCACGGTAGTTTGCCTTGGTCTCATCGAGCCATGCCTGCCAATCCTTTCCCAGAGCAATGGTATCTTCTTCAATGAGAGGACCCACAAAGAAGGTGTGAGGCGGATAGGAAGTAGAAATCTGCAGCGGCGGCGAGGTCGACATAATGACGGGCTGACCATAGCGCTCCGAGACGGCCGCGGTGTCGATGCAATCGAACCCCGTAATTCCCCTCGCGTTGCACTCAGGATAGACGGTGAAGTAGAACAAGATGAATCGATAGACGTCCATCATCGGCCGGAAGAAGGAGTAGAAGAAGCGAGTGAAGAAAGACGAAGAGGTGTCGAGGTAGGCCATGTGCGGCACCTTGTAAGGCAGGCCAGCGAAGCTCACCGCAGGAGTGGCATGGGGACTGATCGCAAGTGCAGGAACTTTCAATTCGTGAGCAGCATGACCAACGAAAGCGCTCATCTCTTCATAGATGATGAACTTGGGTTTGTTGTCGGCGAACTCCTCGAGGATGAAGTCGTGGTAGAGGACGTTGTGAAAGCGAAGCGAGCGGGCGACAAAGATGAGTTCCTCCAGCTGAGTGGCACGCTACAAAGATACATATATTATTGTATAATATCAGAGGAGGCAAAGGGAGACCAAGAGAGAAAGGCCGCAAAGATAGACAACATAAATTGGGGTGTCGCTTCGATCCAGGCGAAAAGACAGAGCACCTTTCCGAACGTCATCAAGATAATGGATGGTGTATTAAGATCATAATATCTATATTTATATTCATATCACGCTAATGTTTGAGAAGGAAGAGCAGAGGGTGCCTTCAACAAGAGGTCGTCGGGCCAAGCCTTCTCGCCCATGTCAAGCAGGTCGAAGCCGGCGCGTTCGAGCTGTGGCTGGTAGTTGAAGTCGCTGACGAGCTCCCTTGACGTTTCGAACACGAACTTAGCCATGGGAACGACAAAGGTAAGGTTGGGGTCGCGGGCCTTCATCGAGCGGGCGAGGCTGAGAAGGGAAGTGATATGTCCAGCCGCGGGAGTTGACGCGAGCACCACGGAACCGAGTGGGGCACGAGGATGCGGACCGCCCTTGGGCGAGCACACCTTGGCGTCGCCGAGAATCATGAAGATTCCTAGCACGAGCAGGGATAGCTCCACGGATGGCCGCTTCATCTTGATGAGCGCAATGACAGACTCGTTGTTCGGTTGACAAAATGCACACTCACGGCTAGGAACCTACTCCCGAATCGGAGCCGATGCAAACTTCGAAATATCACTAAATTCAAATCAATGGTGAGTAATAATAGTCTTATGAGAATAATCAGAATATAATAAGACTACGGAGCCGATTCTGATTCAATGAGATTCTCTAAATTAGAGAGAATGCAGACCTCGAGCTCTCAGGCTCTTTGACTTGGCGCTAATCGAGGTCTTTCCCGGTATCAGATAAAATGAAGCAAATCACTCTCTCTTCTCCTCCACATAGTGCGCTATACTCTGAGTGTTGGATATCTACCATTCCACAATGTCGCGCGATCTCTTTGGCGGCGCGATGACCTGCGTCATTCCTACACGATTCGTTGATGTGAGGTTCGCCTTGCTTGCTTGCCTCCCCTCCCCTGCCTCCCCTCAATCAAACAATTTTGGATACATTTTTATATGCGTATATTATTCTATTACTTTTGGGGCTTTGTCTGTGCGTGACTTTGCCAGACCTTCCTCGACGCTGTCTCCCATCGAAGACCTCGCTGATGGACATTTTGAATTTTTATGAATGGATTCTCATATAATTAATTTCGAGTTTTTTAATTTTTATCTATAGTTCATTTCGCGAGGTTCCAGATAATCAGGAGGTCCTGGGCGACCCCAACACTGATCAGAGCGTCATCGTCGAGGTCGTTGAGCCTCTCGCTGTCAATGTACTAATCCGCCTTACCTCGGCTGGCTCTGTTGCGGCTCCAAGATGACGCCATTCGTGTTTTTTAGGGTCAACAAATTGTAGTGGAGCATTTTGACGAGCTAGCAGATGTGAACGAGTCCCAGGAGAAGGTCGTCCAGCGCATCGAGGTGTTGGCTGATCCCTCCACCATGCCCAATCTGAAGTACCCTCTTGCTCTCCGCTTTGCCCAACAGCATCGTCCTCTTTGCTGTTACATACAATATATATGATTCGCAACTTAGCGCTCAATTCGAGAAATACGCAATCTATGGTACCCAATTGGCCTCTAAGCATCGCGAACAGGTCCGCCCTTCTTCGCTCGACCTTCCTTCCTTGATCTCTTATCGTTTTCCATTCTAGGCTAAGAATGTCATCAATGTTTACATGTGCGTCGTTCGATTGCCAGCGCCATTCAGCTCTGATATTGTCATCACCCTCAATGACCGTACGCTTTCGGCCTCCTCCTCCCCTCTCCTCAGCGTTCCTTGTGCCTCGTCCCTCTCGTCGTTTTTCATGTCATTTCCCGTTTCCATTTTCACAATTCCGATGATCTAGCTGTGAGGGTCAATCCTGCTTCATCATCGGCGCAGTTTGTCCAAGCTCACCCGACGGCCGAGCAGACCATGGAGCTCTGGCGCACGATTCTACGCTCCTTTAATATCCGCGACTATGGCCTCTTTGGTTGATCGCCCTTACTCGCTTGGCTCTTTTCGAAAAGAAATGAAATCTTGTTTATATTTGGAAAACCATTTTCAAGTCTCGTTCTTTATTCAAAAAACTATTATCAATTCACAATCCACACAAGGACAACTAGCTCAATCGTTGAGTTTCCGGCTAACTTTATCGTTTTCCATTTTCTTTCTCCTAGGCTTCCTCGTCCCTTCTAATTAAACATTCCAAATGGCAATAAAGGGCCCGTCGGTTACAAGGCAAAGTAAAAGGTGAAAGAATCAATCAAGGCACTTGAGGAACCCTCCGTCAGTCTTCTCATGACATCGGTTTGGCCGAGCATTTCGTCTTAGGTGTTAGAGTGCTCGTTCTCGCTCTCAAAGGCAGAGGCGATGAGATCGGTAACGGCGCGCTTCACTTGGCGGATATTGTAGCGCCTCCTCGGGTTGTGGTTCAGCATGTTCTGAAAGGTGTCAGTGAGAACTGAAGAGAGTACTGAAGGACTCGGAGTCGTACCAGCAGAAGATCGGTCGCCTTGCCACTGACATAAGGCGGGATGTCCAGTTTTTTCATCTCAATGACTTCCTCGCGCAGTTGGTCCATCGAGGTGCCTGTGCATATGAAAAGTTAACGGACGGGACATCCCACATCTATTGGAGGAATTCCTAGCGTACAGTTTTGGTAAGGAGAGCGGCCCACGAGAATCGTATAGAAGATGTTGCCGAGCGACCACATATCGGCTGCGTATGGATCATGGGGAAGACAATCCAAGACCTCAGGAGCCATGAAAAGAGGACCTTAAGATGTGATGAAATGAGGACGGGAGAGGAAAGCGGTTGACAAAATGAGAAGGGAGTCGCACTGCCAGTGGTGTTCTCGATCTTGACCACCGAGCCGTCGGCATTGTGCTGCGCAACCACTGAGAGACCAAAGTCGAAGACCTTCACCGTGTTCTTATTAGAGTCATAGATGACATTCTCAGCCTTGAGGTCATGATTACTACTCAAGAAACAAAAGTCAGAGAAATCGGGGGGGGGCCGGGGGGGGGGGGGGGGGGGGAGGACAGCCGCCGCGT
>Ga0154020_10008928_pt1 | contig 11594 bp, 11 predicted proteins | sample Klosneuvirus_201_FD_109709 | JGI IMG/M metagenome (GOLD analysis project Ga0154020, IMG submission 109709) | Active sludge microbial communities from wastewater, Klosterneuburg, Austria - Klosneuvirus_20160825_MG | ecosystem: Engineered > WWTP > Aerobic digester > Activated sludge | place... | reverse complement strand
TTGGTCGCAAGACCCGGGCGATCTACCGTTTCGACACCGCCACCAAAACCATGGGGGAATTGGTCTTTGGTGATGACACCTACGATGCGAGCACGGTGATCTACGACGAATCAAAGAAGAAGGTGGTGGGCATATCCTATGAGGCCGACCGCCGCCGCTTCCACTGGCTGGATGCGGAAATGAAGGCCATCCACGCCCGCATGGAGCAGGCGCTGCCGGATACCGTGCACGCGCCGGTGCAATTCGCCGACGACGGCTCCAAGATCATTTTCTATTCCTACAGCGACCGCGATCCCGGCGTGTATTACATCTATGACCGCAAGCGGCAGAGCGTCAGCGAGCTGGCGGTGATCAAGCCCGCCATCAATCCCGCCCTGATGGCGCCGGTCAAGCCGGTCACTTTCAGGGCTCGCGACGGCCTTACCCTGCACGGCTACTTGACGCTGCCAGTTGGGCGGGAGCCGGCGAACCTGCCGCTCATCATTCATCCGCATGGTGGCCCTTACGGTCCGCGCGATGTCTGGGGCTACGATCCCGAAGTGCAGTTCTACGCCAATCGCGGCTACGCCGTGCTGCAAATCAACTTCCGGGGCTCCGGCGGATATGGCGACTGGTTTGAAGCGGCAGGCTTCAAGAAATGGGGCTTGGAAATGCAGGATGACCTTTCGGATGGCGTGAAATGGGCCGTCGACCAAGGCATCGCCGATTCGAAGCGAGTGCTCATCGCAGGCGCCAGCTACGGGGGCTATGCCACCATGGCCGGCCTGGTTTACACCCCGGAGTTGTATTGCGCCGGCATCAACTACGTCGGCGTCGTGGACATCAACAACCTCATCCCCAAGGCCCGGCCGGCCGACCAGATGTATTGGATGAACACCCGCATCGGCAGCCTGTCCGACAGCGCGGACAAGAAGCGAATACACGACACCTCCCCGGTAAATTTCGCCGATCGGGTTCGCGTTCCACTTCTGATGGCCTACGGCCGAAACGATCCCCGCGTGACGATCGACCAGGCCTACGACATCGAGCGCGCCCTCAAGCGCTCCAAGGTGCCTTATGAACTGATCATCGAGAAAGACGAGGGCCACGGCTTTCGCATGGAAGAGAAGCGCATCGCCTTCTACGCCAAGGTTGACGAGTTCCTGAAAAAACATGCCCCGAGTTCAGGCGATCTAGGCAAGGTTAGGATGGTCCCGCCGGAAATTATCCCAATGCCGGCGAAGCCGACGGGCGACAATTGACTTATTCCAGTTTGACCGGTTTCACGCGGCAACGCTGGCCCACGCCTTCGATTTCGAGCCAGAACGTTCCAAAGGCAGCCGGGAAGATCATCACCTTGGGTGACTTCAGGGCCGGGGTGTAGCCGTAGGAATCGGTATTTACCTGCGTCCAGACTTGACCGTTCTCCAGCTTGAATCGGGTGTGTCCGCTCCAGCCCCTGAATTCGCCCATGATCCGACTTTCCAGGCTTTGTGATTTGGTCGAGGGCTGGTTCTCGGCCCGTTTCAGGGTGATCAGGGCGCCGACCCAGTCGGGCAGGATACCTCCTTTCTCGGGACCGGCTTTCGCGGCAACGGGCGCCGCCGCTGTCGGGGGAGGAGCAGGGATTGCTTCCACTGCCTTTTCCACGGCGCCCGTCTTGTAGGTTTCGATTAGTGTCTCCAGTTGGACCAACTCCTCGGGCGTGAGTTTGGTCAGGCCGGTGGCCTGCATTTTCTCCGGCGTCAGCGTCTTGCTGAACTCAGCGGCCGTGGCGGCAAGGCCCGTTAACAGGAATGAAGCGAGGATGAATCGGCAGTGGGCGGAGAATTTCATGCCAAAACTCTGGGCCGGCGGGAAGCGCCGGTCAACCCGGCGGAAGCACCGGCATTGGCCGGAGCTCAGCCACGCTTTTGCCGGATGAGGTCTTCGAGTTTGCGGATATCGGCGGCGAAGACGCGGATGCCCTCGGCGGTTTTCTCCGTGGCCATGGCATCCTCGTTGAAGGCGAAGCGGAAGGCCTTCTCGTCGAAGCTGACTTTTTGGAGGTCGGCGGCCGATGCCTTGACGGGATCGAGTCTGCGAACGAGCGGTTCGGTGCTGGCCTTGAGTTCGCCCAGCAGCTGCGGGCTGATGGTGAGCAGGTCACAACCGGCCAGCTCAGTGATCTCGCCCTTGTTGCGGAAGGACGCGCCCATGACCTCGGTCGCGTGGCCGAATTTCTTGTAGTAGGTGTAGATCTCGGTGACCGACCTGACGCCCGGATCCTCGGCCGGGGCGTAGTCCTTGCCCGTGCTCTTCTTATACCAATCGAGGATGCGGCCGACGAAGGGCGAGATGAGCTGGACCCTGGCCTCGGCACAGGCGACGGCCTGGGCGAAGGAGAAAAGCAGGGTCAGGTTGCAGTTGATCTTCTCTTTCTGGAGCAGCTCGGCGGCCTTGATGCCCTCCCAAGTCGAGGCGAGCTTGATGAGGATGCGTTCGCGCGGGATGCCGGCCTTCTCGTAGAGGGCGATGATCTCGCGGGCTTTGGCGATGGAGCCGTCACGGTCGAACGAGAGGCGCGCATCCACCTCGGTGGAGACGCGGCCGGGAACGATCTTGAGGATTTCGCCGCCGAACAGCACGAGCAGGCGGTCGATGATTTGTTCGGTGCTGGCGGTGGCCCCGGCATCCTTGACGGCCTGATCCAGCAGGTGGGCGTAGGCGGGGAGGGCGGCGGCCTTGAGAATCAGGCTGGGGTTGGTCGTCGCATCGCGCGGCGCATACTCCTTCATGCTGGCGAAGTCGCCGGTATCGGCCACGACGATGGTGAACTGTTTGAGTTGATCGAGTTGGGTGGGAGTGCTCATGACGAGGGAGTGGTGGAGGATGATAAAACCGGTGGATGGGCCCGCAAATAGTTTCGCATCCACTCCAGGCCGCCGGCTTCGTCATGAAACGCGCCGTCCAGCTGGGATTCAAACGCGGCCTCCAGCGCGGGCTTGAACTGGGGCCCGGGACGCAGCCCGAGGCTGATCAGGTGACGGCCCAGCACGACGGGTTTTGGGGAAGCGTGTTCCAAGGCGAGTCGTTTGGCGGCGGCGCGCAGGTGGTCCAGGCGGCGCACCGTCTCAGCCGAGACCAAGGGTGGGCGCCCGAGGTGGTCGGACTGCATCACGGCGATCAGTTCGTCGATTGTTGCGGGCTCGATCTTGCGGGCGAGGCGTCGCACGGTGGTGTCGCGGTATTCCTCGGCACCTTGGTGGTGCAGCAGGTGGTTCACCACGAGCTGGCGCACGCGCGGGATCAGGTCGAGCGGCGCGCCGATGCGCGCAAGGAAAGTCTCGGTCAGGGGGCCGCCGGCGGCCTCATGCTCGGGGCTGACCCAGCGCAGCTTGCCGCGGCGCTCGGCCTGCTTGGTCGTGGTGGCCTTGCCGAAATCATGGGCGAGCACGCTAAGCGTCAGGAGGCGCCGCGTCTGCGGCGGGCCGTTACGCCATGAATCAAGCCCCACCAGGGCGTTAAGGCAGTGATTCGTGTGGACGAGCACGTCGCCTTCGGGATGCCATTCGGGTTCCTGGGGAACGCCATCGAGCGCGGCAATCTCGGGAAAATGCTCCAGCCACCCGGTCTGTTTGAGCGCGATGATGCCGAGCGAGGGCTTCACCGCTTTCGTGGCCCACTTGTCCCATTCGCCCCAGACGCGCTCGACAGCCAGTTCCGCGTAGGTGCCGCTGATCGAGCGGCACAACGCGACCGTCTCGGGCGCGAGCGTCAGTTCGAACCGGGCGGCGAACTGGAAGGCCCGCAGCACGCGCAATGGATCCTCCACGAAAGCCGGGCCAGTGTGGCGGAGAATTTTTTTCTTCAGATCATCAACGCCGCTGTGAAAATCGAGAAGCTGGTTGTCCAGCGGATCGTAGGCGATGGCGTTGATCGTGAAATCACGCCGGGCGGCGGCCTCGGCCTCGGTCAGCGCCGGGTCGGGCGCGACGGCGAAACCGCGGTGCCCGGCACCGGTCTTGGACTCGCGGCGGGGGAGGCTGAAATCGTATTCCGAGCCGTCGAGCCGGACTTTGAGGACTCCGAAACTGCGGCCGACGAGATCCGTCGGGCCGAACGGCGCGAGCGCCCGGCCCAGCGCCTCGTAGTCGAGGCCGTAGACCTCGATATCAAAGTCCTTGGGCTCGAGCCCAAGCAGCCAGTCGCGCACGCAGCCGCCGACCAGGCGCGGCCGGCCGCCTGCGGAGCGCAGGGCGGAAAGGGCGGCGAGCAGGGGCGGGGGCAGCTTCATGCCTAGGGCGATTTATAGGCGCGCCAGGCCAGCAGAGCCCAGCCGAGGAGAAAAGCCAGCCCGCCCAGCGGCGTGACCGGGCCAAGGAATTTAGGCCCGCCGAGCGCGAGCCAGTAGAGTGAGCCGGAAAACAAGAGCACACCGGCGATCCAGCACCGGCCGACCCAAGCCCAGCCCGGGAGGGCGGCTAGCGCCACCGCGTGGATCAGGTGGTAAAGGACGGCGGTCTGCCAGGTCGTCGTCGTGCCATGGGCCGCGAGGGTTTCCTTCAGAGCATGCGCACCAAACGCGCCCAGCGCGACGCCGGTGAGGCCAAGCAGGCCGGCGGCAATTAGGTTAGGCCGGGTGACGGGATTCATGGGTGAAACGAGTGTGTGGACAACAAGGGCAAAAACAAACACATCCATACCATCCTATGGTTTGTCATTCTGAACGGAGTGAAGAATCCAGTCGTGCGGACATGATGCCGCTGGCGATGCCGTGGATTCTTCGCTGCGCCCAGTATGACCGGGGCCGAAAGATGGGCCGGCCGATTCTGGCGATTCTTCTGGTGGCGATTGCGACTTGTGCCCGGGGAGAAGAGGCGTCGCCGTTGCGGGTGGATGTGGCCTATGCCTCCAGTCATGTATTCCGCGGGGTCGAGCGCGCCGGCGATTCCGCCCAAGCGGCCGTGGAGTTCAATCGCGACCGCTTGCGCGGCGGGATTTGGGTCAACCAGCCGTTTGACCGCGGCGACACCCGCGAAGTGAACCTGAATGCCACCTATGCCTGGCAAGCCACGGACGGATTCACACTGGAAGCTTCGGTGGCCCACGCCTGGTTCGACGAGGTGCCGGGTGGTGGCGTGGATAGCTCGTTCGAGGTTGGGCTTACGGCCACGCTGGCGTCCGCCAGCGGCTTCACGCCTAGCTTCGCCTACTATCACGACTTACGTTTGCGGGCCGACACCATGCAGGCCTCCGTCGCACGCAGCATCGCGCTGACCAAGCTGGGGGCGTTCCTTGAAGTAAACGTCTTTGCGGGCTGGGTGAGTGGTAATGACTGGCGGCCGGATGCGCCGGGCCCGCGGCGCCATGACAGCTACGGTTATTGGGGGGGAGCAGTGCACCTGCCTTATCGGGTCGGGGCGCATACGACGGTGGTGGCGGGGCTGCATTACGCCGACAGCTTTGGACGTTCGGCAACAAATGGTCCGTTTGGACGCGCTTCGAGCGGAAATTTGTGGGTCACATTTGGTGTAACCTTCGATTTTTGAAGAATTAAGCCATCTGTGCGGCGGCTTTCATGAATGTGAAAGGTTCGGGGTTGACAGGGGTAGGCGAAATCCTTCCCTTTGGCCCCTTTCCGCAAATGAAAACCTATCTGGCCAAGAAAGAGACAGTGCAGCCCAAGTGGTATCTGATCGATGCCGAAGGCAAGGTGCTGGGCCGTCTCGCCGTTAAAGCCGCCAACATCCTGCGCGGCCGTCACAAACCCACTTACACGCCCCACGTCGACACCGGCGACTTCGTGGTCGTCATCAACGCGAACAAGGTCGTCCTCACCGGTAAGAAGGAAGAGACCACCGAATACATGTCCTTCTCCGGCTACGTCGGCGGCGAGAAATATCGCAAGCTCGCCGATGTCCGCAAGCAGAAGCCTGAGTTCATCATCGCCCAAGCCGTCAAGGGCATGCTCCCCAAGAACCGGCTCGCCGCCAAGATGCTGACCAAGCTCCGCGTCTTCAGCGGTGCCACCCACGATCACGCGGCCCAGAACCCCGTAACCTTAAAGTAATCCATGAGCGCTGCATCCTCCGTTTTCCTCGGCACCGGCCGCCGCAAGACTTCCACGGCCCGCGTCCGTATCGTTCCCGGCTCCGGCCAGACCACGGTCAACGACCGCAAGTTCGAGGTCTATTTCACGCACGACAACTTCGTGCGCCGGGCCCTGGCCCCGCTCGTCACCGCTGACAGCAAGGACAAGTTCGACGTCATGGTAAATGTCGCCGGCGGCGGCATCAGCAGCCAGTCAGGCGCCGTCGCCCACGGCATCGCCCGCGCCCTGCTGAAGTTCAATCCCGAGCTTCGCGTCACCCTGAAGAAGGCTGGTCACCTCACCCGTGATCCCCGCGAGAAAGAGCGCAAGAAGCCCGGTCAGCCCGGCGCCCGCAAGCGCTTCCAGTTCTCCAAGCGTTAATCGCCCGAGACCGGAACACGTTTTCCCCCGAAGCGGAGCGCCTCACGGCCTCCGCTTCTTTCTTTTGGCGGTCACGAAACTTCTCGATTCCCCCGCGGGAATTCATAATCCTGCCTCTCCATTAAATGAATGTCGGCATTGTCGGCGCGTCGGGTTACTCCGGCGAAGTTCTGGTCAAGCTCCTCCTCGGTCACCCGCAGGTCAAACTGACGGCGGTCACATCGCGTCAACACGCAGGAAGGCCGGTTTCCGCCGTCATCCCCTCGTTGCGCGGCACCGCGGCCGACCAGCTGAAATTCAGCGATTCCGACGCCAATATCCTCGCCGCCCGCCATGACATCGACCTCTGGTTCCTAGCCTTGCCGCACGGTGCCGCGGCGGATTTTGCCAAGGCCTTGGTGCCCGCCGGCCGCAAGGTCGTCGACCTGAGCGCCGACTTCCGCATCGTCGACCTGGCGACCTACGAGAAATATTACGGTGCCCACCATGCGCCAGAACTGCTGCCGTCGGCAAAATTCGTGCTGCCCGAGCTTACCGACCCGAACTGGAAGGCGGAGCTCAAGCTCGCCGCCGCGCCCGGCTGCTACCCGACTAGCACCCTCGTGCCGCTCTCACCGCTGCTTAAGGCTGGGGTCGTCTGCCGCGAGCACATCGTGGTGAACTCCTTCAGCGGCGTCAGTGGCGCGGGCAAGAAGCTCGAGGAGCAGTATCTCTACGTCGAACGCAACGAGAGCGCCAAAGCCTATGGTCTGACGAAGCACCGGCATCTCGCCGAGATCGAGGAGCAGCTTTCCGCCGCGACTGGCGCGAAGATCGTGCTGCAGTTCAATCCCCACCTCGCCCCGATGCGGCGCGGCATTGCCACCACCATCACGGTGCCGGCGGCCAAGGGTGCGACCATCGAATCCCTCTATGCGGCCTGGCGCGCCGCCTATGCCGGCCGGCCGTTCGTGGCTATGCTACCGACAGGGGAAACGCCGGACACGGCACATGTCACCGGCACCAACCGCGTGGACATCTCCGCCGTGCATGACACCCGGACTGGTAATTTTATCCTGACCTCCGCCCTGGACAATCTCGTCAAGGGCGCGAGCGGTCAGGCTGTCCAGATCATGAACCTGTGGCTCGGACTGCCCGAGACCGCTGGTTTGGCCTGATTTGCCCCATGACCCAACTGATCGTTACCCCAGACAGCGCCGGCATCACGGATGTGCCCGGTTTCGAGGCGGCCGGCGTAGCCTGCGACATCCGGGACAAGCATGACCTGAAGCGTCCGGACTTGGCGCTGCTGTTTTCACTGCGGCCCTGCACCGCCGCGGGCACCTTCACCAAGAATGCGGTCAAGGCCGCGCCGGTCTTGCTGTGCCAGAAGCATCTGGCCCACGGCGGGCCGTTCCACGGCATCGTCGCCAATTCCGGCAACGCCAACGCCTGCACCGGCCCGGAAGGTCTGGCGGACGCGCACACCACCGCGCAGCGCATTGCGGCCTCGCTCAACCTGAAGCCGACGGCCTTCTTCGTCTGCTCGACCGGTCGCATCGGGCAGCCCTTGCCGATGCCGAAACTGCTCAAGGGCCTCGAGCGCACCGTCACGGACAAGGGCCGCACGGCCGACCATGGACACAAAGCCGCCAGTGCCATCCTCACTTCCGACACGAAAGCCAAAACCGTCACGGTCAGCTTCACCTACGACGGCAAGAAGCACTTTGTCTCCGGCATCGCCAAGGGGGCCGGCATGATCCAGCCAAACATGGCGACGATGCTGGCATTCCTCGCGACGGATTTTTCCGTGCCCCGCAGCTTCCTGCAAAAGACCCTGTCCGAGGCCGTCACCGGCACCTTCAACTGCATCACGGTGGACGGCGACATGAGCACCAACGACACCGTGCTGATTTTGGCCAACGGGCACTCGGGCGTCAGTGTGGGCGACAAAAGCCCCCGCGAGTTGCGCGTGCTGTTCGCCGAGGCGGTCTGGAAGGCCTGCGAGGTGCTGGCCGACAAAATTGTCTCCGACGGCGAGAAGATCACCAAGGTGGTCGAGGTGAAGATCACCGGCGCCGCCTCCGCCGACGATGCCGAGAAGGTGGCCCGCGCCATAGGCAACTCGCTGCTCGTGAAATCCTCCTGGTATGGCGAGGACCCCAACTGGGGCCGCTTGGCCGATGCCGCCGGTTATGCGGGAGCCAAGCTCGTCGAGGCGAAGCTCGACATCCTTTACAACGACATCCCAGCGATGACGGCCGGCAAGCCGCATCCCGAATTGAAACCCAAGTGGAAGGAGATCGTGAAGTCCCGCCGCTTCACCATCACCCTCAACCTGCACCTCGGCAAAGCCACGTTCCGGCTGCTCGCGACCGACCTGACCGACGGCTACGTGAACTACAACAAGAGCGAGTGAGGAGTGCGGCCTCACGAGGCCGCTTTGAAAGCGGCGACGTGTCGCCGCACTCCCCGGGATTCTCTCGCAGCGCGCATTTTGTTAGTGAAATCCGCGCGCATTGCCTTAACAGATTCAACCTACCGACAACTGATGAACTCCGCGCCGCAGATTTTTTGCCCGCTCCTGACCGCCTGATGGACGTTTCCGAGGTCATTGCCAAAGCGCGTGTGCTCCTGGAGGCCCTGCCTTACATTCAGGATTTTCGCGGTGCCACCTTTGTCGTCAAATACGGCGGCAGCTTCATGGACGATCCCGATCCGACTGTGCGCCGGAGCGTGGCTACTGACATCGCGTTCCTCGCGGCCGTCGGCATCAACGTCGTCGTCGTGCATGGCGGCGGCAAGGCCATCAACCGCGCGATGGATGGGGCCGGCTTGAAGGCGAATTTCATCAACGGTCTCCGCGTTACCGACGAAGCCACCATCGCCATCGTCAAAAAGACCCTCGACGAGATCGTGAACAAGGACGTCTGCGACACCCTCTCTGCCGTCAAGGCCAAGCCCAAGGGCCTCGCCGGGGACAGCGTGCTCGTGTGCCAGAAGCTCGAAACCGACGACGACGGCAACAAGTGCGACCTTGGTTTTGTTGGCGACGTCACCGAAGTGAAGGTGAAGCTCATCAAGAAGGAGATCGCCGACGGTTTCATGCCCGTGATCTCGCCCGTGGCCGAGGGCTACGACGGCAAACCTTACAACGTGAACGCCGATACCGTGGCCGGCCGCGTGGCCAGCGCCCTGCGCGCCCGCCGCCTGGTTTACATGAGCGACGTGCCCGGCCTGCTTGCCGACCCGAAAAATCCGGCGACCCTCATTTCCACCGTCAAGGTCGGGGAAGTGGAGGGACTCAAGAAGAAGGGCATTATCGACAAGGGGATGCGCCCGAAGGTGCAGAGCGCCGTGCGCGCCTTGCAGGACGGCGTGCAGCGGGTGCACTTCGTCGACGGTCGCATGCCCCACAGCCTGCTGCTCGAGATTTTCACCGATCAGGGCGTGGGCACCGAGATCGTGCACGGCTGACACTATTTTTGATTTTAGATTCTCGGTTTTGGATTGGAGTGTCCGAAAATCGAAAAGCAAAAAGCAAAAATGACCACCCCCGCCATCGTCCGCACCAATACTGCCGAGCTTTACGACGCCTATGTCATGAAGAACTTCGGTCGCGCGCCGCTCACACTGGTGCGGGGGGAGGGGGTGCGGGTCTGGGATGATACGGGCAGGGAATATCTGGATTTTGTCTCCGGCATCGCCGTCAACGCGCTGGGTCATTGTCATCCAACATGGGTCGAGGCGATCCGGCGGCAGGCCGGCGAGCTGATCCACACCAGCAACCTCTATCGCAATCCGCTTTACGGCGAACTGGCACGGAGAATAGTCCGGCAGGCGGGCCCGGGCAGGGTATTCCTGTGCAATTCCGGCACCGAGGCCAATGAGGCCTTGATCAAGCTCGCCCGCCTGCACGGGGTGCGCAAGGCCGGCACGGAGGGGAAGTGCTACAAGATCATCTGTGCGCAATATGCCTTTCACGGCCGGACCTTCGGCGGCATGAGTGCGACCCCGCAGGAGAAGATCCAGAAAGGGTTTCGTCCGTTGGTGCCGGGCTTCGCTTTCGGCGAACTGAACAACCTGCAGAGTTTTGCCGACCTCGTGGATTCGGACACGGCGGCCATCTTTATTGAGACGATCCAAGGGGAGGGTGGCATCAAGCCCTGCACCGACGAATTTCTCCGGGGACTGCGCCAGTTGTGCGACCAGCACAACCTGCTGCTTATGCTGGACGAGGTGCAGTGTGGGCTCGGGCGCACCGGTGATTTTTATGCTTTCCAGCATTCCGGCATCCGCCCGGACGCCATCGGCATGGCGAAGGGCCTAGGCGGCGGCTACCCCATGGGTGCCATTTGGACGGCGGAGAAGAACGCCGATCTCTTCACTGCGGGGTCGCACGGCACGACTTTTGGCGGATCGCCGCTGGCTTGTGCGGCGGCGCTGGCCGTGCTTGACGTCATGGAGCGGGACAACCTGTTGGCCAAGGTGAGCGTGAATGGAGCCGCGTGGAAAACGGATTTGGAGAAGCTGGCCGGAGAATTCCCCCGGCAAATCAAAGCCGTGACTGGTCGCGGCTACATGCTCGGGATCGACCTGCATGGCGAGCCGGCCCCTTACCTCGCCCTGCTGCGTGACGAGGGCTTGCTTTGTCCGTCCGCAGGCACCCACACCATCCGGTTGCTGCCACCGCTCATCGCCACCAAGGAGCACCTCGACCGCGCCACGGCGATGATCCGAGTGGTTCTGAGCAAGAAGGAGAAAGCGGCTTGATGAAACATTTCCTCCAGGAAACTGATTTTTCCCGCGACGAGGTCGCGCAGATTTTCGCGCTGGCCCGCCGGTTCAAGCAGGAGCGCGGTCACCATGAGAAACCGCTCGCCGGGCAGACTTGGGCGATGATTTTCGCCAAGTCGAGCACGCGCACCCGGGTGTCGTTCGAGGTCGGCATCCACGAGCTGGGCGGCAATCCGCTTTTTCTCAACACCAACGATATCCAGATTGGCCGCGGCGAGCCGATCAGCGACACCGCCAAGGTCCTCGGGCGCTTCGTGCACGGCTTGGTCGTCCGCACCTACGCGCATGCCGATGTCGTGGGGCTGGCCCAACATGGCGGGCGGCCGGTGGTGAATGCGCTGACGGATTTCCTCCACCCGTGCCAGATCTATACCGACGCCTTCAC
>Ga0154020_10008926_pt1 | contig 11596 bp, 12 predicted proteins | sample Klosneuvirus_201_FD_109709 | JGI IMG/M metagenome (GOLD analysis project Ga0154020, IMG submission 109709) | Active sludge microbial communities from wastewater, Klosterneuburg, Austria - Klosneuvirus_20160825_MG | ecosystem: Engineered > WWTP > Aerobic digester > Activated sludge | place... | reverse complement strand
TTCAAGGGTTTGCCGGGCTATGCAATTAATTATACGCAGCAACAAAATGCATGTTATATCAATGGTTTTTTTTGCGGATCCATCGGGTACCAATAATGCAAGTCTTACGCTTCAATTAGGGGCTACTTATCAAGTTGATCAAATTGTATTCGAAAAATTATTTGCTACTGGTTATCAAGCTATACGAACCATCACCCCCGTTATAAATGCGCAGGTCAATACCATTGAAACAGCAAGCCCAGGCTTAAATATTTATAGGGCTAAAGTGGAGTTGCTGAATGGCCGCAGTTATTATACTTCTCCTGCGCAAGTATTGAATTTTTCTGAGAAGCCCTATTATTTATTTCCCAATCCAGTTGTTACAGGTGCACCTTTAAAATTAATGTCTGAGAATATAGATAGTACTCAATTGATCATATTTGACATGGCTGGTAAAAAAATACATTCACAAGTCATTAATAGTTTCATTGAACCCATTCAACTGCCTCTGCTGCCTAAGGGAGTTTACTATGCCATCATCAATAGGGCGGGTATCATACAGAAGAGCATACCGTTTATTATTTTATAGTGAGGGTTAACCATTTTTTTATCTCATCAAACCATTGTACGGTGGATTTTTTATTGTGTAGTCCAAAACCATGATTGCCCTCATCCATCAATAATAATTCAGCAGGAATATTTTCAACATCCAAAGCCGCTTTCATTTTTATACTATTTATTACAGGTACCGTTTGGTCGTCTTTTGCATGAAATATAAAACAAGGTGGGGTGTTTTTACTTACTTGTAATTCTGAAGAGAATTGATTTATATTGGCAGTAGAAGCATTTTTGCCCAATAGTTTATTTCTTGAACCTGCATGGGTAAATTCTTCATTCATGCTGATTACTGGGTATCCAAGAATGGCAAAATCAGGTCTTGCGCTGGTTTTGGAACCATCATTGTTCAAATTCCAATGAAATTGTGTTGCTAATGTGCTAGCTAGATGCCCTCCAGCTGAAAATCCTATTACGCCTATTTTATGTTGATTAATACCATACTTATTGGCATTATTACGAATATATTTAATCGCCGCCTGTGCATCAATTAATGGCACCCATTCTTTATTAGTCATACATGAATCATTGGGTAAACGATATTTCAATACAAATGCCGTTATTCCGATTTCTGCAAATGCTTTGGCTATATCATGGCCTTCATGTTTCACTGCTAAAATGGTATACCCTCCACCAGGACATATCAATATGGCTGTTTTGTTTGCGGCATCGCTTGTGGGCTGATAAATAGTTAAAGTAGGGGTGTTGATTGTTTTATATACTGGCTGCCCCCACTGATTTATTTCTGTTTCATTATTGGTAGCACAATTTTTTGAGTTTGGAATTTGACCAGCATATAAATTGATTTCCTGCTGGGCAAATGTGCTAATCATGCTTAGGGTAAAAATAGTTGAGAATAGGTATTTCATAAAGTATAAATGCTTTATAAAAATAGCTTAAATTCAGTTGTATAATTTTACAATCAACTATATGCAAAAATTCCTTGCCTTTATTATCATTACCATTCTTCCATTCTTAGCAGTTGCAGATGGTTATCCAATTAATAAAAGTATAGATATCAAACACTATTCGTTTAAACTGAGTTTGTTTGATTCTACGGATGAAATAGTGGGTGAAGCCCAAATTACGATTCAATTAAAGAGGGACGGTATTCAGTCATTCAGATTAGACTTGGTAAGTCAAACTGAAGAAAGAAAGGGCAAGGGGATGAAAGTTAAAGCTATTCTTTTGGGCAATCAAAGTCTTCGTTTTTCACATGATAAGGATGAACTAGTGATTCAGCTTCCAGCGGCTTCAACAGCAGGAACTGAAATAAGTATTCATATTCTATACCAGGGTGTTCCATTTGATGGATTAAGAATTGGGGCTACTAAATTTGGGGATAGAAGTTTTTTTAATGAGAATTGGCCTAATAGAACCAGACATTGGTTGCCAACGATTGATCATCCTTATGACAAAGCCACTTCCGAGTTTATTGTTACTGCACCTGCAAAATATAAAGTGGTTTCGAACGGATTATTATTAGAGGAATCTTATTTAGGAAATAACCTTAAACTAACCCATTGGAAACAATCGGTTCCTGTTTCTTCTTGGTTATTTGTTTTGGGAGTTGCAGAATTTGCAGTTCAATATGTAGATCAGTTTGAGGGCAAGTCCATTGAAACCTGGGTATATGCTAAAAATAGAGAAGCTGGTTTTTATGATTTTAAAGAACCTACTAAAAAGGTTTTAGAATTTTTCAGTGATTATATTGGGCCCTTTGCCTATGAAAAGTTGGCTAATATTCAAACTCCTAGTGTAAATGGTGGTATGGAAACTTCTTCTGCCATTTTTTATGGAGAAGATTTAGTGAACGGAAAACGCGATGAACGTACTAGAAATATTGTTATTCATGAAATTGCGCATCAGTGGTTTGGCAATGCAGTAACTGAATCTACTTGGGATGATGCTTGGTTAAGCGAAGGGTTTGCCACTTATTTTACCTTATTATTTATTGAACATGCTTATGGCAAAGAAGAGTATGATAAAGGAATTCAGAAAGCTAAGAAAGCGGTAATGGATATGTCTGTGAAAATGCCCCAGTTTAAAATTGTAAGTGATCGAACTGCTGAAAAGGAAGCGGTAACCAATGGTTTAACTTACCAGAAGGGGGCTTTAACTTTACACGCACTCCGTGAGTTAATCGGAAGAGAAAACTTTCAAAAAGGAATTAAGGAGTACTATGCTACTTATTTTAATGCATCTGCTACTACTCGTGATTTTATCAAAATCATGGAAAAAGTTTCTAAGAAAGACTTAACTGCATTTTTTGACAAATGGTTGTATCAGCCCGGTTATTAAAAAATCCGCCCTCGCATTGGACGACTTTACTAAACAACTCACAGAAAGTATGAGTAGAGTTGGGAATAAGATCATTTTTCAAACTCAATTATATGCTCTGAAGCATATTCATCATCACCTAGTTTAATTCTTTTTACAAAAAATCTAGCACGCTTTCCCAGTCTGGTTGAAGTGAAATATACCAGAAAGTGGCGATATGGAATATTTTGTCATATCTGTACTTAAATTTCATTAGCTTTGTTAACCAAACGGTTAAACCAAATGGTTAAAAATAGAAATGAGGCTGAGATTGCCATATTAAATGCTGCAAAGTCTGTTTTTTCTGTGAAAGGAAAAGACGGTGCAACTATGCAGGAAATTGCCAATGAAGCGGGTATCAATAAAGCATTGTTGCATTATTATTTCAGAAACAAGGATTTGTTATTTGAAGAGGTGTTTTTTGATGCTGTAAAAAAATTCTCCCCCATTTTAAAACATGCAATAGCACAAGAAGTGGATTTATACCAAAAAATTCACCATATATGTGAAGCTTATATCACAATGGCCATTGAAAATCCTTTTGTGCCTGTTTTTGTATTAAGTGAAGTGAATAAACAGCCTGAAATTTTTATTCAAAAAATGTTTCATGGGGATCTACCAGATTTTCCAAAATTGGCTGCTCAAATTAATAAGGAAGTTAGCCTGGGAAATATAAAACCAATACCGCCTCAACATTTGATTTTAAATATGATGAGCATGTGTGTATTCCCTTTTGTGTTTAAGCCAATTTTCATAATCGGAATGCAAGCCGACAAAAAATTATTTGATCAATTAATGCTTGAGCGCATTAAAATAGTCCCCCAGTTCATCATAGATTCAATTAAAAAATAAACCGTATGCGGACACTGATATTTATTTTAGGATTATCGCTGCAAATAACAGCGTATGCTCAATCTTATACATTGCCTGTTATTGAAGGATTGGCTATTCAGAACTATCCTTTGATTAAACAATCCGATTTATTAAATAAAACGGCGCAATTATCGGTAGAGAATATTCAAAGAGCTTTATATCCTCAGATTACAATAAATGGCCAAGCTAGTTATCAGACAGATGTTACCAGCATTCAAATACCAATTCCTGGATTTAGTCCTTCCGCATTATCTAAAGATCAATATAGAGCAACCATAGATGTTCAACAGAATATTTATGATGGGGGTATTAATAAAACAATGACTCAAATAGTGCAAGCTGGAAATAAAGTAGCCCTCTTGAAAAACGAAGTGAATATCTATCAATTGAAGGAGCGTGTTACTCAACTGTATTGTAGCATTTTGTATACACAATCTGTTATTGGTCAGATTGAATTAATTAATAAAGACTTAAGTCAGGCTTTATCTAAAGTTGAAGCTTTGTACAGAAATGGACTTGTGTTTAATAATAATGTTTTACAAATAAAAGCACAGATTTTAAAAAATCAACAAAAGCTGATTGAGGTAATTGCCTCAAAAAAAATAGTGTTGGATGCACTTGGGTTTTTAACTAATACTAAATTTCAATTGAACACACTATTTGAAATGCCAAATACCATCTTAGCAGCTGATAATCAGCCTGAGTATGAACGCCCAGAGTTCAGGTTATTTGATGCGCAAAAAAATAATATTCAATCTCAACTTTCGCTAGTAGATGCAAAAAACAATCCTAAAATCAGTGCTTTTTTGCAAACAGGATACGGAAGACCTGCATTAAATATGCTTAAAAATGATTTTGCTTTATTTGGTATTGGTGGAATAAGATTGCAATGGTCGTTAGGTAATTTTTATACTGCTAAACGGGAGAGAAGTATTCTTCAAAATCAATCTTTGTTAGTTCAAAATGAAAAAGAAACTTATTCTTTAAATCATCGTATTGAATTACAAAAGTATTTAGATGAAATCGAAAAATTAAATAGCCTTATTGTAGCCGATAAAGAATTAATTGAATTAAGAGGCCAAATAAAAAATACAAGTCTAGTGCAATTGAACAATGGAGTAATTACGGCTAATGATTATTTAAAAGAAGTGAATGAGTATGACCAAGCTAATCAACTACTCATTCAACATCAAACACAAGTGGTACAATCAAAACTTCAATATCATTTAACAAAAGGTAAAAGTAATTAATATGAAAAAATATATATTTATCATTGCTGGTTTTTTATTCGCTAGTTGCGCTAAAAATAATGGAGCTTTTGATGCACAAGGTGTATTTGAAGCAGAAGAAGTGATGGTTTCATCCGAATTACCGGGTAAACTTTTAGCTTTTGATGTGAACGAAGGTGATAGCTTGATGATCAATCAGGCAGTGGGTTTTATTGATTCTGTTGGTTTACTACTTCAAAGAGAACAATTAAGGGCTACCTTAAATTCACTCAATCAAAAAATATTTGACCCTAATCCTCAGATTGAATTATTTAAAAAACAATATGAAGTTCAATCAGTACAGTTAAAGAATCTTTTATTTGAGAAAAATAGAATTCAGGAACTTTTAAAAAGTGATGCAGCAACTCGAAAGCAATTGGATGATTTGATTTTTCAAATTGAATCATTAGAAAAACAAATGAAAGTTACTCAGCAGCAAATTGCTGTTCAACAAAATAATACCGGCACACAAAACAGATCTATACTAAGTGAATCAAATCCAATTAAAAAGAGAATTGAGCAAGTAGAAGACCAATTGAAAAAAGCTACAGTTGTCAATCCCATTAATGGTGTTGTTTTAACATCCTATGCAGAAGCAGGTGAAATAGTTGGTGCAAGTAAGCCACTTTATAAAATTGCAGATTTATCTACCATTATTCTTCGAGTTTATGTAACTGGTGATCAATTACCTAAACTTAAAATTGCACAAACGGTAAAAGTTTCTATTGATAAAGACAAAGATGCCTATACGGTTTATGATGGTAAAATTGCCTCTATAGCTTCTAAAGCAGAGTTTACGCCTAAAACAATTCAAACAAAAGATGAAAGAGCCAATTTGGTGTATGCAGTCAAAATTTTAGTGAAAAACGACGGCTTAATTAAAATAGGGATGTATGGAGAAGTTAAGTTCTAAACCAGCGGGTGTTATTATAGAAGGCGTTTCTAAATCTTACACAGTAAACAAATCAAAATTGGTTGCTGTGAACAATATTAGTTTTGAAGTACCTTCAGGAACTTTATTCGGGCTAATTGGCCCAGATGGGGCAGGTAAAACAACCCTATTTAGAATGTTGACTACTCTGTTATTGCCTGATACTGGTAATATTTGGGTTGATGGATTAAATGCGGTATCAGATTATAAAGCGCTTAGAAAGAAAATTGGGTATATGCCAGGTAAGTTTTCTTTGTACACCGACTTAACCGTACAAGAAAACATTCATTTTTTTGCTAGTTTATTTGAAACCAGTTTCGACAAAAATTACGATTTAATCAAAGAAATTTATGAACAAATTGCCCCTTTCAAAGATAGGAGGGCTGGTCAATTGTCCGGTGGAATGAAGCAAAAACTGGCATTGTGTTGTGCGCTGATTCATAGACCCAGTATTTTATTTTTAGATGAACCTACAACAGGTGTGGATGCTGTTTCTAGAAAAGAATTTTGGGAAATTTTACAAAGGTTGAAAACAGAAGGTATTACTATTATGGTTTCAACTCCTTATATGGATGAAGCCAGTTTATGTGATCGGGTGGCATTAATTCAAGATGGAAAAATTATGCAGATTGATACGCCTCAGCATATTGTAGGTCATTTTGATAAACCCCTTTATTCGGTTGAATCTCCGAGAATGTTGCCCTTGTTAAAGCTATTAGAAAACGATGCTGCGGTATTAGATATTTACCCTTTTGGAGAAGTACATCATATGGTACTTAAAAGTAAGGATGCTAAGGTAAATCTGCCAGAAGATGCTACTATGCAGGTCATAAAACCTAATATCGAAGATTTATTTATCTATCTAATGAGAAACCATGTATAAGACAGCTATAAAAGTAGAAAATCTTAGCAAGCAATTTGGTCAATTCAAAGCGGTAGACAATATTAGTTTTGAAGTTAGTCAGGGAGAAATTTTTGGATTTTTGGGTGCCAATGGTGCTGGCAAAACTACTGCAATGAAAATGCTTTGTGGTTTGTCTTTGCCCACATCAGGAAAAGCCTCTGTTGCTGGGTTTGATGTGTATACTGAAAATGAGTCCATTAAAAAGAGCATTGGTTACATGAGTCAGAAATTCTCTCTGTATGAAGATTTGACTGTGAAGGAGAATATTAAGTTTTATGCAGGAATTTATGGAATAAGCCCAAAGCAAATTATTCATAAGACAGAATTGCTCTTAAGTCAGTTAAGTCTCGAAAAAGAAGCCAATAAATTAGTTGGTCAACTACCATTGGGATGGAAACAAAAATTAGCCTTTTCCGTTGCAATTTTTCATGATCCCCAAATTGTTTTTTTGGATGAGCCAACTGGTGGAGTAGATCCAATTACCCGAAGGGAATTCTGGAATTTAATATATGAAGCTGCAGAAAAAGGGATTACTGTTTTTGTAACAACACACTATATGGATGAAGCTGAATATTGTAATCGGGTATCTATCATGGTAGATGGGAAAATTGGAGCATTGGATACTCCTTCCAATTTAAAATCCAATTTCAATGCAGCTTCAATGGATGAAGTATTTATTCAATTGGCTCGTAAAGCAAAAAGAAGCGAATAATATGAAACAATTTTATCAATTCATTGTAAAAGAGTTCTATCATATTTTTCGAGATAGAAAAACCTTGTTTATCCTTTTAGGTATGCCCATGGTGCAAATCATTATTTTTGGTTTCGCACTTACGAATGAAGTCAAAAATGCGCGTATTGCAATTGTTAATCAGTCTTCGGATAAAATTTCTACGAAATTAATTCAACAAATAGATGCAAGCAGGTATTTTGAACTATATGCTGAAACAAAAGATCCAAAATCGATAGAGGGGTTGTTTAAAAAAGGGAGTGTAAAAATAGCTTTAGTCATTCCTCCGGATTTTGAAACTTCATTAGCTAATCAAAATAAAGGGTCTTTACAAATTATTGCAGATGCAAGTGATCCGAATGTTGCAACTACACTAACTAATTATTTATCTGTAATTGTACAAAATTTTAGAGAAGATTTATATCCTAATCAAGCTATTCCTTACACTATTTATGTTGATACTAGAATGATGTATAATCCACAATTAAAAGGTGCTTATAATTTCGTTCCTGGGGTGATGGCAATGGTTTTATTATTGGTATGCACTATGATGACTGCGCTAACCGTAGTTCGTGAAAAGGAGTTGGGAAATATGGAAATATTATTAGTATCACCCATTAATCCCATCAAAATTATTTTAGCCAAAGCGGTTCCTTACTTATTACTTTCTATCATAAATATCACTACTATTTTATTATTAAGTTACTATGTTTTAGAAGTGCCAATCAATGGAAGTTTAATACTATTGTATGCAGAGAGTATTTTGTTTATCCTTGTTTCATTGGGTCTAGGTTTATTAATTTCAGCCGCTACTGACTCTCAACAATCTGCTATGTTTATTTCGTTGATTGTTATGTTTCTTCCTACTGTAATGTTTAGCGGATTTATTTTTCCTATAGAAAATATGCCATTGCCTCTGCAAGTTGTATCAAATATCATCCCGGCAAAATGGTTTTTTATCATTGTTAAGTCTGTAATGATTAAGGGGGGAGGTATTCTGTTGGTTTGGAAAGAGACCTTGGTTTTGATTGTAATGATGACTTTGTTCTTTGGATTAGCGATTAAAAAATTTAAAATCAGATTGGCATGAGTCCTTTAAAATATATACTAGAGAAGGAATTCAAACAGATTTTCAGAAATCCAGCTATCCTGAAAACTATTTTTATTTTACCCGTAATTCAATTAATCATGTTGCCTATGGCAGCTGATTATGAGATAAAAAATATCAATATTGCTGTGGTAAATAATGACCATGGAACTTTATCTACTGAATTGGTTCAACAAATTACCGCTTCTAATTATTTTAAGTTGGTCAGTTATACAAATGGATTCAATTCTGCAATGGAAAGTCTAGAGTCAGATAAAGCAGACTTGATTTTAGAAATACCCAACCATTTTGAAACAAGTTTATTTAAAGAAAAGGAAGCGAACTTATTCTTGGCTGTTAATGCCATAAATGGCGTAAAAGGTAGCCTTGGTACAGCATATCTAAATAATATTATTCAAACTTTCAATCAATCCTTTAGAAATAAAGAATTGGTTCCTGGTCGTTTTAATGAATTACCGCAAATACAAATTAGCTCAAGCAATTGGTATAATCCTAAAATGAATTATCGCATCTTCATGGTACCTGGTATTTTAGTTTTGTTGGTTACCATTGTTGGAATGAATCTTTCTTCAATCAATATTGTACGGGAGAAAGAAATGGGTACCATTGAACAAATTAATGTAACGCCTATTCAGAAATTTCATTTTATACTAGGTAAACTAATTCCTTTTTGGGTAATTGGTTTAATTGTCATGAGTGTTGGGTTTATTGTTGCCTGGTTGATATATGGTATTATTCCATTGGGTTCTTATTTTACATTGTACTTTTTTGCTGCTATTTATTTATTGGTTATTCTTGGAATTGGTCTTTTAATCTCTTCTTATTCTGAAAATCAACAACAAGCAATGCTAGTAACATTTTTCATTTTGATGATATTTGTTTTAATGGGTGGACTTTATACTAGTATTGATAGTATGCCAGAATGGGCTAAATGGTTTACTAAGTTAAATCCAATATCTTATTTTATAGAAGTAATGCGGATGGTTGTTTTGAAAGGAAGTAGCATCAAAGATATTTTACCTCAAGTTCTCGCAATGTTAGGTTACGCAGTAGTTATCAATATTTGGGCTGTATTGAGTTACCATAAGAGATCATAAGCACACTATTAAATTAATTTAATAGGACTCATTTGAATTTGGAAATTTTTTGGTTTTTACATCTTTAATGTATAGTTGTACTGCTTCTAGAATAGATGTATTTAAATTTAAATAATTTCTTACAAATTTGGGCTTAAATGATTCATCCAAACCAAGTAAGTCATTAATCACCAATACTTGTCCATCGCAACCATTACCAGCACCTATGCCAATTACTGGAATTGACAGTGAACTTGCAATTTCAGTTGCTAAATCAGCAGGTATTTTTTCTAATACAATGGCAAAACAACCAGCTCGTTCTAAAGCAACTGCATCGGCCTTTAGTTGTTCTTTTGCTTCTGGAGAAGTAGCTTGTAATTCGTATGAGCCCAATTGATGAATACTTTGTGGAGTTAATCCTAAATGTCCCATAACAGGTATGCCCGATTGAACAATCTTAGTAATTGTATTTGAAATTTCTTGACCCCCTTCTAATTTAACTGCTTGTGCATTTGTATTTTTTAATAGTTGTATGGCGTTTTTTAATGCTTCTGAATCATTCACTTGGTAAGTGCCAAACGGTAAATTTATCACTACAAATGCTTGTGTTACCGCTTTTCCGTGATAGATCATTTCCTCTAAAGTAACTGGTAAAGTTGTTTCGTTTCCTTGAAATACGTTCGATAAACTATCCCCCACTAGAATAATATCAATTGCTGCGGCATCAAGTATTCTTGCGAATGTATAATCGTATGCAGTTAGCATGCTAATTGGTTGACCAGTCTGTTTCATTTGAAACAGCGTTTTAATTGTTTTTTTAACTGAAGTCATTTTTTTAAATCTTTATATTGTCTATTAGCCTTACTCCTTCAATGGTGGCAGCTGTTAAGATGGTTAGTGGTTGATTGTTATTTGATTTTGTTTGTATTAATTCAAAATTTTCATTTACAAATGCAAAATAATCAACGGAGTCAAAGCCATTTTCTAAAATATTTTGGGTTGATTCTTGACTTATTAGTGTTAGGTCTATGTCATTCTCTGAAGCAAGTATTCTTTCTTTAGCTTGGGTTAAAATTTTTATTAACGCAGTTGCTTTATTTAGTCCATTCATACTTAATCGTTTATTTCTACTGCTCAATGCTAATCCGTTTTCATTTCTAATGGTTTCACAAAATTTGAGGTCTACTCTTTTATCATACGATGTTAAATGAATCATTTTTTCAATCACTTTACATTGTTGATAATCTTTTAAACCAAGATAAAGTTGGTGAGGTTGAATGATGTCTATTAATGTATTGAGGTATGTATTTGGAAGCGTTTGTTTTAAACAATTCTTTATTCGTTATACTAGAGAATAAATAGTTGATGCCTTGATAGCTCACCATATTTTCCTTTAATCCTTTAATTGCCTCATTATTTGTAAAATAGGCTACAGGGTCATAGCCTTCAATGGCCAAGCTTTGTTTTGAAATATTATAATGCTTTTTGATCTTTTCTGTTTGACTATATCCAATGGATTGACTTAATAATAGAATTGGTAACAGAATGGCTATGAATGTTCGTTGATTCATATGTAAAGTGTAATGGTTTACTATGTATTACGAAGGATCGTATTTTTCCTTACAGATTTAATAAGAAATATTATAAGTTTTAAACCTAATAATGCCTTCTGGCAAAGAATAAATTCGTTGATTAACTAATATCTCTATTTACTGATTTCGTAAAACCTTTTCCCGATTGCTACTATTTAGTTTGGGTTCATGCTTCATTTTTGCAGCCAAATTAAAAAAGTA
>Ga0154020_10008925_pt1 | contig 11596 bp, 8 predicted proteins | sample Klosneuvirus_201_FD_109709 | JGI IMG/M metagenome (GOLD analysis project Ga0154020, IMG submission 109709) | Active sludge microbial communities from wastewater, Klosterneuburg, Austria - Klosneuvirus_20160825_MG | ecosystem: Engineered > WWTP > Aerobic digester > Activated sludge | place... | reverse complement strand
GCGCCGTCGACGGTCGCGCTCCAGCCGGTCGCGAAGGCCTCGCGCACGACGAGGAGCGCCGGGGCCCCTCCCTCGACCTCGAGCTCGAGCCGCTGCCTCCTCGCGCACGAGCGCGGCCCGACCCGGAGGGCCCCCGCCGATCCCGGCCGTCGCGCCGCCCGGGTCCTCGACCACGCACCGCGCGCGCGGGTCGTGGGCGGGGCGGGTGACCTCCGCCACCGCGGCCGGCGTCGACTCGACCCGCGCCAGGTCGGTGTGGAGCCCGCACCAGGGCGGCGCCCCCGGCACCCGGCCGAGCAGCCACGGGCCGGCGCTGACCACGGGCGCCATGGCGGCCGCGTCCGGCGAGGCGCCGGCGGCGACGGCCAGCCGTGCCCCCAGGAGGCGGGCCCGGACGAGGGTCTCCACGTCCTGCGCCTCGAAGGCCTGGTCGAGGAGGTGGACCCGGCGGCTGGTGAAGGAGCTGAAGTTCACCGCCGAGCGCAGGTGGTACGGCGCGCCGGCGTTCGGGAGCAGCGCCTCGCGCCAGCCGAGCTGGAGGAGGGCCTCCTCGGGCAGGCCGGGCGCGTCGATCCGGGCGTCGAAGGCGCTCCTGAGCGCCGCCACGCGGGCCGGCGCGTGCTCCTCGCGCTCGACCTCGTGTACGGCCGGCACGAGCGCCGGCGTCTGCTCGTAGACCGCGCGCGGGGCGAAGGGCATGGCCGCGTGGGCCGCGAGCGCCACGTCGAAGGTCACGAGCGCGGCCAGGAGCGGCCCCGTCCGCGCGCCGCCGACCCCGGCCCGGCGCGCGATGAGGGCGCCCGCGAGGGCCGCCACGGCCCCGTGCGCCAGGCGGCCGGCCACGCCCGCGGGGGAGAAGAGCGCCGCGGCGGCCAGGCTCGCCGCCAGTCCGCCCAGGGCCCAGGCCGCCGTCCGGGCCGGCGCGCCCCCGCGCCGGACGCGGTCGACCCCCACCCCGGCCAGGAGCGCCAGGACGAGGACGAAGGGCACGACGAGCTTCGCCGGGTAGCGCACGGCGCGCACGAACGGGGCCACCTCCCACAGGAGCGGGTAGAGGGGGCCGAAGCGGCCGAAGGCGTAGAGGAGGCACCCGAGCCCGAGGAGGACGAGCGGGCGCCAGCGCGGGGCCCGCCACGCGGCCCTCAGGGCCAGGAGCGCCAGGACGACGGCGGCCGCGCCCGCGTAGCAGCCCGGCACCCACGAGCGGTCGGCGTGGCCGGCCAGGCGCAGGACGGGCCCGTCGGCCCCGACGTGCGGGGCCACGAGCCCGAGGAGCTCGACCGGATGGAGCGACCAGCGCGAGGCCAGCTCCCACGGGAGGCCGCCGGCGCGGCTCGTGTCGCGCGCCACCCCGGCGAAGGGGACGAGGGTCACGGCCGCCAGGGCCGCCCCCAGGGCCGCGATCGCCAGGAGGCGCGGGAGCGCGCGCCGGAGCGGGACCCGGTCGGCGAGCGCCAGGACGAAGGCCGCCAGGCCGGTGGCCGCCGCCCCCTCGGCCGCCGACCCGAGGAGGTCCAGGCCGAAGGGGATCGCCGCCAGCGCGAGCGCGCCGACGGACGCGCTCGGCGCGAGGGCCCGCCGGCAGGCCAGGAGCGCCCACGGGAGGAGCGCCGCCCCGGCGGCGACCGTGGCGCAGCCCTGGTTCGAGACCTGCACGCCGCCCAGCGCGAAGCTCGCGGCCGCGACCGCCGCCGCGGGCCGCGAGAGCGACAGGCTCCGCGCCAGGCACCAGGTCCCCGCCCACCCGCCCGCGAACGTCAGCCACAGCCCGAGGTGCAGGGCCATGATCGGGGAGACGACGAGGAGGAGCGCCTGCTGCGGGTGGAGCGGGAAGAAGGACAGGTCGGCGAGGTACGGCTGCCCGAGCCCGACCCACGGGATCCAGCCCGGGACCCGGCCGGCGCGCCAGGCCTCGGCGGCGAACGTCAGGGCCGGGAGGTTGAAGAGGCCGAGGTCGTAGGCGACGTACGTCGCTCCGCCGACCAGTGCGCGCGCGAGGAGGGCCAGCCCCAGGAGCGCTCCGACCAGGGCGCCCGCGACGTCGCTCGCGCCGCTCGTGCCCTCGGCTCTCACGCGTCGGACGCCCTGGGCTGTTCGATCGCGGCGCCTGGGAGCCCGGACCTCATCGAACGAAGGCGAACTTGCGCAGGGCCACGCCGGTCATGCGCAGGAGGAGGAGCCCGTGGCGGAAGCGGTGGATCTTCGTCTCGCCGTAGGTCCGCGCCCGGTAGCGCACCGGGACCTCGACGATCTTCAGCCCGAGCTTGGCCGCCCCGAAGAGGAGGTCGAAGTCGCCGAAGGGGTCGAAGTCACCGAAGTAGGCCCGGTTGGCCGCCAGCCGCATGTACTCCGCGCGGCCGATGACCTTCGTCCCGCACAGCGTGTCCCGGAGCGTCTGGCCGAGGACCGTCGAGAGGGCCACGCTGAAGAACGAGTTCCCGAGCCGGTTCAGGAAGCGCATGGCCTCGTCCTCCATGGGATAGACGAGCCGCGTCCCGTTCACGAAGTCGCCCGTGCCCTCGGCGAGGGCCAGGTAGAACTTGGGCAGGTCCTCCGGCGGGACGGTCAGGTCCGAGTCGAGGATCATGAGGACGTCGCCGGTCGCGACCTCGAAGCCGGCCCGGACCGCGTCGCCCTTGCCCTTCCCGGTCTGCCGGAGGAGCTTCGCCCCGGGGCGGGTGGGGAGGAGGCGCTCGATCTCCTCGTACGTCCCGTCCTTCGAGCGGCCGTCGACGAACACGAGCTCGGTCCGCGGCCCGAGCTGCGGCGTGCGGGCGAAGATGTCGGCCACGTTCCCGAGCTCGTCGCGCGTGGGGATGATGATCGAGGTCGTGAGCGGCCGCGGGGCGGGCGGCGTCTCGCCGGTCCAGCGCGGGCGGGCCACGAGGTGCTGGATGAGGTTCAGCTTGCGCAGCCCGGGCAGCTGGGCGACGCGGTTCACGAGCGTCGAGAGGAGCGGGACCCGCGCCGGGAGGAGCATGGTCGAGCCGCGGCTCACGACATCGAAGTGGTTCAGCCCGAGCAGGTTCTGGACGTCGTCCAGGGTCAGCCAGGCCGAGGGGCGCGACGGCATCTTGAGCCCCACGCACTCGACCGCCTCGAGGATCGTCTCCCACATCGCGTTGTGGAACGTGATCACCACGCGCGTGGAGGGATGGCACATGCGCCGCAGGTTCCGGAGCTCCGCCCACGGGTCGTCGGCCAGGAGCAGCATGTCGGAGATGACGACGTGGTCGAACGTCTCGCCCTCGAGGTCGACCGTCTCCGCGTCGGCCTCGACGAACTCGAGGTGCGGGTGGCGCGCCCGGGCGGCGGCGATCATGGCCGGCGAGAAGTCGACCCCCACGCCCCGCGAGGGGGCGAGCCCCGACAGGAGGTCGCCCACGCCGCAGCCCACCTCGAGGACCGAGCTCCCCGGCGGGACGGTGAAGCGCACCACGTCCAGGACGGTCTCGTGGTAGTAGGACGCGCGACCGGCCCACGCGGCCCGCTCGGGGGCCAGCCGGTCGAAGTGGTCCCTGAGCGCGGCGCGCCGCGCCGCCTGGTCCCGGGCAAAGGCCGTCGTGTCGGGTGCTTCCACGGAGGACATTCTCCCCTATGCTGGAGGGCCGCGAGGGGTCGACGTGACGAACAAGATCGGCCGCGACAGCTCCCGCTTCAAGCACATCGTCCGCGGGAAGATCAAGAAGGAGCTGCGGAAGTACATCACCAAGGGCGAGCTCATCGGCCGCAAGGGCAAGAACCTCGTCTCCATCCCGCTCCCGCAGATCCAGCTCCCGCGCTTCCGCTACGGGACCCAGGACACGGGCGGCGTGGGCCAGGGCGAGGGCGAGGTCGGCCAGCCGCTCGGCAAGGGCAACCAGCAGGGCCAGGGCGAGGGGCAGGGCGAGGCCGGCGAGGCGCCGGGCGAGCACGTCCTCGAGGTCGACGTCGAGCTCGGCGAGCTGGCCAAGATCCTGGGCGAGGAGCTGGCGCTCCCCCACATCGCGCCCAAGGGGAAGAAGGCCATCGCCGCCGAGAAGGACATCTACACCGGGATCCACCGCTCGGGCCCCGAGTCGCTGCGCCACTTCAAGCGCACCTTCAAGCAGGCCCTCCTCCGCCAGATCGCCCAGGGGGACTACGACCCGGACGACCCGATCGTCCTGCCCATCCGCGAGGACAAGCGCTACCGGAGCTGGAAGACGCACCGCGAGCCCGAGGCCAACGCGGTGATCATCTACATGATGGACGTCTCGGGCTCGATGGGCTTCGAGCAGAAGGAGATCGTCCGCATCGAGAGCTTCTGGATCGATACCTGGCTGCGGAGCCAGTACAAGAACATCGAGTCGCGCTACATCGTCCACGACGCCACGGCGAAGGAGGTCGACCAGCACACCTTCTTCCACATCCGCGAGAGCGGCGGGACGAAGATCTCGAGCGCCTACGAGCTCTGCAACCGCATGATCGAGGAGCAGTTCCCGCCGAACGACTGGAACGTCTACCCGTTCCACTTCTCCGACGGCGACAACTGGGGCGGCGACGACACGCGCCGGTGCATCAAGCTCCTCGACGAGACCATGCTCCCGCGGGTCAACGTCTTCTGCTACGGGCAGGTCAAGAGCGCCTACGGCAGCGGGCAGTTCATCAAGGACCTGCGCGGCGCCTTCGAGAAGGACGAGCGCTGCATCCTGAGCTCGATCTCGAGCCGCGAGGAGATCTACGACTCGATCAAGGACTTCCTGGGGAAGGGCAGGTAGCCGTGGCGGAGCGCGCGCGCGGCGGCCTGACGCCGGAGCTGGCGGAGGCGGCCCGGGTCATCACGGGCCACGCCAAGGCCATGGGCCTGGACTTCTGGGAGATCTGCTTCGAGCTCCTCGACTACGACGAGCTCAACGAGGTCGCCAGCTACGGCGGGTTCCCGACCCGTTACCCGCACTGGAAGTTCGGCATGGAGTACGAGCAGCTCAGCAAGGGCTACACGTACGGCCTGCAGAAGATCTACGAGCTCGTCATCAACAACGACCCCTGCTACGCCTACCTGATGAAGAGCAACTCGCTCGTCGACCAGAAGCTGGTCATGGCCCACGTGTGCGGCCACGCCGACTTCTTCAAGAACAACCTGTGGTTCGCCAAGACGAACCGCAAGATGATCGACGAGATGGCCAACCACGGCACGCGCATCCGGCGCTACGCCGAGACCTACGGCCACGAGGAGGTGGAGAAGTTCGTCGACGCCTGCCTGTCGATCGAGAACCTCATCGACATGCACTCGCCGTTCATCAAGCGGCGGCGCGACAAGAAGACCGAGGAGGAGGAGCGGGAGCCGAAGGAGAAGCAGGTCCCGCGGAAGCTGCGCAGCAAGAGCTACATGGACCGGTACATCAACCCGCCCGAGTTCATGGAGGACCAGAAGAAGAAGCTGGCCGACGCGGTGGAGAAGTCGAAGAACTTCCCCGAGCAGCCCGAGCGCGACGTGCTGCAGTTCCTCCTCGAGCACGCCCCCATCGAGCGCTGGCAGCGCGACATCCTGGGGATGATCCGCGACGAGGCCTACTACTTCGTGCCTCAAGCCATGACCAAGATCATGAACGAAGGATGGGCCTCGTTCCACCACTCCCGGCTCATGACGACGAAGATCCTCAACGACAACGAGGTCATCGACTACGCGGACCACCACGCCGGCACGCTGGCCACGCAGCCGGGCGTCCTCAACCCGTACAAGCTCGGGATCGAGCTCTTCCGCGACATCGAGGAGCGCTGGGACAAGGGGCAGTTCGGCCCCGAGTGGGACGCCTGCGACGACCTGCAGGAGAAGAAGCGCTGGGACAAGAAGCTCGGCAAGGGCAAGGAGAAGATCTTCGAGGTCCGCAGGATCTACAACGACATCCTGTTCATCGACGAGTTCCTCACGCCCGACTTCGCCATGCGGAACAAGATGTTCACCTTCGAGTTCAGCAAGCAGTCGGGCGAGTACGTCATCGCCAGCCGCGAGTTCAAGGCGGTGAAGGAGAAGCTCCTCTTCCAGCTCACGAACTGGGGGAACCCGTTCATCCACGTCGAGAGCGGGAACTACGAGAACCGGGGCGAGCTGTACCTCATCCACCGCCACGACGGCCACGACCTGCACCAGGAGCAGGCCAAGGACGTGCTGCGGAACATCCAGCTGGTGTGGAACCGCCCGGTGCACATCGAGACCACGATCGAGAAGCGCCGGAAGGTCCTGAGCTTCAACGGCAAGAAGCACTCGGACCGAACCCTCTGACGTGAGCGCGCCGCAGGGGGGAGCTGACGCGATCGCGCCGACGGCCAGCCAGGCCGACGACGTGGCCTTCCTCCGCGCCCGCGTGGCGCGCCTCGAGGAGGAGCTCGCGCGCCTGCGGGGCGTCGTCCGCCAGGCGGGCGACATGATCGTCGTCACCGACCTCGACGGAAAGATCATCGAGTTCAACGAGGAGGCCGAGCACGTCCTCGGCTGGCGCGCGGACGAGGTCCTGGGCGGGACGGCCGACCGGTTCTACGTGAGCAAGAGCGCCCGGGCCCGGCTCCTCGGCAAGCTCACCGCCGAGTCCGGAGAGCAGCCGGCCCTCCCGCTCACCTCCGGCACCGTGGTCGTCGACCGCGGGTCCCACCAGGTCGTCCGCGAGGACGTGGAGGTCAAGACCAAGGCCGGCGAGCGGCGCTGGCTGAACCTGAGCCTGTCGTGGCTCCTCGACGCGGCGGGGCGGCGCATCGGAACGGTCGGCGTGAGCAAGGACGTCACGGCCCGCCGGCAGCTCGAGGAGGAGCTGCGCCGGCTGTCGGTCACGGACAAGCTCACCGGCCTCTTCAACCAGAGCCACTTCTTCCACCGGCTGGAGGTCGAGAAGGAGCGGGCCCTGCGCCTGCGCCACGACCTGTCGCTGCTCCTCTTCGACCTCGACGGCTTCAAGAGGCTCAACGACACCCAGGGGCACCGCGAGGGGGACAAGGTCCTCATCCAGATCGGGCGCGTCCTCTTCGAGTCCATCCGCAAGGAGGTCGACTCCGCCTTCCGCTACGGCGGCGACGAGTTCACCGTCCTCCTCCCCGGCGCCGACCGGGTGATCGCCGTGCGCTTCGCCGAGCGCGTCCGGCGCCGGATCGAGGAGCTCGACATGTCGGGCGTCCGGGCCTCCATGGGCGTGTGCCCGTTCGACCCGAAGAACCGGGCCCTGCAGGTGGTCGAGAAGGCCGACGAGGCCATGTACCTCAGCAAGCGCGCCGGCGGGAACCGCGTGGCCGCCTTCGACCTGAACGCCGGGGCCGTCGCGCTCTGCAACCCCGAGCCCCCGACCGGCGCCTTCATGCGCCCGGGCGGGTACTGAGGGAAGGACGCGGGTGACGGGTCGCGCTTGACTTCGCGCCGGGTTCATGTTGAGAATGAGTCTCAATATCGGAGCCGCACCCATGCGCACCCACCTCCTCCTCTCCGCGACCCTCGCCGCCGCGCTCGTCGCCGCGGGCCCCGTCCACGCCGACGTCGCCGCCGTGCCCTCGGCGGCCGCGCCGCGCCACGAGCGCTGGCCCGTCCTGCCCGACGCGCTGGCGAGCTTCGGGGCCGTGGCGGACGGCGGCTGGCTCTACGTCTACGGCGGCCACGCTGGCCAGGTCCACTCGCACTCGATCGAGGACCTTGCGCCGAACTTCCTCCGCCTGTCGCTCGTCGACGGGACGACCTGGGAGCGGCTCGAGGGCGGCACGCCGCTCCAGGGCCACGCGCTCGTGGCCCACGGCGGGAAGGTCATTCGCGTCGGTGGCCTCACGGCCCGGAACCACCGCGGCCAGAAGGAGGACCTGGTCTCGACGGCCGACGTGTGCCGCTTCGACCCGCTGACGCGCACCTGGGAGGCGCTGGCCCCGCTGCCGCAGCCGCGCTCGAGCCACGACGCGGCGGTCCTCGGCGACACGCTGTGGGTCATCGGCGGCTGGCTCCTCGACGGCGAGCGGGCGGTGTGGCAGGACACGGCCCTCTCGCTCGACCTGGTCACCCCCGGCGCGACCTGGCAGGCGGTGAAGCAGCCCTTCGAGCGGCGCGCCTTCACCGTCATGGCCGGGGCCGGCAAGGTGATGACCTTCGGCGGCCTCGGGGCCGACGGCGAGATGACCCGCGAGGTCGCGGCCTACGACCCGGCGGCGAAGGTCTGGTCGACGCTCCCGAACCTGCCCTTCGAGGGCTTCGGCGCGGGCGCGATCATGCTCGGCGACGTCGTCTACGCGTCGGGCATGAAGAGCGACCTGTTCCGCCTCGACCTGACGGCCGGCACGACGCCGGCCTGGGAGCGGGTCACCTCGCTGGCCTTCCCGCGCTACTTCCACCGCTTCGTCCCGATGGGCGACGGCCTCCTCGTCGTCGGCGGCTCGGGCGCCTCGGGCCACCTGCGGGTGTGCGAGACGCTGGCCCTGACCGAGCAGACGGGTCCCCGCGTGGCGACCTTCGAGCTACCCTCCCCGGGCCTGGCCAGGAACCGGCAGGCGGCGCTCCTCCGCGGCGACGCCCTGTGGGTCGCCGGCGGCAACTCGAGCCTCGAGCAGCACGACTTCGCCGCCGAGCGCTTCCAGGACGCCGGCTGGCGCCTGGACGTCGGCGCGCTGCGGATCGAGCCCACGGGCCCGCTCCCGGCCAAGCGCCAGACGCTGTCGTCGGTCGTCCTCCCCGGCGCCAAGCCCCAGGACGACGTCGCCGTCTCGATCGGCGGCTTCGGCAACCCCGGCGACGGCCCGCGCGCCTTCGGCGACATCTTCAAGCTGACCTTCAAGGACAAGGCCTGGAGCGAGCTCCCGATCGACCTCCCCCGCCCGCGCACGCAGTTCGGCCTCGTCCGCCACGGCGAGAAGCTCCTGATCCTGGGCGGCCTCGACTACGACGAGCGGCGCGGCAAGAAGGAGGCCTTCCAGTACCCCACCGACGTCCTCGCCTGGGACTGGAAGAGCGTGGAGAAGGGCTTCGAGCCCACCGGCCAGACGCTGCCCCGCCCGCGCCGCGCCTTCGGCGTGGCCGTCGTCGACTCGAAGGCGTACCTCGTCGGCGGCATGAAGGAGAAGTTCGAGCTCGTGCCGGAGGTCGACGTCCTCGACCTGGCCTCGGGCGCCTGGTCGACGGCCCCCCAGCCGCCCGCCATGCGGCTCTCGGCCGAGGTCGTCGCCGTCGGCAAGACGATCTACGTGATCGGCGGCTCGTCGCCCGTCCCGGGCAAGGGTCCGACGGACCTCGACTCGAACGACTCGATCGTGGCCTTCGACCCCGCGACCGGCGCCTGGCGCACGGTCCTCGAGAGGACGCCGTTCCCGACCCGCCACACCCAGGCCTTCGCCTGGCGCGACCGGCTCCTCCTCTACTCGGCGCACGTCGAGGGTCAGGCGGCGATCCGTCTCACCGTCGTGACGCCGTAGAGCGAGCGACTCATGACGAGCTTCACCGGCGGCGTGGCATGAACGTGCGCGCCGACGTCTCGACGGGCCGCGGCGGACCGCTCCACGAGTCCGCCCTCGAGACCCCTGCCCTGCCTCCTCCCTCGGTCACGCCGGCCGCGAACGCGGCCCCGCGGCCGCGGGTGAAGACCTCGTTCCACCTGTGGATCCGGCGGGCCCACCTCTACGCCGGGCTGTTCCTGGCCCCGTTCGTGGTGATCTACGGGGCCAGCGCCGTGATCTTCAACCACGGCGGCTGGTTCTCGTCGGGCGCCCCGCCGCGCAAGGAGACCGTCGACGTCTCGGGCGTGACCTGGGCCGATCCGGCCGCGCTCGCGGCCACCGTCGTGGCCGCGCTCGGGAGCGGCGTGACCCTCGACCCGGCGGTCGCGCCCGCGCTCACGGGCGACGTCGTGCTCCAGGGCGACCTCCCCGGCGGCGACGAGCGGCGGGCCCAGATCCGGGTCGACACGAAGAGCGGCGAGGCCACGGTCCGCGTGGGCGAGCCGACCGCCAAGGCTCCCTTCCCCACGCGCACGAAGCTCGATCCGGCGCTCAAGGAGCCCGTGGCCGCCCTGGCGACCCGCGCCCGGACGCTCGTCCCCGGCGGGGACGGCCTCGAGGTCAAGGGCGCCCCCCAGGTCCGCTTCGGCCTCCTCGACGCCGCCGGCGGCCGCTGGGCCGCGAGCGTCGACCTCGGCAAGGGCACCCTCGCCGTCCGCCCCGCCCCGACCGGCCCCGACACGGCCCGGCTCCTCACCGGCCTGCACACGATCCACGGCTACCCCGAGGCCGCCCCCACCGCCCGCTTCGCCTGGGCGATCGTCGTCGACGTCATGGCGGTCGCCTTCCTCTTCTGGACGGCGTCGGGGATCTTCATGTGGTGGGGCATGCTCAAGCTCCGCAAGGTCGGCCTCCTGAGCCTGGCCGGCGGCGTCACCCTCGCCGCGCTGCTCGCCCTCGCCATGCGCGAGACGCTCGCCCGGTAGTTCGCTCGGACGCGGCCTCGCGCTCCGCGGGTCGCCCAGCGGGGTCGCGCCGCTCGCCCAGCGGGCGCGGCGCCGGTCGTCCTCGTCGCTCCGGTTGCGGCCGGGGGACGGCCCGTTGGTTCCACACGACCGTGCGCGTGACCCCCGGCCGCAAAGTCGCTCCTCGGACGCCGGCGCCGCGCCCTGCTGCGGCGATCGGCGCGAATCCGCGCTGGTCCGCGACCCGCGGAGCGCGAAGCCGGGTCCTCGCTCTCGGTGAGACGGGAAGGACCAGGCGACGCGGGCGTCAGCCTCTCTCCCGCCGATCCTGTGCGGCCACGGATGCCTGGCTCACGAGCGCGGCGGGAAACTCGCAGAAGACGCGAGCCTCCCCCGGCCGGTCACATGAACGCACGGACCAAGCGGAAGGTGGGCATGGTGCAGAGTGCGCCGGGGACCTCGCAGAAATCGCTGACTTCCATCTCCCTCCCCCGGCGGCTGTGTGAAACCACGAAACAAGGCGCCGAGACGCCCGCCGGGGGAGGGTCGGGGAGGGGGCGCATCGCCGAAACGCTCCGCGAAGGTTCAGCACTACGTGGGCCCCGCGCCGGTCACGGAGGGCCCGGAGCGCGGAAGGTCGAGACGCTCAGGTGAAGCTCGACCTCGCGCCTCACCCTCCCTTCGTAGTCGAGCCAAGGCCTGACCTCCATCAGACGGAAGGAGTTGACGCGGACGAAGGAGGGCTGGTGATCGAGCCGTCGGAAGAACTCGACGACCTGCTCGAAGGTCCCGCCGAACGGCCCCAGGGTGAGCTCGACCTCCTGCACCCCGCAGGTCGGCGGGACCGGGGGAGGCCTGTACCACCCTCCGCAGAGCCACTTCATCTGGAGCTGGGAGGCCTCGCAGCACTCCTGGATCAACTCCATGAGCCGCTCCCGGGTAGCGATCTCGGGACGCGGAAGGATCGTCCGCCAGAGGGCCAGGGCCGCCGTTCGCGCCGTCAGCTCGGCCCGCAGCACGGGCTCGAGATCCATCTTCGCCTGGAGCCGCCGCGAGGAGGCGCGCCCGGCAGGTCCCGCCCGGCTCCGGGCGCTGGCGATCAGCGGAGGACGCGCCCCGTCGGCCCCTCGCCCAGGAACAGCTCGGCGCCGGCGAGGAGCGAGGGGGCGGCGTCGACGAGCTCCACGTGCGCCGTCCGCTCCCAGGCGCGGCCGGCCGGG
>Ga0154020_10008924_pt1 | contig 11597 bp, 11 predicted proteins | sample Klosneuvirus_201_FD_109709 | JGI IMG/M metagenome (GOLD analysis project Ga0154020, IMG submission 109709) | Active sludge microbial communities from wastewater, Klosterneuburg, Austria - Klosneuvirus_20160825_MG | ecosystem: Engineered > WWTP > Aerobic digester > Activated sludge | place... | reverse complement strand
GCCCCGGCCGGGGTGCGGTGTTTTGCAGCCCGCAGCGGTGGCCGATTCGTTCGTTTTTGATTAAGGAAAAAGTTACATGGCAACTGGTACTGTTAAGTGGTTCAACGACGCCAAAGGTTTTGGCTTTATTACCCCGGATGACGGCAGCGAAGATCTGTTCGCGCATTTCTCGGCCATCAACATGGCTGGATTCAAGTCCCTCAAGGAAGGCGACAAGGTGACTTTTGACGTGGTGCAAGGCCCCAAGGGCAAGCAAGCGTCGAACATCCAGAAGCCTTGATGCCCTGGATTTTTTCGGCGACCGGGTAGTTCCGGCCCCGAAAAATCAAAGCCCGCTCCGATGTAATAATCGGGCGGGCTTTTTTTCGGCTGATCGTCTTGAGATTACATGCGATCAATCATTGCCTGGCCGAACGCCGAGCATTTCACTTCCCTGGCGCCTTCCATCAGTCGGGCAAAGTCGTAGGTTACGACCTTGTCGCCGATTGCGGCTTCCATGGACTTGATGATGAGGTCCGCAGCCTCTACCCAACCCATGTGGCGCAACATCATTTCGGCGGAGAGGATCAGCGAGCCCGGATTCACGTAATCCTTGCCGGCGTATTTCGGCGCCGTGCCGTGAGTTGCCTCAAAGCAGGCATACAGGTCCGAAATGTTGGCGCCCGGGGCAATCCCGATGCCGCCCACCTGGGCAGCCAATGCATCGGAAATGTAGTCGCCGTTGAGATTGAGCGTGGCAATCACGTCATACTCTGCCGGACGCAGCAGGATCTGCTGCAGGAATGCGTCGGCAATGGCGTCCTTGATGATGATGCCGTTGGGCAGCTTTTGCCACGGGCCGCCGTCGATTTCCACGCCACCGAATTCGTTCTTCGCCAGCGCGTAGGCCCAGTCACGGAAGCCACCTTCCGTGTATTTCATGATGTTGCCCTTGTGCACAATCGTCACGGACTTGCGCTTGTTGGCAATGGCGTAGTTGATGGCAGCGCGCACCAGTCTCTCGGTTCCTTCACGCGAGACCGGTTTGATGCCGATGCCGGAGGTGTTGGGAAAGCGAATTTTCGTCACTCCCATTTCTTCCTGCAGGAACTTGATGAGCTTTCTCGCGGGAGCGGATTCGGCTTGCCATTCAATGCCGCAATAAATGTCTTCCGTGTTCTCGCGGAAGATAACCATGTCGGTTTTGCTCGGATCCTTGAGTGGTGACGGAATCCCCTTGAAATAGCGGACCGGACGCACACACTGGTACAAGTCCATCTCCTGTCGCAAGGCGACATTGAGCGAACGGATCCCACCGCCGACCGGTGTGGTCAGAGGGCCTTTGATGGAGACCGAGTATTCCTTGCATGCCGTAATCGTTTCCGCCGGCAGCCAGACGTCGGGGCCGTAGAGGCGGGTCGCCTTTTCACCGGCATAAACCTCCATCCATGAAATCTTGCGCTTGCCGCCGTATGATTTCTGCACTGCAGCGTCTACCACTTTTTGCATGACCGGCGTGATGTCCACGCCAATGCCGTCGCCCTCGATAAAGGGAATGACGGGATTGTCGGGAATCGGCTGGCCGGGAATAATTTTCTGGCCTTGCGCGGGAACCTTGATAAGGGAAGTGCTCATGCCTGCTCCGATAATTGTGCGTTGAAAATCAGGAAGGATGCGAGAAAAACCTGAATTCATTATCCTCCAAAAGCGTACCCTGCTTCAACCGGCCCTGCTGTCCGGCGGCTGCGGCGCCCACTGGTAGAATCAATCCGCTTCGCTTGCATGGATTCCGTACATGGCCGCTAGTTCCTCCGACAATCTGACTGCCGAATCCATCGCCAATGTGCTTGTTGATGGATTCAACAGGCACTATCGCCTGTTTCACGAGAGTTCGGCGCTGGCCAAGCAGCGCTTCGATGAGGCACGCTGGCAGGAAGGCCAGCAGGCGATCAGGGATCGCATTCAGTTTTATGATGATCGCGTGAAGGAGACTACAGAGAGGCTGCATCGCGAATTCAATGCCGACAGTTTGAGTGACATCGTCTGGCAACAGGCAAAGCTTCAATACATCGGCTTGCTGACCAACCACAAGCAGCCTGAACTGGCGGAAACCTTCTTCAACTCGGTGTTCTGCCAGATTTTGCACCGTACCTATTTTCACAACGACTTTATATTTGTCCGGCCAGCGGTTTCCACCGAGTACATCGAGTCCGATCCGCCGACCTATCGTTGTTACTACCCGAATGAAGCAGGTTTCAGAGCTTCGATTCGCCAGGTGTTTGTCGATTTCGGCTGGACGCGTGAATTTGTCGACCTGGACAGAGATGTGGGCTACGTTTTGCACAGCATTGAGGCCCATCTCGGCGTCATCCCCGCGCGCGAAGCCAACCTTCAGATACAAGTGCTCAACTCGGCCTTCTACCGCAACAAGGGTGCCTACGTCATCGGCAAGGCGGTCAACGGCGCATTCGAGTATCCGTTTACGATCCCCGTGCTGCATTCGCCGGATGGCAAGCTCTACCTTGACACCATCATTCTTGATGCATGGCGGATCGGCGTGCTGTTTTCTCTTTCGCGCGCCTATTTCATGGTCGACATGGAGGTGCCCTCCGGCTACGTTCAGTTTTTGCGATCGATCATGCCAAACAAGCCGCGCTCGGAGTTGTACACCATGTTGGGTCTGGGCAAGCAGGGCAAGACGATGTTTTTCCGCGACCTGATCTTCCACCTCCACCATTCGGCCGATCAGTTCATCGTTGCGCCGGGCATACGCGGTCTGGTGATGCTCGTGTTCACGCTACCGTCCTATCCCTATGTGTTCAAGGTCATCAAGGATGTGTTCGGCAGTTCGAAGGAAGTCGATCACGACACGGTGAGGCGCAAGTATCAGTTGGTGAAGCAGGTGGATCGCGTCGGCCGCATGGCAGACACACTGGAGTTTTCCAAGGTGGCCCTGCCTCGCAAGCGCTTCTCGCAAGAACTGATTGATGAACTCTACAAAGAAGTGCCGTCGTTGATGGAGGAAGACGGGGACGATCTGATCATCAAGCATCTGTACATCGAAAGGCGCATGGAACCGCTCAATCTCTACCTGGAAAAAGCCGAGAAGGCGGGGCGGGACGATCAGGTGAACCACGCCGTGAACGAATACGGAAATGCAATTCGGGAGCTCGCGATTGCCAACATATTTCCGGGTGACCTGTTGTGGAAGAACTTCGGGGTTACCCGGTACGGTCGCGTGGTGTTTTATGACTACGATGAAATCGAATACATGACCGATTGCAAGTTTCGGCGTATTCCCCCACCACCCAATTTCGAGGCCGAAATGTCAGGTGAGGTTTGGTACTCGGTTTCGAGGCTGGACGTGTTCCCGGAAGAGTTCGAGACATTTCTGCTCGTGTCGGACAGGATTCGGAATGCCTTCATGCGGCATCATTCCGATCTGTTTGATGCGGAGTTCTGGCAGAACACGCAAGAGCAGATCCGCAAGGGCGCCGTGCAGGATTTCTTTCCCTATCCGGAAGCACAGCGGTTCTGCAACATCTTTGGCAGTGGTTGTCCGGTTTGAGTCGCCTGATCCTTTTCAACAAGCCGTATGGCGTCCTGACCCAGTTTACCGATGCGGACGGACGGCTCACGCTGGCTGACTACATCCCGATCCCGAAGGTCTATGCTGCCGGGCGACTGGATGCCGATTCGGAAGGCTTGGTCGTCTTGACTGATGACGGCGCCTTGCAGGCCCGGATTGCCGATCCCCGTCACAAGTTGCCGAAGCTCTACCGGGTACAGGTTGAAGGGCTGCCCTCGGATGAGGCTTTGCGGCTACTCGAGGCGGGGGTGGAACTTGGCGACTTTCGCACGCGCCCCTGTCAAGCGAGCCGCATTGCCGAGCCGCCGGGTCTCTGGCAGCGAAATCCCCCCATCCGGGTTCGGGCGGCGATTCCCACCAGCTGGTTGGAAATCGTTCTGCGAGAGGGGCGAAACCGTCAAGTCAGGCGCATGACCGCGCGCGTCGGGTTTCCCACCCTAAGGCTGATTCGCTGGCAGGTGGGCGACTGGACTCTGGAAGGGCTTGCCCCCGGAATGTGGCGTGAAATTGAAATCTCAGGTCAACCGGACACAAGGCAGCGCGTTAATGGACATAACGCCTCGAAAAACCGTGGTGTTAACAACACTCTACCTACACACAAATTAAAGGAAACACCATGAACAAGCTTCTCGCTACCCTGGTTGCCGGCCTGATCGCCACTTCCGTTTTTGCCGCTGATGCTCCGAAGGCTGCTGCTCCCGCTGCTGCTGCTCCCGCTGCTGCTGCTGCCCCGGCTGCCGCCGCCAAGCCGGCCGCTGCTCCGGCTGCTGCTGCCGCTCCGGCTGCTGCTCCGGCTGCTGCCGCTGCTCCCGCCAAGGCTGAAAAGAAGGCCAAGAAGGCCAAGAAGGCCAAGAAGGCTGACGCAGCCAAGTAATTTCCCCTCCGGGATGAAAGAATGGCAGGGTAACCTGCCATTTTTTTTGCCTTTCGGAATCCAATGGCATAGTCAGAATGTTTGATTATCCTGGAAGGCGCTGCCCGGTTTTTCGCACTGGAGATTGATCATGTTTGTCAGGATGCTGCTGTTGGCAGCGCTGCTCACTACAGCCGTGTCTGGCTCGGCCCAGCAGGCGCAACTGCCCCTGCTTGAGTTGCTCGCGGGAATGCATCGTATAGAGGCCGAGGTTGCAGCCACGCCAGATAGCCGGCAAGTCGGGATGATGCAGCGCACGATCATGCCGCCTCAGCGCGGCATGCTCTTCGTGTTCCCTGAGGTCGCAAAGCACTGCATGTGGATGCGCAATACCCTCTTGCCGCTGTCAGTGGCTTTCCTGGATGAAAGCGGCAGGATCATCAACGTTGAAGACATGCAACCCAAAACCGAGAACAACCATTGCGCGGCCAAGCCAGCGCGTTATGCGCTCGAGATGAACCTGGGATGGTTCAGGAGCAGGGGTCTGGGTGCCGGTTTTGCCATCGCGGGGATCGAGAAGGCTCCTTCCGCTCGCTGAAGATGCAGCATCCGGTCGGATGTTGCTCGGGCCTGCGTTACCCGCAAGCGCAAATTCAGTAGTGAGGAGGAATTTCGTCGCGAAGATTTCGTGGTTCGCCGGGAGCCGATGGTTGCATGAGTTGGTAGAGCTCGCGGATCTGCGCCTGCAGCAGATCTATTTGCTGCTGCTGTCTGAAGATGGTCCGGTTCAGCTCTTCCAGGTGATCCTCGCTGAGACCGAGCTTGATCTCGAGTTCGGTGATTCTGGATTCCATTGCGATTTCCCTTCGTGCAATAGCCAAGGGCGCCCGTTGAGCGCCCTTGGCTGATTCCTGCATTGCTGGCGCGACAGTTGGGTGATCAGGCGAAATTCTTCGCCGCGAAATCCCAGTTTGCCAGTGAGTTCAGGAAGGTTTCCACGAACTTGGGTCGGGCATTGCGGTAGTCGATGTAATAGGCATGTTCCCAAACGTCGACGGTCAGCAGCGACTTGTTCTCGCTGTTCAGCGGGGTACCGGCACCCGAGGTATTGACGATATCGACCGTGCCATCCGGCTTCTTCACCAGCCAAGTCCAGCCCGAGCCAAAATTGCCTACGGCAGAGGCCTGGAAGGCCTTCTTGAACTCGTCGAAGCTGCCCCATTTCTTGTTGATGGCATCCGCCAGTGCGCCGGACGCCGTACCGCCACCGCCGACTTTCATGCTGTTCCAGAAGAAACTGTGGTTCCAGACCTGGGCCGAGTTGTTGAAGATGCCGCCTGCCGGGGCTTTCTTGATGATCGCTTCGAGCTCGAGATTCTCGTACTCGGTGCCCTTGATCAGATTGTTGAGATTGGTGGCGTAAGCCTGATGGTGCTTGCCGTAGTGGTATTCGAAGGTTTCCTTGGAGATGTGCGGGGCGAGGGCATCCATCGCAAAGGGCAGGGGGGGGAGGGTATGTTCCATTTTGGTTCTCCTGATGCTGTTGGGGTAAGGGCTGTAAAGTTGACTATTATAGTCAGGAATATTTCAGGTGGCAATTGTCTGATGGTCGGCGGTGCTGGCAAGGATACTGGCCTCGGCTTCGCCGTGTGCCAGATACAGGTTCACCATTTGACCGGCATGCAAGGTGGCAGCATTAGTCACCAGTTTGCCGTCGGCGTCGCGAACAATCGAAAAGCCGCGCGCCAGTGTTGCTTCCGGATTCAGGTGCAGAAGGGCCGTCGCGATGTTGTCGAGGGCATTCCGTCGATTCTGTTGCTGAGTGCGAATGGTGGTGTCCAGCCGCTGTGCCAGCATTTCGATATGCCCCCTGCGTTTTTCGGTACGGGGAACCGACCGTCCGAGGGCAAGCACGGCACGGTTGAATCGATCCCGATGACGGTGCAGGCCGTGAGCCATCGACGCATCCAGCCGGGAGCCGAGCAGTGCAAGCCGGTCACGCGCTTGCGCGAATCGTGTTGCGGGATGAATCAGGCGCAGCGAGAGGTGATCCAGCCCCTGCTGCTGCCGGGCGATACGGGTTTGCATTGCCCGGCTCAGTGCTATTCCAAGCCCTGCAATTTCTCCCGCGGCCTCGTGCCATCCTTGCGTCGCAAGCTCCGCGGCAGCAGTGGGCGTTGCGGCGCGCAAGTCAGAAACAAAGTCGGCGATGGTGGTATCCGTCTCGTGCCCGACGCCGGTGATGGCTGGCACTGGACTGGCGACGATCGCGCGCGCCACGATCTCTTCGTTGAACGCCCAAAGGTCTTCGATGCTGCCACCGCCGCGCACGATCAGCAGCAGATCGCATTCGTTGCGCTGGCCTGCCACGGCGATCGCCTTTGCTATTTCTTCGGCAGCACTCTCGCCCTGAACCAGTGTCGGGTAGAGGATGGCTGTCAGATGCGGCGCGCGGCGCTTGAGCGCCACCATGACATCGCGCAGGGCCGCGGCGCGCGGCGAGCTGATGATGCCGATGCGATGCGGGAAGCGTGGCAGGGCACGCTTGCGTTCGGCGGCAAACAAGCCCTCGGCCTCGAGCCGCGCCTTCAATTTGGCGAAGGCCTCGAACAGACGTCCCAGCCCGGCTCGGCGCAGGGTTTCGATGTTCAGTTGGTACTCGCCACGGGGTTCATAGAGCGACACCAGGGCGCGTGCCTCGACCTGCTGCCCATTCTCCAGCCGCCAGGGAATTGACTGGGCGCGTGAGCGAAACATCACGCAGCGCGCCTGGGCGTTTTCGTCCTTCAGCGAAAAGTAAACGTGGCCCGAAGCGGCGCGGGTCAGGTTTGAGATTTCTCCCGCCACCCAAAGCAGAGGGAACTCTCTTTCCAGGCTCAGGCGCGCCAGCCGGTTGAGCTCGCTGATGCTGACGACGGTAGCGGGATCGAGCATGGACGGGGTGCCCAGAGTCGGGGATCGACAGGATTGAAAATTCTACAGCATTCACACCTTGCGGCTGCCCGGCCGGCAAGACCGGCAAAGCCGCGCTCTTGCTGGAGGGCGCTATATATCTCATTGATTAATAACATATGTATATTTGCTCTGAAATTGCTCGAAATGGCTAAAGCCCTTGCGGGAGGCGCATTCAGCTCGGTTCGCACATTCTGATCCACAAACTTATCCACAGATTTTGTGGATAAGCCGGCCACTATTCCCTCGCTTTGCGTCGGTGGCAATCGACTACTGTACGCGGCATGTTTCGGCCCCGCTCCTTTGCATGAGCAACTCCCTGATTCCTCTACCCGCTGGCGCCTTGATCGGTCTGTTGCGCGAGGTCCTTGAAGGCACGCTGGTCGAACGCGGGCTTGGACAGGGACTGGAATTGCTCGGTCACGCCGAAGGCTTCTGGGCGGCCGTGCCGTTGATGGAACTGCGCCGGATGGCCGAGGCGGGCAACCGCAATGCACAGGCCGAATTGGCCTGGCGTCATGCCGCCGGAGAAGGTGTAACCAAGTCGTACGCCACCGCCGTGCGCTGGGCTTCGGCAAGTGCCGAACACGATTGTCCGGCAGGTGAGGCTGTGTTGGGCTGGTTGCTGTATCAGGGTGTTGGCTTGCCGCGCGATTACCAGGAAGCCGTGCGCCTGTTCGAGTCAGCGGCCCGACAGGGCGACACGCGAGGCATGACCTGGCTGGCCCTGTGCCTCGTGCGCGGGCATGGGGTGACGGTGGATGCGCCGCGTGCCGCCGGCCTGTTCGAACAAGCCGGGCAGAAAGGCGCGCGCCTGGCGCAATACTGGCGCGGTCGGGTGCTCTATTTTGGAATAGGTATCGAGCGGGACTTTTCGGCTGCTGTACATTGGCTGCAACTGGCCGCTGCACATGGACAGTCCAGCGCGCACGACTTGCTCGCGCGCTGCCATTTTTTCGGCCGCGGTGTTGCCGAAGACCACGCTGTTGCGGCTGGCCATTGGCGTCAGGCCGCGGCCGATGGCGATGTCAGCGCAAGCTTTTGTCTGGGGATGTGCCTGTATGCCGGCGAAGGGCTGCCCGCGGATGCCGCCGAGGCGGTGACCCATTTCCGTGTCGCCGCTCGCAAGGGACTGGCTGGGGCGATGTTCTTGTTGGGCCAGTGCTACACCTTCGGCTTTGGCGTCACGCGCGATCCTGAAGCCGGCGTCGCCTGGTATCGGCGCGCCGCGGAGAAGGGCAGCCGCGAAGCCGAGTTCGAAATGGGTGAGTGCCATGCGCAGGGTGTCGGTCCCGCGACTCGCGACTTTGAAGAGGCGTTGCGCTGGTGGCGCGCAGCGGCGCGGCGCGGCCATGCGCGGGCGCGAATCAAGATCGCCCATGCCTACCGCTGGGGTGACGGCATTGCCGAAAACAAGGCGCTTGCGCTTGCGTGGTATCGACGTGCGGCAGAGCAGGGAGACATTTCGGCGCGCGTCTGGCTGGGAGAATGCTATGAGCATGGCGAGGGAGTTCGCCCCGATCCGGGCATCGCCCTGACGCACTACCAGGCGGCGGCAGAAGCCGGCGATGCGCATGGGCAGGCCGAATACGGCCGCTGCCTGTTGCTGGGCGTCGGTTGTGAGATACAGCCCGCGCGTGGCGAAATCTTATTGCGCAAGGCCGCCGAGGCAGGCTGGCCGCAGGCGCTCAACGAACTCGAGCGTCATGGCTTGGCGCAAGGGGAGGCCTTGTTGCGTGCCGCGACGAGCGCGGATGACAGGCTGTTGATTGACGCGGTTAACTGGTTTCGTAGTGCGGCTGAACTGGGCCACCGTCGTGCAGCCTTCATGCTGGCCGAGTGCTTGCGTCATGGAACCGGCACGGCAGTCGATGTACCGCAGGCGGTCGCATGGTATCGGAAGGCGGCGGCGCTGTTCGATGCCAAGATCGTGCTTGCCGACGTGTTCTATTTCGGCCAGGGCATGCCGCGCAATCTGCGCGAAGCCTTGCGCTGGTATGAGCAGGCTGCCCAGGTTCACGAAGACCCGTATGCGATGTACAGCTTTGGCTATTGCCTGATGCATGGCGAGGGCGCACCGCGCGATGCCCGCGCCGGAGCGCACTGGCTGCGGCGCGCGGCCCTGCAAGGTGAGGCGGATGCGCAATACGAACTGGGCCTGGCGTATTTCCGTGGCGACGGCGTGAAAAACAGTCTGCGACTGGCGGCGAAATGGCTGCGCGCGGCGGCCCGCTTGGGTCACGATCAGGCGCGCGCCTTTCTGGAGCGCATGGAGCGCGGCAGTCGGCTCAGCTAAGCCGTTGCCGCAAGCTGCTGGTTCAACTGCCTGAGGGTTTCATCGAGCTTCTCGGCCATTTCGGCCAGCAGGTCACGGCCTTGTCGCCTGGCCTGACGCGCGGCGATGAACAGCTCGTAGAGTCTTGAGCCAAACAGCTTCTGCAACTCGCGTTCGATTTCGAGCAGCCTTGCCCGCATGCATTCCACCTGCCGTACAAAAGTCGGCGCTGGCGACACGGCGATATTCTCCGTCGGCGAATCGCGGCGGCCTTCCCGCCACAGTTCCGCGACTTCCTGCAAGGCCGCTTCGTCCCCGGCGCGATAGGCGCGATTGGCTTCCGACATGAGTTGGGTGCGCCAGGCGCGGTCGGCTTCGTCGTTTGCCCGATCGGGATGGATCTTCTGTGCGATCTGGCGAAACAGGCGCTTCACGTCGGCACTGGGGCGGAACGCCGCCGGTTCGTCGGCACTGGCCTGCGTGAAACGTTCGCTCTCCCGTGCCGACTGTTGGGCCCTTTCCTGTTTCTCCTGCGCTTGGGCGCGAATGCCGGGATTCTCCGGTGCGCGCTCCGCCTGCTCGCGGGCAAGCCGGGCCTGGATCGCATCGAGTTCAACCATGCGACGTCCCACCAGCTCATAGTAGCGGCGTGTGAACTCGGCCACTTCGGCCTGGGCTGTGGCCAGCTCAAGCTCCAGTTCGGCCACGTCCTGCGTCAACTGCGCGAGTTCCATTCGCAGTTGCAGATCGGCGTCGCCCACCACGATGGATCGATGGCGCGGCGTTTCCGCGCGGGTGCCCACATGCAGCAGGCTGCCGGGCGGTGCGATCAACTCCGGAGGCGCGTCGCAGCGATAGAGCAGCGTGATGTCGGAACTCTTCTGCCGCAAGCTGCGGTAGGCCTCGATCGGCAGGATGCGCGCAGGAAACAGGTCGGCGACCTGTTCGGGCCACTCGCTGCGATCATTGCGGGCCACCCAGCGATGGGCTTCCTGCCAGAGGGCCTCATTCTTCGCAATCCGCTCGCGTTGCCGTTGCCAGGCAGGGACTTGCTCGTCCTCGCCGTCGCGTGCAAGACGGCTTCTCATGAGGGACAGGGTGGCGCGCAAGGCGATGCGGGCGGCGAAATCGGCGGCCGGGAGGACCAGGCAAAGTGGCCGGATGGTGAGGTTGAGCGCGTTGGATATTTCCGGCAACTGTTGGTCGTCCGGCGCCAGGATCACCAGTGTGCGTCCTTCCGCCAGGGCGATCGCGGCGAATGCGGCGAGCACCGCGAGAGGGCGTTGCGGAACTGCTTCTTCACGCGGCATCGCCGCCAGTGAGGATAGGGCGAAGTGCGCAAACCAGGCCGCCGCGACAACAGCGGGGTCGGCATCGAGTTTGGCGGCGGGCGCGGATAGCGAAGGCATATCTTTTCAAGCATATCCAGTCCGCCACGATTCCAGGCTTGGGATGAAAGCAGATTTCCGGCCCTGTTTCGGATTTCACCCAGACACCCATTTGTATTGCCGAATCGCGCCAGTCGGGCTAAAGTTCGCGCTTTCCCGCTTACCGGAGTCGTCCACGTGTTTTCAATCATTCAGGCTGCCGGCTGGCCCATCTGGCCACTTCTCTTCGCATCAATAATCGCCGTCGCACTCATCATCGAGCGCGCCACGGCTCTGCGGCGCACCAAAATCGTTCCCGCCGGCTTGCTGCACAGCGCCGTGGCCGACTATCGTCAAAGCGGCGTGTCCGACGCGCAACTGGCGCGTCTCGAAGCGCATTCGCCGCTGGGCCGGGTGCTCGCCGCCGGCATGCGCAATGCCAAGGCCTCGCGCGAAATCATGAAAGAGGCGATCGAAGAAGCCGGACGCGGTGTGGCACACGATCTGGAGCGCTTCCTCACCACGCTGGGGACCATCGCCTCGATCGCGCCGCTGATGGGGCTGTTTGGCACCGTAGTGGGC
>Ga0154020_10008923_pt1 | contig 11597 bp, 5 predicted proteins | sample Klosneuvirus_201_FD_109709 | JGI IMG/M metagenome (GOLD analysis project Ga0154020, IMG submission 109709) | Active sludge microbial communities from wastewater, Klosterneuburg, Austria - Klosneuvirus_20160825_MG | ecosystem: Engineered > WWTP > Aerobic digester > Activated sludge | place... | reverse complement strand
TAAGTAGCGGTGATGAATCGAAACTACTTGGTGAGTTGATATTTCAGGATGTGTTGAAAGGCCAAAACAAGCATAGGTACTCTGTCAACAAGATGGACTTCCCCTTCAACTGTAAGTGTGACTCCCTACCGATTGGCGGCCAGAGAGATGGCGCACTTCTGCTATCAGTAGTCTCGCCATTGAGTGACGAGTACGAAATGTATGCGGAAAGCAAAGGTATACTTGACAGTACTTCAGATGGTGGAATCGTTTTACTTGTGCTTGACAATGATGAAAGTCTCGGGCGCGAAGTAAGAACCTTGCTACAGACCGAACGATACATCGCTCGCAATAGTGATGGAACATTGCCCGAATCGACAAGGCGAATACTCCGAGATTGCGCAGATGACAACCGTGGCCGCCGTTCTCGTCTGGTTGGGACTCTCAATGACATGCTCACAGCCGCACGATACTATGTTGCAGGTACCCCACTCAAGTTGAAGACAACAACTCCAGCAGCGGCTCTATATGAATCAATGGAGTATCTCATCCAGAATTCGTTCAGTAAGATGAGACTGATAACGCGCTTCACGGCCGATCCACTAAGGGAGATTCAGGCCGTCATTCGCAGCAATGACGTAGGAAAGGAGATCTTACTTATTGAGCGAGGCGAAGACAATCCCGAGGCAATGGAGGAGATGCGTGATTACTTACGACTATGCAGCATGAGAAGCCAGCAGGTAGTGTTGCATGACCTTCTAGAAAAGCGATATGCATTACGGCCATTTGGGTGGCCCGAAGAGGAATCTCTATTGCTTATTGCTCGATTGTATGTTCTTGGAGAAGTAACGCTGATTATGGATTCCGCTCCTATACTCATTGATAGAGTGTATGAGGCTATCACGACGCCAGTCAAACGAAGGAAGATTATCGTTCGACGTCGTGAAGCAGCAGATCCGAAGGTGATTCAGACCGCCAGAAATCTTGGCAATCAGTTGTTCGGTGAGATGGGGCCTGACGGTGAAGATGGCCTCACTTCATTTCTCTGCAAGAAGCTACGTGAATGGCAGATTGCAATGCGTGGCTATAAGCATTACTCTGAACCCGGCAGATACCCGGGCGCTGATGATCTATCAACAAGTCTGGCACTCATTGACCAACTTGTCTTGAATAGTGATAGCCGGAAGTTTCTAGAGAAGTTCAATGGACTTGAGAGTGAGCTATTGCACACGAGTGAGTGTTTTCACAAGCTAGATCACTTCTTTAGGAAGCAAAAGCCGGCATGGGACAGACTTCGGAGCTCGTTTGAGTCCTTCAGAGTTAATCATCTAGAGCTCGAAAGAGAAGTTGGATCACGGGAAGCACTAAAGAGAATGACCGAGATTCTTGGCGATCCGCAGCCGTATAGCTTCGTTAAAGAAGCAGAGTCGTTGATAAGTGCCGTAAAGAGCGTCAATGATAGACTGCTAGATCAACGGCGAGTTGACGTTGCCTCACTCGTCGGTACACAGATTGAGAGATTAGAGAAGGCTCTCAATGGGGCTTCTGTAGATGCAACTTTCAAGGCGGACCTCCTTACACTGCTAAACAGGCTCATTGCCCGTATCAAGAGTGAGGAGAGTCTGGCGCATCTCACACAATGTTCACAAGAGGCGACCAATGAATACGATGTGGCAATCAAGCAACTTGAAAAGCACCTTGAAGAGAAGGGAAGGCCAATCAAGAAACAGCGTGTAGTAGTTCCCGCAATTGTTTGGAAGTCAGGCTACATTGAAACGAATGCCGACATCGAGAAATTTCTTGAGCAACTACGCACCGAAATGGAGAGTGCCATTCTCATGGGCGAGCGCATAGAGATACGATAGATATCTGAACTGCTCTGAGCAGCTGGTCAGATACTTACCTCAACTCAACTCGCACGTAGAAGGAAGCCATGAACCGCCCAAGACTAAAGAGCTACGCCCCACAGGCACGAGTCGACTTCATCCAAGCGATGAAGGACCGTGCTGCGTTCTATGGAATTACTGCCGACCACGTATCACCTGTGAAGGAGCAGGGAGATGTTGTCGTGATCGTCGGTCAGTCGTATCCCATCTCAGTGGGACGGAAGCGTCAAAAGCTCGTAAAACGTATTGCCGAGAATGGGTACGAGCAGACGATGGAAGCCCTAGCGTATACGTGGTTCAACAGACTCGTTGCGATCCGTTACATGGAGTTGAAGGGCTATTTCGATCATGGCTATCGTGTTCTGAGCTATCCTGGAAAGAAGGATACTCCTGAGCTGTTGCAAGAAGCCGAAAATGTTAGTCTTCCAGGGTTGAAGGCCGAGACGATCATTGATCTGAAGATCGATGGTAGCAGAGAGGAAGAGCTTTATCGTATGCTTCTCGTTGCTCAATGCAATGCACTCAATGAAGCAATGCCATTCCTCTATACGCGTGTAGATGATGAAGCAGAGTTGCTCTTGCCGAACAACTTGCTACATACGGATTCACTCGTTCGCAAGCTGGTCGCCAATGTTGATGCGGAAGACTGTGAAAGTGTGGAAGTCCTCGGCTGGCTCTACCAGTTCTACATCTCCGAGAAAAAGGACGCTGTCATGGCCCGCAAGAGCGCCGTGCCCACGGAGGATATCCCCGCCGTCACCCAGCTCTTCACACCACACTGGATCGTCCGCTACCTCGTCGAAAACTCCCTCGGCCGGCTCTGGCTGCTCAATCGCCCCGGCTCCCGGCTGCGCGAGCACATGCCCTACTACATCGAGGGCGAAGCGGAGACCGACTTCCTCAAGATCACTAAGCCTGAGGAAATCCGCGTGTGCGATCCTGCGGTCGGTAGCGGGCACATACTCACCTACGCCTTCGACCTGCTCACCCTCATCTATGAGGAGGAAGGCTACGCGCCCACCGAGATCTCCGGCCTCATCCTGCGCCACAATCTCTACGGGCTGGAGATCTGCCCCCGCGCGGCCCAGCTCGCTGAGCTGGCCCTCGTCTTCAAGGCCCGGGAGAACAATCGTCGATTCTTCGAGCCGGAACACCTTGTGCGGCCCCACATCATCGAGCTGCGCGACGTGCGCTTTACAAAAGATGAGTTGCGCGATTACCTCAGGGAACTCCGGCTAGGCGATCTTTTCGATAAACCCGTGCTCCAACTGCTACACCAATTCGAGGAAGCGAAGAACTTTGGCTCACTCATCCAGCCGGGTCTCGACGAACGGGCCATCGCCGACGTCCGCCGCGCCATCGAGGCGAAGGACCTCGGCGGCCAGCTCTTCCTGCGCGAGACGCACCTCAAGGTCCTGCGCGTGCTCGAACAAGCCGAGGCGCTCACCCAGCGGTATCACGTCGTTGTGGCCAATCCGCCGTATATGGGCGTGGGGGGAATGAATACGGAACTCCGCGCCTTCTCTGCAAATGACTTCCCGGAAGCTAAGGCCGATTTGATGACATGCTTCATGAGCCGCTGCGCGACCTTGGCTGTTCGTAGCGGCTGGATTGGGATGATTAACCTACCATCATGGCTGTTCCTCTCGTCATTCGAGAAGTTGCGGATAAAGTTGGTTAGTCAGCAAACGATTGAAAGTCTGCTTCATTTGGGACGCGGAATATTCGGGTCGGATTTTGGCACTGTTGCATTCGTGCTTCTCAATCGGTCGCCAAAGCGGTGTGCGGGCGTGTATCGCCGTCTATTCGACCGTCCTGGTGATGTTGAAACTCCTGAAACGAAAGAACGCTTGTTCCTCGATGCCAATGTCGGGCGATTCGAGACCCATCAAGATACATTCCAAGACCTGCCCGGCTTCCCTATCGCATACTGGGTAACTCAACAAGTACGTGATGCATTTAAGAACGGACAACCGCTTAGCGACGTCGCTCCAGCGAAAATCGGGATGAGGACAGGCGACAATAACCGATTCTTGCGGCGATGGACTGAGGTGTCATTCGGTCGAACCGGATTTGCATTCGAGAATGCTGCGGAGGCGGCCAAGTCTTCTCGGAAATGGTTTCCCTACAACAAAGGTGGCGAATACCGCCGTTGGTTTGGCAACTGTGAGATTGTCGTAAACTGGGAGAACGATGGTGATGAGATAAAAGAGAACACTCGCGCTGTGTATCCTCAGCTTGGTGACAACCTTGGGTGGAAAATCTCGAACGAAGGCTATTACTTCAAGCAAGCGATTACGTGGTCATTCGTCAGTATCTCCTACTTTGGGGTGAGATATTCTGACCGAGGGTTTCTGTTCGATGTTGGAGGGTCTTGCGCCTTTCCAAAGACCGATGACTTGCTGTTGGTCACGGGATTCCTTTGCAGCCGAGTTGCTCATGATTTCATGCAAATGCTCAACCCGACTTTGAACTTCCAAGTCAGCAACGTGGCGAGTCTGCCTTGGCTTTCTGACAAGGTGGAGCTGAGGCGAATAGAGATTGAGGAAGTGGTGCAGCAGACCGTTCAAATCGCCCGTGCCGACTGGGACAACTTCGAGACCTCGTGGGACTTCCGCGACCAGCCGTTGCTGCGGCCGGGGCTGAAGGGCGCGAAGCTGGAGGCGAGCTGGCGGAATTGGGAGGAGCAGAGCACCGCCGACATCCACCGGATGCAGGAGCTGGAGACGGAGAACAACCGGCTCTTCATTGCCGCCTACGGCCTCGACGGCGAGTTGCAACCCGAAGTGCCCGAAGAGCAAATCACCCTCGCCCGCGCTGACCAGCGCAAGGACGTGGCCGCCTTCCTCTCCTATGCCGTCGGCTGCATGATGGGCCGCTATTCCCTCGACCACTCAGGCCTCATTCTGGCCAACGGCGGGGACTCAGTTCGAGAGTTTCTGGAAAAAGTGGGCAAGCCTTTGGCCGAACTTACCTTCGCCCCCGACGAGGACGGGATCATCCCTGTGCTCGCTGGCGAGTGGTTCGATGACGACATCGTAGCCCGCACCTGCGAATTCCTCCGCGCCTCCTTCGGCGAAGCCACGCTGAATGAGAACCTTGCATTCATTGAATCCTCACTCGGAAAAGATCTGCGGAAGTATTTCCTTGCAGACTTCTTCAAAGACCACTTGCAGATGTACAAGAAGCGGCCGATCTATTGGATGGTCTCAAGTGGCAAGCAACGGGCATTCCAGTGTCTGATCTACATGCACCGCTACAATAGTGGGACATTGGCTCGAATGCGGACGGAGTATGTAATCCCCATGCAAGGCAGGATCGCAGCACGTATCGATCAACTTGAGGGAGATAAAGCAAAGGCCACAAGCACCAGCCATCGCAGCAAGCTGCAGAAAGAGCAGGATGAGCTGAAGAAGCAACAACACGAACTACTGTCGTTCGATGAAAAACTCAAGCACGTCGTTGATCAGAAAATAACCATTGATCTCGATGACGGCGTCAAGGTGAACTACGGGAAGTTCGGCGACCTGCTTGCAGAGTCCAAGGCCATCACCGGCGGAAAGGAAGACGAATGATCGATGTAACGCATATCAGATCCGCCTTGGATCGAATCTACAACAACGAACAGTGTCGCATTGTTTTCTGGAACGATCCAAAGTGTGAGTTTGAAGATAGCCTATCCGATTTGGTGTTAGACGGAGTGACGACGCTTCGGCTGGATGAGATTGGATCACTTGAGTTGAAGATCCGCATAGAGAAGTTGGAGCCCGATGGCAAGTTTCTGCTGTATGCTCCTTTTGAAGAACCAGACTATGACGATGATTGGTTGTTAGACACAAGACTCTACAGCCGAAGCTTTAGAGCTGATCGGGCAAGCATTGTGCTGCAAGATCTTGGCCTGTTGAACTTGAATCTGCGAGGGCATCTTGATGAGCGAGGGAAGTTCTTTGATGCCGTTGAACGTGTAGCGAAACTCAAGAGTATCGTCTCTCCTGAAGATTCTGCATCCGACCTTGATCGGAAGATGATCACTGTTCTTGTCAAAGCAGAGCAACCAGATATTCATGACATAGTGAACACTCTGTTCCATTCATGGGTCGAGATAAGTGGTGACACGGACTTGGATCATGCACCGGTCTTATGGAACCAAGTTGAGAAGTTTGGACTGGATGGCCCTTTCTGGACCATGGTTCGGAACGCGTATGGCTACGAAGAAGTAAATCCAACCCTGAAGAATCTTCTTATTCGACTACTTACTTCTGATTTTGCATATCAACTCAGATGCCACGTCCCGGCATCTCTCGGTGGCCTGCTTCTTCCAAGTGCAAGTGTGCCGAACGCCGTGGTCGCATTGGCATCGTGGCGAGATAGCATCAGTCGGGTGAGTAGCTATGATGTACTATCTGCTGAAGTAGGTAGGATCATAGACATTGAAAAGCATTTGAATACTATTGAGATCGAGCACCTCGATTTGGTGAACACCTTTCTGGATGTTGAGAAGTACATCACAACCGGCCTCAAAGATCGAATCATAGATACCGCCGAAGTGATCAACGTTGATGATGTTCTTGCCATTGCTAATCGCCGACAGAATGGGCATTGGGTGTCATTGTCTAAGCCCGACTCAGTAGCAGTGCCCCGGCAAACTCTATATGCCATCTACGAGGCGCTCATTGCAGCCTCGCGCTTTTATGACCTAAGAAATCAACACTTAGGGGGATTCGACTATCCTACCGCATCGGAGATGTATTCCGCCTATGAGAGCGAACTCTATCAATTCGATCAACTCTATCGCCAGTTCTGTGAAGGGGCTGATCGTGCTGAATCAAGGTCGTGGGACGTTCTGAAACTCTTGCGCTGTGATATCGAAGACCGCTACTCAAAGTGGTATCTGCTGGAGCTTGCTTTGGCCTGGGGCAAATTCATTGAACAGCCAAATGGCCTTCTGAATAAGTGGGGTGTTGAAAGCGTCTCTAATCAGTATCGCTTCTATGATCACCACATACGCCCGTGGTTGGACGCGGGTGACACTCGCCGTTCGTTTGTCATTATAAGCGACGCATTCCGGTATGAAGCAGCTCAAGAACTTGTTTCTGTGCTCAACGGCAAATATCGATTTGCAGCAGAATTGTCGTCTCAACTGGGTGTCTTGCCATCTTACACAGCCTTGGGAATGGCAAGCCTGTTGCCTCACACTCACTTGTCGTTTGCAGGTTCAGACATTATGGTAGATGGGAAGTCTAGCATCGCCAGCGAGAGAAACGGCGTCCTCCTCTCTGTGAATGGTATCGCCTGTAAGTATAGTGACCTCATTGCGCTTAAGAAGGATGAAGGACGTGCACTCATTAAGGATCAACGTGTTGTGTATATCTATCACGATACCGTAGATGCAATCGGGGATGACGGGAAAACAGAAGGCCGAACCTTCGAAGCAGTTCGAACCGCAATAGATGAGCTCAGTGCCATGGTAAACTATATCGTGAATAGTCTTAATGGCAGCCATATTGTGATCACGGCTGATCATGGCTTCATGTATACTGAGTCTGGCAGGGTTGCTACTGACAAGAGCAAGTTGAATGAGAAGTACGATAACGCGATCGTCACAAAGAAGCGCTATGTCATTGGACCATCTCTCCCGGTCCATGAAGCTGCTTGGCATGGGACACTGCGTACGACTGCTGGCGTGGATAGCGACCTAGAGTTTCTGATTCCCAAAGGGGCGAATCTGTTCCACTTCGTTGGTGGGGCACGCTTCTACCATGGTGGGGCTATGCTACAAGAGATCGTAGTGCCAATTGTTACCGTCAAACACATACGTGGTAAGGCGGCAGAAGGCACGAGAGTTAAGACAGCGTCTATTCACATCCAAGGTGCAAATCATAGGATTACAGCGAATCGGCATCGGTTCCAGTTTATCCAAACGGAAGCGGTGAGCGAGCGGGTAAAGGCAGCGACGGTGAAGGTGGCAATATACTGTGGCAATGAGATCGTGTCTGATCTGCAAACAGTTAAGTTTGAGAGTGCCTCGGAAGCTATAAGCGACCGGACGACGTGGGTGAGCCTCGTACTCAAGGATAGAAAGTATGATAAGAGGATCCCATGCCGACTCATTGTCCTCGATGCAGAGACTGGTGTTGAACAACTTAGTGTTGAAGTAATTATCGATCGGGCAATCTCAAATGACTTCTGACCAAGGGGCAACAGCATCAGACATTGACGTGCTACTCAACCAGCATTTTGCTGGGAGGGTGGTTCGTAAAGACTTGACGAAACTTGTTAAAGAAGGTGCGAACGTACCAGTCTATGTGCTCGAGTACTTGCTTGGTTCCTACTGTGCATCAAATGATGATGAAGTGATATCCGAAGGTCTTAAGACCGTTAAGAAAATCTTATCCGAGAACTACGTACGACCGGATGAAGCTGAGAAGGTCAAGTCAACAATTCGTGAGCGAGGCAGCCTCAAGCTTATCGACAAGGTGACTGTTACGTTAAACGAAAAGCGAGATGTCTACGAAGCACTTCTGAGCAACCTCGGAGTGAAAGGCATTGAGGTTAGTAGCACCATTGTTAAGCAGTACGAGAAGCTGCTCGTTGGTGGGATCTGGTGTATCGTAAATCTAGAGTACTTCTATGAAGAGTCACAGAAAGGTTCGCCGTTCATTCTGAGTGACTTGAAGCCAATTCAAATGCCGAACATGGATCTTGACGAGTTATTCCGTGGCCGACGAGCATTTACAGAGGAGCAGTGGATAGACGTTCTTCTTCGATCCACTGGGATGGAATCGACGAACTTTGATGAGAGAGTAAAGTGGCACTTGTTAACACGGATGATCCCACTTGTAGAGAATAACTACAATCTCGCCGAGCTTGGGCCAAGGGGTACTGGGAAGAGTCACATCTATAAAGAGATCAGTCCCAACAGCATCCTTGTCTCGGGTGGCCAAACAACCGTTGCCAATTTGTTTTACAACATGGCTCGACGTCAGGTCGGATTGGTTGGAGTGTGGGACGTTGTAGCCTTTGATGAGGTGGCGGGCATCTCCTTTAAGGATAAAGACGGCGTTCAGATCATGAAGGACTACATGGCTTCAGGGTCGTTCTCTCGTGGGAGGGACTCCATCAATGCTTATGCCTCCATGGTGTTTGTTGGCAACATCAATCAGCCAGTTGACACTCTGGTAAAGACGAGTCACCTCTTCGCCCCTTTCCCAGAAGCAATGATCGATGCGGCGTTCTTTGATCGCTTCCATGCCTATCTCCCTGGATGGGAGATACCTAAGATGCGCCCAGAGTTTTTCACGAATCAGTATGGCATGATCGTGGATTACCTTGCTGAATGGCTGCGTGAAATGCGCAAGAGGAACTTTGGCGATGCGATCAACAAGTATTTCAAGCTCGGCAGAGACCTAAATCAACGAGATACCATTGCCGTAAAGCACACGGTATCGGGCTTGTTGAAACTGCTCTACCCCAACGAAGAGTATGATAAAGAGGCAGTCCGACGCTGTCTAGAGTATGCACTCGAATCACGCAGGCGTGTCAAGGAACAGCTCAAGAAGATCGGTGGAATGGAGTTCTACGAAGTACACTTTTCGTATATCGACGTCGACACCATGGAAGAACGCTTCATTAGTGTTCCGGAACAAGGTGGTGGTTCGCTGATTCCCGACGGGCCATTGAATCCTGGAACGATGCACACAGTAGCAACAGGTGGCTCCGGATCACACCTCGGGTTATATAGAATTGAAACGCAGGTTACTGCCGGGAACGGCGCATTGAAGTTGTCCGGCCTGGGTTCAAACACAGCAGCTAAGGAAGCAGTCAAGGTTGGCTTTGACTACTTCAGAGCAAATGGGAGTCGCATCAGTGCCTCCATCAAACCAGGCGATCATGACTACCATCTCCACGTTGTTGAGCTTCACAACACCGGCCCTACCGCCTCACTCACCCTTGCGTCATTTGTCGTGTTATGCTCAGCTGTCTTTGGAAAGCCAATTCAGCCACAGATGGTTGTCTTAGGAAGCATGAGCCTCGGAGGAAACATCATCCCAGTTGAGAATCTCGCGGAAGCATTGCAGGTAGCATTTGATGCTGGAGCAAAGCGCATTCTCTTGCCAATGGCAAGTGTACAGGACATACCAACAATTCCCGGCGAGTTGTTTGCGAAGTTTCAAACTGGATTCTACGCTGACCCCGTAGACGCTGTTTTCAAGGCGCTGGGTGTGCAGTAATTTATATAGGCGGCAGATTGGAGAATCCGCGTTGTGTGATCACCCAATTCCGCATAAGAGTTGCCACCTGATATTGTACTCAAGCGCAGAGGCAGTTGAAATCTAGCATTGCACGTTGAAGAATCGTACTCTACTTTGCCCGGTGATCTGCTGCCTGAGGAATGATGTGGTTAACGTGAGCGGAATATCCAGCTAAAGATATCGACTAACAAACACGCAGGGCGCTAAATGGACGCGGATATTGCAAAACACGAGCTGGAACCAAATAGCCTTGACCATATTTTGGCGGTGTTAAACTCGACGGTCGGGGAGATTCCTTTAGCGGGTCCGCTCATGCAGTTAGCACTCGGACAGATACCTGGCCAACGTATTGATCGAATTGCCAAGTACGTAGTGACACTTGAATCGAGATTGGCGGTTCTCGAAGCCCATTTTCTAAGCGGTAGAATGGTGGATCCATATATGGCGGACGTCTTTGAGGAAGGTTTGCGACAAGCGGTAAACTCTCTTTCGGACGAGAGACGAGAGTACATTGCATCACTAGTTGTCAACTCGCTAAGCGATACAGATATGTCGTCCCAAGAGAGCCGATTCCTTCTCGATCTACTAGGGAAGATCAGCGACATGGAAGTCTTGATACTTCTTAGCTATACGTCTAGCATCGGACAGGGCGATGAATTCTACGATACTCATAAGCCGATGCTGGACCGTGCCTCGACATACGTCTCTTCGCCTAAAGAAGCGCACGACGTTGCTACAATTCATCGAGGAATGAGGCAACATCTCGAGGAGTTGAAGCTTCTAGAGGTCGATGTTCCCGATTTTAAAGGCGGTACGCCATCCTCTTTAAGGAAGGAGATGAAAGGCGTCTTGCATCCTGACAAGTTCAAGATCTCGAGGCTGGGTAAACTCCTCATTGAGAAAATCGGGTTGACATCGCAGTAAGGCTGCTGTGTGGAACGCCGTTATAGAACCAAGGGTAACTCCCTCATCACTGGAAGCTTCGCTTGCGTTGTCCGCATAATACCGCTGGTAACTGACCACCGGATCCATAGGCGTACTGATTTGCCAAACCCAACATTGGATTGCAGTTGCTATGGTGTTGGAGTACGATCTCTAGTGGCTACGGCAACAAGGCTTGTGTTGGTCAAGACAGGCGGAATCTCCACGCTTGAACTAAAACACCAATCATCAACCAGAGTACACATTCCACTTCTTGTGCATTTCGGCGATGTAGCGATGTTGACCTAGATCGTTACCAATCTTTTCTGGCCAACGAGTGACCGCGAGACTGACCGTTTGGAAGTAATCAGCTCTAAAGAACTTCTCGTCGACAAGGCCTTTCGAGCACAATGAGCAGATTCTGTCGAGCAGGTTTAGCCAGCTTTCGATGTGCATCTTGTATTCGAGCTCAAGATGTGCTTCCTCAATTGGGCTATTGGCAGTGTTCTTTGCATAGAAAGTTTGAACAACTTCTTGCACTCTTCTTAACTCGGCCTCG
>Ga0154020_10008922_pt1 | contig 11597 bp, 6 predicted proteins | sample Klosneuvirus_201_FD_109709 | JGI IMG/M metagenome (GOLD analysis project Ga0154020, IMG submission 109709) | Active sludge microbial communities from wastewater, Klosterneuburg, Austria - Klosneuvirus_20160825_MG | ecosystem: Engineered > WWTP > Aerobic digester > Activated sludge | place... | reverse complement strand
TAGCTACCCCTCAAAGGAGATCGCGGAGAGAAGTCATATTTATAGAACGCTAGGACTGGGGTATTGTAACCTCGGTGGGCTTCTAACTGAGTGGGGCCTCCCTTATGATTCTGATGAGGGTAGAACCTTGGCGGCAGCCATTACCTCTCTTATGGGAGCAGCTGCCCAGAATACTTCTGCTTATCTGGCTAATACATTAGGTCCCTACTTCGCATATTCTAGTAATGAAGAGAGTTCGAAGAGGGTAATGCGTAAGCATCTAGATAAATCTTTATACTTCTATCTAAGAGATGATTGTCTCTTTGACTCTTCAAAAACTATTTTTAAAGTTGCCACTGAACTGTGGAAGATGGTGCAAAATCCTGCAAGAGGATTTCGTAACGCTCAAGTTACGGTTTTAGCTCCCACAGGAACAATTGCATTCTTGATGGCCGCAGATACTACTGGAATTGAGCCAATGCTTAATGAGGTAGTTTATAAGAAGATTGTCGGAGGGGGTCTTCTTAAAATCCCGAATCAGGTAATTGAGATTTCTCTTAAGAATTTAGATTATACTGCTCACCAAGCCTCTGAAATTCTTGCCTATATTGAGAAAAATGAGACTATTCATGGGGCCCCAGGTTTCAAGGAGGAGGAGCACGGTAAAATATTTGCTAGTGCTTTAGGTAAGCATGCTTTGTCTCCTGAGGCGCATATTCAAATGATGGCAGCTGTTCAGCCTTTCTTATCGGGTAGTATCTCTAAGACCGTTAATATGCCTGCCGATGCTACAATAGACGATATAAAGAATATTTATCTTAGAGCCTGGAAACTCGGTTTGAAATCCGTTGCTATATATAGGGATAATTGCAAACTGTCTCAGCCAATTGCCACTAAGCTAACTGATAAGTCTTTTAGTAAAGAAGAGACTAAGAAGGCACTCAGTATTCCTGAGTTCTGGCTTAGCGCTTTAAAAGGGGAAGCTAAAGAAGAAAAGCAGTGGGGCCAGAGAAGAAGACTACCTGATACTAGGGCTAGTCTGACTCATAAGTTTACTATCGGTCAACACGATGGGTATCTCACTGTAGGAATTTATCCTGATGGTTCTCCTGGTGAGTTATTTATTAAGATGTCGAAGGAAGGGACTACTGTTGCGGGCTTTATGGACAGCTTCTCTTTGGCAATTTCGATGGCCCTTCAGCACGGTACCCCTATTGAGCTACTTGTAGACAAGTTTGTTGGTGTAAGATTTGATCCCTCAGGCTTGACCAGTAATCAGGACATTAGAATTGCTAAGTCTATTGTGGATTACATCTTCCGTTGGCTTAAACTGATGTTTATTGATAAAGAAAAGGCGGATACTCAATATGAATTCTCAGAGCCAGAGTTCATAGGGGGCATGGAAGTGCTTAATGAACATAAGGCGACCGGTACCAAAACTAATATGGAAGGCCCTCCTTGTTCGGACTGCGGTACTTTAACAGAACGGGCAGGTTCTTGTTATCGCTGCCCTAACTGTGGAACAACTACTGGTTGTAGTTAATAGGTAAAGAAAAAGGGGTAGTTCAACTACCCCTTTTTCTTAGCTATCAGTTAAAGAAGCCAGATGGGTCTCGGTTATTTCTGCTCGACATTCCATGCAGATCTTTCCAGTTCTTAGGGCATCCAACTCTTCTAAGACTGCTTCCTCTGCCCTAGTCTCTGCGTCTCTTTGTAATTCCTCCCTCTTTTCTATATAAACTTGTTCTTTAATCTGGTCGTATTGCTCATCGTACATCTCTCTATGTGTTTTCCAATTAAAATAACTTGGGGCACAAGTTAGATGAACAATTGCCCAGGGATTTGTATCCTCTGAACTTGAGTAGAGCAAACCAGACTTTTTAGAACGAGTAGCAATTCCCGAGGGAGGTAGTGGTTGCGTTTTTTGCCCTTCGTATAGGGGGCCTTTACAAACTGGACAAACACCTAATTGTTCCATTACTGACCTTCCAGTCCTTGGAACCCAAGATATTCAAGAAGCTCCTCAGGGCAGCACCTAAAACATAGAAATTTTTCAGCTTCCCTATCTGGAAACATATCGCTATCCGGAACCATTGCCCCTGTTTTTTCTCCACGGAAAAAAGTAACCGGTTTTATAAAAAAACCAGCTGTGTCTTCATCAGGGGCTAAGTTACAAATTATACATTCTCTAAATATGACCAATTACTACCTGCAGAAGTGCTGAGTATCTTGGTTCTACTATATTTGGGATACCTGTCCTAGGACAGGTAGGTCCTTGGCAATACCCCTCTCCATAGAACCCCGCTATATTTAGCTTTCTGCCTTCTTCTTTTGCCTGTTTAAAATGGTGAGAAACACAATCAATGCACAACCAGTGTACAGGTTCTGTAACTGCCTCAATCTCCTGTTGGAAATCAAGGCAGTCGTAACAATCATATGCTCTTGTACAGTAGCCTCTAGAAACTGCCCCCCCATTGTGTGAGTGTAAAATGGGGCAGAAAGCGTCAGCTACACCATCATTCATCCAACTACCGGGCCGGTGCTGTAATAAAACTGCAATTCCAGCGCCAATTTCGTTACAAAGGCCCAAAGAAAAGAAACAATAAATAGTGACAATAGTTTATTCATTTTGGGGCTCTTTTTCCTCGGTATCAACTTTTACGTCTTCAAAGGCAGAAATAGTGTCCTCAAGTAAACTTGAGTAAAACGCATTTGTATCATTCTCTACTGGAGCTTTCGACTGGCTGGTCTCGTTTATGTTGTTTGAGTCTCTCTTCGACATGTTACCTCCAAAGGCAATGGTCTGACATCTTTCTTATCTCTTCGTATTGATTGTTTTATTGACGTGTTAAGGAATGTAGCATATCTTAAAGACAAAAGGCCCGAAGACTGTCCCTGCGCAGGACATAGTGCCTTTAAAGAACCAAATAACCTGAATTCCCAATAGGAGCGCACAGGTGGCTGCTGAAACCCCCACGGACCAGTGGAAAGTTATCCAATCTAGAGTTCATGATGCTATTGAGCAATACTTTCCTTATGAAGGTAGAGGTAAGAGACTTGTTCTCCATAACCTCGCTTTTGATGAGAAAGAAGCGGCTCACAATGACATTAGGAGCCAGGAGCAAGCTAAGGACCTTAAAAAGACTTGGGGCGTTCCTATCTATGCAGAGGTTGGTCTAGTAGATAAAGTTACAGGCAAAGAGATCGATAGATCTAGGATAAAGCTACTTACTCTTCCTAAGCCCACTAACAGATATAGTTATATTGTAGAAGGTTCAGAGTGGCAGGTAGATAACATGTGGAGACTCCGTTCAGGAGTTTACGCTAATGAGCATGCCAATGGTAAGCTCTCTACTGAGTTTAACTTAGCTAAGCCCTTCGCCCAAGAAAACCGTCTTTATGTTCCTTTCGATCCCAAGACTCGCCAGTTCAAACTGAAGTATGGTGGATCTCTCCACACCTCATTGTACTCCGTCCTTAAGATGATGGGCGTAGATGACGCGGAGATGAAGAAGACCTGGGGAGAAGATATCTATAAGGCCAATGCCACTCCTAAAGCCCAAGAGAATATTATTAAGTTTCAACAGGCACTTGCAAAAAGAGGTGTCGCCGCTGAGTCCTCTAATTACGAGTCAGCTGCCACCGCTCTTTTGAAGGAGTTTGATAAGACCAGACTTCTTCCCGAGGCTACCCAAATTTCTCTAGGTAAGCCAATTGACAGAATTACTGGAGAGGCATTACTTCTAGCATCTAAAAAGATTCTAGGGGTCGCCAAGGGAGAAGTTCCTCCAGATGATAGAAACTCTCTTATGTTTAAAACTCTTCACGGAGTTGACGACTTTTTATTTGAGAAACTTACTAATTATAAGACTAAGAAAGTTATTAATTCCAAGATTAGTAATGGAATTGATAGAGTCGAGAAAGTAAGAGACCTGGTATCCGGAGAACTTTTTAGTAAGCCAATCAAAGAGTTTTTTACCAGCTCTACCCTTTCTAGAAACCCAGAACAAATTAATCCTCTGGAGATGATTAGTAATCACCGAGCCACTACTATCATCGGTGATGAAGGAGGTATTAAGAACGAGAGGGCTGTTCTACCTTCCATGAAGATTATTAATCCAAGTCACTTTGGCTTCTTGGATCCTATCCATACTCCCGAGAGTGAGCGCACCGGCATCAATCTTAACTTACCGATTGGAGTTAAGAAGCAAGGCAATGAGGCAACCATTCAGGTTTACGATTTAAAAGAGGGCAAGCTTGTAAGAGTCACTCCTAAAGAGCTTCATACCCAGAACATTGTTATGCCTGACCACGTTTATATCGACGAGCATAACAAGCTAAGACCTCTAGGTCCTTTAGTTAAAATGAAGGATCCACTCACACATGAAATTGTAGAGAAGCCCTTTAAAGAAGGTAGATATTTAATTCCTACCTCTCACCAGCTATTCGATGAGTCGTCTAATCTCATTCCTTTTTTACAGTGTGACCAAGGTAACCGAGCAATGATGGCCGCTAAGCAGGCTGTCCAGGCGATGTCCTTGCACAATAGAGAACTGCCGCTGGTACAAGTACAGTCAGGAGGTAACTCTAGCTGGGAGAAACTAACGGGAATTCCTTGGTCTCATACTACTCAGATCGAGGGAACGGTTTCAGAGATTAAGAAGAATGCAGAGAATGGGCACCCAGAGGCGATCATTATTAAAGATCACTCAGGGAAGAACCATGAGATCCAGATTTATAATCACTTTCCTCTAAATGACGCCAAGACAATGATCCACTCCACTCCTATTGTTAAGGTTGGAGATGCCGTGAAGAAAGGCCAGGTAGTAGCGGACTCTAACTTTACTGTAAATGGGCACCTTACTCTTGGTACTAACCTTAGGGTAGCTTACCTTCCCTATAAGGGATACAACTTCGATGACGGAATTGTTATCTCTGAAACCGCTGCTAAAAAGCTTACTTCTGAGCACATGCATAGAAGCAGTATTGAGATTGATCCAGAACACGATTCGATCTCAAAAAAGAAATTTATGGCTTATGCATCTACTGCGGCGAAGAAGCTTACTAATGATCAATTAGATAAGTTAGGGGAGGATGGTATTATCCGAGTTGGGGAAAAGGTAATGCCCGGAGATGTACTAATTGCTGCAGTTGGCAAGCCGGATTTGTCCAGTGATACCGCCCGTTTGGTGGGTAGATTAGGCAAGCAAGCCCTTTCACACAGGGACAAAAGTAGAAGATGGGAAAGTGACCACCCAGGAGAGGTTGTAAAAATAGTAAGGGCTCCTAATGGTAAAGCCATAACAGTTTATGTTAAGTCTTTGGAGCCAGCTGAAATTGGAGACAAGATCGTAGGTAGACACGCCAATAAGGCTATTATTACTAGAATCATTCCTGATCATGAGATGCCAAGAATAGGGTCTGCTGATGGAACGCCGGCGGAGGTGATTATGAACCCTTCTGGTGTGCCAAGTAGAATTAACCTTGGGCAGTTACTAGAGACAGCAGCCGGAAAAATAGCAGAGAAGACCGGTAAGCCCTATATGGTCAATAACTTTGGCGGGGCTAATATTGACTATGTACAGAAAGTCAAAGCAGATCTTAAGAAAAATGGCATAGAAAACTTTGGATATGAAGCAGTATACGATCCAAAGACTGGTCAAGAGCTAAATCATGAAGTACTTACAGGTCCTCAATACATTCTTAAACTAAAGCACCAGGTAGAGAAAAAGTTAGCAGTAAGAAACTATGGTGCGGGTCCAGGTGGAGATTATTCTTTAGATCAGTCTCCAAAAGGAACCGGTGCAGCACACCCGGGCCAAGCTATGGGTCAGTTGGAGTTCTATTCTCTACTAGCTCACGGGGCCAGACATAACCTCAGAGAGATGGCCACATATAAAGCGGATAGCCAAATTGATGAGCAGATGAATCCTCAGTCCCACGTAGATTTCTGGGATAGAGTTAAAACAGGAATGCCCCTTCCTGCTCCTAAGCCTACTTTTGCTTATAGAAAGTTCGAAAATCTTTTAAAGGCCACGGGAGTTAACATTCATAAGGAGGGTAATAACCTCCACCTTGTTCCTCTTACGGATAAGGGTGTTCTCGCTATGTCTAATGGTGAGATCAAAGACCCCGGTAGGTTGTTAAGAGGAAAAGACGCCAAAGAGTTAGAGAAGGGCCTATTTGATCCTAAGATTACAGGAGGGCTCCCCGATGCTGTTGGTAAGGGGCTCTTCTGGTCCCATATTAAACTTGCGGAGCCTTTACCTAATCCTATTTTTGTTGGTACTCCCCAGCATCCGGGCCCTGCGGTAGTGCTTACCGGCCTCAAATTTAATGAGTTTGAGGATATTGTTAAAGGTAAGAAAGACCTGAATGGGTTAACTGGTGGTAAAGCCATCAATGAGGCCCTTAAGAAGATTGATGTTCAGAAAGAGCTAAAGGCAGTTACCGCCGAGTTACCTAATCTTAGGGGGGCTGCAAGAGATCATGCTAATCAGAAGGCTAGATATCTTACCGCTTTGGTAAAGGTGGGGCTTAAGCCTCATGAGGCATATGTTAACAATGTGATTCCGGTTCTACCTCCGGTATTCCGCCCTGTAGCTGTAATGGGTGATGGTAACCTGCGCTTTGATGATATCAATGGCTTCTATAAGTCTCTAGGACTCATTAACAACAAACTTAAGACGGGCATCAAGGAGCTACCTGATTCAGAGAACCAGGAGCTTAGGGAGCAGCTATACGATGTGGTTAAGTCCCTTACTGGTCTAGGAGGGACACCCGTCTATGACTCCAATAGAAAACTGAAGGGTATCTTAGATATCATTAAGGGAGATCAACCCAAAGAAGGTTATTTCCAGAAGCGCATTATGAAGAGGCGCCAAGAACTTTCTATGCGTTCTACTATTATTCCAGAGCCGGCCATGCATTTGGATTATGTAGGTCTTCCAAAAGATGCCGCTATGGAACTTTACAAGCCTTTCGTTATCAGAGAGATGAAGTCTCTTGGATACACACCTCTTCAAGCTATGAAGGAGATGAAGGATGGGCGTGAGGTGGCTTGGAAGTCCTTGCAAAGAGCAATGGATAAGAGACCGGTTCTTCTAAAAAGAGACCCCGCCCTACACAAGTTCTCTATTATGGCATTTAAGCCCAGACTAGTGGAAGGTAAAGCCATTCAGATTCATCCACTGGTTACTCATGGTTATAATGCGGACTTCGACGGAGATTCTGTAGATTTAGATACTCCTATTCCTTTACGCATTAGTGGAGTAACCACTGAGTTGGATGGCTGGGAATTAATTTCTACTCTCGATGTTGGAGAAGGTAATTATATCGTCCATCCTATTAAGATGGAGGCTTTGACTAATAACGGTTGGAAGCCAATAAAGACCATTTCTTTTCACGAAGTTAAAGATAAAAAGAAGTACGAAGTAACTCTCAAAAATGGTTTTAAGTTTATCGTGTCTGAAGATCACTCACTAATGGTCCACGGTAAAGAAGTTAAACCTGCCGGTATTACTATAGGTACAGAGTTGGATAGTGTATCTGTACCGTTACCTACTGAATTTGCCAAAGATTGGTCTTATGATAAAGGGGTTATCTTTGGAAACTTTTTAGGAGATGGTTCTGCAGAACTTAGGGGAGAGACTTCTGGTAGAATCAGCATTGCTTGTAAGCCTGAACTAGAAAGAATTTATCTAGAAAAGCTTTGGAGACAAGAATTCAACGCTAGTATCTACGATAATCCTGTTGGATATTTCCAGATTACGGATGGTCTGTTAGCTCAGCTATTTTTAGAATCTTGTGGAAAATATGCAGAGGGTAAGTTTGTATCTAGTTTCTTATTGAATAGATCAACCGAGTTTCTTAAAGGATTGTTGGCTGGCTATATACTTGCGGATGGATCTGTAGAACTTACTAAAAGTGGAAGCTATCTAATTCGTACTTGGAGCAACAGTAAGGCTTTAAGAGATGGCATGTCATTAGTTGCCAATATGTTAGGACTTCCTCACTCTATTAGAGAAAGGATCACAAAGGGCAAGACTCGCTATATTATTTCTTTTGGCAAAGAAGCAATTAAACTAATCGATTATCGCTGCCAGGGTAAAAAAGGCTGGTTAATAGAAAAAGCCCGTCTTGATTATCAGGAAGACCGAAAGGACGATCGTTCTTCTCAGAGTGAACGTGGCTTTGAAATTCAATCTATTGAGGAAGTTGAATACTTTGATCGTATGATTGATATAGAAGTAGATGATCCATCTCATGTATTTGCTATTCAAGGCGGTGTTATTGTTCATAATACAATGTCTGCGTTCGTACCTCTTACTGATGAAGCAGTAAGAGAGTCCTATAATATGTTGCCCTCCAATAACTTATTTTCCCCCACTCATGGTGGAATCATGTATTCCCCAGACCAGGAGTCCCTATTAGGGCTGCATCTCTTATCTAAGTGGGGTAATAAAACTGATAAATCCTTTAACACTTATAAGGAGGCCCTCCTAGCTAAGGAGAAGGGTGTTATTAAGCCCACTGATGTGATCAAAGTAGGGGGCCATCCGACTACTCTTGGTCGCCTCATCATTGCAGAGAAGTTACCGGATGAGGTTAAAAACTCAGAGGAGTTCACCAAGTTAATAAAGGATCCTAAATTCTTAATCATGAAGAAGTCTGATGATGAGCACCCAGAAAGAATGGGTCTTGGTAACTTTTTAGATGGGCTAGCAAGGACGCATCCTCATGCTTTTTCTGCCGTAGTAGATCACCTCAAGAACATAGGTAACCAGTATGCCTATGAGGCCGGCTTCTCTATTGGTCTTAAGGATCTTGATGTGAATAAGGAGATGAGGGATAAGATTATTCATAAGGCAGATGCGGAAGTGGCTAAGATTAAAGCTCTTAAGCTATCTAAAGATGACAGAGAAGAGAAAGTCATCGATGTGTACAGAGATGCTGAAAAGCAACTCAATAAAGTATTTAAGCCTTACTTCGAAAAGACTGATAACAAAATCTTTACTCTTGTAAACTCTGGAGCTAAGGGTAAGTGGGCTCAGTTTAGACAAATGACCATTGCCCCAATGCTTATGCAGGACGGCACGGGTAAGACTCTATCAACCCCAGTTAAAAAGTCTTATGCTGAGGGATTAGATGTAGGAGATTACTGGACTGCTTTACATGGAGCTAGAAAGGGTACTCTTCAGAGAGTAGAAGGTACGTCTGAGCCAGGATCTCTTACCAAAGAAATTGTAAACGTAGTTATTCCTAATCTTATTGTTTCTTCGGACTGTGGAACTACTCAGGGTATCTCTATGGATATTCATGAGAATGATACCCACGATAGATTCTTGGCTGCCTCAGTTAAATCAAACGGGAAAACTCTTGCGGAGTCTGGTGCCTTGATCACCCCTTCCCTAACGTCCCTCTTTAAGAAGAACAAGATCGATAAAGTAATAGTTCGGTCACCTCTAAAGTGCGCCCATGGCAAGGGTTTATGTGGTAAATGCTATGGTCTTGATGAGAATGGTAACCTTCCTGAAATGGGTACCAATATCGGAGTTATTGCTGGGCAGGCCCTAGGGGAGCCCGCCACTCAGCTAGCAATGGATAGCTTCCACACAGGAGGAGTTGCCTCTTCTAGAGGAGGCGGCTCTGTAGATAAATTTACTCGTCTACGCCAGTTGCTAGGAATGCAGAAGACTCTACCCGGTGAAGCTACTTTGGCTACCGCTTCTGGTAAGATCGATAAGATCGAAAAGGATCATGCCACTAACGGACATAATATCTGGATTGGTGGGGTAAAACACTTCGCCCCCGCTCAAAGAAATGTAATGTTTAAATCAGGTGAGACAGTAAAGAAAGGCGATTCCTTAACTGATGGTCCTATCAATCCTCATCAGCTTCTGCCCCTAACTGATATTCATAGAGTGCAAAACTATCTAACTGATGAACTCTATAATGCGATTTATAAGGATGAAAGAGTTAAGAGAAGAAACATTGAGACGGTAGTTAGAGGTTTAACTAATCTCACAAGAATCAAAGATCCTGGAGACAGCGATCATCTTCATGGAGATATTGCTCTTCGTACAGATATCGAGGAGCACAATAGAAATCTCACTCCGGGGGAAGCTCCTATTATTCACCATCCCATTATTAAAGGTGCCTCTCAGACTGCGATGGATCAGCATGAAGACTGGATGGCCCGTCTCAACTTCCGTTACCTGCAGAATACTATTCTTGAAGGAGCCGCAAAGGGCTGGAAGACAGACTTACACGGATTGAATCCAATTCCTGCTTACGCTTATGGAGCCGAGTTTGGTAAGGGAACTCATGACAAGCCTCATCACTACTAGGAATAAGAATGCCAGATAGGATAGCTACCTCTATAGATGTCAAGCCTAGGCGCTCTGGCTCAATTGCCAAGAGCGATACAAGGCCGGTACGAATAGAGAGGGGAAGAGTAATCAATGTAAACATCAATGATTATACGGTTGATGTACGTACAGAGATGCCCCCGTATAAACCTAAGTTTGATATTCCCTGGATGGTTCCTTATGCGCACTATAATCAAGGAGAAGGAATTAACTTTATGCCCGAGGTGGGCTCTACTTGCTGGATTTGTGAACCAACAGATAATGGCAGAGACTCTTTTGTTTTAGGTTGGACAATGCCCGAAGAGGGCGGATCTTATAGGTCTGGAAGGCCTTTGTTGAATCCAGGAGATCAGCACTTCTCAACTAGGGATGGTAATTTTGTAATCCTTAGACGTGGAGGAGTGGTTCAGATAGGGGCGACACCTATATGTCAAAGGGTGTTTATTCCTATACGAAATGTAATACAGGACTATGCAGAGAATTATGAGTTACATACTCCTGCAGGAGACCTGACCTGGAATGTAATGCGGAAAGATGAGGATGGTGATGGACATCAAAAATGTTTATTTACTCTTGCTGCGCATGAATATGCTGACGATTCAGCTACTTCTGATCCGGTAGCTATTCTTAAAATCGGTTCCCATGGTGACCAGGACGATACTATCGTGACACTGGTCACTCGGGATAAAACAGGCGGATCCATCAAGACCAAATTGACTCTTAGCAAATCTGGCGACCTGAATTGGAAAGTAGAAGGGGATTTTAATTTGAGTTCCACGGGAGATATGACCCTCTCTACTTCAGGAAAAGCCTCCGTCAAAGCCACAGGAGATGCAGAATTAGTATCTTCTAATGGAGCGGCTACTCTTAAGGGACTTTCTAATGCTACCGTTCAATCCAATACTGAGGTAAATATTAAAGCACCCCAAATTACAGCAGATGGAAATGTAATATCTCTTGGAGAGGGGCTGTTTAGTGTACTCAGAAACTCGCCAGACTTTATACAATGGGTGTCAATATTAACAGCGGTAGCGACTACAGTTACAGGTGGTGCGGTTAACCCGCCAACTTTTCACACTAGCAAAAAGGTAAAGGCATAAGAGATGAAGACCCCCTTATTTTTGGATAATGCCAACCCACTTGTATTTGAGAAGGTAGCTTCTCCGGTCAAGTTATCCGACAATCCTGATAACTGGCAGAAAGAAATTGCCTCTGAGGTGTACAAGCAACTTCCTTTCTTAGGAGAGT
>Ga0154020_10008921_pt1 | contig 11598 bp, 9 predicted proteins | sample Klosneuvirus_201_FD_109709 | JGI IMG/M metagenome (GOLD analysis project Ga0154020, IMG submission 109709) | Active sludge microbial communities from wastewater, Klosterneuburg, Austria - Klosneuvirus_20160825_MG | ecosystem: Engineered > WWTP > Aerobic digester > Activated sludge | place... | reverse complement strand
GGGGGGGGGGAGGAGGGGCGGGGGGAGGGCGGCGAAGGGGGCGTCGTGGCGACGGGGCGCGCCGGGCGAGGGGGGCCGCGGAGGGAGAGGGCCACGACGAGGGCCAGCGAGGCCGCCGCCAGGAGCGGGACGGCCACGCTCCACGGGCCCTTCCGGACGGGCGCCGGCGCCGGTCGGCTCGACCGACGGGAGGTCGGCGAGACGAGCGCCGCCACGACGAGGTCCTCGCGGCACTCGTCGCACCGGACGAGGTGCCGGGTGACCGCGGCCGGGCGGTCGTCGCCGGACCAGGCGGCGAGGACCTCGGGCGGCGGGCAGTCTCCGGGCGCGTCCGACGGGAGGGCCTCGTCGAGGATGGACCGCCAGGCCGGCGGCATCTCCCCGGGGTCCTCTCGCCGTCCCGCGGTGTTTCGACCCGACGATCGCGCCACCCGTGCTCCCTGCAGGTCGTCCCTGGAGGACGTCCCCCGATGGAGCCGCCTGCCCCGCCCCGTGTAACGCAAGGGCCCGACCAGGCAGGGCCGTCGTCACAAGGGTTTGCGAACGAAAGGCTTCCGCCCGAGGTCGGTCGGGTGTTCGTGCAAGAAGTGCCGGGCCGAGGCGGGGTCTACAACGCCGGAGGGCGACGGAGGGTGTCCTCCGGCGCCGCTAGAGGAGCCGGCGCTCGATGTAGTCGCAGGCGTCGTAGTTGTAGTAGCCCATGAGGCCGCCCACGAGGAGCAGGGCCAGCACGGTCCCCATGCCGCCGCCGATGGCCAGGACCAGGACCCAGAAGGCGAGCAGGTCGAGGATCGTGAACAGGGCGAGCATGCCGATGTTCAGGACGTTGTCCTTCCGCTTCACGACGGCGCGGACGACGGCGATGAGGAGCCACGGCAGGCCGGCCGCGGCCAGGAACCACAGGAACAGGCGCAGCAGCAGGCTCTGGCGGCCGATGACGTAGCTCACGTAGCGCCCGTCCAGGCGGCTCGTGATCTCCTCGTGGACCTTCACCGGCTCGGAGAGGGCCTTCTTGGCCTTGAGCCCCCACAGGGTTCCCTCGAGGGTGACCTTCGTCCCGAAGCCGTCGTCGTCGTTCCCCTCGAGGAGGTTCGAGTCGACCATGAGGATCCCGTCGAGCTCGACGTTGGCCGTGCTGGCGAACTCGGCGGCGCTGACGGCGGCCTGGAGCGAGCCCGGCTCCTCGCCTGGGGTCAGCCCGAGCTTGCTCGTGATCTGCCCGAAGATGTTGCTCCCGAGCTCCTTCGTGACGTCGTTCCAGGTCCGGAGGCGGTACTTCCCGCTCGCGTCCACGGCCTCGACCAGCATCTCGCGCAGCTGCTGGGCCTGGTCGGCCGGGCCGCGGGTGCTGACGATGAGCAGGCAGGTCTTGACCTCCTGCGCGCGCGGGATGCGCCGGGCGAACTCGCTCGTGGCCGAGACCGAGAGCTCGTTCGCCAGCGGCGTCATGCGCTTGGGCGTCTCGCGCGTGGCCCAGTACGTGATCCCGCCGATGAGGGCGGTGGCCAGGACCGAGCTGAGGACGATCTTCCACAGCTTGTCGACGATCACGCGGGCACCCCGGCGGGGATCATCTTGTGGACGAACAGGTCCTGGACCTTGTCGCTCACGCGGATGGTGAGCTTGGGCTCGGTCTGGTGGTGGGCGTCCCAGGCCAGGACCTTGTAGCCGCTGCGCGTGACCCCGACGATGAAGTCGGCCGCGCCGTCGACCCACCGCACCTCGTCGCGGGCCTGGTACTCGCGGTACACGTCGCGGCGCGGCTCGGCGGCCGTGATCGTGAAGTCCTTGCTCCCGATGATGTAGAAGCCGTGGCCCGCGATCTGGGTGTGGCGGAGCATGTAGATCGGGTTCTTCTTGAGGACGTTGAAGGCCTGGGCCGAGCCCGGGTCGTCGAGCTCCCAGCGGTAGAGCTTGCCGGCGCGGTTGCCGGCCACGAGCTCGTGGCCCTGGACGATGAAGGCCGTGATCGAGTCGTCGCTGCCCTTGAAGCGGGTGGGCGTGTCCGATCCGGTGGCCAGGTCGATCGAGAGCACGTCGTTGCCCGACGAGAAGTACAGGTGGCCGTCGTGGACGAGGGCCCCGCGCGTGGCGGACGCCCCGTGGGTCACCCCCTCGCACAGCGGGCGGGGCGCCCCGCCCTCCCAGGGCCACTCCCACAGCCCCATCTCGGAGTGGGTGGCGAAGACCCGCCCGTCGAAGCTGGCCACGGCGTTGGCGCCGCCCTTGCCCTCGGGGTCGTGCGGGAAGGTGTACTCCACCTTCTTGTCCATGGTCATGCGGTAGCAGCCGCGCTGCGCGCCGGCGAGGACCCACTCGGCGCCCTGGATGCGGTCCATGCGCACGGAGCGCAGGTAGCCCAGGCCGCCGCCCTCGGTGTCGTAGACCTCCTTCGGGACCTCGGGGTGGAGGTTCGTCTTCGGGTCGAAGGCCAGGACGCGCTTGCCGACCACGCACAGGATGCGCTTCGTGATCGGGTCGGCGCCTGCGCGCTCGAGGCCGCCGCCGCCGAGCTGGGCCAGCTTCTGCTGCAGCTCGCGCAGCCGCCCCTCGACGCGCTCCTCCATCTCCCCGAGCTGGAGCTTCTTCTTCTGGTCGTCGGTGAGGTCCTTCTCGATGAGCTCGCGGATGAGCCGGGCCCGGGCCCGGTCGTCGTCGAGCATCATGACGAGCGCCTTGCGGTCGTCGTCGCCCATGCGGGCCCGGAGCTCCTCGAACTGCGACAGACGGCGCTCCTTGCGCGCCCGGTCGGCCTCGTCCTTGAGCTCGATCCCGGCCAGGAGGGCCTCGCGGTCGAGCCCGAGCTTGAGGTCGACGAGCTCCTTCTCGCGCGCCAGCGCCTGCGCCCGCGCGTTCGCGGCGGCTGCCTCGGCCCGCTGCGCGTCGTGCCCCTTGCTCGCGAAGCGCGGGTGGACCACGTCGGTCAGGGCCAGGCCCACCTCGAAGAGGGCCTTCTTCAGCTCCTCGTGGAGGTGCAGGTCCAGCGCCCCGCGCTGGTCCTTCGTGCACAGCTCGTCGCCCGTGCGGGCGCCGACGAAGAAGCGCACCGCCTCGCGCACGGCCGGGTCGAAGAAGCCCTTCAGCTCGGCCTTGCCCTTGCGGTTCGCGTCGCGCACGAGGGTCCGCTCGAGCTGCTGGAGGTCGATGACCGCCGGCCGGGCCGCGAAGGCCAGGACGAAGCCGACCTCGATGTCCAGGTCGTCCTTGCTGCGGAGGGCCTCGAGCTTCCACTCGAGGCGCGCCGCCGCCTTGACCAGGAGCCCCTCGCCGGCCTCGCCAGTCGCAGGGCCGGCCAGGGTCTTCGGGGCGGTCGGCGAGCCGTCGGGGCGCAGGAGCGCCACGCAGCCGGCCGGGACCTCGAGCCGCTTGCGGAGCAGGCCGGGGAGGTCCTCGCGCTTGAAGCGCGCGGCCACCTCCTCGTCGCTGGCGGCGAACCGCGCGAAGTCGAGCGTCATGGCCCACCCTCCCCCATGGGGGCAGCCTTGGGCGCGCCCCCGTGCTTCCCGTCGCTGTCGCGGTAGCGCTCGAAGCGCTCCAGGTCCGACCGCGTGACGGACGGCTTGTTCGCGGCGATCGCCCCCTTCAGGTCGGCCAGGCCGATGGGCGGCTGCTCCGACACGGGGCCGCCCTTGGCGCCCTTGACCGCCTTCAGGAACACGTCCGAGGCCGCCTGCTCGCAGATGTTCTTCACGTCGGCGCCCGAGTAGCCCTCGGTGGCGGCGGCGAGCGCGTCGAGGTCGATGTCGGTCGCCAGCGGCCGGCCCTTGAGGTTCAGCTCGATGATCTTGCGCCGGGCCGCCACGTCGGGGAGCCCGACGTAGACCTTCTCGTCGAAGCGGCCCGGACGCATCACGGCCGGGTCGAGCGACCAGGGCTCGTTCGTGGCCCCGATGAACAGGAGCGGGTTCGGGTTGGTGTCGAACCCCTCGAGCTCGGCCAGGATCTGGGGCACGAGGCGGGTCATGACCGCCGAGGCGTTGTCGCGCCGCGAGGGGACGAGGGCCTCGATCTCGTCGATGAAGATGATCGAGCGCGGGTGCTCGCGGGCCGTCTTGAACAGCTTCTCGACGTTCTGCTCGCTGTCGCCGACCCACTTCGACATGATCTCGGACGGCTTGACGGTGAAGAACGCCGCGTCGATCTCGCCGGCCACGGCCTTGGCCATCATGGTCTTGCCGGTCCCGGGCGGACCCCACAGGAGCACGCCGCCGCCGCGCCGGATCTTGTAGCGCGCCGCGGCCTCGGGGTGCTGGTAGGGGTAGAGCATCTTGACCCGGATGTCCTCCTTGACGTCCTCGAGCCCCGCGATGTCGTCGAAGCGCAGCGTGGGCTTCTCGACCGGGATGAACGAGCGCGCCTCGTCGTCCCCCTCGGCCGCCTTGCGCTTGCCGCCGGACGCCTTGCCCGCCGCCGCGGCCGCCTGGCGCTCGGCCTTGGGGGCGATCCCCTGCTCGTCCGTCGGCAGGCTCTCGTGCCAGTCGAGGAGCTTCGCCAGCGCCTCCTCGCGCGAGGCCTTGATGGCCGGCGACGAGGAGCACTCGGCGTACTTCATCCAGGCCTCGATGGCGTGCTCGAGGTTCCGGCGCAGGGCCTGCAGGTCGCCCTTGGCCTCGGCCTGGTCGACCAGCTCGATGTGCCGGTCGAAGCTCTGCTTGTAGGACTCGGCCCGCGAGTCGACCGTCTTGCGGGTCAACGGATCACGCCTCCTCGTGTGAACGCCAGGGACACCAGGAACGCCTTCAGCCTAGCCGCCTTCCAGCGATCCGGCTGCGCCTAGGACTGCTTCTGCCGGTTCTTCTCGAACCGGTCGCGGAGCTCGTCCAGACGGGAGGACACCTTGTCCTCGATCTCCTCCGTCTCCTCGGCCACGACGGCCTCGTCGATGAGCTTGTCGATCTCGTCGTCGGTGACGAGCTCGTCGCTCTGCGACCCCTCCATGTTCGAGACCGAGTCGTTCGTGGAGTCGATCATCATCTCCATGACCTGCTGCATGGACTCGGACTGGTTCACGGCCTTCTCGCAGTTCTTGTGGATCTCGGCCAGGTTCACCGAGCCGTAGCTCTCGGCGATGGCCTCCGAGACCGTCTCCAGCGCGCGCGCGAAGTCGGCCTGGGTCTCGGCCTGGTCCTTGAGCTGCTTGAAGACCTCCAGGTTCAGGAGCTGGCGCTCCATGAGGCGCCGGGTGTAGGCGGTGCGCTTCAGGCTGCTCTTGATGACCCGGAGCTGGGTGGCGTCCCCGAGCTGCTTGGCGCGCTTGGCCTTCTTGATGAAGTCCTTCTCCTCCTTCTCCTGCTGGCGGATCTGCTTCTTGATGCGGGAGAGGCCCTTCCTGATCTCCATCTCGCGCTCGAGGCGGCGATCCTCCGACGACTTGAACAGCGCCATGGGGCCTCCTGACTAAGCCTCGGCCGCGTCGCGCCACTCTTCGTAGCGCGCGACCTGCTCTGGGGTGGTGACGGGGTGGACGAGCCGCCGGGCCCGCTCGAAGTCGGCGAACACCAGCGGGCGGACTTTGATGGCGTGGGCCTTCACGGCCTCGAGCCCGCGGTCGACGAGGTCGGGGATGGCCCGGTTCTCCTCGGACACCATGCGGTTCGTGACCTCCTTGACCAGGCTCTCCAGCTCGCGGCCCGACAGGCCGTCGGTGAGGTCGACGAGGTCGTCGAGCGAGCACTCGACCTGGAAGCCGCGCTTCGAGAGGTGGATGTCGAGGATCGCCCGGCGCGTGACGGGGTCCGGGAGCGGGATCAAGACCTTCTTGTCGAAGCGCGAGAGCACGGCCGGGTCGAGGTCCCACGGCCGGTTCGTGGCCGCGATCGTGAGCACGTAGATGTCCTCGCGCCCCTTCTCGGCCAGCCCGTCGAGCTCGGACAGGATCGTGGAGAGGATGCGCCGCTCGGTGCCGGTGTCGCCCTCGTTGCGCGAGCCGCACAGGCTCTCGAACTCGTCGAGGAACACCACGGCCGGCGACATGTCGCGCGCCGTGCCGTAGAGCTCGGAGACGATCTTCGTCGACTCGCCGAAGTACTTCGACATGATCGAGGAGACCTTCACGTTGAAGAACACCGCGTGGTCGCGGTCGGCCGTGGTCAGGGCCCGCGAGGTCGCGGCGGCCAGCAGGGTCTTCCCGGTCCCCGGCGGGCCGTAGAAGAGCATGTTGCGCCAGGTGGCCAGCTCGAGGCCCGGGGGCTTCTTCGCCAGCGAGACGCCGAGCGCGTACTTGATCTCGCGCTTCGTCTCCTCGAGGCCGCCGATCTTGTCCCAGGTGATGTTCGAGTGGTGCAGCAGGCCCGTCACGGCCTGGTGCACTTCGTCCTCGTCCTTGCCCTTCTTGCCGGTCCCCGGGGCGCCGCGGCGGCGCAAGGTCTTGTCGCCGCCGGGGCCGTCGTCGCCTCCCGACCCGGCGCTGGCCGTGACCTCGCCCGTGGCCGTGGGCTCGCCCTTGGGGATGTCCCCCGAGCGGAGCGCCTTGGCGTACTCGTGGTACTTGAGCGCCTTGCCCTTGCGGGCCTGCTCGATCTTGCGGGACGGCGCGCTCTCGGCGTGGCGCTCGAGGAGCTGCGCGGCGCGCTCGTACTGGTCGGCCGCCTCGAGGTCGTTGCCGGCCTCGTAGGCCTCCTTGGCCTTCTTCTCCAGCCCCTCGATGGCCTTGGTGCGCTCGCGGGTCAGGTCCACGGACATCGCTCTACGCCTCGCCTTCGACGACGTTCGGCATGGCTACCCCGCCTCATCCTCGCCCTCGCCCGTGGCCTCACGGTCGAGCTTCTCACGCAGGGCGTGCTCGCGCTGCTCGGCGATCTGGGCGTCGCCGCCCTCCTCGGCGGCGATGATCTCGTCGAGCTCGGCCAGGAGCTTGTCCTTGTCCGGGTCCTGGTCCTCCGACCCCATGTCGGTGTCCTCGAGCTCCATGTTCAGGTCCTCGAGGGTCGCGTTGAGGGCGTCGACGTACGCCTCCTCGTCGACCGAGGTCCCGCGGAGCTTCTCGTCGAGCCCGCTCGTCTGGACGCGCTGCATGAGGTCGCGGATGCGCCCCTTGGCCGAGGTCTTCTCCAGCCGCTCGAGCCCGCGCACGTAGCGCTTGAGCCCGACCGCCTCGAGGTTCAGGACCTTGGCCTCCCGCCGGGACATGGCCTGGTCGAGCTTGATCTGCTGGAGGTCCTCGTACATGAAGTCGACCTCCTCCCGGTTGTTGTCCTTCCGGGCCGTCTTCAGGCGGGAGAGCGTCTCGTTCCGCTTCGCCGCCAGGCGCCGGATCTCCATCTGCTTCTTCTTGCGCTCCCGCTCGACCCCCTTGAGGGCGACCTTCAGGTCGCGCGAGGTCACCTCGCGGTCCTCGCGGTTGAAGAGCTTGTCGAAGATGCCCACGGCGCCTCCCCTAATCCTCGAGCTCGGGCTCGTCGTCCGACCGCTCGGCCTCGTCGTCCTCGGCGTCCAGCGCCGCCAGCTCTTCCTCGATGCTCTTGCGGCGCGCGACGCTGGCGTCCGTCGGCGCGGCGGCGGCCGTCGTCGCGGCCTCTGTCTTCGCCGGCTCGGCCTTGGCCGGGCCGGCCGGCGCGGCCGCCCCGGCCTTCGCGGCCTGCGCGGCGGCCCGCTCGGCCATGAGCTCGCGCTCGAGCGCCTCGAGCTCCTCGTCGACCCCCTCGAGGGCCTTGACCTTCGGCCGCTGCGCGACCGGGTTCGCGATCTTGCGCGGTTCGGCCCTGGTCTCGGCCGGCTTCTGCTCGCCCTTGCCGGCCTCGGCCAGGATCTGGCGCTCGAGGGCGGCCAGCTCCTTCCGCTCGGCGGAGTCGTCGAGCTGCGAGTCGAGCCCCTGGGCGGCCCGCGCGGCGTTGAGGATGTCGCGGTGCTTCTCGAGCTTCTCCTCGTAGTCGACCGCGATCTCCTCGATCTGCGTCTGGTTGACCCGCTTCAGCTCCATGGCCTGCATCTCGGAGATGCGGTCGAAGATGCCGAGGTGCAGGTCGATGTTGTCCTGGTGGATGCGGTGGCGCTTCTCGAGCGAGTCCATGCGCCGGCGCAGGCGCTTGATCTCGCGCAGCGCGGACATCTTCTCGCGGTCGGCGAGCTGGCCGGCCATGACGCGCTCCTTGTGGGAGAGCTCCTGGCGCCCCAGCTTCTCGATCTCGCGCTCGATCCCGCGCGCCTCCACCTCGTTCTCGGTGGCGATGGAGTCGAGCCCCGCGCGGAGCTCCTCCACGTTGCTGACCCCCGAGAGGAGGAGCTTCGTCTCCTCCGGCAGGGGGGCGCGCGAGAACATCCCCTTGATGCGCTCGAGCAGGCTCACAGCCGCCTCCGCTTCACGATCTCGCGCCCCCCGGAGACGACCACCGCGAGCTCTCCGTCCTCGCCCAGCACCTCGTCGAGCGCGGCGCGCACGCACTCGGCCGGGAGGTCGAGGTCCTCGATGAGGTTCTCGAGGATGACGAACTCGCCCTTGGGCTTCAGATGCACGCGCAGGTGGTCGCGCACCCGCTCCACCTTCTCCCGATCGGTCTCGGGGTCGAAGGCCCGCTCCACGCCGCCCCAGCGGGGGTCGGCGAGCAGGTGGCGGCGCCACGCGGTGGCGCCCGCGCTCTCGATCAGGCACACGAGCAGGTTCCGCCCGGTCGGGAGCCGGTCCCGGCACTCGGGCACCCACCCGGTCGTGGACAGGACCCCGACGTAGTGGAAGACGTCGGCCTTGATCCCGAGCCCCTCGACGGCCCGCTCGACGTCGAGGGGGCCGAGCGGCCCGTAGGCCCAGCGGCGCTTCACGAACTGGTCGAGGGGCGAGAGACACAGGGCCGAGACCACGACCTTCAGGTCGCCGCGGCCGAACAGGCCGCGCTGGAAGACCTGGAACTCGCGCGCCTCGTCGAGGGGGATGATGTCGAGGAGCGTCCGGTCGAAGACCCGGTGGCGCTTCATGACGTCCACGATCTCGCCGGCCCGGTCGCGCTTGAGGAGCGAGCGCTCGCGCGGGCCGGCCTTGTAGCCCTTGCCGTCGAGCGGGCACAGGACGCGGCCCAGCCGCTCGAAGCCGCTCTCGAAGCGGCCGATGAAGGTCTCCTCGAGGGCCCGGGCCCGCTCGACCGTGACCGCCCCGGGCGGCATGGCGAGCGTCGGCTCGGGCAGGGTCGACGACGCGGGCTCGGTCGGGCCGGCCTTGATGACGATCGTCGGCGGGACCCCGCCCGCGCCCGGCGTGACCGCGGGGGTGCCGGTGGCCGGCGTCGGCGGCGGCTCGAGCGGGCCCTGGCTCTTCAGGACCGCCTGCGCGGTGGGGAAGCCGGCCGGGTCGCCCTTGCTCGAGGAGCGGAAGAGGTCGATGAGCTCGGCGAGCGCCACCTGGCTCGCCTGGCGGGGCGGGCCGGTCCGACCGAGGAGCAGGTCGAAGAAGGCGTCGACGAGGGCCGCGCGCGCCACCGGGGCCAGCGCCCCCTCCCCCTCGCGCGTGCTCTCCTCGTAGAGGACCGAGAGCTTGTCGGCCAGGTTCGCCGGGTCCTCGCTCAGCCGCCCGAGGACGGCGCGCACGTCGGCGAGCGAGCGGTTCAGCCGGCTCTTCATGAGGTGCACGGAGAGGAGGACGTTGAGGATCCAGTCCTCCTCGTAGACCGGCGTCTTCCCCACCTTCTTCGGCGGGGGGAGGATCCCCTCGTCGACGTAGAAGCGGAGCGTGCGGACGGTCATCCCGAAGCCCAGCTCGCGGGTCTTGTGCTCGATCTCGGCGTAGCCGACGAAGCGGCTCTCCTCGTCCTGGAGGCGCCGCCCGATCGCCTTGAGCTTCTGGTTCTCGCCGGACACTTCGGGCTCCTACCAGGTCTGACAGTCCTGCCAGTGACTCGTCACGGGCACCCTAGCCAGCCTGGATCCGACCGTCAATCGACTCCCGCAGTGTAAGGTAGAAGCCGTGCGTCCGTTGAGAGTTGGAGTGACCATGCCCGTCCGGCCCCCCACCTCGTTTCCCGCCTCGTTGCCCTTCGTGCTCCTCCTCGGCCTCCTCGTGGTCGGCTGTCCCCCGCCGGTGTCGGCCCCCTCCGTGGCGCCCCCCACGGCGGCACCGAAGGCGACCCAGGCCTACTTCGTGCGCCTCACCTCCTTGAGCGTGGGAGGCAACTTCGACGGGACGGGGACCGAGGAGGTCCAGGTCGTCCTGGAGGCGAACGAGGACACGCGGGTGCTGTTCTCGGGCGACCTCGACCTCCCCCTCGACCGGCTCGAGACGTACCCCACCCAGGATGGTCCCTGGCTGGAGCTCCCGTTCGTCCAGCGCCTGGAGGTGGGGGTCACCGTGTACGACGTCGACGTCACCAGCTCCGAGGTCGTGTGCGGCGGGACTGGCCAGGTGGCGCTGCACTCCTACGGCCCTGAGGACGTGCCCGGGCGGCTCGAGGTCGCGCTGGGGACGATCCGCGGGACCTCCCAGCCGCTCCAGGGCGTCCAGACCGCCTTCACGATCCCCGGCGCGAAGTGCGCGCTGGCCCTGGTGCGGGTGGCCCGGCGAGACGCGGCCGATGAGACGTCGCGGCGGGTGACCCGCGAGACCTTCGACGCGCTCCTCTCGGCGAAGGCGCCGACGACGTCCGCGGAGGCCTCGGACCTCGAGTCCCTGGTGGAGAGGACGAAGGCGCGCGCGCAGGCGGCGGCCGAGCGCTCGACCCACACCCATGTCCGCGAGGCCCTCGCCAGGCTGGCGGAGGAGGCTGACGACCTGGTGGAGACGCTGCGCCAGGTGGGCAGGGGCGGCGGGGACTTCGAGCAGGACCTCGAGCGGATCAAGACCGACCTCGCCCGGATCGACCGCCGCCGACCCGGCAGCGAGAAGGGGTACGCCGACACCCAGGCCGTCGTCGACGCCGGCGCGCCAGCCAGGGAGGCAGGCGCGCTCATGGCCGCGGAGGCGCGGGCCAGGACCGCCGCCGCCGGCCTGCGCCAGAATCCGGAGGGGTTCTTCCTGATCGGCGCCCTGGAGGCCTACGGCAGGGGGCTCAGCGCCGCGCAGCTCTCGCTCGACGCCCTCCCGCGCTCCGCGGAGGCGCTCGCCGCGTACCAGAAGTCGATCGAGGCCGAGGCCATCCGCCCTGCCAAGTGACCTCGCCGGTGTGGCGGACCTTGCGAGCCAGGACCCCCAGCGGCTAGCCTCTTTCCAAATTCGGGAACGCGTCGATCCAAGTCGGTCGGTGGTCGTGGGTATCGTCTCGCGGTAGGGCCCCCTCCAGGCCCGCGACGTAGGACCATGCAAGACACGAAGCTCGCCCTCACCCTCGGAAAGCGGCTCGGCGACGGGCCCCACGGCACGACGTGGGTCGGCCGCCGCGAGGGGGCGCGCCACGACGAGGCCATCAAGGTCCTCGCCGTCGAGAACCCGACCGCCGAGCACCTGGCCTCCCTCGAGCGCGACCTGGCCCGCATCGGCGGCGAGCATCAGAACCTCGTCGTCCCCGTCGTGGCCGGCCTGGTCGACCTCGAGGCCCGCGGGGGCGCGGCCGAGCCGGGGACGATGGTCCGCTCGCTCGTGCTGGCCTCCGAGCTCGTCGACGGGCCCGACCTGTACAAGTTCACGGCGCGGGCCCCGTGGTCGACCATCCTCGAGGTGGTCGTCTCCGCGCTGCGCGGACT
>Ga0154020_10008920_pt1 | contig 11598 bp, 1 predicted proteins | sample Klosneuvirus_201_FD_109709 | JGI IMG/M metagenome (GOLD analysis project Ga0154020, IMG submission 109709) | Active sludge microbial communities from wastewater, Klosterneuburg, Austria - Klosneuvirus_20160825_MG | ecosystem: Engineered > WWTP > Aerobic digester > Activated sludge | place... | reverse complement strand
TTGGGTTCTCAGTTTCATTAAGTGCAGATGGAAATACTGCAATGATAGGTGGTTATTTGGATGCATCCGGAAAGGGTGCTGCCTGGGTGTTTAAAAGAACCGGGAATACCTGGAGCCAAATGGGGAGTAAATTAACAGGAAGCGTTTTTACGGGTACACCCAATATGGGAAGAAGTGTTGCAATTAGTGCCGATGGAAATACAGGTATAATAGGTGGTGCAAATGATGCCTCCGGTATAGGTGCTGCATGGGTATTCACGCAAAGTGGAGGAATTTGGACTGAACAAGGAAGCAGATTAGTTGGAACATCTTATGTTGGAAGCGCACAACAAGGATTTGCAGTAGCTTTAAGTGCCGATGGCAATACAGCAATTGTTGGTGGGTATGCTGATAATGCCAGTAAAGGGGCAAGCTGGATTTATACCCGTTCCTCAGGTGTTTGGGCACAGCAGGGCAGTAAAATTGCATCCCCTTTAAGCACTGGTTCCTCCAATTTTGGTTCTTCAGTATCTTTAAGTGCTGATGGAAATACTGCTATCATAGGATCCAGAAATGAGGATACCGGTAAAGGTGCAGCATATGTATTTATTCGCTCCCAAAATTTATGGACCCAGTATAATACCAAATTGGTGGGTTCTCCAAGCGCAAGCACTGCGAATCAGGGTGGTACGGTAGCCATAAGTGCAGATGGTAATTCGGCAATTTCAGGTGGTATAACAGATGGGGGTGGTTTGGGGGCTTCCTGGGTATTTGACCATAAAGCTCTCCCACAAATTAACTCTTTCAGTCCTACAGGTGGAGGTACAGGACAAACAGTATCAATTTCAGGAAAGAATTTCACAGATGTGACTGGTATTAGTTTTGGAGGAGTTGCTGCAAGTTCATTCAATGTAAGTTCAGATTCAACTGCAAATGCAATAGTTGGTGAGGGTTCATCAGGAGATGTAAGGCTTACTGTGTCTCATGGATTCGGCAGCCTGGCGGGCTTTATTTATGATTCTCCAACTATCAGTTCTTTTGCGCCCTTAAATGGTGCTGCCGGAACCTTGATAACTGTAAAGGGGGCAAATTTTGGGGAACTGTTAACGCTGAAGATTGGTGGTGTAGATGCTTTAGTACTATCTAAAAAGGTTTATGAGATAGTAGCAATGGTTATGCCCGGTGCCACAAATGGTCTTATCACACTTACAACAGCTTCCGGTTCAGTTCAAAGTTCAAGTAATTTCCAGTTTATCAACAGATATCCAACTTTGCAACAGGGAAATAAACTGGTAGGTACCGGGAATGTAGGGGCAGGGCAGCAGGGTTATTCTGTTGCATTAAGTGCTGATGGTACTACCGCGATAGTAGGAGCTTTTACTGATAATTCTAATCAGGGAGCAGTCTGGATTTATACATTAATAAATGGTTACTGGACTCAACAAGGCAATAAATTAACGGGTACAGGAAATATTGGTGCGGCACAGCAGGGTATTTCTGTTGCCCTGAGTGCTGATGGGAATACAGCTGTTATAGGAGGTGCTACAGACAATACAAGTATAGGTGCTATATGGGTTTTCACCCGTTCAAATGGGATTTGGTCACAACAAGGAACAAAATTAGTTGGAACAGGCTATACAGGTACTCCGCAACAGGGCAGATCAGTAGCATTGAGTGCTGACGGGAATACCGTTCTGGTTGGTGGCTATAATAATTCAAGTCAGGTGGGTGCTACCTGGGTTTTTGTAAGAAATAATGGAGTTTGGGTACAGCAGGGTTCCAGGTTACTGGGAACTGCTGGTGTTGGTACTTCATCTCAAGGATTTGATGTCGCATTAAGTGCCGATGGAAATACTGCTGTAATTGGTGGATATAGTGATAATAGTGGTCGTGGTGCGGTATGGGTTTTTGTCAGATCAGGAACAACATGGGCTCAGCAGGGTGCAAAATTGGTCGGAACAGGCGTTGTAGGTACTCCTCAGGTTGGTTATTCTGTTGCAGTGAGTGCTGATGGAAATACTCTTTTGTTTGGGGGTAATTCCGATAATAGCAATGCAGGAGCGGTCTGGGTCTATTCAAGAACGGGTACTACCTGGACCCAGCAAGGCAATAAATTGCTTGGATCTGGAAGTACCGGTGCAGTTCAGCAGGGTTCTTCAATAGCATTGAGTGCTGATGGTAATACGGCATTGATCGGTGCACCTTTAGATAATTCCGGACTAGGCGCAACCTGGATATTTACACGTACAGGTACTGTCTGGACTCAGTTGGGGACTAAACTTGTAGGGACTGGTTCGGCAAGCACCAATGCTCGTCAGGGTGCAGGTATTGCTTTAAGTGCAAACGGAACAACTGCTTTGATTGGAGCTAATGCTGACGACTCTAACAAAGGTGCAGCCTGGGTTTTTAGGTATATTCCTGCCCCGGTGATCACTTCATTCACACCGGATAGCGCGGGGGTTGGGGATATTGTAACCATCAGGGGGAGTAGTTTCGCTGGTACACAGGATGTGACTTTTGGAGGATCTTCAGCTGCTTCTTTTACTGCAGCAACAGATACTCTTATAAGCGCTGTAGTCGGTCCGGGTGGTACAGGAGATGTAAGCGTAATCGCACCACAGGGAACAGCTGTATTGGCAGGGTTTGTATTTCCACAGTCAACAATCAATTCTATTAGTCCTTTGAATGGACCCATAGGTACGATAGTGACAATATCAGGCCTGAATTTAAGTAGTTCTGAAACAATACAAATTGCTGGTGTTAATGCGCTTATTATCTCGAATTCTGGTACAGAGTTAAAAGCAATGGTAATGCCGGGGGCAGTTTCCGGTCCTGTTTCGATTGGGGCTGTTAGCAGTATTGAGAGTTTTACAGTAAGTGCCCCACTTTTCCCAAATGTACAGGTTGGAAATAAACTGCTTGGAACTGGAAATATCGGGGCAGCAAGACAGGGTTATTCAGTTGCAATTAGTGGAGATGGTAACACTGCAGTTGTTAGTGGGACAGGCGATAATACCGCTGTGGGAGCGGTTTGGATATACACCAAAAATAATGGAATCTGGACTCAACAGGGCAACAAATTAGTAGGAACAGGTTATAGCGGACAACCAAATCAGGGTACATCGGTGGCAATCAGCATGGATGGAAATACGGTATTAGTAGGTGGATATGGAGACATAAGCGGAGTGGGTGCAGTTTGGGTTTTTGTTCGTAATGGAAGTGTTTGGAGTCAACAGGGCAATAAGTTGGTTGGAAGTGGCAGTGTAGGTTCCTATCCTTTTCAAGGATGGTCAGTTTCCCTGAGCGCCGATGGTAACACAGCGATATGGGGAGCATACCAGGATAACTCAAGTATAGGAGCAGCATGGATATTTGAACGGAAGTTTGGTGTCTGGAAGCAAATGGGTAATAAACTTGTTGGTACAGGATATGCATCATTATCGCAACAGGGATATTCAGTGGCAATGAGTGCTGATGGTAAAACGGCGGCTGTTGGAGGACATTTCGATAGCTCCGGAGCAGGGGCAGCCTGGGTTTATGTACGTAATGGCAATAGCTGGGTGCAACAGGGATCGAAGTTATTGGCTACCGGGAATGTTGGAACAGCCCGACTGGGTTCATCTCTGGCTTTGAGTGTCGATGGCAACAGACTCATAATTGGAGGCAGTCAGGATAATAGTAGTAAGGGGGCAATTTGGGTTTTTGAACGAAGCGCAGGGGTTTGGTCACAGCAAGGAAGTAAATTGGTGGGATCAGGGGCGGTCGGTTCGGCGCAATTAGGAAGTTCTTTGTCTATAAATGCAGAAGGAAACAGCATTATGGCAGGTGGTCGTGCTGATAATTCTTCATTCGGAGCATATTGGCTGTTTACTAAAAGTGGGGAACAATGGTCACAACAGGGTGATAAGATTACCGGGACTGGAAGTATAGGGAATGCACAGCAGGGATATTCAGTTTCAATGAGTGCTGATGGCAGTAGTGGATTTATGGGAGCTCTTAATGATAACAGCAATCAGGGTGCTGCCTTTGCATTGAAATATGTAGTCCCGCCCGTGATATCTTCTTTCTCTCCCGATAGTACAGGAACCGGAACAGTAGTTAATATTGTTGGATCAAGTTTTACAAATACCAGTATTGTGAAATTCGGGGGCGAGCCTGCAAGTTCCTTTAATGTGGTGTCAGATAGTCTAATTAGTGCAGTGGTAGGAAAGGGAAAATCTGGGATAGTCAGTATAACTGCACCACAGGGCACGGCTACTATGGAAGGATTTAAATTTCCGCCTCCTTCGATTAGTGCTGTATTGCCTTTAAGTGGAGATATAGGTACTTTATTGACTATTACAGGTAATAACTTCTATAACGGAATTCCGGTTATTGTTGGGGGAGTAAACACTATAACTATCTCGAACAACGGAAGTACAATTGTTGTTATGGTTATGCCAGGCACAGTTTCAGGTTCAATAACAGTAGGATCGGCTTCAAGTGCAGATAATTTTACTTTAAAAGACATAGTTCCAAACTCACAAGATGGGAATAAGTTACTTGGGACAGATACAGAAGGTGCATCCAGACAAGGAAGTTCAGTTGCAGTAAGCGCTGATGGCAAAACAGCCGTTGTTGGGGGCTATGCAGATAAAAATAATCAGGGTGCCGTTTGGGTTTATACCAAAATAAATGAGCAATGGGTGCAGCAAAGCAATAAACTTGTTGGAACAGGTGCGGTAGGAACCCAGTCGCAACAAGGATCATCAATTTCACTGAGCGCTGATGGTAATACATTTATTGTTGGGGCACCATCGGATAATGCCTATATCGGAGCTGCCTGGATATTCACCCGCAATGGAAATACCTGGACCCAGCAGGGCAGTAAATTGACCCCGGTTGGGTCTTCCGGAATTCAACCTCGTTTCGGGACATCGGTTGCTATCAGTGCTGATGGGAATACTGCTATTGTTGGGGCATGGTTCGATAGTAACGGTATTGGGGCTACATGGGTGTTTGTCAGAAATGAAGGATTATGGGTTCAGCAAGGGAATAAGTTGACCGGAACCGGTTATTCCAGTTATTCCTATCAGGGTACTTCTGTTGCACTTAGTGGGGATGGTAATACAGCAATAGTTGGTGGAGATTATGATAACACTAACATCGGAGCAAGCTGGATTTTTACCCGAACCGGAAATACATGGGCACAGCAGGGCGATAAATTGGTGGGTACAGGATATACCGGCAGCCCTGCTCAGGGCACATCTGTTGCATTGAGTGTTGACGGTAATACTGCAATAGTGGGTGGTCTGTCAGATGGAGGTTCCAAAGGTGCTGTCTGGGTATTTACCCGAAACAATAATGTCTGGACTCAAAACGGAGACAAACTTACCGGACAAGGAATACAAGGTAATTGGGGCTCATTTGGGAAATCAGTTTCCCTGAATGCAGGTGGAAATTTGGCACTTGTAGGTGGAAATTCAGATAATACAAACATTGGCGCAATTTGGCTCTTCAAACGAATCAATTCGAAGTGGGTACCATTGGGGGATAAAATTATCGGTACAGGGAATGTTGGAATTGCAAATATAGGCCATTCAGTATCCCTCAGTGCAGATGGTAGCACTGCAGTGGCTGGAGGTTTATATGATAATAATTACCTGGGTTCAACCTGGGTATTCAAGTATATTTTACCCCCTTCAGTAAGTTCATTCACGCCAACTAATGCAGCAATGGGTGATACTGTTTTAATTAAAGGTACCCGATTTACAGGATCTAATAAAGTTACTTTCGGAGGCGTAAAAGCCAGCTCATTTAATGTCGTTTCTGATTCCCTAATAAGCGCAATAGTGGGTATTGGCGGAACAGGGGATGTAGCCATTACCGGACGGAATGGTACAGGGGCATTAGCCGGATTTACATATCCTCAGCCAATAATCAGTTCAATTTCGCCCAGGAGTGGAAGAATCGGTTCTGTTATATCGATAAGCGGTACAAACTTTGGAGCGCTTGATACCATCAATATTGGTGGTGTAAACGCCATTATTTTATCAAATACAGGAACCCTGGCTAAAGCTCTGGTTATGCCTGGTTCAAGCTCAGGCAATGTTTCATTACGCGGAGTTTTAAGCCCAGACAATTTTACTTTATTACCTGCCGCCGTTCCAAATACCCAGGATGGAAATAAATTAGTAGATGGAACTACTCTTGGTTCTCAGCAAGGCTATTCAGTATCAATAAGTGCCGACGGATCAACAGCTCTGGTAGGAGGTTTGAACTATAGTAGTAATGCTGGTACGGTTTGGTTTTATGTATTACAAAATGGATTATGGGTGCAGCAGGGAAATAAAGTTTATGGAAATTTAGCTTCAGGATATGCGAGAATCGGTTATTCAGCATCCATCAGTGCAGATGGTAATACTGCCTTAGTTGGAGGTAATTATGACAATTCCGGAATCGGAGCAGCCTGGGTTTTTACAAGAAATAATGGTGTTTGGACTCAGCAGGGGAAAAAGTTAATTGGCACTGGCTATGTTGGTCTCCCAGAACAGGGTAGCTCTGTTTCCATCAGCGCAGATGGTAATACTGCTATCATTGGGGGCGCTAAAGATAATAATGAAATTGGAGCGGCCTGGATATTTTCGAGGGATAATGGCGAATGGACCCAAGTGGGTGATAAATTGATTGGATCCGACTTTACCGGTATTCCAAGACAAGGTATTTCCGTAGCGATGAGTGCAGATGGTAAAACAGCTGCAATTGGAGGATTTACCTCAGATAGTGGTCAGGGTGGAGTTTGGATTTTTGTCAATAATAATGGCAACTGGATTCAGCAAGGAGCTAAATTGTTAGGATCCGGATATGTAACTTCCGCTGCCCAAGGTTATAGTATAGGTCTTAGTGCAGATGGTAACACATTAATTTCAGGTGGTGGGTCCGACAATTCATCAAAAGGAGCAGCATGGATTTTTACACGTAATGAAGGCAACTGGACACAGCAAGGAGATAAATTAGTTGGAACGCAAAATACCGACATATTGCAACAAGGCAGATCTGTTTCTATAAGTGCAGATGGTAATACTGCAATTGTTGGTGGCTATCATGGTTATACCGGAATCGGTGCAATCTGGACATATAAAAGAACTGGAAATATCTGGTCCCAACAGGGTGAAAGATTGTCAGGGTCCGGCGGTGTTGGGAATTCAAGCCAGGGTCAGGGAATTGCCCTGAGTGCTGATGGTACCCGCGCTATTGTTGGAGGATACCGGGATAATAGTTCAATGGGTGCAGCCTGGATTTTCAAATATGTGCCTCAGCCAATAATTAGCTCATTCAGTCCGGTCAATGCCGGATCCGGAGCTTCCATAACTGTACGTGGAAGTGGATTCACTGACTTAACTTCCCTAAGTTTTGGTGGTGTTGCTGCTAGTTCATTTACTGTTACTGCTGATACTTTAATTACGGCAGTCGTTGGTGCCGGAGCTACGGGTGATTTAATCGCTTCCAACCCAGTTTATGCAGATACTCTTTCAGGATTTAAATTCCTTTCAGGAAATGCAAACTTATCCTCTTTAATGATTCCAAATGTGAATTTGTCTCCTTCATTTGACTCAGGAATTTTTGACTATAATGATACAGTGGATTTTGGAACAGCAGCTATAACTGTCACTCCAACAAGTACCGATTCAACTGCAACAATAAAAGTAAACGGTAGTCCAGTTTTAAGTGGTTTTACCTCTGCAGGTATTCCATTAAATCTTGGAGAAAATACCATTGTAATACAACTTACTGCAGAAGATAGTACGAAGGTTAAAACCTATGTTGTTTCAGTCACCCGTCAGGTTTCTGCAAATGCAGACATGGCATCCTTAAGCCTTAGTTCAGGAACTTTATCACCTGCCTTTGCCTCAGGGACAATTTCATATACTTCTTCGGTTGATAATGAAACAGCTTCAATAATAATAACTCCAACTGTTGCTGAGTCAAATGCTACAGTAAAAGTTAACGGAACAACTGTAAGTAGCGGTAATCCGACAACGGCTATTCCACTTCTGGTTGGAGATAATATTATCAGTGTGGCAGTAACAGCTCAGGATGGTACTACAATAAAAACATATACCCTTACGGTTAACCGTGCGGTTCCATTATTTCCATATAATGAAAGCTTTAGAAACACTGCAGTCGCAGGTATGGTTTATGGTGGAACACCGAATCTTGCTTCATTAACTGCAACAGCTATCGATGCAGACGGAACAGGGTATTTACGCTTAACAAATAACGGAGCAAGTCAAAGTGGCTTTGCCCGGAACACCAAAGCATTCCCAACTGCTAATGGACTGTCAGTTAGTTTTGAATATTATACTTATGGTGGTAGTGGTGGAGATGGATTAAGCTTTTTCCTTTACGATGCAAGTGCAAATTCAGCATTCCAGATCGGCGCAGCCGGAGGTTCCCTGGGATATGCTCAAACAAGCAATAGTGGCGGATTGCCGGGAGTTAGCAAGGGTTACCTGGGTATCGGATTAGATGAGTTCGGTAATTTCAGTAATCCTACAGCAGGAAGACAGGGCGGACCCGGTGCCAGATCTAGTGGTGTAGCATTGAGGGGCGACGGGAATGGATTAGCTGCAATTTCTACTAATTATGAATACCTAACTGGCATTCAAACCAGTAATGCTGCAGCAATGACTGCGGCAGGTGCTGGTACCGCTTTCCAGATAGCAGGTATGGTGAATGGCAGGACTGGAAATATCACCGGTCGCCCGCAGGGAGGTTTATTGCCTACGGAGACCGGATATCGTAAAGCAAAAATTGAACTGACACCAAATGGTTTGGGAACTGGTTTTATCCTGAATGTATGGATTACTGAAGGAAATGCCGGAACCAGTACAGTTCACCAGGTAGTCACTAACTGTGCCTACATTGGAAGTTCTGTTCCTGAATTCCTGAGTTATGGCTTTACGGCTTCTACAGGAGGAAGTAATAACTTCCATGAGGTGCGTAATTTAGCAATTACTGTTCCACAGGCTGGTTCACTGGCTCCTTTCGTTGCCGATATCAATAAATCAGGATCTGTCAATACCCTTATTCCATTCAGTCCATTGAACTTCTCTGAGAAGTTCAGTAGTCCGGGAGGTAATCCAATTCAAAAGGTCAAAGTAACAAGTCTGCCGGGTACAGGAACATTAAAACTGAATGGGGTAGATGTGATCCTTAACCAGGAAATTAATATAACTGATATACCTCAGTTTAATTATACCCCTGTTTCAAACTTTACCGGAGCAGTAAGTTTCGGATGGAATGGAACAAATACTACGGTTTATGCGACAAATAATGCAATTGTTAGTCTGAATATCGCGCCTGCAGGAACCTTAAGTCTTCCCTACAACGAAAGCTTCAGAAACTCGACAGCATCGAATATGGTTTATGGTGGTTCAACTGCAGCAGTGCTCACAGCCTCATCAGGTACAGATACAGAAGGTGCAGGTTATTTGCGCCTGACGAGTAATGCAGCAAACCAGAATGGCTTCGCAAGGAACACAACCTCACTGCCAACAGCAGACGGACTGAATATTAGCTTTGAATATTATACCTATGGCGGGACAGGAGCGGATGGTTTAACCTTCTTCCTGTATGATGCTACCGCAAATAGTGCCTTCCAGATAGGAGCACCCGGCGGGTCCCTGGGTTATGCACAGAACTCAACTCTTCCGGGAGTTAGCAAGGGATACCTTGGTTTTGGATTTGATGAGTTTGGAAACTTTAGCACCGCAACTGCAGGCCGTCAGGGTGGACCCGGACAAAAAACAAGCTCACTGACTATCAGAGGGGATGGAAACGGTCTTGGAGCCGGAAGTCCTGCAGGTAGCAATTATGAATTCCTGACCAATGTCCAGACGAGCAATGCTGCTCAAATGACAGCACTTAATGCCGGTACTACCTTCCTGATTGGTGGCAATGTTAACGGCCGTACACAGGGCTCAGAGGGTTTAGGTATTACCAATACGGGATACCGGAAAGCTCAGATTGAGATGAAACCAAACGGATTGGGTACAGGTTTCATTATCAACGTTTGGATAACAGAAGGAAGTATTTCAGGTGGTATAGTTCATCAGCTTGTGAAAGATCTGGCCTATGCCGGAACCTCAGTTCCTGCGAATTTGAGTTACGGTTTTGCAGGATCCACAGGTGGATCGACCAATTTCCATGAAATACGTAACCTGGATATACGGGTTCCTGGAACATTTACTATTCCATCCATGATGGCCATAAAGGAAAATATTTTTGAGGGGCTTACGAACAAGTTCAGTACAAATCAGTCGAATAATGATGAAAGCAAAGAACTAAGTGCAACCAACCTGATCTCTCCGAATGGGGATGGTAAGAATGATACCTGGGTGATTCGCAATATTGAAAAATATCCGAATAATGTTGTTCGTGTTTTTGACAGGTTGGGCAGATTGGTTTATTCAGCTTCCAATTATAATAATGCATGGGATGGAATCTACCAGGGGGCCTTGCTTCCCGAAGACACCTACTATTATATTATTGAACTTCCGAATGGAGGAGGTCAGAAAAGAGGATATATAAGCATAGTTCGGTAATTTTTATTGTCTAACTAAATACACTGTAGCCGGATTACTCAATTATGTTCCGGCTACTTTATTTCTATATGAATAAAAAACAGGTTTACCTTCTGTTTATTCAACGATTTGCTTTCTTATTATTAATTGCTGTTTAGTTTGTTTAAAAAGCAAGTAAATAGTAGTTTTATTTCCAATAATTTAATAAACCATTTAAGCTAGAAATGAGAAACTTTAAAAGCACATTTTCGATTTTTGCCATTGCAATCTTTACTGCTGTGGTGTTGTTTTCTTCCTGTAAACCCAAAAAGATTATCAGTCAGGCGCCAGCCGCACCCGTACCTGCCAGCGTTCAGGATGCACCAAAGGCGGCTGCAGTTGTTGAATCAGATACAGATGGTGACGGTATTCCTGATTCAAAAGATAATTGTCCGAATAAGGCAGGTTCTTCTGTCAATGGTGGTTGCCCTGAGACTGTTGCCTCTGAGCCAACATTCAATTATAAGAATATATTATTTGAGTTTAACTCTTCAGTTTTGAAAACTTCATCTTATGCTGTACTTGATGAAATAGCCAGAGAAATGAAAAAATTTCCATCAATGAGCTTTAATCTTAACGGACATTCTTCGGCTGAAGGGACAGATCAGAGGAATATGACTCTTTCTGTTGACAGAGCCACTGCCGTTAAAAGCTATCTGGTAACAGCGGGTATTAATGCTAATAATCTGATTACAAAAGGTTTTGGAGAGTCGATGCCCCTTACTTCCAATGATACTGAATCTGGTCGCCAATTAAATAGAAGGGTAGAAATCAGGAAAAGATAGTTCTGGAATTTTTATTTTAGAAAAGGGTGTTCAATTATTTTGGACACCCTTTTGTTGTAAATTGGTATTGGACACCAAAAATCTTTGGGGAATGGGGAATAGGAAATGGGGAATAGAGGTAGGTTTTAGTTAATCATTAACAAAGGAATTTTATGAAAATTGCAATTATTTCAGGAAGTGCCAGGCCAGGGAGACAATCTCATCAGGTTGCACTGGAAGTTAAAAATAGA
>Ga0154020_10008919_pt1 | contig 11599 bp, 6 predicted proteins | sample Klosneuvirus_201_FD_109709 | JGI IMG/M metagenome (GOLD analysis project Ga0154020, IMG submission 109709) | Active sludge microbial communities from wastewater, Klosterneuburg, Austria - Klosneuvirus_20160825_MG | ecosystem: Engineered > WWTP > Aerobic digester > Activated sludge | place... | reverse complement strand
TACTCGATAGCAACAACTGGGAAGGATGAACACCAAGAAACATTTCCTTTAGCACGATTTGAAGCATTTGGTGACTATAAAGCACCGGTTAATATTTATTTAACAGCTATTACGATGTTCTTTTTGGGGAAAAGTGATTTCGCTGTGAGATTCCCATCTGCACTGCTTGGGACATTGAGCGTGTTTGTTACATTCTTTTTAGTATTTTACCTTTTCTATAAGAATAAGTTAGCAGAGTGGTATGGATTAATTGCTGCTTTTTTTCTCAGTATATCTCCATGGCATATCCAGCTCTCAAGAGCTTCCTTTGAAGCAAATGTTGCTACTTTTTTTACAATTTTTGCAGCATTTCTATTTTTCTATGCCCTAAGAAAACGACCGTGGGTACTAATTCTAAGTATTATTTCATTTGTTCTAGCCTTCTATAGTTTTAATGCACATCGTATTTTCATTCCACTCTTAGTTTTACTTTTTGCTATTGTCGAATACAAAGCTTTATACAAGCTTAAAAAACAACTTATTCTCGGAGTAATAGTTGGAGGTATTTTACTCATACCTTTTGCTATTTTTTTTACAACACCGGAGAGTAAGCTCCGTTTTCAGGAAGTAAATATTTTCTCAGATATTTCAACGATTAAAAAATCTAATTCGCTTATTGAACAAGACAATAACAGCCCATTTGCAAAGATTATTAATAATAGAAGAGTATTATTTGCAGAGAAGTATTTAGAGAATTATCTAAGTTTTTTTGATACTAAATATCTTTTTCTTTCAGGTGATCCAAATCCTCGATTTTCGGATCAATCAAATGGAGAGTTGTTTCTATTTTTGGCACCCTTTCTTGTCCTAGGATTTTATTCACTGTTTTGGCAACGCAAACAATTCATAATTATTATTGGATGGATACTTTTAGCACCAATTGCTGCTTCTGTTGCTCGTGAAGTTCCTCATGCTTTAAGAAGTGAAACATTTATTCCAACATTTGAGATTATTGCAGCACTTGGAGTTGTATCAACATTTCTTTTCTTATACAGGCACTTCAAAAAAATCGCTGTTCTATTTCCTTTATTTCTATCTTTAGTTGTTCTAATCTCGTGTATTCACTTCTGGCATAATTATCTTATTCATAATAGGATTACATACTCAGGTGACTGGCAATATGGATATAAACAAGTTATTGAGAAAGTTCATCGAATTGAAAATGACTATGACAAAATCTATTTTACTAATACTTACGGAAGAGCTTATATATATATAGCATGGTATGACAACTTTACTCCTGATAAATTCTGGATGGATGTCGATATGAAAAAAGATGATTTTGGTTTTTACAATGTAAACAGATTAGGGAAATATGTATTTACCGATACACTTTCTCCAAATGAGATGGGTAACGTACTGTATGTTACTACTCCTGCACAGGTGCCGCCCCAATCTCAGATTTTGGATAAAGTAGACTTTTTAGATGGTAAGGGAGCGTTTGTTATATCAAAAAGATATGAATAAAAAAATACTTTTGGGGTTATTCTTTATATTTCTACTGGGATTTGTACTTAGGTTCTATCAACTTGGAGGAGTGCCTAATTCTTTAAATTGGGACGAGGTGTCATGGGGGTATAACGCATACACAATTGGAGCAACAGGTAAAGATGAGTACGGTAGTTTTCTACCATTTTCATTTAAAGCATTTGGTGACTATAAGCAGCCAATGTATGTCTACTTGGATGTTATTCCCATCATTTTCTTTGGACTTACTGCATTTGCAGTTCGGTTTCCGTCAGCGCTTATTGGGAGCTTTACAATTTTTTCAGTCTTTTTTCTTGTTCGTGAACTGTTCTATCAATATAAGAAAAAAGATAATCTTTCTCTGCTAACCGCGTTACTTTTTGCCATTTCTCCGTGGTCCATACAATTTAGCAGAGTTGCGTTTGAAGCAAATGTAGGTATATTTTTTACTATCACTGGAGTTGCTCTTCTATTACGAGGGATCAGAGCTAATCATCTTTTTTCACTTCTAGCTGGTGCATGTATCATGTCCTTAAGCTGCTATACCTATCATAGTCAGAAGCTTTTTACACCTCTTCTTTTTCTGACAATTATTATCCTAACAAAAGATTATTGGGTTAAGAAAAAAACGCTTATTATTGGTATTGTCAGCTTTTTTCTTCTGTGTAACATTTTTTGGATCATTGACGGCAGAACAACTGCTAGAGGAAGAAGTGTCCTCTTTACATCAAACCAAACACAAATTTTAGCAAAATCTGCAGAAGAACTAATCTATGATACGGCGCACAATGATGCTGTAGGAAAGGTTTTACATAATCGAAGAGTTATCTATGCGACAACCTACGCTTCTAACTATCTATCCCATTTTGATCTGAACTACCTAATTACAAAAGGGGACAATCCTAGACACCATCCACCGGGAATGGGGAATATGTATCTTATTTCTTTACCATTTATTCTACTTGGCATTCTCTTTATTTGGAAAAGACAACGAAAAGCAGCAGTCATTGTCACTTCGTGGATTCTTTTAGCTCCTATCGCATCATCTTTGGCAGTAGATGCTCCGAATGCATCAAGGAGTTTAGTATTTTTACCAATGTGGGATATCTTGGCAGCTGTTGGTATATATACTCTGTATGAATGGCGACATTCATGGTTAAAACCGCAGTTTGTGGCAGGAGTTATTGCGATTTTATATCTATTTAATTTTATTTTTTATATTCATAATTATTTCGGTCATACCAACCTTGCGACAGCATATGATTGGCAGTATGGATACCGTGAATCTGTTATCTATGCTCATAAGTATCAGGAAAAGACTAACAAAGCTGTATTTTTTTCAGGCAGTTTTGAACAACCATATATTTTCTACCTTTTCTATGCAAAGATTGACCCAAATAATTATATAAACCAAAGTGGTTCTAAAAGGATAACGAGTCAATGCTTTTCTATAGAAAATGCATATTTTGGTAAATGTGGAGGTAAGATAAAACCCGGTGATTTATTTATATCGCAAAGTGAGGAAAGTAATAGCCATCTTGTCAAACTAAATGAAATTAACTATCCTAATGAAGAGGTAGGAATTAGGATGTACCGCTACCAATAAGAATTTATTATGACGCTAACTAAAAAAGTTTCCTCTGCCTACCACCAATTTTTTACATATTGTCGCAAAAAAGAGAATTGGCCATACATTGCATTCTTTTTCATTATTTTTTGTATTCTGCTTATCAATGCCTTTCATGAGAGTTATCCGGACGAATTCGATAATATCATGGGGGGGTGGTATATCCTCCATGGTCTACCCATTTACACAGGCTTTTTTACTCATCACGGCCCGACGGCTTATTTTCTCTCAGGTCTTATTGAATTGATTGGAGGAAGATCTTTTGTCCATTTCCGAATTATTTTTGCAGTTCTAATCTTTGGTTTTTTACTCTGGTCATATCTCTATATAAGGAAAGGTTTTGGAAGAGATAGAAGCTTTTTTTATCTTCTTTTTATAGGCATTATTAGTCTTGCCGGTAATTTTTATTGGCTCCACATGCTTTTGGCAGATACTTTATCCGCCTATTTCTTTGCACCTGTTGTTACAATTTTGCTCTTAGTTAGCTTTTATAAGACAAGACTAAGTAGTAAAGACCTAATTGTAATATCTGTACTTACTGCACTTACTTGTCTTTGTTCACTTACGTTTCTCTATTTAGCGATAATAATTTACGGATATTCTCTTTACCTTTATTTTCGTTCAAATAATTTCAGATTTTTCTCCAAATCAATTATACGTCCACTTATAATTTTTGCTTCTCCTTACCTTCTTTTTCTGATATATCTTGTTATTACCGGAAGCCTGCTTGAGTACTTTAATCAAGGATGGGTATTTAATCAAAAATATTACATTTATAATTATCCTCGTGTTGAAGGAACTACAGGTATTAATCCACTGAGGTTTGCAATTGTAATTGCCAACAATTTTTATAATAGCTATCTCACACTTCTTCATCAATTAACTACTTTTAATATTGGTTTTCCTGTAAATATTACAATGGCTGCCGGCAGTTTTGCCTTAATTATCTATGCTCTTTTGAGGAAGAAATATTTTTTTGCCATTATATTTACTCTCTTTCTTACCTATGCAAATGGTAGAAGTAATCCTTTAACTTCAGGAGAAACTGATTACCAGTCAGCTGTCTACATCGTGATGGCTTTTCTTGCAATTGCATTTGTTCTTACCCGACTTTTTGATGACTTCGAGTTGCCGGATAGGCTAGGCAGAAGAATAATAGGGGTAGTACTATTTCTTATTATTGGTTTTTATTCTATTTTCTCAATTGGATTTATAGGTCAAAAGTTTTTTAATAGAACGTATGCAAAATATATGGGGCAAGCTCCTCTTATCTATGATAACCCTGAAATAGCACCAATTATTAACAAGCTTGTGCCCCCTAATGAGCCGATGTGGGTAGGACCATTTGAGTTTAAAGAACTTTTCTACATTAATGGACGACCGGCTACACATTATCAGATCTTTATTCCTGGTATGGGTATGTCACCTGAGGTAAGGTCAAGAATGATACAAGAATTAGAGGTATCTAAGCCTAAAGTAGTTTATTTCCAGAAAAACTTCTTTATTTTGGGAAGAAGTCCTGAAATGTATGGAAAATTCTTTATTGACTATCTTAACGATCACTATGTAACTCTTGAATCATATGAAGACAATGGTGTTACCTATAAATCTTTAGTTCCAGTTACCGAGAAGGTAGATCTTGAGTCAAGACTGTATATCAGAAAAGAAAATGTTGGGGAAGTAATTCAAAAACTTCTGTCGAATAATTTTATTCAAAGGTCTTCAGAATGACAAACAAATTACAAAACTTCGTTGAAAGGCACTCTTTATTCTTATTTTTTCTTATTCTTCTTATTGGTATCTATTCAAGAGTTCGCTTGATCTTTGATAAAACATTTCCCTTTACTTATGACATAGGGCGTGATCTTCTTGCGCTTGATAGTATGGTTCATCAATTGGATATTCCGTTAATCGGTCCGACTACCGGGCTCCCGGGACTATTTTACGGACCCTGGTGGTATTACTCACTGGTTCCTGCATTTATTGTAGGTGGTGGAAGTCCTCAGATTATTAATCTCTTTATGGCTCTTACTGGAATTATCGTTATTATTGTTGGTTTTCTAATCGGTAAAAAAGTAAGCGGTAAAGCTTTTGGCTTGATCCTAGCAGTTCTTTTAGCTTTTTCTCCAAGTCTTATTGCTGCTGCTACACAAATTTGGAACCCAAATATTGCTCCAATGTATCTCATCATCATTTTTCTTATCCTCACTCTTGTTGTTAAGAGTAAAAAGCCATTAAGTATGAGAAGGGAATCTCTATACATTATTGCCTTGGGTCTTTTGGCAGGGTTGAATATTGATTCAGAGGTGGTTTATGGGTTAATTCTCTCTTTCGCACTTTTTGTCTTTCTTAGTTTTTCTCTATTCAAAAAGAATATAGTCAAATATCTGCTCTTTATACTAGGGGTACTCATTATCTTTGCACCAAGAATTATTTTTGAGCTTCGACATGATTTCATCATGACAAGAACTATTACTGCGATGAATCATGCAGGGAGTGATGGGATTGTCTCAATTATTCCAAATGCGTTTATTAATGCACTCACTGCATTGAGTCAACTTTGGGATCTTACCATAGGCATTCAGTCACCGTTACTAGCAAGTATTCTAGGGCTTGGTGCGATTGGGGTAGTATTTTATTACTTTAGAACTTATTCAGAAAGCCACAGATTTCTCTTGAAATATAGTCTGATTTCTCTTCTCATTTATCTTATTTCTCTAAGCTTTTTCCAAGGAGATATTTGGGGACATTATATAGTGGGGGTACCTATCTTTCTTCTCTTTATCTTTGCCACTGCTTGCTGGACATTATGGAGAAGGAAAAAGTTAATCCTACTAGGTGCTGTTGTCCTATTCTTTGTTCTCATAAGTCAATTTGATCCTGCAGCAATGTATTCATACTACACATTACCACAACCTCCTGGAAATGCATCGCTGTATAAGAACCAGGAGCAAGTCATTGATTATGTTTATCAGGAATCTCATGGTAAAAAGTTTAATGAAATTGTTTATACACCGCCAGTTCATGACTATACATACCAATATCTTTTTAGGTGGTTTGGAAAAAAGAAATACCACTATCTTCCTTCAACCTCTAAAGAGTCTCTCCTTTTTGTTATTCTTGAACCGGATATTGGATATGAAGGTCGCTTAAGAGATTGGTTAGATGCAAGAAAAGATGACGGAAAAATAGTAAAAGAAAAGACTTTTCCAAGTGGAATCCTGGTTCAGACAAGACTTCATTGATATGAATATATATCCACTCGTAAGTTGGCAGTTTGTAGCTTATTTAATACTTTTTCTTCTTTCTTGTTATGTATCATTTTACTTACCGGGAGCTTTGATTTTATATAAAAGAAAACTTAGCTTAGGGCTTCATATTCTTCTGTCATTTTGTGTTGGTATCGCACTTTGGGGATTTGTAGGATATGTTTTAGGATTCTTGCAACTTCGTTTTTTGACATATCTTTATGTAGGGATCGTGGTTATTTTGGCATATAGGACACAACTTTTAACCATTACTCTCTTTAGAGAATCCTTAAAATGGGTAAAAAATAATCCACTTTTAGTTATTTTTATATTGGTTGGGGTATTTGTTCAATTAAGTTCAGTTATTGGTTCAGGAGTAATGTATAAGGAAGGCGTGAGGTTTTTTGGAGTGAATAGAGCCGATGGAATAATGCATATAGCTTTTATCCAAAGTATCATTCATTACTTTCCACCAATTGAACCTGGATCATACGGACATCAGATCACAAATTATCATTACTGGTCAGATTTAATGATCGCGGATTTGATACGTGCATGGAAATTACCTATTACTCACACATTCTTTCAGTATTTTCCGCTCCTTATTTCCATTCTTACTGGACTGGCAGGCTATCAAGTCGTAAGAAAGCTCGGTTTTACGCATAGAGCGGGTATTTGGACCATTTTTTTTCTTTTCTTCGCCGGAGATACTACCTACGCTCTTATTTTTATTTCCCTTAGAAAAATCAACTTTCTCACTCCTGCACTTGATAATGGCGCATCACAATTTCTTAATATGCCTAACGCCGTTGCTAGGGTTTTATTCTTAGGGGGGATTACCAGTCTTACATTTTGGTTAAAGGAAAGAAAGAAGCTTTTCTGGGGTTTAGTTACTATTCTACTTTTTTCCATACTCGTTGGAGTTAAGGTTTACTATGGTATTTTTGTGATACTAGGGTTAGGTCTCCTATCAATTTTTATTATTGGTAGGGCTTTACTGCAACAGTTCAAAGAAAAAGGATTAATTAGCGCAGTATTCAAGACTTTACAAGATGAGAAATATCTACTTTTGAGTGGGATAGTATTATGCATTATCTCATCACTAATATATTTTCCCGTCAATAAAAATGCCGGTGGCCTTGGCTGGTATCCATTAGAATGGCCGAAGATTTTTCTTGGGAAAGATGTAATTGGTTGGGAAGGTTGGTGGCAGAAGTTACAGGTATTTCAAGTATCACATAATACACTCGGAATTATTTTCTATGATGCATTAGCGATCATTATTTCTTTAGTTTGTATCCATGGGACTAGACTCTTAGGTTTGTTACCTAATAAATACTTTTATAAAAAACTTGGTTGGGAAATTGCCATTTTTTTCTTTCCAGGAATCGTAATTTTCCATATTTTAGGTCTTTTTACGCTTCAAACTTCAGGAGGCTTAAATGTTTTCAACTTTTTTGTTGTAGCAACTGTACTTCTAAGTATTCTTTCGGGAATGATCTTAGATACATATTCTTTTTCTCTAAAAAAACCTCTTGTTACAATCTTACTTCTGGCTATGGTTATAGTTACTATACCACGGGTTGCTTTTGAAGTTTCCGGTAATATTCATGCACTCATCAGCCCTCAAAACAATTCGTTTCTTGTTTCAAGAGATGAACTTGATGCTTTTAATTTTATTAGAGAAAAGACTCCTTCCGGAGACATTATTCAATCTCATCCCGATAACTCTCAGGATACCATCTCCCCCTACGTTGCATTTTTCTCTGATAGACTATCATATCTAACAGGCATTAAGCTTCAAGAGACCCACAATCAGCCGTTAGCTGAACGAGAGAGTAAGTTAAAAGAAGTATTTTCATCAAAGGTTGCAGTCGACTTTTTCGGTCAAGCACGAACTGCAGGAATAAATCTGCTTTATATAAGAAAAGTTGATGAAGAGAGACTAACATTTCCAATAGACAATGAGCTTATCTCCAAGCTTTATGAAAATAATTCAGTAATTGTTTATAAGATAGATATATTTAGATGAGTGGTAAGGAGTCCTCAACTGTAATACAATAGGTATATGTCATCACTTTCGATTGTCCTTGCCACTTTTAATGAAGAGAAAAATCTTACGTCCTGCTTAGAATCCATCAAAGACATCGCAGATGAAATAATTATTGTCGATGGTACCTCAACCGATAAGACTGTAGAAATTGCAAAAAGTTTTGCTGCAACTGTTATCACAACCACTAATAAGCCTAATTTTCACATTAATAAGCAAATAGCAATTGATAAGGCCACTAAAGATTGGATTTTACAACTTGACGCTGATGAACATGTTTCAAAGCCGTTAAGTAGGGAGATAAAGGAGAAAATTAATGATAAGCAGAATTCAATAAATGGTTATTGGATACCACGGAAAAACTGGTTTTTGGGACGTTTTCTTATGAAGGGTGGACAGTACCCTGACTATACACTCAGACTTTATAAAAATGGTAAAGGGAAATTGCCACAAATTGATGTTCATGAGCAAGCTGTAGTGGAAGGAGAAGTTGGATATACAAAAGAGGCATTACTTCATTACCCATATAAAGACTTTGCCTTTTATCTTTCAAAATGGCATCGCTATGTACGTTTTATCGCAATTCAACTAAAAAAAGAAGGTCATCTCTATAATCCATATTTTGCTCTCAAGCAGCTTCTTTTTTTGCCAATCTACTGGTTTTTACTAACCTATATCCGTCACAAAGGGTTTATGGATTCATGGCAGGGATTTGTTTTTTCTTTTTTTTCTGCTCTTCGTTATCCCGCCTCATATATTGAATCACTCTTTACATAGTTATGAGTTTAAATTTTTCAACAAAAATGTCAGCAGTAACACGCTGGTTCAGAAATCCTATGCACATCTTGTTAATTATTATTGTAGTTGCTGGAATTTTTTTCCGATTTTATGGAACTCCAGAACGATTCGGCTTTGATAAAGATCCTACACGTGATTTTTTCGTTACCACATATGGGGTAGAACACACAGAATTCCCTCTAGTTGGGCCTGCCTCAGGAATCGCTTCATTTACTTTTGGCCCGTGGTATTACTATCAACTAATCTTTTTTAGCATTTTAGTTCCGATACAATTTGCTCCATTTTACTTTATCCCATTTTTTTCCATTAGCCTTATTTTTATCATGTATTTTATTGGAAAAGAATTATGTGATGAGTATTTAGGTATAATTCTTTCGCTATTTGCTGCATTCTCTCCATCTGTTGTCGGCCCAGTTGCAGGACTGAGTAATCCAAATTTAATATCACCTCATGCAGGACTCGGGATACTGATATTCATTTTATTTATGAAGAAGAAAGGAAGTATCTGGTTGGGGTTGATCTGGGGAATTGTTATGGGTATTGGGATTAATGATCATTATCAAATGATTCCTTTACTTTTATTACCTGCAATATACTATCTACTTTATATTAAAACTTCCTTAAAAAGCTTAATGACATTTATTCTAGGGTTAGGTATTACGTTTCTTCCGCTTCTTTATTTTAACTTTCATTATCACTGGTATACGCTAGATGGGATAGTTAAATTTATCCATTCAGGTGGATCAAATAATTATATTCCTAATAATTGGCACATTTATCTCTTTGATTTTTGGCCGAAGTTTTTTGGTTATATTTTTGCTATACCTGAAAAAATAAGTATAGCTGTAGTTAGCCTCATCGGTGTTTTTTACCTTTACTATTTTTTAATTCGTAAGAAAAAGGATATTACAATAATTCTTCTTTTAACTATATTTGCCATAGTCTTCATGTTGTTGCGATATTATAATGCAGAGAGAAGCTTTTATTACTTTATTTTTATAGAGCCGATTCTTTTTGTTGTTGTTGGTTTTGCCTTAAGAATGCTTGGAAATACTATGATAGGGAAGGTACTTATAGGGATAGCGTGCCTAGTATTTTTTCTTCTTTCCTTTCCGAAGAATATGGAGCAGACTAAGCCCAATCATGATCAAAGAATCGCGCGGACAAATATTCGTATGCTAGAAAACGTATTCCCCTCAACTAACTTTACTATCTATACTTGTCAGCAAAAAGCGATAGAGAGAGCACTAGGAGTAGCGGTATTACTTGAAAGTAATAAAAAACTTTCGGAAGACGGACAGAAAATTGGCTTTAATAACTCTCTTGATAACTGTCCACTTCCAGAAATTTCTGTCACAACACTTAGTAAAGATATTTATGATTTTCATAAGATACCCGATCCCATACTTAATAAATATGGATGGTATAAGATAACACCTGAGACGGTATATAAAAATACTGTCCTATGGTGGACACCTCAGTATGAAAAAATTTAATTCTATCTTTGGTTTTGTTACAATAATGATATGAAGATACTTGTAACCGGTGGAGCGGGTTATATCGGCAGTTTTATGGTCAAAAGGCTTATTAAAGAAGGCTATGATGTGGTTGTCGCAGATAGTTTGGAGCGGGGACATACAAGCGCTTTGGATAATAAGGCAATTTTTGCAAAAGGGTCACTTCTGGACAAAGAATATCTCAAAGAATTGTTCTCAGTTCATACGTTTGATGGTGTCATCCATTTTGCCGGATATATCTCTGTTGCAGAGTCCACAAAAAAACCAGAGCTCTATTTCACGAACAACTTTTTAGCCACATTAAACTTACTTGATCAAATGGTAACAAGCGATGTCAAAAGTATTATCTTTTCATCAACTGCTGCTGTGTATGGTACGCCTCAGCATGTACCTATTCCTGAAAATCATCCTAAGAATCCAGAAAGTCCTTATGGAGACAGTAAATTAATGGTTGAAACGTTACTTCATTGGTATCACAAAGCTCATAAGATTAATTCTGTAGCTCTACGTTACTTTAATGCATCGGGTGCTGCAATGGATGGTAGCATGGGGGAAATGCATGATCCTGAAACGCATATTATTCCAAATGCTATTAAAGCAGTTATTGAAGGCAGGCCATTTACACTCTTTGGAACTGATTATCCGACTAAGGATGGAACGGCTATTAGAGACTATATTCATGTTCTTGACCTAGCGGAGGCACACATTTTAGCGCTAAAAAAAGTGCGTATTGATGGAGGAGAATACTCATTCAATGTTGGTACAGGTATGGGGTATTCTAATCAGGAAGTAGTTAGCATGGTTGAGAAGATTTCGGAAAAGAAAATTGAGATTCACGTTGAATCTAGACGTA
>Ga0154020_10008918_pt1 | contig 11599 bp, 9 predicted proteins | sample Klosneuvirus_201_FD_109709 | JGI IMG/M metagenome (GOLD analysis project Ga0154020, IMG submission 109709) | Active sludge microbial communities from wastewater, Klosterneuburg, Austria - Klosneuvirus_20160825_MG | ecosystem: Engineered > WWTP > Aerobic digester > Activated sludge | place... | reverse complement strand
CGTCGAAGTCGGCGGCGACCACCCCGAGGCCGGGCTGCGGTGCGTGCTCGCCGAGCCCGACCGCGCCCTCTTCGACGAACGTGCCGTCACCACGGTTGAGGTAGAGCAGATCGCGCTGGGGACGGAAGGCCTGCGGGCCACAGTAGTCGCGCCGTGAGCTCGGCGCGAAACAGGGAACGGGGGGCGCGAGCGGATAGTCGACATAGCGCACCACGAAGAGATCGAGGTCGCCGTCACGCTCGGCGTCGAAGAAGGTCGCTGAGATCGCCATGCCCGTGCCGTCACCGCGAACGCCGGCCTGCGTCGCGATCTCCTCGAAGCGAAGGCCGCGAGCTCCGCGCCGGTCGCTGACGTTGCGCAACAGCCGGTTGCCGCCGAAACCGGCGACGAAGAGGTCGACGTCGCCGTCGCCGTCGATATCGCCGGTCGCGACGCCCATGCCGTAGAGCGCGACGCCGGCGCCACTCTCGCGGGTGACATCGACGAAGCGGGCGCGTCGCCGCCCGTCGGGCCCGGTGACTGGATCGTTGCGATAGAGGCGCGAGCTCTCCGCCCCCGGTTCCGGGCCGGTGTCGCCCAACCGGCCGCCCTGCACGAGGAAGAGGTCGAGGTCGCCGTCCCCCTCGGCATCGAACAACGCCGCGCCGCCGCCCATGATCGCCGGCAGGTGGAGCGCCTCGGCGCCACCGGCGCGATAGATGAAATCGAGTTCGCTCGCAGACGTCGCATCGACGAAGCGAATCCCGGCAGCGGAGGCTGAGTCCCCGGCATTCGGCGCTCGCAGGTCCGTTCGCTGGTCTGCCCGCTGGTCTGCCCGCTGGTCTGCCAACGCTGCGCAGGGGGCGACCGCCAGGACGAGAGCGATCTGGACGACGTCGCCCGCCCTCCTCCACGGAAAGGACAGCCTCGACACGGCGAGAGATTATCCCGCTTGGCCGACTCCTGGGCCGCCGCTGGAACTGGCGCTGCCGAGAGCGCCGGCGATGCCGCCTGCACCGCTTGGTACGATACGGCTCAAGGGAGTCACTCATGGAAGTCAAGGACTGTCACGGCAACATCCTCAGCCAGGGCGACTCCGTCCTGGTGATCAAGGACCTGAAAGTCAAAGGCACGTCGGTCACGCTCAAACAGGGCACCAAGATCAAGAACATCCGCCTGACCGAGGACGAAGAAGAGATCGCCTGCAACACCGACAAGGTGAAGGGTCTGATCTTGAAGACCTGCTTCCTCAAGAAGGCCTGACCGCATCCGGTGCGGCCACCGGCCGCGCCCCGCCCGCAGGGCTCACCTGCCGATGTCCATTTCCGGTCGTACCTTTCGCCACCAGGGGAAAGGAGACCTCACTGTGCCCATCTCGAGCTCTTGCCGCGGGACGACCTGCCGCCGCGCGCCCCTTCTGCTGGCGCTGCCGATCTGCCTTGCGATGCTGGCGAGTCCGGGCGGCCTCGGCGCTCAGGCGCTGCTGGTCGAAGACATCAACACGGCCGGGAACGCGGCTGCAGGCTGGGCGAGCTTCGACGACGAAGTCGCCGTAGTCGGCCTCCTCTATTTCTTCTCCGGCGACGACGGCCTGACCGGCCTCGAGCCCTGGGTACTCCACCTCGACACCGGGCTGGTCGAGCAGCTCGCGGATCTCTTCCCCGGCCCGACCGGCTCGTCGCCGGATCAGTTCGTGGTCATCGGTTCGCAGGTCCTCTTCGTGGCGAACTCGCCCGGCGCCGGGAGAGAGCTCTGGGTCACCGACGGTACCCCCGGCGGAACATTGCTCGTCGAGGACATCGCCCCCGGCACCGCGAGCTCAATCCCCTCGGGGCTCTTCCCGATCGGCGCCGGCCGGGCCGTCCTGAGTGCCAATGACGGGCTCCTGGGTGCCGAGCTCTGGGTTACGGACGGCACTGCCGGGGGCACGACGATGGTCGCGGACATCAACCCGGGGCTACCCGGCAGCGCTCCCGGTCAGTTCGCTGCGGCTGGCGGCATCCTCTTTTTCCGCGCCGGCGACTCGACCGCCGGCACCGAGCTCTGGCGCTGGACGGTCGGCGGCGTGAGCCTGGTCAAGGACATCGAACCGGGCACGGGTTCGGGATATCCGTCCGGGCTCTATGCCGTCGGCGCCAATGTCGTCTTCTCCGCCTGCACGGTAGCCGCTGGCTGCGAACCCTGGGCGAGCGACGGCAGCGGTCCCGGAACCTTGCAGCTCGCGGACATCCACCCCACGGAGGACTCTTATCCCGCGAAGTTCTTTTGGCACCCGGGCCTCGCGCGGCTCTTCTTCACCGCCGACGACGGCGTCCTCGGGTTCGAGCTCTGGCAGCGCGTCGGCGGCGTCACCAGCCGGGTCACCGACCTTTCAACCGGGCTGGACGACGGGAGCCCCAACGGTCTCGCAGCGCTGGGGACCAAGCTGGTCTTCACCGGCGACGATGGTGGCGGCGGCACGCGGCTGTTCACCTACGACGGCGCGACCGTGGCGCAGATCAAGAATCTGTCGACCTCCGGCCCGCCCAGCAATCCCGAGCACACGCTGGTGTGGAACAGCCGCGTCTACTTCCTGGAGGGCGGCAACTGCTGGCACACCGACGGCACGGCGGCCGGTACCATCGAGTGGGAAGGTTCCTGCCTCTCCGGCCCGGCCTTCGCCATCGGCGATGGCCGACTGCTCTACGGCGTCTCGACGGCGGGAGCGCGCGAGCTCTGGTCGATCGACAGCGCGGACGTAGAGATGCCGGAGACCGACCTCGCGACCTACTCTTCGAGTCCGGCGGAGTTCGTCTGGCTCGGCGAGACGGCCTTCTTCTCGGCGGACGACGCGCTTTCCGGGCGCGAGCTCTGGGTGACGGACGGTACGCCTTCCGGCACGGAGACGATCGACCTCAACGCCGGCCCGGGCTCTTCGTCTCCGTCGCGGTTCACGCTGTTCGAGGGCGAGATCTGGTTCAGCGCCACGACTCCTTCGACCGGTGCCGAGCTCTGGCACAGTGACGGCACGGCAGGCGGCACCGAGCTCTTCGAGCTGCGCCCGGGGAGCTCCGGGAGCGCTCCTTCCCGGCTCGTCGTCCTCGGTTCGAGTCTCTTCTTCGTCGCCTATGACGAGCTGCTCGGCGAGCAGCTCTTCCGCATCGCCGACGCCGGATCGCCGGCTGTGATGCTCGATTTCGGCAACCAGGCCGGCCTCTCGCCCGACCAGTTGACCGTCGCAGGGAACCGGCTCTACTTCTTCGGCGAACCCGGTCCCACTGGCAGGGAGCTCTTCACGATGGCCGAGAACGACGCCGAGCCGACGCTGATCGAGATCGTGCCGGGAGCCGGCGAACCCGACCGGCTCGACGAGCTCGTGGCGTGGAACGGCGCGGCCTACTTCATGGCCGACGATGGCGTGACCGGCAGGCAGGTCTGGCGCAGCGACGGTTTGACGGCCACACGGGTGTCGAACCTCTCCGGCGTCGACACGCCGAGCGATCTGACGGCCGGGCCGGGCGGCGTTTACTTCGTCTTCGACGAGCCGTCTTTCGGTGCCGAAGTCTGGAAGACCGACGGCGTCTCGGCCCAGCGCGTCACCGACATTCACCCGCTGGGCGGCGACGCCTACCCGAGCTATCTGACCTCGGCCGGCGCGCGCCTCTATTTCTCGGCCCAGGACCCGACGGGCGGATATGAGCTGTGGTCGACCGACGGCAGCCAGGTGGCGCGGGTCGCCGACTTGCTGCCTGGCGTGGGTTCGAGCGGCCCGACCGATCTCGTCGCCGCCGGCAACCGATTGGTGTTCGCGGCCGACGACGGCGTCGCCGGAAGGGAGCTCTGGATCACCGACGGCGTTTCCGTAAGACTCCTGCCCGAAGCCTGGCCGGGAGTCGCAGCGAGCCGCCCGCAGTCCGTGGCGGTCGATCCTGCGGCGACGCGAATCCTGTTCTCGGCGCTCGGATCCGAGACCTGGCGCGAGCCTTATCGCATCGACCTGCAGCTGTTCCGGGACGGGTTCGAGAGCGCCAACAGCGCGGCCTGGTCGGCGACGGTTCCCTGAGAGGGTAAGGCCCGTCCGACTCCTGTTCGCCAGCCGCAGCGTGGTACCTTGGCGACTCTTCAGGGAGGCGTTCATGGGCAGGTCGTCTTTCCTCCTCAGCTGGGCTCGCATCGCCGCCCTGGCACTCGCTGCCGCCGGGCCTGCATCTGCGGCGGGCGAGGGGCTGAGCGCAGTCGAGCAGCGGTTGGTCGCTCGGGTCGAAGCGAATCGCGGCCGCGCCATCGACCTCCTTCGCCGGGCCGTCGACCAGCCGAGCGCGACCGAGAATCTCGCCGGAGTGCGCAAGGTCGGCGCGCTCTTCGCCGCCGAGCTCGCGGAGCTGGGCTTCGCGACCCGCTGGGTCGAGCTCTCACCCGCGATGGGCCGGGCCGGACACCTCGTCGCCGAGTCCGGCGTTGCCGCGGGCGGCTCCGGGCCGCGGATTCTGATGATCGGTCATCTCGACACCGTCCTCGAGGGCGAACCGTTCCGCCGCGAGGGCGCCCGCGCCTACGGCAGCGGTGCCTCCGACATGAAGGGCGGCGACGTGGTGATCGTCGAAGCGCTGCGGGCGCTGGTCGAGGAGGGGCTGCTCGCCGGGCGCCGGGTGGTCGTGGTGTTGACCGGCGACGAGGAGGACCCTGGCGAGCCGCACGCGACGAGTCGCGCGGCGCTCGTCGAAGCCGCCGGGCAGAGCGATCTCGCGCTCGCCTTCGAGGGCTGGGTGCCGGGAGTGGCGGTGGTCGGCCGCCGCGGCATCGCCACCTGGCGGCTCGAGACCTCCGGCTCGGGCGGCCACTCCTCGCGCATCTTCGGCCCCGACCGCGGCGACGGCGCGATCTTCGAGATGGCGCGCATCCTTGCCGCCTTTCGCGCCGAGCTGCCCGAGCCGTATCTGACTCTGAATCCCGGTGTCGTCGTCGGCGGCACGGAGGCCGACCTTCCCGCAGAGAGCGCATCGGGGACGGCCACGGGCAAGTCGAATGTCGTCGCGGCGAAGACGATCGTCGAGGGCGATCTGCGCTTTCTCACCGCCGAGCAGCGCCTCGCCGCCGAAGAGCGCATGCGCGCGATCGTCGCTCGCTCTGCGCCGCAGACTCGAGCGACCCTCTCCTTCGTCGCCGGCATGCCGTCGATGGCGCCGACCGCCGGCAATCGCGCCCTGCTCGCCGCGCTCGACCGGGTGAGCCGCGACCTGGGCACGGGCCCTGTCGTCGAACAGGATCCGGGCGAGCGCGGCGCCGGCGACATCTCCTTCGTCGCCCATCTCCTGCCCGGGCTCGATGGACTCGGAGCCCTGGGCGATCAGGAGCACGCGCGCGGCGAGTACATCGACCTCGACGAGTTGCCGCGCTTGGTCCAGCGCGCGGCGCTGCTCCTTCACCGACTGGGCACAATGCCGGCGCCCTGATGCCGGCGGGAGATTGAAATGAGTCGCAACTACCTGGCCCTCGGCGCCATCTCCGCCGGCCTCGGCGTCGTTCTCGGCGCCTTTGCCGCGCACGCTCTCAAGACCCGCATCGAGCCGCAGGCGCTGGCGATTTTCGAGGTAGCAGTGCGCTATCAGATGTACCACGCCCTTGCGCTCGTCGCCATCGGCATGCTGTCCGCGAGGCATCCGGACCGCCGGCTCGACTGGAGCGGCGCGCTCTTCGTCGCCGGGACGGTCTTGTTCTCGGGCAGCCTCTACCTGCTCAGTCTCACCGGAGTGAAGTGGCTGGGGGCGATCACGCCGTTCGGTGGAGTCGCCTTCCTCGCCGGCTGGGGCTGCCTCACCGCTGCCGCTCTGAAGCTGCGGCGGGCTGCGGCCTCCTAGCGGCTGCTCAGCAGATCTTCCCCCAGTCGTTCTCTCGCGCGCCGATCCAGCTGGCGATCTCGGCCAGACGTTCGCGTGCCGGGCCGGCGATCTCGGGCTCCGGGTGCAGCGCCAGGCGTTCGAGATCTTCGCGGTAGGCGCGGAAGCTCGGGTGGCAGAGGTCGACGCTCGTCCTGTAGGTGAGGAAGTTGAGGAGTTGGCGCGCGGCCACCTTCGCCCGTTCGCCGCGTGCCGGATCGAGGGTCGCCAATCGCGCGGCCTCGGCGAGCATCGGTGCGAGCGCCGGAGGTCCGCCGATCGACTCGGCGGCCAGCGTCTGGTCAACAGCGCGCGCGAACGCCTCGTCGTCGAGCCTGCCGAGTGCCCTGGTGAAGCGGTCCTCGAGCTCGCGCCAGGCCGCGTCGCCGTTGGCGAGCCGTCGGGCGGGCCGGGCGAGATCGGCGATCGCCAGCGTCGGCGCGAAGCGCGAGCTCGCGAGATCGATGCGCCGCCGGCTGTCGAAGGCGGGGCCAAGCCCGGCGGGTTCGGCGCCCGGTAGCACCTGCGTCGAGCCGACCTTGGCGAGCAGGGCGTTGCGCTCGAAGGCGCCCGGAGACAGACGCTCCAGGATCTCGAGATAGCGCACGCCCCAGAACGGCAGCAGCGCGAGCGGCACCCAGACGAAGTAGTGGCGATGGCGCGGCGCGACGCCGCGCGACAGCAGGCGCGTCCCGAACCACCAGAACGGCAGACCGAACGGCACCATGAGGATCAGCGAGAAGACGAGCTCGGCGAAGCCGTTGCCGGCCGAGGGGGGGAGGTGCGAGAGCGCGTCGGCGACGAAGATCCGGTGTGGATTTCCGGGCGGAAAACGAATCGGCAGGACGCTCCCGTCGGTCGCGTCGCGAGTCCAGTCGCCGACCAGCAGGTCGATCGGACGATCGAGATCGGCGAGCGCGTTGGCCAGGTAGGTCTCGCCGTTCCACGGCGCGGCGGTTTCGAGGCGCGTCGATTCGCCATCGGTCCACAGGAGGTCGAAGCCGGGGGTGCTCGCGGTGCCCCAGCGAAAGCGCCAGTCCGGGGTGATCGCTGGCGGTGAAGCGAGCAGCGGCGGCGAGCTGGCCCATTGATGGTGCGACTCGAGCCCTGCGCCGTGCGGGAGATAGCGCACCCAGGTCCGCTCGCCTCCTGCGGGGGAGCCTGCGCCCCCCGTGGCCTCGAAGGAGAGCAGCACCGACGGCACGACGCGTTGGGTTCCGTCCCAGACGCCGTCGATCAAGCGGAGCTCCACCCGTTCGACGCGCGCCTCGGCGGTGGCAGTGGCGGTGGCGCGATACCAGGCGGCCCGCACCATGGTGTCGACCTGACGGTGAACGAGGACGAACCAGGGGGCGCCGAGCGCGACGAAGAGCGTGCCGACGATCCAGCTGCCGCGCCCCAGGAGCAGCCGCATCGCAACCACCAGCGCTGCCGCCCAGAGAGGACGGGGCTCGTCGGGCAGACGACGCTCGATCCAGAGCTCCAACCGGTCGAGAGCGGCCGCCGGATCCGGCGGGCCGTCGTTCGAAGCGTCGCGGTGTCGGGAGCGCCGGGCCATCACTGCGTAGAACGGACGAACGGCGCGCGCGGCGACACCACGCCGCCGCCTCGGCGCCAGCCGCGTGCCAGGTCAGGCGGCGTCGGGCGCCGAGCGCGCCGGGCGGAGCGCCGCGAGCAGCGCACAGAGCACGGCGCTGGCGGCGATCAGGTGCTTGAGGCTGTGGCCGCTCAACAGTCCGCTGGCCTCGAAGAGGGCGCGGTCGTGCGCCTCGGCCTGCTTGGCGAGCAGGTAGAGCGCGAGCGTCGCCCAGAGCCAGCCGCTGCGGAGGCCCCCGGCGCCGGCTCCGGAAAGCAGCAGCAGGGGGATGAGCAGCATGGGCAGGAACTGGATGACGTAGTAGAAGCGCAGGTCGCCGGCGCCCTGAAGCTCGGTGGCGTACCAGTAGAAAACGGACGACGCGCCGATCAAGAGGAGCGGAGCGAGCGCGTGTCGGCCGAGACTGTCCGAGAGTCGGTCGCGCACGATCAGGCTGAAGAGCGCCATAAATCCCACCGTCATCGGCAGGCGGTCCCAGACCAGCGTCGCGTTCGACGGGGCCAGGTGGTACCACGCCGAACCGAACGCCACCAGAGCCACTCCGGAAGCGAAGATCGACACCCCGCTCCGTAACGCCGGCCGACGCAAGCGGCCCAGCCGCGCGAGGCCGAACAGGCCGACGAGAAGGAACGGCAGATTTGTCACCACGTTCCAGAAGTTGGACACTCCGGCCCAGGTGCGATCATCGGCGAACAGGTGGTACGACGGGTCCTGCCCGAACCGCCGCTGGCTGAATGCGAAAGCGAGGCCCCCGGCGAGGGCTGCGAAGAAAAGGACCAGGCGCCAGGGTTGTGTCGTCGTCTTCATCGGCCCGAAGCCGAATCGTAGATCAATCGTCGTCGTCGTCGCCGCCCTCACCGCCTTCGCCGCCCGTTGGGCCGCCCTTCGCGCCTTCGCCCTCGCCTCCGAGCGTCGCGGCGAGGCCGGCAACGAGCTCGGCCTTTTCTGCGGGTGACAAACGGGCCTCCGGGTGGAGCGGCAGGTAGATCGGCAGCGGCATCGCGCCCTTCTGGAGCTCTTCGGCGGCCTCGTGGGCGTCCTTCTGCGGGCGGTTCCATTCCGAGACGTTCAGGTGCTCACGGCCCTCCTGGATGTCGTTGTAGACCAGCCAGGAGACCGGCGCGATTCGCGAGTAGAGCGGCCACTTCGTCTCGTTGCTGTGGCAATCGGCACAGGCGCGAAAGAACAGCTCGCGGGTACGCGGCTTGTCCCACTTCGGCTCGGCGGCGACGGCGGGATTGGCGTGATTCCAACCATAGGGGACGAGCTGGATCGCGAGGCCCAGGGCGGCGAGGACGAGCAGGACACGGGAGAGCTTCGGACGCTTCATTGGCAGGCTCCGGGTGGCTCGGGGGCCGGCGGTCGCGGTCCGACCGGGAGGGTGCGGGGCGACAGCGGATCGAGCGGTCCGCAAAGTCTCTCGCAGCCGTGTGACATCCCGGTGAACAGGTCGAGCGGGTGACCTCGCCTCAACGCGCGGTCTTGGGCCGCGCCAGGACGACGCTGTGGAACGAGGGCTCGCCGTCGGCGAGGAGGGCGTCTTCGGCGTCGAGGAGCCGAGCGATCGCGCCATCGAAGTCGGCCCGTGGCGAAGGCGGGTGGCTGGTTGGGCGATACATATTGGCGTAGATCACCGACAGGAGGTTGCCGCCGTAGTCGCGCTGCTCGAGCAGGTCGAACTCGCGCGCGATCGCCGGCAGGATGTCCGAAGAGGCGACGGCCTCGGTCGGGTCCTCGAAGTTGATCGGCGGCCGGATGCGGCCGACGCGGCGGACGCTCTTCGGCAGGCGATAGTAGTGCCAGTTCCAGCGCAGCTCGTGGGCGAGCGTCCACTCGTCGCGCGACGGCCCGACGTACTCGTCGAGATAAAGGAGTCCCTCGGGCTTCAAGGCCCGGCGCAGCAAGGCGGCCATCTCGTCGAGGCGGTCGAAATGGTGCAGCGAAGCGTGGAAGAGGATCGCATCGAGATCGCGCAGCCGGGCGATCTCTTCCCAGGCGTCGGCGCAGCGATAGACGATGCGCTCCTGCATCCCCGCTGCGGCGGCTCCCGCCTGCGCCTCGGCGACGCAGACCGGTGAGATCTCGATGCCGGTGATCCGGTCGACGAGATCGAGCCGCACGAGGTCGCGCTCGAAATGTCCCATGCCGCAGCCGATGCTCACCGCCTCGCGCCATCGCGGCAGCCCCTCGAGGCGGCGGGCGAGCCAGCTGGTGGTCCAGGTGTGCGGGTCGCCCGAGATGCGCCGGTTGATCCGCTCGCGCACCAGCGGATGGCTGCCCCAGATCTCCTCGACCCGCGAATGGGCCTCGATCGAGTCCCAGTAGTTGACCGGCTCGCTCATCGAATCGAACCTAGCAGAGTTCCCCCGACCGGCAAACCGTTCCGGCGCCTGCGATATCGTCGCCTCCGGCCATGCCCGCCTCCGCGCCTTCGCTTGCGGTCGTCATTCCGACGCACAACCGGCGAGCGATTCTCGAGCGCACCCTCGACGCCCTGGACGCTCAGTCGCAGCTCGATTTCCGCATCGTCGTCGTCGACGACGGCTCGACCGACGGCACTTTCGAGTGGCTCGAACGGCGGGCTGAGCGCGCCAGCGGGCCACGACTCGTCGCCCGCCGGCAGGAGAACCGGGGGCAAGGCCAGGCGCGCAACCGCGCCCTGCGCGAAGTCGACGAAGAGCTCGTCCTGTTCCTCGGCGACGACATCATCCCGCTTCCCGATTTCGTGGCCGAGCATCTCGTTGCGCACGCGCGGCCGGAGGCGCGTCGGGCGCCGACCGCGGTGGTCGGCTTCACCGACTGGCGGCGGAGCGAGATGAAGGTCACGCCGGCGCTCGAGATGGCGAACGTCGAGGGGCACCAGTTCGGCTTCGCCCATATGACGGCCGGGGAAGAGGTTCCGTTCAGCTGTTTCTACACCTCGAATCTCTCGCTGCCGCGCCGGCTCCTCGGCGACGAACCGTTCGACGCCGCGTTCGCCGCCTACGGCTGGGAAGACATCGAGCTCGGCTATCGCCTGAGCCGCGGCGGTCTCCGCCTCGTCTACCATCCGCCGGCAGCAGCGGAGCATCTCCATCCGATGACGCTCGGCGACCTCTTCGCGCGCCAGCGTCTCGTCGGTCGAGGTCTGCGCACGCTCTGGAAGCTCCATCCGGAGCTCGCCGCGACGCCGCTGCTTTCACCCGGCGAGCCGCCGCGCTGGTTCGCCGCCGGGCGACGGCTGATTCCGCCGTTGGTGCCGATGCTCTCGGCTCTCGACGGCGCCGGGGTTTCGCTCGGCAAGCGGATCCTCCACCGCGTGTTGATCTGCGGCTATTACTTGGGCCAGGAGGCCGCGTGAGCGCCCTGCCGTGACCCGCGTCCTGCTGCTGTGCCCCGAGCCCGGGCGGCCGGCGATGGCCGGTGTGGGGATCCGCTTCTGGGAGATGGCGCGTCATCTCGGCCGAATGCACGAGGTCCGCCTCGGATTCCCCAACGACCCGGCGGCGCTCGCCAGTGGCGCCGCGCTCGCCCCGGCGGAGGTGCTGCGCTACGACGCCGGGAACCTCGCCGCGCTCCGCCGCTGGGCCGAGGTGGTTGTCGTGCACGCCCACGCGTCGAATCTCTATTTCGACGTCGGTGGCGAGTCGCGCCCGCTGGTGGTCGACCTCTACGACCCGTTCCCGATCGAGAACCTGAACTATTTCCCGCAGCTGGGTGACGGCCCCTACCGCCACGATCGGGTGACCCTCGAGCGCCAGCTGCGCCAGGGCGATCTCTTCCTCTGCTCGTCGCCCGAGCAGCGCCTCTTCTACCTCGGCATGCTCTACGCGCTGGGGCGGCTGAATCCCGAGACCTACTTCGCCGACTTCACGCTGGCGAATCTGGTGCGCGAGGTGCCGTTTGGCGTCGCGATGCCGCCGCACGACTCCGCAGCGGCGCCGTTGTTGCGCGGCGTCGTCCCCGGCATCACCGAAGGCGACCCGATCCTCTTCTTCGGCGGCATCTATGACTGGTACGACCCGATGCTCTTGCTCGCGGTCCTGCCGGCGCTGCTGACGCGCTTCCCCAAGCTGCGGCTGGTCTTCTCGGCGCACCCCAACACCGACTCGACGCCGCAGGGGACGTACGCGGAAGTGCTGACACTCGCGCGCGACGCCGGCTGGCTCGACCGCCACGTCTTCTTCGT
>Ga0154020_10008917_pt1 | contig 11602 bp, 10 predicted proteins | sample Klosneuvirus_201_FD_109709 | JGI IMG/M metagenome (GOLD analysis project Ga0154020, IMG submission 109709) | Active sludge microbial communities from wastewater, Klosterneuburg, Austria - Klosneuvirus_20160825_MG | ecosystem: Engineered > WWTP > Aerobic digester > Activated sludge | place... | reverse complement strand
GCTCGGCCGTGAGCTGATCACCAGCTTCGGGATGAACCTCGAGGCGCTCGCCTGGACGGTGCTGATCTCGCTCGGCCTCGCCTACCTCACGGTGATCCCCGCGTTCCGGCCGCTGGCGCTCGCAGTCTCGAAGGGGCGCTTCCTGGGCCTCATCGGCCTCACGTTCGTCTTCACGCTCATGGTGGGGGGCGGCCGCCCCCTGAAGGTGTCGCTCCTCGTCTTCGGCATGTCGGTCTTCTTCGTCACCTCCATGGCCTCCGTCGTGGCCGACATCCCACGCGACCGGTTCGACCACGCCCGGACGCTCCGGATGACCGAGTGGCAGATCGTCTGGGAGGTCGTGATCCTGGGGACCATCGACCAGGCGTTCGAGGTCTTCCGCCAGAACGCCGCCATCGGCTGGATGATGCTGACCATGGTCGAGGGGATCTCGCGGAGCGAGGGGGGGATCGGCGCGATGCTCCTGAACCAGAACAAGCACTTCCGCCTGGCCGAGGTCTTCGCCATCCAGATGCTCATCCTCCTGGTGGGGCTCCTCCAGGACCTCGCCATCGGCACGGCGAAGCGGCTGGCTTGCCCCTACGCCTCCCTGACGCTCGAGCGGCGCTGACGTCCGTGAGCCACCCTCACCCGCCCTTCGGGCACCCTCTCCCGCATGCGGGAGAGGGCTTTTCGAACTCTCGACCGCCAAACCGTGCCTTCTCCCTCGAGCGGGAGAAGGTGGCGCGAAGCGCCGGATGAGGGCTTGCATGAGGTTTCCGAGATGACGAAGACGCACGCCGAGACCCTGGAGTTCCGGAGCGAGCTCCGGCAGGTCCTCGACATCATCACGCACTCGCTCTACACGCATCGCGAGGTCTTCCTCCGTGAGCTGATCTCGAACGCGAGCGACGCGATCGACAAGCTCCGCTATCGGGCGCTCTCGGACGCCTCCCTCCTCGAGACAGACCCGCAGTGGAAGATCCGGCTCGAGGTCGACCGCGAGGCCGCGACGCTCACGATCTCGGACAACGGCGTCGGGATGACGCTGGCCGAGACCGTCGAGAACCTCGGCACGATCGCGAAGTCGGGGACGAAGGCGTTCCTGGAGAGCCTCGCCACCGCCGACGCGAAGACGCGCCCGGAGCTCATCGGTCAGTTCGGCGTCGGCTTCTACTCGGCGTTCATGGTCGCCGACCGCGTCACCGTCGTCTCGCTCGCGGCAGGTCCCGACAGCGAGGCGGTGAAGTGGGAATCGGACGGACAGGGCGCCTTCACGGTGGAGGGCGCGAGCAAGCCGACGCGCGGCACCGAGGTCACCCTGCACCTGAAGGAAGACGCGAAGGAGTACCTGGACACCTGGCGCCTGAAACAGCTCGTCAGGCAGTACTCCGACTTCGTCGAGCACCCCGTCGTCATGGACGTCGAGAGGAAGGAGCCCGGCTCGGACGCGCCGCCCGCAAAGCTCGTCGAGGAGACGCTCAACTCTCAGAAGGCGCTCTGGCTGAAGGCCAAGGCCGAGGTGACAGCCGAGGACGCGGCCTCGTTCTACCGCCAGGTCTCGGGCGACTTCGAGAAGCCCGCCAAGGTCATCCAGTACGGTGCGGAGGGGACGACCGAGTTCAAGGTCCTCCTCTTCATCCCGGCGCACCTGCCATTCGACATGCGCTTCGGCGAGACGAAGGTCGGCCCGCGCCTCTACGTGCGGCGCGTCCTCGTGATGGACCACTGCGAAGCGCTCCTGCCGCCGTGGCTCCGCTTCGTGAAGGGCGTCGTCGACTGCCCGGACCTGCCGCTCAACGTCTCCCGCGAGACGGTGCAGAAGAACCCGATCCTCGAGCGGATCCGGAAGAACGTCGTCAAGAACGTGCTGAAGGCCCTCGAGGAGCTGAAGAGAGACGAGCCGGCAGCCTACGAGACGTTCTTCAAGGAGCTCGGCTCCGTCCTGAAGGAGGGCGTTGCCCGCGACGCCGAGCACCGCGAGGCCCTGGCCGACCTCCTCCTCTTCGAGTCTTTGAAGACCCCTCCGGGGGCCACGACGACGCTGGCCGGGTACACCGAGAAGATGACGGAGGAGCAGAAGGAGATCTGGACCCTCTCTGGCGAGAGCCGCGCCGCTCTCGAGAACGCCCCGGTGCTCGAGGTCTTCAAGGAGAAGGGCTGGGACGTCCTCCTCCTGACGGACCCGATCGACGAGTTCGCGATCCCCGAGCTGCGCGAGTTCAAGGGAAAGCCGCTGAAGGCCGCCGACCGCGGCGAGGTGCCGGAGGCCGTGAAGCCCGCCGGCGACGTCCCGGACGAGGCCCGCTTCCGCGGCCTCTTCGACCACCTCGCCGGGTCGCTCGACGGCGTGAAGGAGGTCCGCCTCTCGCGCCGCCTCCGCGAGAGCGCCGCGTGCCTCGTGTCGCCCGAGGGCGAGATGGGGGCCAACCTCGAGCGGCTGCTGAAGAGGGCCGGGCATGCGGCCGACGCGGGCGAGTCGAAGCGGATCCTCGAGCTGAACGGGTCCCATCCGGCGGTGGAGGCGCTCCGGGCGCTCCACGAGAAGGCGCCGGGCGATGCGCGTATCGGGGAGTACGGGCTCCTCCTGTACGAGGAGGCTGTTCTCGCCGAGGGCTCGAAGGTGAAGGACCCGGTCGCCATGGCGCGGCGGATCAACGAGCTCCTCGTGCGCGACTCGGCCCGCTGACGCCTGCCCGGTCCGGCGTCCGGCGGCGATATGATCCCGCCGAAGGACCTCACGGAGCCCTCTTGCGAGCGTTTCGCTTCGTCATGTTGTCGGTCTTCGCCTTCGCGGTCGGCCGGCTCCTCGTGCTGTGGCCCGGCCTTCCGGAGCCGCTCGCCTCGCATTTCGACGCGAGCGGCACGCCGGACGGCTTCTCGTCGCGAGCGGCGTTCGTCAGCACCGTCATCGTCATCCACGCGCTCCTCGTCCTCGTCTTCCTCCTGGTGCCGGCACTCCTCCGGATCACCCCGGCCTCCCTCGTGAGCCTCCCGAATCGCGAGTACTGGTGGGATCCGAGCCGGCGCGACGCGACGATCTCGACGCTCGCGTCCTACTTCCTCTACTTCGGCATCTCCAGCCAGGTCGTGGCCATCGTCGCGGTGGAGCTGACGGTCCGGGCCAACCTCGGCCACCCGTTCGACACGGGGCCGATGTGGGGGGTCCTCGCGCTGCACGCCGTCAACGTCGCCGGATGGCTCCTATCGCTTCTCCGGCGATTCCGGAAGCCCCCGACGCGGGGCGAGCCCGGCTTCCGCCCCGCTTCCACCCTCCACGGACCGGCGTCGCCGAAGTGATCGAGCTGTGACCGCGGTCACAGAATGTGTGGTTCTTTCGCCATCGACCGCCGGGAAAGTCGCGGCATAATCGGATCAAGGTGCAGATCAAGGTCCTGGGAGCCTACGGGGGCTCGACGCCGCAGCATCGCCAGACGTCGTTTCTCATCGACGATCGGGTGGCTCTGGACGCGGGTGCGCTCACCGAATCCCTCTCGCTCGAGGCGCAGGCGAAGGTACGGGCCATTCTCCTGACCCACTCCCACATGGACCACGTGGCGTCGCTCCCCTTCCTGGTGGAGAACGTCTTCGGCCGCGCGGAGGGGCCCATCGAGGTCCTGGCGCCCCCCGAGGTCGTGTCGTCCCTCAAGACCCACCTCTTCAACGACGACCTCTGGCCCGACTTCACCCGGATCCCCAACCACCTTCTCCCCACGTTCACGTTCCGCGCCATCGAGGCCCGCAAACCGATCCAGGTCCACGGCCTCACGGTCGTGGCGATCCCCGTCTTCCACGTGGTCCCGACGTTCGGCTACGTCATCTCCGACGGCAAGTCGGCCGTCGTCTTCTCGGGCGACACGGGCGCCACCGACGAGCTGTGGGAGGTCGCGCGGCGCGAGCCGAACCTCAAGGCGATCTTCGTGGAGTGCTCCTTCCCCGACGAGATGGAGCGGATCGCCGAGATCTCGCGCCACTTCACCCCGAAGACCTTGCATGCCGAGATGGTGAAGTTCCCGCCCATCGTCCCGGTCAACCTCTACCACATGAAGCCCCCCACGCTGCTGGCGCTCCGGGGTCAGGTGGCGGCGCTGGCCGAGGCCCGCATCACCCTGCTCGACGACGGCGACACGCTGGACTACTGACCTCCCAGGTCACCCAGGGCCATCAGCTCCGAGACGAGGTGGTAGACGAGCGTCTTGCGGACCGACTCCGCGAGGCCGCGCGGCGGCACGGGCTTGCTCAACGTCACCGCCATCGCCATCCGTACGCCGGCGGCCGATCCCGTCAGCGTGATCCGGCGTGAGGCGACCGGGCTCTCGCCGCTCACGAGCCCGATCTCGGCGCCGTCGGGCCGGAGGACGACGCGCTCGCGCCGGGTCGCCCCCGACTCCGACACCAGCGTCGACGAGAACGCTCCGGGCTCCAGGGTCACGTCCTCGGCCCGCGTTCCGGGCGGCTGCATCGCGAGGTGGCCGTCGGGCGTCCCGAGCCGGGCGAGCAGCGCCCCCGGCGGAGCGTCGCAATGGTCGAAGACCCGGAGGACCGCCGGCGACGTCTCCTCGGGCGCCGGCACGTCGCCGGCGTCGAACCCCAGCACGGCCTCCGTCTCGCTCGGGGCGAGCGCGTGCGTCAGGACGCTCCAGGAGTCGGTGATCGTCAGCACGCCGGAGGACCAACGAACGATCCGGTCGTCGTAGGCGCGGAGGACGAAGGGAGGCGTGTCGCGGTCCGGCTCGGGAAGGCGCCGGTCGTCGAGGTCGAAGGAGCGCCGCGCCTCGACGAGGCCGTGCGCGTCGGCGAGGAGCGTGACCCGACCGCCCTCCCTTCGGAGAGTGAGCTTGCCGTGCGGCGAGGCGATCTCCTCGATCGCGTCGAGCGGGATCGGCGTGGTGAGCGGAAGGGCGACGTCACACAGGACCTCCGCTCCGCCGACGCGCGCGATCGCGGCCGGATACGGCTCCCCACGCACGAGACGGACGTCGAGGCCGAGCGCTGCCGCGAGAGTCCGGAAGACGCGCGCGCGGTGAAACCCGCCAACGCCCCTTCCCTCCTCGGCGATGTCGAGGCAGACCGCCTCCACGTCGACGTCCTCCGGCCTCTTCGTCACCGTCTCGTACGGCACCTGGGCGCCGAAGCGGACGAAGAGATCGTCGAGGAGCCGCGGCGTCGGGAGCTGGTCGAGGAGGCCGAGCGATTCGAGGAGGGCGCGGGCGGACACCGGCTACGCGGCGGTCCGCGCGGCGCGCGCCCGCTCGGCATCGGCGAGTGACATCACTTGTGCATCTTCGCGAGCGTCGCCGCGATCCCCTTCTGCCCCACCGGGGAGAACCACGAGTCGACGAACGCCTTCCGCCCGTCGACGAGCACGTCGCGCGCCCGCTCCACGGCGGCGCTCCTCAGGTCGTGCTTGATCGAGGCGTACACCTCGCTCGGCGCCATCCCCAGGTGCGCGGCCCACGCCACCGCCTCGTCGAGGAGCTTCGCCTCGGGAACGACCCGGTCGATCGCGCCGAGCTCCTTCGCCTCCGCGAAGGGAACGGTGTCGCCGCCAAGCGCCATCCGGGTCAGCGCGCGATCCCCCAGCGAGACGCGCATCGCCTCGAGCGTGTAGCGCGGAACGTGGACGCCGAGAGTCGCCTCGGGGAGGCCCATCCGCCCGCTCCCCTCGGCCGCGAACCGGAAGTCGGCCGCGCCCGCGATGATGACGCCGCCCGCCACCGCGTGCCCCGTGAGCGCCGCGACCAGCGGCTTCTGGAGCAGAAAGAGCTCGAAGAAGAGCGTCTCGACGGTCCTGATGAAGCGGCCGAACGTCTGCTGGTCGGCCTTCGCGAGCTCCCCCAGGTCGAAGCCGCCGCAGAAGATCTTCGAGGCCGATGTGAGGACGACCGCCCGGACGGACGGGTCGCCCTGCGCCTCGTGCGTGGCCTGGTGCAGCTCCTCGGCGAACTCGGTGTTGAGAGGGTTCGCCTTTCCGCGCGCCATGAGGATCACGCGGATGCCGTCGCGGCTCTCGATCCTGAGGTTGCTCATCCGTCACTCTTCTCCTTTTCGATCCCGAGGAACAGCCTCTGAACGCGGTCGTCGTCCGAGAGCTCCGGGTGGAACGTGGCCGCGAGGAGGTTCCCCTGCCTCACGAGGACCGGATCGCCGTCGCGCCGCGCCAGCACCTCGACGCCGGGGCCGAGCGCGAGGAGCTTCGGCGCGCGGATGAAGACGGCCTCGAGCGGCGCCTCGCCGAGAACGCTTCGCGAGACGTCGGAGAGCCGGAGGACGGTCGAGTCGAGCTGGCGGCCGTACGCGTTGCGGAGGACCGTGGCGTCCAGGAGCCCGAGGCCCACGGAATCCGGGCCCTTGATCTCCCTCGAGACGAGGATCGCGCCCGCGCAGGTGGCGAAGATCGGCTTTCCCGCGCGGCCGTGCTCGACGATCGCCTCGGCCATGCCGGTCCCCTCCATCAGCCTCCAGAGCGCCGTCGACTCTCCGCCCGGCAGGACGAGGGCGTCCGACGAGCGGACCTCGTCCGCCGTCCTCACCTCGCGCGTCGTCGCGCCGAGACGGCGGAGCGCCGCGCCGTGCGCCTCGAAGTCGCCCTGCAGCGCCAGTACCCCGACCAACATTGCCTCTACCAGCCGCGGGTCTGCAGCAGATCGGCCTCGGTGAGCTTCGCCGCCTCGATTCCCTTCATCCCCTCGCCGAGGTCCTCGGACGCCTTCACGATCCGGAGCGGGTCCTGCCAGTGCGTCGTGGCCTCCACGATGGCGCGGGCGCGCTTGGCGGGATCGGCCGACTTGAAGATGCCGGAGCCGACGAAGACGGCCTCGGCGCCCAGCATCCGGCAGAGCGCCGCGTCCGCCGGCGTGGCGATGCCGCCCGCCGCGAAGTTCGGTACGGGGAGCCGGCCGTGCTCGTGGACGTAGAGGACGAGCTCGAACGGCGCCTGGAGGTTCTTGGCCGCGGTCATCAGCTCGTCCCGCGTGAGCAGGGTCAGCGCCTTCATCTGGGAGGTCACCTCGCGCAGGTGCCGCACGGCGTGGACGATGTCGCCGGTGCCGGCCTCGCCCTTCGTCCGGATCATCGCGGCCCCCTCGCCGATCCGGCGGAGCGCCTCGCCCAGGTTCCGGCAGCCGCAGACGAACGGCACCAGGTAGTCGTGCTTGTAGACGTGGTTCACCTCGTCCGCGGGCGTCAGCACCTCGGACTCGTCGATGAAGTCGACCTCGAGCGCCTCGAGCATCCGGGCCTCGGCCAGATGACCGATGCGGCACTTCGCCATGACCGGGATCGAGACGGCGGCCTCGATCTCCCGGATCTTGGTGACGGGTGACATGCGGGCGACGCCGCCGTCCCGGCGGATGTCGGAGGGGACGCGCTCGAGCGCCATGACGGCGCAGGCGCCGGCGTCCTCGGCGATCTTCGCCTGCTCCGCGTTGACGACGTCCATGATGACGCCGCCCTTCAGCATCTCGGCCAGGCCGACCTTCACGCGGAACGCTTCGGAGTGGAACGGGGAGGTGATCGGATTCATCTGGTCGTCCTTTCGTTCGGGAGCCGGTTCTTCGACGTTCTTTTGATTCAGACCTGGATGAGCGACTCTTCGCGCTCGCTCGACGGGATGCGCCGCCGCGAGGCCTGGCGGGCCATCGTCCGCGCGAGACCGCCCACGATGTCGAGCGCCTTCTCGAGCTCCGGCCCGCTCCCCCGCGCCACCGAGATGCGGATGGCGGCGACGTCGCTCAGGTCGGGCTGGAAGCTGGCGCCGGCGGAGACGAGGACGCCCTTGTCGCGCGCGGCGGTGGTGAGCGCGCGGCCGGAGACGCCGTCGGGGAGCTTCACCCAGAGGACGTAGCCGCCCGCCGGCTTCTCGACGACGCACGTGATCGGGAAGCGGCTCTTCACCACGCGGTGCGCGAGCGCGAGCCGCGCCTTGAGCCGCGCGCGCACCTTCACGAGGTGGCGCTCGTACTCGCCCCGCACGAGAAACATGTTGAGCGCCGCCTGGAGGACGGGCGGCGAGGTCAGCTCGCCCACCCGCTTCAGCGCGGCCAGCCGGTGGATGAACTCCTTCGGCCCGGACACCCAGCCGACGCGGACGCCGGGGAAGAGCGCCTTGGAGATCGTGCCGAGGTGGATGACGTGCGCCGGCGCGAGCGACGCCAGCGGCGGCGGGAGCTCGCCCTCCACCAGGAGGTCGGCGTCGAACGCGTCCTCCACCACCGCCACGCCGGCCTGCACGGCCTTCTCGGCGATCTCGGCACGCCGCGCCGGCGACGCGAGGAGCCCGGTGGGGTTCTGGAAGTCGGGGATCGTGTAGAAGAACTTCGGCCGCTCCAGGAGCGCGCGACGCAGCGCCTGCGGCTCGGGCCCCTCGGCGTCGAGCGGGATCCCCAGGAGCCGCGCACGGTGGGCGCGGAAGAGCGACAGCGCTCCCGCGTAGCTGGGGGACTCCACGGCCACGGCGTCGCCAGGGTCGATCAGCGCGCGCGTGATCAGGTCGAGGCCCTGCTGCGCGCCGTTCACGATGAGGATGGCGTCGGGGTCGGCCGGAATGCCGCGCCGGGACAGGCGCTCGGCCAGCGTCTCGCGGAGAGGCCGGTAGCCGACCGGGGAGCCGTAGGCGAGGAGCGACGTGTTCCGCGCGGCCTCGGCGAGCAGGTCGGCGAAGATCTCGGCCGGGAACTCGCGCTCGTCGGGCGCGAGCCGCGACAGGTCGTACAGGGCCGACGTGGACGTCTCGGGGAGCGACGGCTCGGCGATGACGCGCGACAGGAGCGACGAGGCGATCCGGTCCCACGCGGGTGACGGCCCCAGGACCGGCACCGACGCCGACCGCCGCGTGACGCGCGTGCCGCCCCCTTTGTTCGTCTCGATCCACCCCTCGCGCTTCAGGAGCTGCAGCGCCTGGTGCACCGTGGCGCGATTCACCTCGAGCGTGGCGGCCATGTCACGGGAGGCGGGGAGGCGCTCTCCTTCGGTGTAGCGACCCTTCCGGATGTCCCGGATCACGGTGTCGGCGATCGTCCGGTAGAGCGGGATGTGGACGGCGGCTTCCATGGAGACCGAAGATACGTTTGGTCTAGTCCAAAGGCAAACACGCCCCGAATCGGCACCAACCAAGATCCAGGGGCGGACCACCCACGCGCGGCGTCAGGGCGTCCGCGGAGCCGTCACGACGCGGTTCTTCCCGGCCCCCTTCGCGGAGTAGAGCGCGTCGTCCGCGGCCTGCCGCCACGCCTCGAGGCTCTGCCGGGAGGCGTCCACGAGCGAGACGCCCGCCGAGAACGTCGTCGTGAACGTCGTCCCGTCGGGGGCGCGGTGCTCGAGGACGCGGAACTCCTCGAGGAGCCGCGTGACGAGGCGGGTCGCCTCGTCCTCGCTGAGGTCCTCGAGGAGGAGCGCGAACTCCTCGCCGCCGTACCGGCCGAGCGTGTCCGACTGGCGGAGGTGCCGCCGCATGTGGGACGCGAGCGCCGCGAGGACGCGGTCGCCCGTCGGGTGGCCGTAGCGGTCGTTCACCGTCTTGAAGTCGTCGAGGTCGATCATCACAAGCGTGACCTGCTTCTTCGGGCTGCGCTGGACAATGGCGTGGAGAGCGCGGGCGCGCTCGAAGAACGCGGTGTGGGTGAGAAGGCGCGTCAGGCCGTCGCGCTCCAGGAGGCCGCGCAGGAAGCGCGCGCGCTCGACGCGCGCCGCCACGGTCGAGAGGAGGAACGCCGGCGTCACGGGCTTCAGCAGATGGTCGTCCCCGCCGGCGCGCAGCGTCTCGATCTTCGCGTTCGACTGGCTCCGCGTCGTCAGGAAGAGGACCGGGAGCGTGGCGTACCTCTCGTCCTGCCTCACGAACCGCACCAGGTCGACGCCCGAGACGCCCGGCAGGACGACGTCCATCAGGACGAGATCGGGCTTGAACGAGATGAGATCGGACTCGAAGCGGCTCGGGTCGTCGCAGATGAGCACCTGGTAGCCGCCGGAGACGAGGACCGCGCGGAGGAAGGCGGCCTGGTTGGGGTCGTCCTCCATGGACAGGACGCGCGGCGGCTCCTTTCGGGCGCCCTCGAGCAGGATCTGGAGCCGGCGCAGGAGCTGCTCCCAATCGACGGGCTTCTCGAAGGTGGCGTCGGCGCCGGCATGGATGGCCTCCACCTTGTCGAGGAAGCCCGCCGTGGCGGACGAGAGGACGATGGCGGTCGACTCGTCCCCACGGGGCGAGCGCCGCAGCTGCCGCACGACGTCGTATCCCGATCCGTCCGGGAGGTTGACGTCGACGACGAGGGCGTCCGGGGTCTCGCGCTCGAGCGCGGCCAGCGCGGCCTCGCGGGTCGTCGTGAAGGACAGGGTCAACCCCTCGGGCGTCAGGTGGCGCCGGACCTCCTCCGCAAGCTCCAGGTCCCCCTCCACCACGAGGATCGAGAGCCGGGGAGGCTCGGCCTCGGGCTCCTCCGCGGGCGGCTCCGTCAGCTCGTCGCGGGGAGCCGGAGCCGGAGCGAGGAAGAGCTGCTCCTCGATGGCTTCGACGAGGTCGCGCCAACCCTCGAGGTCGGCGGGGAGCGCTCCCCCCTTCTTCGACCGAGCGCCGCACGACTCCTCCCCCTGCCGGGCGAGCTCGGAGACGACCGGAAAGCCGAAGGTCGTCCCGGAGCCCGCGAGCGTGTGGAAGTGCCGGAGGACCTCCTTGAGCCGGTCGGGGCTCGCGGGCTCGTGCTCGAGGGCATCGAGTGAACGGCGGAGCTTTTCGAGCCGGTCCGGCGCCCCCTTCACGAACTGCTCGCGCAGCGCCTTCATGGCGTCGTTCCAGGAGCTCACGGGAGGAATGGTAACGCCGCCGCGCGCTACCACCGGTGGAACGCCGGATGCCCTTCCTCGACCGCCACGAAGACGCCGCGGCAGGTGACCGTCACCTTTCCGTTCGCCTCGATCGTGGCCTCCACCGTGGCGCGGTCGAGCGTCGACTCCACGACACGTGCCGAGAGCGTCACCTCCGAGTCGATCGGCGTCGGGCGCTTCAGCTTGACGTGGAACTCCGCCGTCACGGTGCTCGGCGGGCTCGCGGCGCCGCGACGGGTCATCAGGTGATGCGTGGCCGCCCAGTTGGAGTGACAGTCGAGGAGGGCCCCGCAGACGCCGCCGCTCAGGACGCCCTCGAAGGCGAGGTGGTGCGGCTCGGGCCTCCAGGTGGCGACGACGGAGTCCCCTCTCACGAAGCTCTTGATCCGGAGCCCCTTCTCGTTCGCGGGGCCGCAGCCGAAGCAGCGGTTCCCGGGTGCGTAGCGATCCTGCAGGCTCTGCATCGTCGGATTCTCCCTTGACGGCCTCCCCGTCCGCGGGGAAGCTCTCTGCCGGTGATTCTCGCTCTTCTCCTCTGCGCCCCACCGGCCACCCCGACGCCCGTCCGCGCCGCGCCGACGCCGTTCCCGCGCACCGTCGTCCTGTACGACGACGACACGAGGTACACCGCCACGTACGACTTCCAGGGCCAGCGGATCGTCATCCTGAAGCGGCCGGACGGGAAGACGATCAGCACCACGCCCGACACGATCGACCGCGAGGCGACGCGCCTCGCGAACCTCGGCACGCTCGCGAGAAGCGCGTCGCCGACGCCGAAGCCCATCCAGGTGCGGCGCCTCGG